>SXGR01055297.1_pt1 | contig 16486 bp, 15 predicted proteins | sample 3174711 | NCBI WGS metagenome assembly SXGR01 (sample SAMN11356860, study PRJNA531348) | freshwater metagenome | isolation source: freshwater sample F1-60 | place: China: Fuxian Lake, Yuxi | collected 2017-12-25
CAAACGTAACGTAGCCATGGTGTTTCAGAGCTATGCGCTCGACCCGCAAAAAACGGTGTTCGAAAATATCGCTTTTGGGTTACGGCTGCGGGGGGTTGATCGCGCCGAAATCCGCCGGAGGGTTCTAGAAGTTGCTGAGCAGCTTGAAATCGCACAGCTGCTCGAGCGGCGCCCGGCTGAACTGTCGGGTGGTCAGCGCCAGAGAGTCGCCCTGGGCCGTGCCATCGTTCGCCAGCCCTCGGTATTCTTGATGGATGAGCCTTTGTCCAACCTGGATGCAGCGCTCAGAGTGTCGATGCGTGCGCTGATCAAGAAACTGCACCTTATAATGCGTACAACCTTTATGTACGTCACGCATGATCAGGCGGAAGCCATGACCCTCGCCGATCGTATTGTGGTGATGGATCAGGGGCGAGTTCAGCAAACTGGCACCCCAGACGAGATCTATAACCGTCCGCAGAACCTGTTCGTTGCCTCTTTCCTGGGCAGCCCGCGGATGAACCTTGTGGCCGGGTGCGTGGTCCGCGAGGCGGGCCAGTTACGGTTTGCACAGGGCGATTTTCGACTGCCGCTCGGGCCAGTGAATGCGGTTGAGGGTCAGCCAATCACTTTGGGCGTCAGGCCAGAAGACTGTTTGGTCGATGCCGCGGGCCTGCAGGCGAGCGTCAGCCTGGTTTCACCACTGGGTTCGGAAACCCACGCAACAGTGAGCCTTGCAGGGGTCGAGCTGGTTGCGCGCTTAGCCAAAGATGTCATCGTGCACCCCGGTGTCACCCTGGGCCTGAAGCTTGATCCAGCGCGACTGCACTGGTTTGACACGCAAAGTGGTCAAGCTTTGCAGCGTACGTACTGATACGGTGTCTACCTCTGGCCGGCCTGTCCTCACCATCAATCCTCACCTCAACCGGAGTCTTCTGATGAAAGCGCCAAGACCTATCGTATCAGCCACCGAAATGAAAAAACGCGTTGCGGTCTTCAAAAAGCTTAAATCTAGCCCTATGCCCCTGATCGATGCGGTCATGCCGCAGTACAACCGTGACATCTTCAACATCATCGGACGCGGAGTGACTGAAGACGCATCTATGGAGGTCGCCATCAACGATGCTCGCGACTTTCACGTAGCCATCATTCGTTGCGAGACGGGCAAGGGCACCGGTCTTCACACGCATGAAACGCTTGAAGTATTTATGCCGCTGACGGGAAACTGGTCTGTTCAATGGGGCGATGACGGCAAGAGCGAGTTGAGCATCGGCCCATGGGACTTCATCTCGATTCCGACCAAGATCATGCGTGGTTTTCGCAACGACTCGCCTGGGGAGGCCTACATGTTGTCCATTTTAGGAGGCACGGATCCGGGTCGCGTCACCTGGTGTGATCCGGTCATGCGGGCAGCTGAGCGTGCAGGCTATATGCTCGATGCTGACGGCAACATCACGCACAAGGGCGCAGCACCATCAGCCTCCCGTAGTGGCGCAGCCGGCGTCAAAAAAGCGGCGGCACGAGCCAAACCCGCGGCAGGCAAGACCGCCGCGCAGGCCAAGACGGGTTCAGGCAGGGCGGCTGCGCAAGCCAAGCCCGCAGCAAAGAAAGCCGCGGCGGGTGGACGGAGTGCCACACAGGATTTGGCTGTAAAGCGCGCGGCGTCTAAGAAGCCCGCCGCTACGGCCGCAGCACGCCGTACAACGCAGCACACGGCGAAATCGGGCCGTTGACATCGCGCCTAGTATCTCCGTCCGACAGCCGCGGCGCGTACTCACTCAAAGACAGGGTTCAGCATGACGGATCTGCAACTGTGTTACACCCCTGCACGAGAGCTCGCCCGCCGAATGGCCGCGCGCGAGCTCTCTCCGGTCGAACTAATGAAAGTAACGATTGCGCGCGCTCAGGCGGTTCACCAAAAATGTAACGTCTTTGCATTTGATAACTACGAGAGGGCACTGATCGAGGCCACAAAAGCAGAGCAGGCGGTCATGCGGGGAGATGTGCTGGGCCCCCTGCATGGCGTACCCATCACGGTTAAAGATAACCTGCCCACGGTAGGCCATCCCATGACGAATGGATCTCTTACCGCGATGGAGAACCGCCCCGCGGTTGACGCGCTGGTCTGGCAGCGGCTGCACGCAGCCGGCGCTATTTTGCTGGGTAAAACAACCACGCCTGAATTTGCCCACAAGGTGCTGACCGATTCGCGTGCGTTTGGCATTACGCGCAGTCCCTGGTCGCTCGACCACACACCGGGTGGGTCCAGCGGCGGGGCGTCGGCGGCGGTGGCCGCTGGGGTGGGTTCCATCACCCTGGGAACCGATGGCGGCGGGTCTATACGCTGTCCGGCGTCGTGCGGGGGCCTGTTTGGACTGAAGGCTAGCCTGGGTCGCATTCCGTTCGAGATCATTCCAGATACCTTTTCCAACTACGCCTTCAGCGGCCCCATCACTCGCGACGTACACGATCTTGACCAGATGCTGGCCATCATGTCGGGTCCAACCCCCCTTGATGCACACACAATCGGGGTCGAGCCCTATCGCCATGACCCGCAGGCCCTGCAGCCCGATGTGCGGGGTCTGCGTATCGGCTGGGTGAGTGCCTTTGGTGGCGGCCCAGTCGACAGCGAGGTGGCCCAGGCGTGCCAGGTAACGGTCGGGCTTATGCAGCAGGCGGGTGCTCAGGTCGAGGTCTTGCAGGTACCCGAGTTTGCCGATGTGTTTGACTACTACGTGGTGATCGCCACAGCCGCCCATGCGGCCCGTATGGGTAAGCTCGGCGCTGAACGTAGCGAGCAACTTACGGACTCTATGAGCGCCTCAATCGAGCAGGGGCAGGGCTGGAGCGCGGTGCAGTGGCAGCAGGCGGCTGACCGGCGTACTGCTCTTTTTCGTACGGTGCAGGCGTTGTTCGATCGGGTTGATCTCATCGCCACTCCCACCCTCGATGCGCCACCCAAGCTCGTTGATGCCGGTGGTGCCATCAACACGGCCATGTATGCCCAGTGGTGCCGAGCGCTTTATCCGTTCAACCTCACTGGACATCCAGCAGCTTCGGTGCCCTGCGGTTTTTCGGCTGCTGGCCTGCCCTTGGGCTTACAGCTCATCGCACCCTGGTATGAAGAGCGGCGTATTGTTCGCACGGCTGCCTTCATTGAACAGGCTCAGCCCTGGGCCTCGCGCCGCCCGCCCCTTTGAAGCCGCCGTCATTCGATTATCTCGCGCCGACGACCGTATCAGAGGCCGTACAGGCACTGGCCGTTCGCCACGGCGCTCGCCTATTGGCGGGGGGACAGAGTCTGGTGCCAGCTATGAATTTACGGTTGGCGCGCCCGGACTGTCTCATCGATATCAACCGAATTACAGGACTCTGCCAGCTCGAGGTGAAAGAGGGCTACCTGCGTATGGGGGCACGTGTCACCCATCATGCGGTGGCATGCTCGACACTGGTGGCTGGTGTCAGCCCGGTCATCGCCAAAACCGCAGCGGGTATCGCGCATGACGCTATTCGCCGTCGTGGGACGGTGTGCGGAAGCCTCGCCCATGCTGATCCTGCGGCGCAGTGGCCTCTGATCGCCCAGCTGTTTGCGGCGCAGTTTGATCTGCAATCGGTACGTGGCCAGCGCCGTGTTTCGGTCGATGGTTTTTTTCAGGGTGTTTATCAGACTGCCATCGAACCCGATGAGATGTTGATTCAGGTTGGCTTTCAGGTGTCCCAGCCTGGTGAGCGCTCGTCCGTGCGCTGGTTCTCGCGTCGTCATGGCGATTTCATGATCGGTGCGGTGGGCATGCGTTTATCGTTAAGCTCGGATGGGCGAATCGATACGCTCGCGGTGGTCGGCGGAGGTTTCGAGCCGCAGCCCAGTGAGTTGTCCATGATTTTCATGCCCCTAAGGGGGCATCGACCCGATCGTGAGGCGTTTCAGGTTCTCATTGAGCAGGCTGCCAAACTCGAGTACCTTGCCGACTTACGCGCCTCGGCGTATTACCGGCGCGCGTTGTTACAAAGACTTTTGCTGCAGTGCTTTGATGATTGTGGGAGAGCCGTATGAGCGCCCGGCGGACGATTCGAGTGGTTGTCAATGGCAGCAAACGGCAGACCACTGTCGAATCCCGTACCCTACTCAGTGATGCGTTGCGCGAGGGCTTTGGTCTGACTGGTACGCATGTTGGTTGCGAGCAGGGGGTGTGTGGCGCCTGTACGGTGTGGCTGAACGAAGACCCAACTCGAAGCTGTCTGGTCTTTGCGGTTCAGGCTGACGGGCAGTGCGTGACTACGGTCGAAGGGCTCTGTGCTCCCGACGAGCGTAGTGTTCTTGAGCGTGAGTTTTCCAGGGCGCATGCTCTGCAGTGCGGGTTTTGTACCCCAGGAATTTTGATGAGTGTGCAGGCACTCTTGCGCGCCAATCCCCGGCCAGACGAACAGGCGGTTCGCGAATTGCTATCAGGACACTTGTGTCGCTGCACTGGTTACACCAACATTGTGCAGGCCGTAATGGCTACAGCCAGCTACCTGGCGATGCCGCAACAGGGCGTGCACGATGACTGATACCTGCGGCACCCAGGCTATCGGTCAGCCCATCGAACGCCGCGAAGACCGGCGCTTTCTTAAAGGTTTGGGCCGTTATACCGACGATATTGTGGTCTCTGGCGCTCTACACGCGCACTTTGTACGCAGTCCATATGCACACGCGCGTCTACTTCGGATCGATACCTCGCGCGCTCGAGCACTGGCGGGAGTGCACGGCGTGTTCACGGCTGCCGATATCAGGTCGCTCGCGACGCCCCTGCGAATGGCGCCCCCGATCGAGGGTCTGCTGCCCGTCACGACCGAGCCGCTGGCTGGCGATAAAGTGCGCTTCGCTGGAGACCCTTATGCGGTTATTGTCGCCGATGATCGATATCTGGCTGAGGATGCGGCCGAATTGATTGATACCGAGTTCGAACCGCTTGAGCCTGTTGCCGGCTTTGGCCAGGCCATGCAGTCAGAGGCAGCCCTGGTTCACGAGGAGCTCGGCACAAATCTGGTGTCCACCCAGCACTTTTCTACGCCTGACTTGAACGAAGCCTTCGCGCGCGCCGCCCGTGTAGTGGCCACGCGATTCAGCCAGCAACGACAGACGCATGCACCGATTGAAACCCGCGGCTGCATCGCACAGTGGGACGAAGGCCGTCAGCATCTCACGTTTACCTGCGGCAACCAGACGCCCCACCCTTTACGCACCGCCCTGGCCGCCCGGCTCCGACTCAGTGAATCGCAGGTGACCGTGATCTCACCGGATATTGGCGGTGCTTTTGGACAGAAGATCGCATTAATGCGCGAGGAGCTGTGTGTGGCCGCGCTGGCGCGAAAGCTCAGGCGACCGATTCGGTGGCGCGAGGACAGACTGGAAAATTTGACGGCTGCCTGCCATGCTCGCGAAGAATCGGCGTTGACGCGTGCCGCGGTCGATGGGCAGGGCCGAATCCTTGCGCTTGAACTCGCCATCGATGCTGATTTCGGGGCGTACTGCTTTTATCCGGCCAACTACATGGCTCGGGTGGTAGCCATGATCCTGACTGGTCCGTACCGCGTTACAAATTATGGGTATACCGTGCGGGTTGCGCTGACCAACAAATGCCCATCTGGACCAATGCGTGCGCCAATGGCCATTACCAGCTGGATTATGGAAGGCACGATCGATTCCATCGCGCGCGAACTATCGGTCGACCCTCTTGAAGTACGTCTTATCAACACCTTGCGCTCTGAAGATCTGCCTTTCATGATGGCAACAGGAGAGCTTTTGTGTGACGTTACGCCCCTTCAGACGCTTCAGGCGGCGGTGCGGGGCGTTGGCTATGGTGATTTTCGCCGACGGCAGGTCGCGGGGCAGCGCGAAGGTAGACTCCTGGGACTGGGCCTTTGCTCGGTGATTGAGCCCACTACCTACGGCTCTGCCTTCTACCGCGCGGCGGGCATCCGCGGTTCGGGCCATGACAATGCCTGGGTACGGATTGAGCCGTCCGGTGCGGTCAATGCATCGGTTGGGCTGATGAGTGCAGGGATGGGCTACGAGACAGCGTTTGCGCAAACCGTGGCCGACGGGCTGGGAGTTTCTGTAGAGGCAGTTTGTATCGCCCTGGGGCATTCAGCTATAGCTCCGTACGGCATGGGTGCTCGCGGCAGCCGTGGCGCTGTCGCCGGTGGAGGCACCTTGTTTCTCGCGGCGCGCAAGTTGCAGGACAAAGTTCTGGCGATTGCGGCGCATCGACTGGGCGTGGCACAAGGCAGCCTGAGATTGCAGCTGGGGCGCATTGAAAAACATGATGTGGCAGGTTGGAAGCCGGCGGGCCTCTCGCTTAATGATATTACCGAGATCGCTTATATGAACCCGCTAGCGCTGCCCCTTGGTGTTGAGCCCGGCCTTGAGATACAGCTTGCCTGGGATCCGCCGCCTATGGTGTATTCGAACGCTACGCATGCCTGCGAAGTTGAGGTCAATGTCGACAGCGGAGAGTTACGCATTTTGCGTTATCTGGTCGCCGAGGATGCTGGAACTCTGATTAATCCGCTCATCGTCAAGGGCCAGTTACAGGGTGCGGTCGCCATGGGTCTGGGCGGTGCATTGATGGAAGATATTGCCTACGATGAGTCAGCGCAGCCTAGGGCAGGTAGTCTTGCCGATTATCTGTTACCCACCGCGACTGATTTGCCCGATATCGAGATTATTCACTTGAGCACACCCAACGCCCTCACGCCTGGCGGTATCAAAGGTATGGCTGAAGGCGGTGTCATGGGGGCGATTGGCGCGGTATGCAATGCTGTTGGGGATGCGCTCGCCCACTTAGGCGTCAGGGTAGACGCCCAGCCGCTGACCCCCGAACGCTTGCTTGACTGGATTCAGCAGGCCAAGCACACGTCCGCTGCCGCGACGCCGATCAGCTCTGCAGCGACTGCCACATCTCCACATCGTGATCAGCCGTCCGGATACGCGGATTCTTGATGCTGCGGGCTTCGTCATGGGCCTGCGTGAGTCGGGTCGCCCACACCTGGTAGAGGTTCACTTAGTGACTAGTCTGACTTCAGCGGTGTTTGCAGGCGACGTATGCGCCAATACTCAAACGGTCGATGAGCAGTGCTACCCCACGGTTGCTGTTCTATCCGGCGGCGGATGGGTTGTGGCCTGGCATTCCAGGCTGCAGGATGGAGACGGGTACGGAGTCTACGGTCAGCGCTACGACGCTGCAGGCTTGGTGGTGGGGAGTGAGTTCAGGATCAATACGCAGGCGCCCCTCGATCAAGTTTTGCCTGCAGTGACCGCGCTGCGTGATGGCGGTTGGGTGGTGGCCTGGGCATCATTTGGCCAGGACGGTTCAGCAGCAGCCAGCCGGGGGATATACGGCCAGCGCTTCACGGCAGCGGGAATGCGGCTGGGAGTGAATTCAAGGTCAGCACGTACGTACCGGGCGCCCAGATTTATCAATCGGCTGCTGGATTGGCTGATGGTGGATGGGTGGTGGCCTGGGGCGATAGCAGCCAGGACGGTTCCGGTTGGGGTTTCTACGGTCAGCGATACGCAGCATCGGGTGCAGCGGTTGGCGGCGAATTCAGAGTCAACCCCTTCGCGGCGATCAACCAAAACTATTCTTCGCTCGCCGCATTGGCGGGCGGCGGTGGGCGCATGGTGTCTGCCTGCCTGCCGGAGGGATCATTCATGAGCTTCGATCGGCGCCTGCCCAGGATGGTGTCTCGCCTGTGGCTCCTTTCTGGTTTACGGCTTCGCCTGCTGCTGGCGTCGGGCTTTCTTGGCACGATGCTGATCGCGGCTCAGGTCCGGGCCGAGGCGCCCATGACCGTCGATGATGCGTCCACGCTCGATCGCGGCTCGTTCAAGGTCGAGACCACCTGGCAGCGCGAGGGGGGGCGTCGCGGCGTGGATGCTCTGTTCGGCTTTGGCGCTCACCAGGGGCTGGAGGTCGAGGTGGCCGCTGGCTGGGGGCGTGACCGGGACTATCAGCCGAGTGCCGACCTGAGGGGCGCGGCGCTTGGTCTCAAGTGGGTGCCGATGCAGACCGAAGAGGGCTGGTCCCTGGGTCTGCGTTACGACTACGGGCGATTGCGGGTCAGGCCTTCGGCACCCGCACTCGGCTTCAACGAGACCGAGCAGCAGTTGACCGGTCTCGCGACCTACCGATTCGGCAAGGGCTACGCAGCCCACATCAACCTTGGCTTCGCCTACTCCCGCGAGGATGGCGAGAGTCACAGTTCCGGCACCTGGGGCCTTGGCCTCGAGGTGCCGGTTCTTCGCCCGCTGACCCTCACGGCCGAGACTTACAGTCTCAGGCGCGGCAGCGTCCAGAATGCGCTCGGAATCCGCTTCGTCTTGCGGGAGGGCTTGAAGGTCAGTGCCGCCGCCGGTCGGGGTGACGGCATTTCGTTCGGGCGAGTCGGGATCGCCTGGGAATTCTGAGCGGCATATCCGCTCACCCGGACCCGCCAGCACTCTGGTATGTCCCGGTATGCTGTGAGGGAGCTAAGCGATCACCACTGGCTGGCGAGGCTGCCAGCGATGCGGCAGCAGCTCGCCGATAGCCGACATCTTGTGTGTCGGCAGGCGCTCGCGTCTACCGCGATGTCACGGGTCAGTTTGAAGGGCGCATCGGTGGAAGCGATCCCTCACTGAACCGCCCCGCCCGATACGGCGCAGGATCGATCCTCGAGGGGCGTCCCGCGATCAGATCGGCGATCAATCCCGCGCTCGCCGGCGCGCTCGCGAGCCCGACATGGCCATGACCGAACGCGCAGAACACCTGCGCGCAGCCATCCGCTGGCCCCAGCACCGGCAGCCCATCTGGGGTCGATGGCCGGTGCCCGAGCCAGCGCGCGGTGTTTTCGCTCGAGGATGGTACCGGCAGCCCGGGAAACATCCGCTGCGCATGGCGCAACAGCACATCGGCGCGTCGCCAGTTGGCGTCTGCCGAGCGGCTGGCGAGTTCGACCTGGCCCGAGATCCGCAGCCCGGCGCGGGTCATCGTGACCGCCATCTTGCCGTCTGAAGGCATCAGCGGTGTGCGCATCGATAGACCTGGCGCTGGCAGCACCACGTGGTAGCCGCGCTCGCTCTCGAGCGGGATCCGGCTGCCGGCCGCGCGTGCGAGTACGCCTGAATCGATGCCCGCGCTGATGATGGCGATTTCGGCCTCGACCTCGCCTGAGGTCGTTCGAATGGCGCGCAGACGTCCCGATTCGATGATGAGTCCGTCGGCTTTTGCACTCACCCGCCGCGCACCGCGGGCCTGTGCGAGCGCAACCAGCGCGGCGACGTAGGCTCCAGGGTCGCGGCAATGACCGCCCGCCGAGACTTCGATGCCGAATTCATAGGACCGAGAGAGCCCGGGTGTATGGGCCTGCAGTTCGTCACGGTCCAGTTCGCACCAGCGTACACCCTGATCGCGTCTGAGCCGCCAGGCGAGCGCTTCGGCCTCGAAGGCGGCGCGCGACGGATAGGTATAGGTGAGGCCTGCTTGCACCACCAGATCCGCCACTCCGGCCGCCTGCGAGAGGGCAGCGTGGTGCGAGGGTGCGTGATCCAGGAGCGCATGCAGCGCACGCGCGGTCGCCTCGACGCGTTCGATGCGGTGTCCAGCGGCGACGAATCGAAGCAGCCAGGGCGCGAGCCTCGGCAGTGCCCAGGGTCTGATCACCAATGGTCCGTCGGGATCGAGCAGGTAGCGCGGCACGTTCTTCCAGAGCCCGGGCAGTGACATCGGCACCACGGATGCGGTGCTCAGCCAGGCGCCGTTACCGTAACTGGCGGCCTGCGGCCCACCGGGCAGGTCGGGCTCGATCATCGTGACCCGATGGCCGTCCTCGAGCAGGGCAAGTGCGCAGCAGGCGCCTACTACTCCCGCTCCGATGACGACGACAGCGCTCATCGCGGATCGCTCAGGCCAGCACTTGCCGGGTGATCGACGCGAGTGCCGCGCGCTCGACCTCGATGCCGAGGCCGGGGCCCTCCGGCAAATGGGACTGTCCGTTGTCCAGCCGGATCGGTGCGGTCAGGATGTCGACGCCCATCACGTAGTTGGCCGTGTAGAACTCGGCTCCCAGACAGATGTTAGGGGTCGCGCAGACGGTGTGGATGCCCGCCGCAATCGCAATCCCGCCCTCGTACATCGTGCCGCCGTAAGCTGCGATACCGGCTGCCTCGGTGATCGCGGCGATCTCCTGCGCGCGGCGCATGCTGCCGCATTTCATGAGCTTGATGCTGACGCAGTCTGCAAAGCGTGCGCGGACCAGTTCGACGGCTTCGGCCGGCGTGAATACGCTCTCGTCAGCGAGCAGCGGCGTATCGAGCGCGCACGCGATCTCGGCCATCGCATCGCGCCGGTCGCGCGGCACCGGCTGCTCGATGAAACCGGGGTCGAAGGCCTCGATGTCGCGCAGCTTCGGTAGCGCATCCCAGGGATCGAGCCCCTGGTTGTAGTCGATCCGCAGGATCGCGTCTGCGGGCAGCACACCGCGCAAGCCCTCCAGCCGGCCCAGGTCCTCCGCGTGGCTGGCGAAACCCGTCTTGACCTTGAACAGTCGCACCCCGCGGGCGATCTGCTCACGGGCAAAGTCGAGATCCTCGGCGAAGTCGGGATTGGCGATCGACACACTGAGCGGGATGGTCGGCCGGAACACGCCCCCCAGCAGGTCGGCCACCCGCAGCCCGCAGCGTTTGCCGATCAGATCCATCACGGCCATCTCGATTGCGGCCTTGGCCTCCGGATGACCGAACAGTGCGCGGTCGGCCGCGCGCATCAGCCTCGGCAGGTCGCGCGGCTCGGCGCCTTCGAAGAGCGGCCGCAGGTAGACATGCAGGGCCTGCGCACAGCCTTCGGCTGTACCCGAGAATACTGACCAGGGTGCTGCTTCGCCCCAGCCGGTGAGACCGTCCCGGCTACGCAGTTCGACCACCACGCCGGGCAAGCTGCGTTCGACATCGCCAACGCCGTGCCGGCGTTTCATCCGCAGTGGCCAGTCGACCAGGTGCAGCGTCATCGAAAGAATCGGGTCGGAGTCCATCATGGTCATACGGCTCTGTATGGGATACGGGTGTGAGGGGTCAGGTCAGTGCCCGGGCGTTCGTCTCACCGACCCGGGGTCGCGCGTAGCTTCCTCGCCCATAGCGCGGTGCCGATCGCGATCACGCCGGCGATCCGCAGCCACAGGGGTTGTTCATGCAGCAGCAACAGGACGAGCGCGAGCGGCGCAACCGTGAGCCGCAGGCCGAGCGTCATCGGCTGGCGGAAATAGCCGGACAGGGCGGCTGCGACGAGGGTGAGGCCGCCGAGGTAGAGGATCAGATGGCCGATGATGGATAAAACTGGTCCTTCCATCAGCAGTGCGGTGGTGAAGAGGTAGGAAAAACCCACCAGGAAGCCCGCTAGCCCCAGTCGGAAGGCTGCGATGCCAGCCCGGATGGGATCGGTCTTCGCGATCGAGGCGGCCGCGTAGGAGGCCACCGACACCGGTGGCGTGGCGTCAGCGAGGATCGCGAAATAGAAGACGAACATGTGCGCCGCAAGGGTGGGCACGCCGAGCTTCACGAGGATGGGTGCGCCGATCGCCGCGCCAATGATGTAGGCGGCCGTGGTCGGCACACCCATGCCCAGCACCAGCGTCACCAGCATCAGCAGCACACCCGCAATCAGTACGCTGTCGCCGGCGAGCGCCGTGACCAATGACGAGAACGAGATCACCGCGCCGGTCACCGTCAGGCAGGCGACGAAGACGCCGGCACCGGCGCAGGCGAGCGCGACCACCGTCATGTTGCGGCCCGCGTTGATCAAGATCGCGAGCAGCTCGCGCCAGCCGATCCGGGTGTGGGTGCGCAGCCAGGAGACCGGCAGCATGGAGACTGTGGCCCAGAAGGCTGCGGCGTAGGGCGAGCGCCCCGCAAACAGCAGGCCCACCATGACCAGAACCGGAATCAGCAGGTGCAGGTCGCGACGGATCTCTGCCCAGGGTGGCAACTCGTCCTCGCGGCAGCCTGCGAGCCCGAGCCGGCGTGCCTCGAAGTGCACCGAGACCAGAATCATGAAGAAATAGCAGACTGCGCCCAGCAGGGCGGCGACCGCGATCTGCGAATAGGGGATGTTCGTGATCTCCGCCATCACGAAGGCACCAGCCCCCATGACCGGCGGCATGATCTGGCCTCCGACCGATGAGGCGGCCTCCACGCCCGCAGCGAAGGGTCGGCGGTAGCCCAGCTTGATCATCGCCGGGATCGTGAACGAGCCTGTGGCGAACACATTGGCGACTGATGAGCCGCTGATCGTGCCGAACAGCGAGGAGCTGATGACTTCGACCTTGGCCGCGCCACCGGCGTAGCGGCCGGCTGCCCGCATGCCGAGGTTGTGAAACAGCCGGCCAATGCCGCTGCCCTCGACGAAGGCGCCAAAGATCACGAAGGTCGCCACCATGGTCGCGGAGATCCCGGTGATCGAGCCGAAGGTGCCCATGCCATTGAGCAGGTACATGGTCTCGACGATCTCGGGAAAGGGCATGTGCCGGTAGTGCAGGGCGCCGGGCATCCACTCGGTGGCGAACAGATAGCCGACGCCCAGCGCGAGCAGTACCGCCAAAGCGGGCGTCACCGCGCGGCGCAGGGCCTCGAGCAACAGCACTGTGAGGGTCACGCCGAGCGCGAGTTGCAGTGCACTCAGCGGATCGACGTTCTCCATCCGCATGTTGATGTCGAACGCGTACAGGTAGGAATAAAAAGGTGGCGCTGCGGCGAGCAGCGCAAGCAGCCAGTCGAGCGCTGACGGACGATCGGCGGGCGATCGTCCGGTCCGTGCCGGGAAAATCAGGAAGGCGAGTGGCAGCAGGAGCAGCAGATGGATCGAGCGCTGCTCACGGGGCTCCAGAAAGCCGAAACCCGCCCCGTGGAAGTGGAAAAGCGCTGCCGCCACCGCCAGGGCGCCGGCTGCCCAGGCGGCAGGCCCCGTCAGTGGACGCATCGATCAGCCCTGCACCCAGCCTCGCTCGCGGTAGTAGCGCAACGCTCCGGGATGGACCGGGATCGGCCGCACTTTAATCGCGGTCTTGCAGTCGAAATCCTTGAGGCTCGCGTGGACCTTGGGCAGATCAGCCTGGCTTTCGCAGAGCGCCTTGGTGACCCGATAGATCACATCCTCGGACACATCGCTCGAGGTGATCAGCGTGGTCGCCATAGACATCACGGTCACATCCCCGCCCTGATACTTTGGATAGGTGCCGGCTGGAATCTTGCCGGTACCCATGCCGTACTTGCTGTAGATGAAGTCGGTCAGCTTCTTCGGGAACTCGAGCAGCCCGGCATCGCGGCCGGTGCTCATGTCGACCACCGAGGCGCCGGGCAGGCCCTGCGCGAAGAACACATAGTCGATCTGGCGATCCTTGAAGGCACTGGCGAGCTCGGCGTAGTCGGCCTGGATGATCCGGTAGCCGCGGCTGCGCAGAGTCTGATAGGTCTGGCCGTAGTGTTCCATGACCCAGCGGAAGGCGATCTCGTCCGTCGCGCCCGCCTTGACCACGCCGATCTTGACGTCCCGCGAGGTCAGGATCTGGTCGAACTCGAGCTTCTGGTCGGCTGCGCGGATCATGTGATACGGGGTGTCGCCCAGGCTCTGGCCGATCATCATCAGCTTCGGATGAGGCTTGCCCTCATAGGTGCCAGTCCCGTCGAGCGCCATCTTCGCGAAGATGTCGATGCTCATGCCGAGCTGGCTCAAGCCGTTCTGCACCTTGCTGGGATTGGCTGCGCCGCCGCCCGGCACCGCCTTGACCGTCATGCTGGTCTTCTGCTCGATCATCTTCGAGGTGCCGGTGACGATCGTATACCAGCCACCGCCCAACTGACCTGCGGTCCATTCGATGGTCTGCGCGCCTGCGCTGCCGATTGCTGCGCTGAGCGCGAGCGCGGCGGCGATCCGAGTCATGGTCGACATTCCTTGCCTCCTTGTGGGTTCTGTTGGGAGCTAGATCGGGTAACGAACCGCTGCACTTTAGCCGAGCCGCAAGGCGAAGAAAAGCCAAGGTGGCTACCGGCCGCACACGCCGGGCGCTATCCTGACCGATCCGTCGATTGCGCGATGGGGCCGGCGGGTCTTCCTGCCTTGCGCGAGTTGCAATCGGCTACTTAAGATCGAAGGCCTTACCGGAGCCTGCCCGCCATGCCAGAGACCCCGCCTGCCCACAACGCATCCCGCCCGCCCGATACTCTCGAGGGAGATGGCTCCCGGGTGATCCTGATCACCGGCGCCGCTTCGGGTATCGGTGCGGCCACGGCTCGAGCCCTCGCGTCACCGGGCGTGGGTCTGATGCTGCACACCCGGGCCAATCAGGAGGGGCTCGTTGCGGTGCTCCAGACCTGTCGAGACCGGGGTGCACAGGCCGAGTCCCTATGCTGCGACCTGACCGAGCCTGGGTCCGGCGGGCAGCTGGTCGACCGCACCATCGAGCGGTTCGGTCGGCTCGATCAGATTGTCAGCAATGCGGGTCATGCGAATCGCGCGGCAATCGGCGAGGCCTCGCGAGCCGATCTCGACCACGGGCTCGCAGCGATGGCGGGTACCTTTTTCGAGCTGCTGGCGCGCGCTTGCAAACCACTGGCTGCCTCGTCCTGCGGCGCGGTCGTCGCGGTCAGCTCCTTTGTCGCGCACCGCTATCGGCTCGGAGAAAACTTTCCCACCTCCGCTGCGGCGAAGGCGGCCCTTGAAGCGCTCGCACGGGCGGCAGCGATCCAGTTCGCCTGCTCGGGGATCACTGTCAATTGCGTCGCACCGGGCTACACCCGCAAGGACAAGGCTGCGGCAACCGCGATCGCTCAGGGAGCCTGGGACAAGGCGGCCCGCGACACGCCGCTCGGCCGGCTCGCCACGCCCGCCGATGTGGCCGAACTGATCGTCTTTCTGCTCGGGCCGGGTGCGCGCTACATCACCGGTCAAGTGATTCACGTTGACGGCGGACTCACGCTCGGCTGAGCAACCGGCCTGCTGCGGTACTGGAAGGACTTGTCAAAGCGGTCCAGGATGTAGTCGCCACAGCTCACTTCGGGGTATTTCGCAGCGGCGCCGGGCGCTGTCACCGGCATGATCGGCGTGTCGTAGTCTGAATCGACGAAGACGGCGATCGACAGCCGCTCGCGACCCGAACTGTTGATCACCCGGTGCGGATTGGAGCGGAAGGTGTCATTGGACCAGCGCCCCATCGGGTCACCCAAATTGATCACCAGGGTGTCAGGAATCGGTGCGCGATCACCCATTCGCCTCGGCGGGCAGCGACCTGCAGCCCACCGATCGGATCCTGGTGCAGCAGCGTGATGACGCCGCAGTCGGTGTGGGGCGCAACGCCGTACTGGCGCGCGTCGGCATCTACCGCGCGGCGGGCATAGACGGGGCCACATCGCATTCAGGTCGCAGGTCGTTCATCACCAACTTGGCCGAACTCGGTGTCAGTGCGCGCGTGTTGATGAGCTTGGCCGGGCACCAGAACCTCAGCACCACTCAACGCTACATCGATATCAAGCCCAGCATGTTACGGGCGGCGGTGGAGTTGGTGGCGTGATCGCTGGGGTGCGTAGCCCACGAGAAGGCAGTGTCAAACACGACAAACAACATAGTTGTCTCACTAACCGGGCTCACCTGCCTTGCGTGAGCGGGCCGCACGGGCTACCCATTCATGGGGGTCGGTACAAGGAAAAACACCCTCCGACGCATGGGCGATCAGATTCTTCGCCTTGCCGAGATACTCGGTGACCATCAACGACATCTGAAGATGCTTGTCCCGTACCTCTGAATTGAAATCAGCTCTGGTTACAACTAACCGAGGGTTGAGTCTCATACGCTCACCGACGTCGTAAAGGCGCACCTCTGGGTCTGCTGCCTGAATCTCACTCCAACACTCGTACACATCAAGGTACAGGTTCAGCGACACGGATGTCAGCTTGCTGTTCTGCATCCTCGCCTGCGCACCACTGAACTTCCAGCGGTCGAATCGCGCGTAGTGCGGATGGTGGTCCCGCTGCGCAGCCTGAAAACATTTCCGCAAGTGAAGTTATCGTCTCGCTTGACGCCCATCTTCACGATCAACGGTGAGGACTGTTTGCTTGAACCACCGAAGATGGGCGTCGTGCTCCAGCGGGTGCTGAAGGCGCCCGTGACTTCGTTGACCCAGCAGCGAGACTAGATCACGGCTGCTTTGGATTTGTTGTTTCACGGCTACTGATCGGCTGGCTGAAACGCTTCCATGAGCCCTGTCTCGACCGCCGGGAACAGCTCGATTGCCGTGGCCTTGTCCAGCCCGGCGCACTCGCCAGCATCCAGGCGTTCAGATCAAGCCCCACCACGCAGCCTTGCGCCATGCGCAACTGGCGGGTCCAGATGTCAATCGCACTGGCCGCTTGCCAGCCTGTTGCTACGCGTCGAAAGTTGGCCAGGTTTCGAGGGTTGTAAGCGCTGAAAATTGACCGGGATGATTAAGCGCGGTTATTCGC
>SXGR01093940.1_pt1 | contig 16484 bp, 13 predicted proteins | sample 3174711 | NCBI WGS metagenome assembly SXGR01 (sample SAMN11356860, study PRJNA531348) | freshwater metagenome | isolation source: freshwater sample F1-60 | place: China: Fuxian Lake, Yuxi | collected 2017-12-25
TCCAGGTCACATCACCAGTGTTGCCAGCAATATCAAGACCAAATTTGCGCCAACTAGTTAGTGCCTTGCCCCCGATTCCCCACGAGTCGCCTTTCGTTGGCAATAGTTTGAAGCCGTCATTGTCGGTTGGGGCCCGAAACACATTCAACACTGGTGTTATCACAATGCCACCTGATCCCATGCCACAAGATGACCAGCAGGTGCCCACGCTAAATCTGCTCGCGTGCGCCACTCAAAGGTGACAAAACATTCACCCGACATCGAACGAAACGGTATCGACCACTCAACTATTGCACCAGCGTCCACACTCACATCAACATCAATGCGCTCGCTCACAACTCCGTCACAAATGAGTGTTGCCGTTCCCTGCATCCACCCGAGATAACTAAACATCTGCATATTGGCGATACTCGCTACGCCTGCTTTTGCTGTGACATGAACTGGTCTGTGCACCCACGCCACTTCACGCATCGCCGGATGCGGCTCAAGATTTGATGCACACAAACCGTCTGCCACGAAATTGGCATCATTGGGTGTGTCACCAAACTGACCACCGTAGGCAAAACGCTGCTGTGCATATTTTCCATCAGGCACGAGTTGGCGCAGACCGTGATCTTTCCACTCCCAAATGAATCCACCTTGTAATTTTTCGTGCGCCCGAAACGCCGTCCAATAATCAGACAAAGACCCATTGGAGTTACCCATCGCATGGCTGTATTCACACACCACTACTGGTCGTGGTGCAGCCGTCTGGGCGTACATCACAAGAGCATCAATGGGTGGATACATCGGGCACACTACATCTGTTGCGTCCAACCCACCGTCAATCCAGTTCTCATGAAAGATTGCCCCTTCGTAGTGCAATGGTCGAGTGGAGTCGAGACCCCGCACAGAGGCAGCCTCTGCTGCATGATTCACGCCGTAGCCAGACTCATTTCCGAGTGACCACATGATGATGCATGGATGATTGACATCACGTTGCACCATGCGCGTTGCGCGTGCCACCCATGTCGCTTGCCATCGTGTGTCGTGGCACAAACTTGTGATGTAGGCGTGTGCTTCAATATTGGCTTCTTCCACTACATACAAACCAAGTTCATCACAAATATCAAGCAACTCATGGCGATTCGGATAATGAGCGGTGCGTACGGCATTGATGTTGTGTTGTTTCATCAACACTAAATCGGCGCGGATGTCTTGCGCGGTGACCGCTTTGCCTCGGTCCGGATGATGATCGTGCCGATTGACTCCACACACCGTGATCGGCACACCGTTGACCCGCAAGAGCCCATTAGTGATTGCAATTCGTCGAAAGCCAACTCGTTGTACACACACATCAATGATCTCGCCATCTGGCGACAACAGTTCGATACTGATGTCGTACAGGCTTGGCGACTCAGCCGACCAAGGCCGCGCTAGCAGATCTGACGCCGCCACAGTGGCATTAAACCCGTCAAAAACGTATGCCTGTGTGTACTTTGTATTCACATCGGCTCGCAAATCTACTGCCAACTCTGCACATGCCACACGAACCACAAGTCTTTGCTCTCCAGATTTTCCACTCACGCCGTCAACGCCGACACGCACGACTAGCGAACCCGTTGCAGTACTTGCATTAAAATCAGCAACGCATCTCACTTGCTGCAGACTTATCTTTGGCCTGTGCTCAATCCAGACATCACGGTGCAATCCAGCCATCCACCACTGATCTTGATCTTCAACATAACTCTGGGCGCTGTAGCGCATCACAACAATTGCAATCACATTGTCCCCATTAACTAGATACTGCGTGATGTCGTATTCACTCGGCAATCGCGAATCTGTTCCGTACCCAACAAAGACAGAGTTCACATAAACGGCATGCACGCTCTCGGCACCTCCGATATGCAATACAGTTGCATTGTTGTGTGGCATTACATGTAGCGCAATCACGCGGCTATACACACCAGTTGTGTTGTGCTCTGGCAATGCAGGTGGGGGTCCGTCAAACGGCATTTCAATATTTGTGTAGTGCGGCAAATCATCAAACCCTTGCAATGTCCAGTTGCCAGGCACTTGCACAGGTACACCCAGACCGCCATTTACTGCAGCAGGAGGCACATCACTTGGTGAGTCCCATAAACACAACAGCCACTCACCATTCAGGTCAATACGTGTGTTGTTTAGATCATTTCGACTGGTGCGCATCGGCAATCTATTAATCTGCACTACTGCAGGGTCAGCCCACGGACTGAACTCACCAATCACGGGTATCGCCATAGCGTCAGTCAATCACAAGTGGCAGGGCGCACCAAACAGTCAAACTGTATTTTTCTCCACTCAAAAGTGGTGCACCACGATGTGGATGCGTCACCAGACTTGGCCACGCAATGATGTCGCCCACTGGCACATCGGTGTTGGTGAAGTTCTGTCGCGGAAACTCCAACTCGCCGCCCACGTATGAATCGTTGAGTTTGATGCTGGCAGATACTTGAGCAACATCATGATGCAAGCGCAATTGCTCTTGCTCTCCCATGGCGTAGCGAATCACAAATGCATCCTGTAGACCGTGATAATCAATCAGTGGCCACCACTGCTGCAAAGCAGGCCACAAACGCATGCCGATGTCTTGCTCAACTGCTTCAAACAATCGTGGCGCGATTGCTGCCAGTGAAATTTCATACCCCGGCACGGGGTCATCTGGTTGGGGTGAGAATCCACCAGCTGCTTTGGCAGCCCGAATCAGCGTGGCACAAAACTCAGGTGTCCAAAACGGCATACAGATGATGTCTGGTGCGACTTCAACAGCATCCCCATCAGCATTTGCTCCGTGGTATCCCAGAATCATGTCAAAATCGTCTGCCATTTCTCTTTTCTCCTTCGGAGTCTGAGATTACATTTCTTCGGCAAATCGACGTGACAACCTTGTGAACAGTGCCCAGCCCATGATCAAAGAGATCAACCCCACTCCAAAACATGCGCCAAGGTTTGTCCATCCCGGAAAACGCCCATCATAAAGTGCACTCCTAAAACCCCGACCAAAAATTGCCATCGGGTTCCACTCTAAAATAGTCAGCGCTGCTGGTGACAAACGCCCCTTAAGTATTTCTTCGCTGTACACGATTGGTGTTGCAAAGAACCACACTTGCGATGCAATCTGCCACAAGTACGACATATCTCGAAAATAAACATATAGGGCAGCAAGTGCCAACGCAATACCTGCACTGAACATTGCAAGAAAAACCATCATCAATATAACTAATGGCAAAAACGGCAAAAATGGCGAACCGGCGATGAGCATCGCAACGGCTAATAAACTCATCTCAATACTAAATTGAACAATTCCATGCAGCACATTGGCAAACACCAATTGCTCACGGGGAAATGCAACTTTTCGTACAAGCGCAGCGTTGCCAACAAGACTCGCCATACCTAAACCTGTGACAAGTTGAAAAAAGTTCCACGGTAGTAACGAGCACAACAGGTACAAAGCAAAGACAGAGATTCCACTTGGGTCCCCAACAGCACCGGGCGTCTCGAACAAATACCCAAAAACAAACGAGTAGATCGCCACTGTGGCCAATGGGTTCAGCATTGACCATGTCCATCCCAAGAGCGACCGACGATATTTCGTGCGGAGTTCTCGCAAGGTTAGATTCCAGAGCAATTCCCGAGAATCCACGACACGACGAAGAGGGGCAACTACCGAACTCATGGCTAGTCTGTATTCTAGTGGCATGACCATCAATGACGGATCGCTTCGTATTGCCCTCGTTTCGCATGATCTTGAACCCACGGCTCACGGCGGGATTGCCCGTTTTATGACCCAATTGGCTCCTGCACTGAGAGAGCGCGGCCACGAGGTTCGTACCATCACTCGTGCTCCCAATCGCGCTCCACAGCGAGCCACACGCTCTCTCGTGCCCGAGGCGTTCGCTCATATCAATCAGTTCACCAGTGCGGTTGTCGACGACCTCGACGCATTAAAAGCAGCAGGCTGGACTCCTCACGCGGTATACGGTCCAGCATGGGATATCGAGGTGTTAGGTGTCTTACGTGCCACGCGAATACCAACCTGTGCAATGCTCGCGACACCTCTTGCTATAGCAATTGATCACTCTGGACACATCGCCCTTGATGCCGACCGGCCTGGGTTTGCCCGCATGCTGACACTCGAAGCAGAAGTGTTCACTCGGGCAAACAGAGTGCACGCAATTAGTAACTCTATCGTTAGCACCATCAATCGCAATTACCCTGTAGTACTGGCGCCCCCTCGCACCGTCGTCAGACCAATCGGTCTCCGTGACACTTCTGCACCACCACATCGTTCATCTAAAAAAATTAATCTTCTTTTTGTCGGACGACTAGAACGGCGTAAAGGCATTGACATTCTTCTTGGGGCCATCCCCGAACTGCTCGCACAACATCCACAACTGCATATCACGATTGTTGGCAAAGAAATGCCCCATGTTGGACGCAGCATTGGTTTTGCTGACGAGTTTCGCGCAAAATACCGCAGTCAGCGTTGGCTAAAGAGAGTGCACTTTGTGGGCGAAGTAAGCAATCGACAACTCACTAAACTTTACGCAAAATCACACATAGCTTGCTTTCCCTCTCGATATGAATCATTTGGTCTCGTTGCCATTGAGGCGATGCAAAACTCACTTCCAGTGATTGCCACTTCTGGCAGTGGTCTTGAAGACATCGTGCAGCACCAACTTGATGGACTTCTTGTTCCACCAAACGATGCCGCTGCACTCAATCGTGCCATTAATACCCTCGTGCAGGATCCTGAACTCAGACAAACATACGGCAAAAACGCTCGTTGTCACTACGACTCCACCTTTACAATTGCACACGCTGCACAACACGTAGAATCAATCCTGCGTCAGATCGCCCGCTAATGCGCGTTGCAGTAGTCGCCGGAACATGCGTGCCATACGACGCAATTTCTTCTGCTGCAACAGATCATGCTGCTCTTATTGCCAAAGTTCCCGGAGTTGAAGAAGTAACTTTATTTTCTCCCTTCATCAATCGACCAATCCCGTGTGATGGTGTCGTTATTAGTTCTGCAGAAAAACTCCTTGCTCACCCGATCTTGAAAAACGCGGACATTGTTTTGTTTCATTGGGGTATCTGGTATCCAATGTTTGATGCCATCGCTGCGCTTGCTTTCACTAATAAAAAAATCATCATCTCTTTTCATAACATGACACCGCCAGAACTTGTCTCGCCTGCCGATTACGACATCATGCAAAAATCTCTCAAACAAATACAACGAATAATCAGACTGCCTGAAGTCATTATCACGACATATAGCGAATACAACATGCGCACTCTCAAGGATTGGGGAGTTCCTGCTACACGTATCTTGGAATTAGCCTTTCCCGTTGAGCGCATTCCGCTCATGCAAGCCCGTGCCCTGACTGCTGCATATAACGTGCTCACCGTGGGGCGTCCCGTCCCTGCAAAAGGCATTGACACTGTTGTGCGTGCCGTTGCCCATGCTCAACAGCAACTCAAGATACCAATTCACCTTCGCATTGTCGGAAGCATGACGTGGGGAAGCCAAAAGTACATCAATCAACTCAACGCTCTGGGCTTCGAACTTGGTATTGCCGACCAGATGCAGTTTTTTTTCGATGCAACCGATGAACAACTCAGCCAACATTATGAATGGGCCCACACCTTGGCCATCGGCAGCCACCATGAAGGGCTCTGCATACCAGTCATTGAGGCGTACCGCGCCGGATTGCGGGTAGTCACCACCAACGCAGGTAATTTACGGTACATAGTTCAAGCACCGGATATTGCAGTTGACATGGACACGCCAGATACAGCGACTGGAATGGGTACTGCACTTCTTGCTGCTGCAGAGCGAATATCTGAACAAATCGATCACATGCCAATTATTCAAAAGTTTTCTGCACCGTCAGTTATTGCGGCGTTACAACTACTTCTCCAATGACGACCTACGCTCGGAGCACCGACAGATCGTTACTTGCGCAAACCCAGAGTAATTGGTCGAACCTTAAATTCTTTCGCAGCAATCTCGAGAGATTCCTCAAAACCCCTTAGAACGTTGGACCACTCATAGTTATTTTTTACGTAGCTATAGCCGTTCTCGCCCATTTCACTCGCAATCTCGGGATTCTCCAACAAAATCTCGACCGCAGATTCAAATTCTGCAAATCCCTCGTATGGGATTGCCCCACCAGATCGCATCGCTTGACCCCGTAAAACTGTACTTGCCCCCTGCACAAGTGCAGGTCGCCGCTGCACCCATGCTTCGCATAAGACTATTGAAAAACTCTCAAAATACGACGATTGAATGAGCGCTATTGATCCACTGATGGCTGCGTGTTTTACTGATTCCTTCAGAAAACCCGTAACAATAATGTCATCATGCTCAGGCAATTCGGTCACAGACTCACCTGCTAACACCAACTTCAAGGCCGAAGGTCTCCTGGTTTTCATCGCAATAAAGAAGTCACATAATTGTTTGACGCCCTTCATGGGATCAAGGCGGCCAACGTACACAAGATAGGGATCTTCGCCAAGCCTGAAGTCTTGGCGAAAACCATCCGCAGATTCAATCACAGGGTCTAAATCAATCCCGATGCCTATTATTCGTCCAACGGGCTGTATTCGGAATCGATTTTCTACCACTACTCGTTCTTCTGGAGTAAAGAATAGATATGAATCTGGCAATCGGAATATTGACTCAAATAAAGGCACCTTTAACGCGGGTTCATCATGGGCAGTGGGCTGAAACACTATTGGAATACGTCCGGCTAGCGATGGTATTCCGATTGTTGCAGTCGAATATAAATATGTCATAAAAATAGCAACATCAAACCGTGGCGCATTCTCTATGAGCCATGACTCAAGCCCAATTAGACTTGGACCCATTAAACGTGCCCACCGTTGATGCTCAAACAATGATGGTCGCCCAGACCCTGAAACTAACCATTGATCATGCGGTCCAAAATGATGCGGATAACGCTGGGTGTGAACTGGTAATCGGTGAACTTGAACACCATTAATGTTACTAGTCCCCTCTGGATAGTGATTCTCCCACGTCACATAACTATGAGCACAACTTGTGAGTACTTCAACTTCATGACCATTCTGAACTAAATGCTCAGCAAAGTCTCTACACGCAGCCTCAGAGCCTCCGACAATCTCTTCTCCATATCGTTGTACAACATACAGTAATTTCATTAAGCTAACTCTAGTAATCTTTTTGCCATCTCTTTTGCAGGATTTTGACTTTCTAGTTCGGCGATACGATCATGCCCTGCAAGAATCAAATCTTCACGCAATTCATTATCACTTATTACAGCATTGACCGCCTCGGCAGCCAACAAAGGTCCAGCATCAGGAGGCAGCACTATTGCAGATGAACGCAGTGTTTCTGGGACTGCTCCTGCTCCTTTAATCACCACGGGAATGCCAAATGACATTGCTTCCACAGGTGGAACACAGAGTCCCTCATGATCGCTCATGCCTAGATACACAGACGAACAACGGAACAGTGTTGCTAGGTCTTTGTCCGATATTGATCCCATGAATTGCACAGATGCAAAATGGCATGACTCTTCGTGTAACGCAAGGGCGTGCCGATATTCGCGTTGGCGAGGAGCACCTGCAATCACAAGACCTATTCCCACTCGATGTGTAGAGTTCAGAATATGAGCGACTTCAAGTAATTGTTCAATCCGCTTGTGCGGTAAAACTTGACTGACGGAGAGAATAAACCCATTTGGAAACTGATCTTCTAAATCATTCACCAAAGACAAGTTAAGATCTTGTTTTATTAATCTCTTTGGCTCTAAGCCTGCAGGTAGCACCAAGACGTCTGAAAACCCTTCGGTTGCTAAATCTTCAGCATTGAATTGTGAATCTGCGATTACCAATACTGCCCGTTGTCGAAGCATTTGTAATTCTTCACGACCCAACACGAGCCCTTCCGTGAACTTTGGATTAAAACGTTCGTAGGAAGACACGGGAGATATATTGTGATACGAAACTGCTAGTTTTTCTGTTCTTTTCCGCAGGACCGCATTAACTTCGTGCCATCCAATACTTGAGTGGTATAAGATGACGTCTACCTCTTCAGAGGGAGGAATATCATCGAGTAGCAAAACATCGTCCATCAATGCATTACTCAGGATCCAATTAGCAAAAATATCACTATTTGAATCTTTGCGTAGTTCTTTGCGCAAGCGCAAAGCCATTTGTGTTATCGCATCACCGTCAGACGCCCCAACGATGATCTGGTGAATTGTTGGCTTTCGCCCGCTACTCACGACTCGTTCGAGCCTTTCGTTCAAGTTCAGTGACAGCTTCGGCGAGCACATCGATCATGACTAACCGATCCATCACAAGATGTCCAACCTGATTAAGCATTCGGGCGTCATCGCTACGTTGCTGCTCAAGTTGAACATAAATTTCCGATAAAGCATCCACTACTGATTGTTGGGCCTCTCTGATCTGTGCTGCCAATCCCCTTGTTTGGCGTCCCACCAACCGACCAATGATGCGATGAGCGAGTGCCCCTCCAGGCAAACGCGAACGCGGGTCAATAAGGGCATTTGTCACTGTCATGCGATAATGGGACTCTTCTATTTTCTCTTTCAACAAGGGAAGTCGATCATTGCTTCGATGGACAACATCCATGATGGCTCTAAAATCTGCTTCTAACTGAGCCTCTAGACCTACTGGATAATCACCCATCTCGCGCCGTCGTTTGACGCGATCCTCTAATTCAGCAATGACATCAACAGAATTCTTCATAACCCACCGCTTTCCGTGTGAATCTAATAAAACTACCTTACCCAAAGTCAAGAAAATGATATGACTCAATTGTCTTGACTCTTGTAGACTGACAACGCTGTAATGCCTTGCAGCATTTTCCTATGACAATTGCCCTTACCGTCGACCAAGTCTGGAAGAACTTCCGGATGTACCATGAGAAAAATCAGTACATCAAGGCCGCCCTCCTGAGGGGCCGCAGAGCCAGATACGACGAATTTTGGGCCGTCAAAGATGTGAGTTTTGAAATACCGTTCGGAACTGCATTCGGTATAATTGGTGCTAACGGCTCTGGAAAAAGCACATTGCTCAAGTGCATCGCTGGAATCCTCTCTCCCGACAAGGGGCAGATTTACCTATCCGGCAGAATGAGTGCCCTTCTCGAACTGGGCGCTGGATTCCACCCCGAACTCAGCGGTCGGGAAAATATTTTTCTAAATGGGGCCATTCTTGGTATGACAAATAGTGAGATAAAGGGGCGCTACGACGACATCGTAGAGTTTGCAGGGCTAGGGGAATTTATCGACACTCCAGTGAAAAACTTTTCATCCGGAATGGTCGTGCGACTTGGATTCGCCGTCGCCACGAATGTAGACCCAGAAATTCTTATTATTGATGAAGTGCTTGCTGTCGGAGACCAAGAGTTTCAGCAGCGATGTGCAGAAAAAATAGAGCAATTCCGCTCCGAGGGTCGCACGATTGTTCTTGTAAGTCACGGACTGAGTGACATTGAAAAATTATGCACCCAAGTCGCATGGCTCGAAAAAGGAGCCATGCGTGCCTTAGGACCTGCATCAGAAGTTGTGTCTGACTATTCGAGCGCAAGTTTTCATTCACGTGCAAAAATAGAGAGTGAGATTGGAGAGCGTTGGGGGACTGGAGAAGTAGAAATTACAAAAATTGACCTCCTTGACGCAGAGGATAAAGTCCAAACAAATTTCACAACAGGTGAACTTCTGAGGATACGGGTGCACTTCAATGCACACGAAAGAATCCTTGACGGAGTTTTAGGTATTGGTATCACTCACCTACACGGGACATACATCTTTGGCACGAATACTCGAAACAATGGGGTCAAACTTCCAGATCTGCTCGGTGTTGGATACGTTGATTTTGTGATTGATCAACTTCCCCTACTGACTGGAACATACGATCTTTCATTTCAGATTTCTGATCACGCCCAGGTCCATCATTACGATCACTGGGAAAAGAAGACGCGCTTTGACGCACATCAAACTAAACAGATTTCTCTCGGACTGGTCGCAGTATCAGGTCGCTGGATTGTTTGAGTAAGTCTTTGGCATGATTACCCGAAACCTAACAGTTAAAATACTCACAAGATTAAATTTTTAACTTACGTATATCAATATCTCGCATACCGCATTGAGTACTCCACCAGCCCCTCACTTTGACTGCCTGAGATACGCCACATTCTAAGTTCAGCCTCGACCGTGCGAATGCCCGCACACCTACTAACTCTTCTTCTGAGATAGATGCCTTCCACCAACTTTTAGTAAGAGCAACCAAGATGGAAACCTCACCTCCAGAGTCCCTCTTAATCATGTACCGCGCACCAACATTTTGTTGACAACTCAGGACCATCTCTGCTCGACACGCCGATGCGTCATTGGGTTGCATGAACTTGAATACCTGTGGTCCTCCTAGCCACCTCAGATACGTTGCATTTGTCCATAGAAATTCATCTGCTGATTCTGAAACGATGACAGAATTTGTTGGTACATCATCGAACACACCCCGACGGGCGGCTGCTTCAAAAATGTCCCTCTCGGTACGGAAATCACTCCATCGATTCACGACATACTTGGTTCCTGCATGATTTGTAACCATCGTTACCCCCATACCTGTGCCAAGAATGCCCATACCAATCCACAAAAGAGCAAGGGATAGCCGCGGAGATGCGCTGTTAATACGATCAATAATGGCTCGAAATTCAAGAACGCATGCGAGCAAAAGTAAGGCCGTCCCCAAGCTCTGCAAAATCACAGGCAAGTACGCGTTACCCGATGAAAGTTCCTGTTGCCAGCGCACCGATATTGCTGTTGGAATTCCAGGCAGAAAAAAGAAAGCTAAGCCAACAAATAATAAAATTATTCGGGTTCTGAGACTTGGAAGATTAATAGCTCTAATGAGCAAAACACATGCCACTACCGCGGTAAACATTCCAAAATATCCGACAACCGATAAATCCCGAAGCGCACCGAATATACCGACACGTCCATCGACTCTGGAATAGGGCACGCTCAATGGAATTGCCCCAATAATCTGATGCTTCAACGCTGGGAGTACTTCCTGTAAATCAAAATTTGTTTGATAGGCAGGAGATGGAGTCACCCCTGCGCGAAGAATCCTTGAAACCGTCATATAAATAAAAGAAACTACCGTCAGTGATGCCACGCCAAGAAGACGTCGTGTCTGGGGAGCCTGTTGCTCGTGAAATGAGATAAAAAATACTGCAATCGTAAGTAAAATTATTACCTCATATTGAAGCAACGCTAACGACCATAAAACTGCAGATGCGGCAAACAATAAATTTGACTGTCTACGACTTTCACTCCTAATGCCTTTCGTAATCAAGATGAGAGATCCTAGAGTCTTTATCCCGACAGATGGAAGAAGTAGACCAAAACTCAACGTGGGGTCGTACCAATATCTGACCTGAAGCGCACAAATAAATAGTGTCATCACGAGCAAGCCAATATTTCGAGATCTAGAAAGAGTCTGCGCAAGTAGACCGAGCAAACTAGCTAGAGCAAAAATAAAAAGAAGTTGTAAACTCTTGTAAATTGTTCGACTATGAACGTAATTAAACAGAACTGTATTTTCAATGACCGATATTGGGAATAAACGCCCCTCGTTGCGGACCCACTGTTGAGTCGCCTGTACTGTGTAGTTCATGATTGACTGATCTGATTGAGAGAGTACCGCTGAACGTTGAGAATTAGGAATATCGTCTGCGATAATCGCAGAATTAAGTATTGGACTTAACGTCCACAAAATAAAGATAACAAGTATTGCTCCAACGATATATCGTTGTGTCACCTTGGTGCTCACCTCGGTATTGTGCATACGTCTATCATTGTAATCATGAAAAGCCAATCGAGTCGCGATGTCACTGCACTGGTTCCCAATGCCAAAGTTAATTGGAAAAGAGAACGCCGGTTCCTTATTCTTGCAATGTTCTGCTCAATTATTGCGGTATTTTTCTTATTCCAATTATGGAGTTTTCACCCTTTCATACCTATTTCATACGACGGTGACGGCCTACTCACCCTGAATGGTTTGCGCAATATTAAACTTCACGGTTGGTATTTTTCAACACCAAATCTTGGAGCACCATTTAGCCAGAATCTTCATGATTTCCCAGCAGTGGCAGACAATCTTCACTTACTGCTTTTGTGGTTTGGAATTAAGTTGTTTAGAAATGAATTTCTTGTTTTTAATCTCTATTTTCTTGGTGCGTACGTTCTTTCAAGTGTCTTCGGCTACATCGGATCACGAATGCTGCGAATTGCGCCTTCCGCAGCCGTTCTTATTGGCGTGGCCTACGCGTTTATAAACCAACAGGGACCTGGCCATCTTTACCTCTCCGCTTACTGGGCCGTTCCGTTATGGGTTGCATTTTTAATTCGCGAACTATCTCATGACAGCCTCATTTCAATTTTCCCTGACTCGTATCGACCAATTTCCCTTGCCCAATGGGCGTGTACTCCACGTGCGCTGCTCATTACCTTGATATCACTTTTGGCAGCCACTACCGGGCTCTACTACGCATTTTTTTTTCTATCCCTCTCATTTTTTGTTTCTGTAATAAAAAAAGCCTCCCAGAAAAATACCTTTCAGTGGCTCCCTACTGCATGGGCATTTACGGTTGGGGTCTCTGTCCTAGCCGTGCAGTACTTCCCTATCTGGCTCTATCAACAGCGAAGTCCAAATAATTTAGCTATCGTCGGGAGGACCGTCGCAGCAGTTGAATTTTATTCCCTCAAACTTGTGAATCTAATACTTCCTGTTTATCGTCATCGCCTGGATTTCTTTGCCCACTTACGTGATCGGTCAAATCCGGTATATCTGATCGGCGAAAATGCGGACGCTATAGGTCTTTTAGCGTCAATTGGCTTTATCGCCCTACTTGTAATCTCTGTCTACCGCATTATTCAGCCGAAAATCGACACAACGTCAGCCCTAGCTTCGTTTAATCTCATCGCCATTTTGATTTCGATGACTGGTGGACTAGCGCAGCTAATGGCAGTTTTCGGCTTCACTGAACTTCGAGTCTGGTCACGAATATCTGTTGTTCTTGCTTTTCCTGCTCTCATATTTGTAGTGGGATTGATTTATAGAAAAATTGAGCATCTGGGGTCTCTCTTTATTGGACTCACGCTTACCCTCATCGGAGTCACTTCTATCTTGGATACAAACCCCACTGACCCATCTGTAAAAATGCGCCCTTTTGCCGCTCAAGCGTGGGAATCAGACAGAGAGCTAGTGCACAACATCGAAGAAAAGTTCGGCGAAGACGCACAGATATTTCAGTTACCGATTGCACCATTTCCGGAATACGGCTCAATCGTCAACATGGTTGATTATTCACACCTCCGGGGATATATGCACTCCAATACCCTTCGCTGGAGTTACGGTGCAGTCAAAGGCCGTAATTCTGATTGGATGCTTTCACTTCCAACGGACCCGAATCAATTAATAGAAGTTCTTCGGACCAAAAATTTTAAAGCAATTTGGCTCAACACGCTAGGTTACGAAGATAGTGGATTATCAGTCATTGCTGATCTTGAGCAAGCCGGATCAACCATCGCATATCAAGCAGAACACATTGTAGTTCTCACGCTCCCGCAATGATGACACGGCACTACCTAACTGCGAGCAGTGAGCCCCTTAATTTCAGTCGTCATTTGTCCTAGAAATATTCGCTCATCAATACCTTCGACACAACCATCTGAGTCAACACTGAGCGGCAGCAACAGTTTAGTTTTCGGCTTCATCGTCACTTCGTATTTGACAACCTTATCATTTTCGGTACTATTAGATAAAATAACTTTTGTAGTAACTCTATTAAATGTTGAACGATAGACGGCATTAAACCCACAGGGAGTCTTTTTGAAGGTTATGACAACAGAAAAATTCCTTTCCCCTAATGAGTGATTTACGAGCATCAATCCTGTATCCCTTTCCAGAAACAACCAAGGTTTCGGCTCTCTTTGGAAATCTGAGACCAATCCTGGGTACGCAATCAGTTCAATGTCTACCTGCTGAGAAACTACCTCAGACGCCACCACATCTCTAGGCTCAGTTTCTGTCGCGAAGAGCCCTAGCGCCAATGCAATGGTTCCAAAAAATACAAAAAACGCCATAAATAGAATTAGGGCTCTCATCGAGGTAGCCAAAACAGATTCGGTTGCTGCAGTGTCATCAAGGTTAGTCATATTAACTCCAGCGCAGGTTCAGAAATATTTATCTCCTGCACCTTTTCATCTATTACTGCTAGCAACAGTATAGACAACAGCACCGGAAGATTAAGTAACTGCCCGATGTAGTATGTTCCGTCAATATAAAGTAGTGGGTGGGCAGATATGAGAACGCCGGAGAGCAGAACGAGCGCATCTCGATTAACTCTTGATCTCGGAAAGTTCTCCTTTCCACAAAACCACAAAACTGGAACAAAAAAAATCAGCCGATAATTACCCGAGATAGGGAAAATAACAACAGACACCACGAGCGCCACCAGGAGCAGTGACGATGTCGACCTCTTTCTCGCAAATGCCCATACGCCGACAGAAAGCACTAATGACAGGGCTATTAGCGTCGTCACCATGTTAAGCGTTTTATCAATATGAACAACACTAATCTTGATGACTCCAAAAACTCCAATAAAAAATGCAAAAATTGAATTGTTGCTCGTCGCAGTCGCCAGCCCCACCGCCTGATTAGTCCCTCTTTGAAAATAGTGGCTTGCCATAGATGACAATTCCGACAGTCCCGCCTCTGGTAGCAAAAGTGCAGAGCAGACATTCAAAAGAATACAAATTGCAAAAGACACGAATGCGTAAAAAATATATTTATTTCTCCGCAGATAGACCAGTAGGAAGACAATCAGAATAAGTTTGAGAGCAATCGCTACTCCAAGTAGAATTGCCCCATAGAAAAACTTCTCTTTATAAAGTAGGAATAGCGCCAACGACAAGACAGGGAGAAGGATCAAGTCTGTCCCTCCTCTTTCAATTGCAAAAAGCAACGGATAGAACGCGCATGTCACAATAATTGCGAGAAAGAAAGAATTTCTTGTTAGTGTTTTTTTGCTCGTCCACAAAAGCATTAAAATCACGACTGTGGCTAGAATTATCGACAGAAACAAAACTTCAGTTGCACTAGTCCACCGGTCAAGTGCCCGAAATGTTGCTAAAAAGAACGGCGAGTAGTCGGTATTTGAATACGCGAAAGGATTGTTCGCCTTTGCGATTCCCCAAACCTGATACAAATCGGAGAACCGGACCGAAGGGATATATCCAATTCCATCTCTTGCATAACCCGGAGACCTCCCATAACTACCGGCTATTCCCACTAGGACTGTACACAAGGTCAAACATCCGCTAATTACCATCGCCTGAAACACCATCGCCTGGTCTTGAAATAATTTTCCACTAGATCTTGATATTATTTTTATTTTACTCATAATGAGAAATACTAAAAAAATAATTCCGAAGACAAATAGGATCAGTTGCGATTGTGAGCTTGATTGACCATCCCGATATAAAAATGTCATACTGTCACCAACTGCTTTAGTTCTTAAGATGGAGATCTCGTATGCTTTTAACGCACTCATGCTCCACAGTCCAATGCTGGTATTAAAACCATAACTATTTAAAACCGCATCATTGACAAGTAACTCAAAAAGACGACCCCCCGTCAGGCGCAAAGTAATATTCTTGGAATTTTTACTATCAAATACATCTACAAAATTAAAAGAATCCGCATTCAATAATGAGAAAAAAGAAGTGACCCGATATTGCTCCCAGTTCCTTATTGGGGTCACATCTAGGCAGAGCAAAACACCTTTCTGTCTACACCCACCATCGATTCTCACAGGCTCACCTTTAAGTCCTACTGCAAAAATATTTCCAACGACTAGATTTTCTAGTGACACACGAATTTCTTGCACAGAGTTCTTCTCTGTAGACAAAGTAATCCGCTCACCATTCCCGGTGATTTGTTGGAACTCAGGAGCGTCTGTATTCTTGCCTGAAAACTCGATCACCGCAATCAAAAAGACCACACCAGTCAAGAGAGGCATCAAACGGCGCAATAGTATCGTTGACATCTTTACGAGCCTAACTCAAAAGATTACTAGGAAACATTGACTCACAAGTATTGAGAACTTGTCAATCAAGTCGCGATATTACGACCAGTGCTGTCAAGTCATGACAAATGCTTGTATCCCGCTAGGCGTGCTGAGAGACGAAGAAAAGCGATACCCAAGGCTTTTAAGGTAAAATTCACAGCCTGAAAAGGTTTCGCGGACGACGAAGAGGCCTGATGACTTGATTTTTAAACTTCTGACTCATTATTTTTGCTTTAGTTGGTACGGAGTCCATTTATGGCTTTACTTATCGGGAAGCCTTAACCATAATTTGTCGCCAACCAAACACTGCCTTCCA
>SXGR01278581.1_pt1 | contig 16472 bp, 15 predicted proteins | sample 3174711 | NCBI WGS metagenome assembly SXGR01 (sample SAMN11356860, study PRJNA531348) | freshwater metagenome | isolation source: freshwater sample F1-60 | place: China: Fuxian Lake, Yuxi | collected 2017-12-25
GCGCCGGCATGGCCCATTCGTCGTCCTTTTGGCGCCGTCAAACCTGCAACAAACCATGAAGCTCAAAGAAATTTCGTACATTCACGCTGAAGCATACGCCGCAGGCGAATTAAAACACGGCCCACTCGCGTTAATTGATGCGCATATGCCCATCATCGTAGTAGCACCCAACAACGACTTATTGGAAAAATTAAAATCCAACGTAGAAGAAGTGCGCGCACGCGGCGGTATCTTGTATGTGTTTGCCGATGTAGATGCACACTTCGAATCCGATGAAACCATGCGCGTTATAAACGTACCGCATATTCACCCATGGTTAGCGCCAATTCTCTACACCTTGCCGCTGCAATTGTTGAGTTACTACGTGGCAATTATTAAGGGTACGGATGTTGACCAACCTCGCAATTTAGCCAAATCAGTGACGGTTGAATAAGACGACCAGAATCTAATCTGTGTAAAATGGCCAAAGAATTTTTCTTTGGCCATTTTTTTGCGTTATAGGTTAAGCGCTAGATTGCGCTTGAAGCTTTAGGGATAACTAAAAATTACAATTACCCATGTCAACTCATTCAGAAGCCGCTAATAAAAATAGCTCCGTGCGTTTGCGCGAGCTAATTAGTCACAAGCGCAAACAGGGGCAATTACAATCCGCGTTGACCTTAGCAAAAATTGGCCGTCGCCTTGTGTTGCAATCCGAACATGCTTTGGGTAAGGATGAAGCTTCGCGCAAAGCCTTTGAACTGTATCTTGAATTTGAACCAAACGATCAAGATGTAAAAGAGGCACTCGCTGAATTACTCAAAACACCGCAACAAAAACCAATCGCCCAAAACGCAGTAAAACAGAAACGATTTTTTACCAATGGCCTCTATGCGGTTGCATCCGTTTTTTGTTTAACCATGCTGAGCGGCCTTACCTATTTCTCAATGAGTTCAAACGCGGGCGATAGCCTTTCACCAAACAACACTAAAACGCCTCAGGCTGTTATTCAATCGCAACAGGTGCATTCCAGTATTCAATCGGTAAGCGCGTCATCAGCAATATCCTCGGCCAGTAGTTCGCAAGCAATTGCTCAAGATACAACACCCATTATTATTCGTGCTGTGGGCGATGTCGTCTTAGGCACCAATTATCCCAACGCAAAATTGCCAGATGCAGATCAGCAAAAACGCATTGTTGAATTATCGCAAACACTGGTGCATGCCGATGTAGCTTTTGGAAATTTAGAAGGCGTACTAGCTGACGAGGGCGAGCCGCGTAAAGATTCTGGTAAATCTGGCTACTACAGTTTTCGTATGCCAACCGCGTATGCCAGCCTGTTAAAAGACATGGGGTTTAACGTTTTATCTATCGCGAATAATCACTCGTTAGATTTTGGCAGAGAAGGTTTGCAATCCACGGTAAAAGCGCTTGAAGCTCATGCCATAAAAATTTCTGGCACTTCACAATCGAGCAGTGCGGTGATTGATGTGCGCGGAACAAAAATCATTTTTTTAAGTTACTCTTATCTTACGCATTTCACACCCATGGATAACGAGAAACAAATCGCTCTTGATATCGCCAATGCAAAACAGCAAGCCAGTTTGGTTTTTATAAGTGTACATGCCGGTAGCGAAGGTGAATCGGCAGGTGGCTCGCCAGAAGCTGAGGAATATTTTATGAATGAGTACCGTGGTAATATTCGTAAATTTTCTGAGTTTGTTATTGATGCAGGTGCCAGTGGTGTTTTCGGTCATGGCCCACACGTGATTCGTCCGTTTGAAATCTATAAACAAAAACCCATTTTCTATTCGCTCGGTAATTTTATTGGCTTCAGAACCTTATCGACCAAAGGTAAATTAGTGCAGTCCATTATTGCCGAAGTCCGTTTTAATGCCGATGGCACTTTTTTAAGTGCAGGGATTATTCCGCTCAAAATGGATAATCTGGGTATTCCCAACGTAGATTACAGCGTTCAAACATTGAATAACTTGGACGATTTGTTAAATGAAGATTTAAATAAGCAACCACCCTTACTGCTGTTAAAAACACATTCGGTTAACCGCGAAGTTCCCTAACAGGTAAGCATGTGGATAACTGGTGCATCCTAGGCCTTGCCGATTCCGCAGAAGACTACGCCCACATACTCAGCACAACCGCCGCACCCGAAATAGATAAAGACATTTACAAATACTTAGTAAAGGCCATTTACGGCAAAGGCATGCAGGTAGAGCTGCGGCCATTGCGCGCAACAGCGCCATAAGCCCGCCTTGTAATAGCATGTAATATCTCCTAGGTTTGGTTATAGTGGAGAATCCAACCAACTGCATTGCATTTAATGCACTTTATGACAAAGCATTTGATCGCCACCTGATTTGGTTTGATGAAGATTTTTGGCTGGTGATATTTAACAGAATTAAAGAGCAGTGGACGGATGAGGCAGCTAGGGAACATTTCTTGAAGCTTGAGTGAATAGCTTTGGAGATGCCCTATCGGTTTATTCCAGATGCTGAGGTTAAGCGGATTTACCAAATTAAATGTATTTCCAAATAGATGGCTTTTAAATAATAAGTTTGAAATCGGATACGGATATGGGAGGTATTAAATGTTGGTAGATTCAGCAGAATTACGCGAAATCCTTGTTGGTCACTATGACGGACTCTCTATAAGCGACGTAGCTTTAAAATCTGGGCAAAGAGTTGTCTACTTTGGTGACTTCAAAAATTTTGAGCGAATTGAAGCTGAAGAAACAGCCTCGTATGAATGGTCAAAATGGGGGAAGGTTGCAATAAAAATATCTGACGGTTCTAGTGCAAATGAAGTGGCTAGAATGCAAAGTGAAATTTCTGCATTGAGTGGGATAGACTCCAATTTTTATCCCAAACTATACTATTTCGAACTCCTATCGTTCAATGCGATTTCAGAGCAACCACTCAAGCCTAAGCTTTTTGTAACGATAGAAGAGTATATAAGCTCTGTGCCTTTATCTTCATGTATGGATCAATACGATAGCGAATTAAAAGTTGTTGGTCTGCTTGTTGAGTTAATAAAAGCGCTAAATGTACTTTGGCAGCATCCTCAACGATATGTACATAGAGATATAAAGCCGGCGAATATTTTAATTAGACAGGATGGATCAATCGTCATTATTGACCTAGGTATTATTCGTGAGTCCGGTAGTATTGGATTAACGAATACACATCAATTAATAGGGCCATGTTCTCCGGGGTATGCTAGCCCAGAGCAGATAATGAATGATAAGAAAAACATTACATTTAAAAGTGATCTATTTGCTTTAGGTGTTTTATGCTATCAAATCATTTCCGGTTCAATGCCATTTGTAGCGGAAGGCGATGGACTACAAGATGTCATCGAAAAGACATGCAACTATCATCCAGAACCGTTGAAAAATCTGCGCATGTGTAGCAATGAGCTATCGGACGTTATTGAAAAGTTAATGCAAAAGCAACCATTTAGAAGGTATAGAGATATTTCAAGCCTGATCAGTAAATTAGAAATGCATAAGGAAAATTTAAATGACCGTTAAATTACTTCACCAAGTTGGGCACTGTTCAAATTGGAATATAGATTCGTTTTCATTAGATTCATGTGGAGATGGACTGATACTAAGTCCAGTACATCAGAGCGCGACCCAAATAGAAAGTCTTAATCCTGAACTCAAAAAAAGAGCGTTTTTAGATCCTCAATACTATTTACCTTCCTCCCAAAAAAAGAAGCTAAATACTTACAATTTTTTCCCAGAGGTTATAAGTAGTGGCTTTGAAACAGTAAACTTCTCAAGTTTCGCGAGAAGGTCTGCGGAAGAGTGCATCAATTTTCAAATTAAAAACAATTTTGATCGAATCATTATACCTGCGAGATATTTCGATCAAATGGTTGCTGAATATACTGAAAAGCAAGAATCGTATACCGTTAATCCTTTTCTTGATGTGCTCAGAGATAATACTAGTGATAAGCCAATTTATATAACATTGCCTCTTACTTCGCATATGATTACCGATGAACGCTATAGGGTTCAGCTATTAAATTGGATCACCACATTTCCTGAAATAGCAGGAGTATATCTCTTCTCTTCTAACGAACGAAAAACAAAGCAAATCGCAGATGAAAACTACTTGCTTTCTTTCATTGAGTTTTGCCGAGAGTTAAAGGATGCTGAACTTGAGCTGGTAGTAGGTTATTTGAACGTTGAAGGGTTGCTCTTTTCGTTAGTAGGGGACATATCGATAACTATGGGCGCATTTGAAAATACTAGAATATTTTCGCTAGATAAGTTCCTGAATTCCGACGATGAAAGACGAGGCCCAAAACCGAGAATATACGTACCTGGGTTATTAAATTGGATTCAGTTTGGTCAGGCTAAGGAAATCCGTTCTGAATATCCAGAAATATGGGCAGACATTTACACACCAACTTCATATGGTGAAGCCGTGTTTAATACTCCCGCCGATCCGACATTCAACCAAGCTGGGCTATATAAAGATTTTTTTATTAACTATTCCAAGCAGGTTTCAGCTCTAGGGTCGCTCTCAGTTGCAAATCGACATCTAAACCTCAGAGAGGCTCTTAAGAAGGCTCTCGTTAATTATTCAAAAATTGAAGATGCCGGTATCGATCTGGAGACTCATGGCGGTGTAGATCATATACAGCCATGGTTAAATGTAATAAATAGGTATAAAAGAAAATACATCAGTGATTAATAAATCTGGCAATATTTGTATTAGCTGCCCAAACAGATGTTTCAAATCTAGCCTTTGTTTTTTCTGGCGAGAATATAATTTTTAAATCTCCCTCAGTAGAAATAGAGGCTAAGCCAACCCTGAGTCGTTTAAACGACTCGATATTTTTTATTGCTGGAGAGACATGTGCTTCATCTAACAATACCCACGATTGATTTGCGTAGTCCAAATATCTGTAGGCTTGCTTCAATGCTTTCTTCCAATCCTTTAGCTTTGCTTCAATTGCAATAAGTTCATGCGCAATTTTCTGAGGCTCAATTTTTTTAATCCATTTCTTATCTTCTGCAAAAAAATCACAAAATCCAGCGGCCATGAAGGTGTATAGTGCTTCCTGCGCAGTTTTCTTGCTAGATGCAATTAATTGGGAAAAGTCTGAGACAGAAAAATATTCATTCAATGGTAATGTATGTAACGCGTAAGCCAATCTTGGATTAACTAAGGAAAGATCGCCATGAGTAGATGCAGGCATTATTCGCGAAAAGAGAACTGCGTCCGCAATTCCGTTATTGCTTTCCAGTTCTAAAGCACATTCCATGTTGTATTTAATTCTTGAAATATTTTGGAATGAATCGACAAGTTGATATTCAGTAAGAAATGAGCGAGCAGTCATTTAAATGTTACCCCTGATTATAACGATGAAATGACTTGTGTTTAGGATAGTACAATTTTTTGTCATTGTTTTCAATATAGATTTAGAATTGCAATGACTAAGAGAATAATTTGGGTCAGAGTAAAGTTAAATTAAAAAGCACTAGGATTTAACGTTTTCTTGTTTTAATTTTACTCTGACCCCAATCACTCGTTCCTAGCAACAAAGAAGAAAATATGGAAATTTTGGCATATCCAATTTTAGTTATTCTGTTGACGCTGCTCTTCACACTCGAAGTCATTGCCCCTGCCTCAAAAAACCATTGCAATAGGCGGTGGTTAATTCTTTCGAGTGCCATTGGTCTTTTTCAAATGACGGTTTCACTTGGTGTTGGCATCTATTTTAAAGACTGGTTTCTATCGCACTCGTTATGGCAATTAGGCAAGTATCTTCCCGCGTTTATCATTGGTTTAATTGCCTTTTTTATCACGTGTTTCTTTTTCTATTGGTGGCATAGGGCTTTGCATAAAAATGATTACCTTTGGAGAAAGATTCATCAATTGCACCATAGCCCGCAACGCGTAGAGTCGCTTACGGCTTTTTTCGCGCATCCATTAGACAGCGCGTTTGCCATGTTATTAAGCTGTTTGAGTGCGTACTTTATTCTTGGTGCAAGTGCAGAGGCCGCAGCATGGGCGGTACTCTTTACGGGCCTTTTTAATTTCTATATCCATTCGGATACCAAATCACCCTTTTGGCTCGGGTATATTGTTCAGCGCCCCGAAATGCATAGAATTCATCACAAGCGTGGCTATCATGCAAATAATTATGGAATTCCGATGTGGGATTTACTGTTTGGTACTTATGAGAACGAGAAAGACTATGTAGATAAAGTTGGCTTTTCGGACGAAAAGACAACCAGAGTTTATGAAATGTTGGTTGGGGTTGACGTACACAAGAAATAATATTTACCGAGCACGCTTATCATTTGAATACATGCGTTCGCTTTAACGCCGTTCTTTTTTGCAACACTCACATTCCTTTTCTTGTTTTCATTTTTTCATGGCAACCTTATGGCATATCTACCTATTTTGCACCTCACCACGCGTCACCCATCGGCCATTTTATTGCTGGTGCAGTTGGCGGGCATGCTGCTTTATCCTTTCCTTGAAGGAACCCATGCGGGCTTGGTGGCCTTTAACGCGTTTGGCGTAACGGTGCTTACACTCACCACACTTATGGTGCGGCGCACGCCGGGGTTAATTTGGATTAGTGGCAGCTTGGCAACGGTTATTATTGTGCTCTTGGTGTTGCAAACACTTTTTTCCATGACGCAGTTAATGCCGTGGAGTTCGGCGCTTGAAGCCATTTTTTATTTTTATGCCGCAGGCAGTTTGATTGCCTACATGATGGAAGACCAGCGCGCGACCACCGACGAATTATTTGCCGCTGGCGCAACTTTTACGTTGCTGGCGTGGGGCTTCACACATTTGTTTATGGTGATTCAAATACTGGAACCGGGCACTTATGCCGCCGCAGTTAACCCGCAAGAAATGCGCACCTGGACTGAGCTGAATTACCTTAGCTTTGCGCTGCTTTCCAGTACGGGAATTGGCGATGTTATACCGCTAACACCTCATGCACGTGCGGTGGCAAGCATAGAAATGTTTGTAGGCTTGCTCTATTTAGCGGGCGTGGTTGCTCGCCTTATTGGCTTAATTCAATCACATCATAATGACGCAGGAAAATCCTAATCAACTTGGCACCGCAGTGGGCGCTTGCTCTTTTCATCAGCATGGGCGTTAAAGACTTGGGCGAGTTTCCGCCAGTGGTGTGATTTATTTACGATTACCTGACAATATATTGAAGAAGGTGTATCGATAAAAATTACCCCGGCTTCATGCTTATTTTGGTGAGAGCATAAATTAATGGGCATCATCCATTCTCACCGTGTTGGGCTCTCGCTAGATGATTCCTGTTGTGAGATTATGCGCGGCGTTTTTAAATAGTAATTAAGCAGTACCAGCCCGCGTTAAATAATATTAATAATAGAATCGTCATTGCAAGGAATCATAATGAAAAAAATTATCTTAGGTGTATTCACAATCATCATGCTCTTTGGTTGTGCAACAGCTCCAGTAACACAAGATGCAAATCTCCTTTCTAAAACCCAAGGTTATGTATTTGCCTATTTCCCTAAAACGGGTGCTGGCAATCAATTAACGATTGCGCGAATTGGCACTAAAGAGACCTACACGCTCTTACCGCGCAACGAGTCAAAGGCATGGGGGCGTTGGCTTCCAGCGGGTGAATATAAATTAAGCCAGTGGGGCAGCACGCCATGGGGCGAATACAAAACCTTTACCGTTAAGGTTGGCCAAGTAACTGATTTGGGAAGTCTTATCCCCATGTCCTTAGGTGGTTACCAATATGTGGTATTGCCAATTCGCTTAACAGAGACCGAAGCAGCTGTACAAGCACCGCTGCGCGAATTTTCTGCGCAACTCACAACTCAAGAAGCTATACGTTGGGAGCCACAAACTGTTCCGCCGGTTTTAAAAGAAGTTGCGCAGCCTACGGGGCTTGGATTGATTGTGGACTTGATGATGGATTACCAACGCAAAGTCACTAAGCCATCATTGAACAAACAATTGCTGAGTGTAAAAACTCCACAAGAGTTTTTTACTATCGCGAAAAGTGGTTCAGCCCCTGCAACCGATGAAACGCCAATAGACGAAAAAGGTAATTTGTATTTCGGTGCTGATTTCGGGCAGGTGAGAGTGCGCAATTCGCAGGGCGTTTGGTCTAGTTTGGATACAGCGAGTCTTTATCCCGTTACTGCAGTGGAAGTATGTGGAACAAATTTAGTAGCAGGCTATGCAAATGGCGTTATGAAAATGTCTGCAGATAAGGGCGCAACATGGAAACAAGTAAAAGATTTCGGTAGCGCAGAATCTGTGTTGGATATTGATTGTCTTAAAGATCGAAATATTGTGATTACGGGTCAATACGCAGAAACCCAGTGGGCATTCAAACCATTGAAAAATGTGAGGCTGTATAGCGGTACGCAAAAAGGCCTTACTGATCTGCCACAAATTTATAATTATGATATTCCCGCGTCACAGCAAGGTGGAATATTGCAAATCCGCGGCCAACAGATTCAAGAACAATATATATTTATTGTTCCTGTGAGTTTGTTCAGCTTGGATCTCAAAACTAATCAAGTGACCGACATTTCCAAAGAGAAGAAGGTAAATGGATTTCACACCACGCCAAACTCATCAATCATTACCGCGTGGCTTGCCGCTGGCGCATTCTCTGATACTTACCTATCAACCAATGCCGGCCAGAGCTGGAAAGAAATAGATTCGCCTTCGCTAATGATTAACGACATTATTTTTGACAGTGAAACAAAAGGCGTAGCAACACGCATCAGCCCCGGAATGTTCACAGTGACGCCGGAGTTTTACAATTATGATGCAGCGAAAAACAAATGGATTAAAGACTACGATGGGCTCACCAGTTGTAGTGTGCTTTTACATAATGAAAAAAATAAAGTTCAATTCTGTGTTGCGCCTGGCGGCAATATTTTTAGCTATGACAAGGCCACCAAAAAATGGCAAGCAGAATTTATTGTTGATTAACATTTAATAAAATGACTGGGCAGCAATGCCCAATTATGTGGATAAGGACTATAAAAATGAAATTTCTCAAATCTCTTTTAATCTTTATATTTCCGGTAGCCATAGTTGCCTGTGGAATTAATCCAGAAAAGTTAAATGCACCGGCTATAGCGTCCAGTATTTATTTGGATGCCGATCGAGAAGCCAAGCAGACGATTCCAGACGTTGTTACAACCTATACGCTACGCAAAGGTATTTATGAATCGGCTAAGGAGGATGCAAAAGGTACTTATTATCTAGGGCCAGAAGGCTGCTTCGTCACGCAGTTAGCAGTCGCTCAAGGAACTCATAGGGGGGCTTCGAACTGCGGCATTTTTATTCCGCATGATGTCAATCAGACAGCGATAATATTTACGATTGTTGGAACGAATAAAGTCGAACAGACTGTTAAGCCATCAGATACAAAAGCAAATACTACAGGAAATATTGGCACTAGCCCTATTGCAATGGCCGCTACTAATGCAGCCATCAAAATGGAATCTGGCCAGTATGAATTGAGAATTCGCAAAGAAGATCCTATAGCAAAAGACTTGCGATCTTTAGTTAAGCCAAAGTAAATATTAACGTGTTGATGAGAGGAGCTAAATCATATGCCTATGAAACTTATATCTATCTTAATTCTATCGCTTATACCCGCAGTGGCCTTTGCTAAGCACGTTTATCCAAAAAGTCTAAAGACGGTAGAGAATGGTGCGATCTATGTGCTGCAAGATGATTATAAGTTTCAAGAAAAGTCTGCCACTTTCACGCTGAGTGCTGGTCATTTCAAACAGGCTTACGAAGATGCTAAAGCGCACTATTTAATTGGCCTAACGCCTCAATGTTTGGAGATGCGCGTAGTTCCACCGAAATATCCTGAAAATGCGTGGAGCGATAAATGGGACTGCGGCATATTTTTACCGAAAAATGAGAAAAATGGTGCCGCTTTTTTTATGATTCGAAGAACGCCTGACGAGCCAGAAAAATCTAATCAAGGCCCAATTATTGATGCCATCTTAAAAGCGGGATACGGTAGTTTTGATTTTCCTACATCTACGCATAAAGATAATTTACTGCGCAGCAAATTAATATCGCAGTAGTCCATTTAAAATTAGAAAACTTAGGGTCAAGAGTAAAATTAACTACTTGAATAGTTTTACTCTTACCTAAGTTACTGAATTAACCTGCAACTCCAACTTCTGAATCAAATCTGGCAGTGGCATGGCTTTGTCGAATAGCTTACAGGACATACTCATACAAAAACCGTGCGACACCATTTTCAACATTTGCTTGCGCGCGCTGCGCCTGCGGAAAAAGTGTATTTAAACTACTAACAGAGTTTTCCATAAGGATGGGGTGCGCTACAGTTCTGAATAATTCCACGTCATTCATGCTGTCACCAAACGCCATGGTTTGGTTTAGCGGTAAGCCTAGTTTCGCGAGCAAAATTTTCAGCGCGTCGCCTTTGGAAATATTCTTTTGCATAATCTCCAAATAATTTTCATCTGAAAATGTCACGTTTAATGATGCAGAAAGATCATCACCGATTTGATTTCTTAATGCCAAAAGTTCGTGATGTTGCCCGTAGAACATAATTTTCAATGCAGGAGTAGTAAGCATTTCTTGTTGGCTGGTTTCACGATAAAAAAATTGTGATTTTAAATGTGCTTTAAGCATGAACTCACAAGGCTTTTTAACTAGCCATTCGCTGTGTGTGTAGAGATTGGTGTACACATCAAACTGATTGCCCAACTCAATCAATACTTCGTTGGCTGTTAGCGGTAGATCTTGGCTGACAAGTAATTTTCCATTCCCATCATGAATATTTGCACCATTGCAGGTAATGGCCGCGATTCCGCCGCCGAGTTGTTCTAGGTAACAGCGAATATCGTTGATATGTCTACCGGTGGCGATCACCAAATTTGCATTGCGCGCACGCAAATCATTGAGAGCACGAAGGGTTAGTTCTGAAAGCTCGTGCTGGCCGTTAAGCAGGGTTCCATCCATATCGAAAATAAACGTATTAACGGCTTGGTAATCGGTATTCATTCGGTATCCTCAATAAACGTTGTTGCAGAGGAACCATTATTGGCAGAGTTTGGTATAAATAAAACTAATTTTTAAAAAAGGGCTTCTATTAACTGCAGTTAAGTGGTTTTAGTTACACCGTCAAATTAATTTCTTGCACTCCCCCTGTCTGCCCATTTTCTTTGATATAAATCCCGGTATTAGTTAGCTCGCCGAGGGAATTATTTTTTTCGTCTTTGAGTTGAAAAGGTGTAGTCAAATGGCCTAAAAAAATCGCGCCGATTTGTTTATCGCCGAGTGCCATTAATTGGCTTGAGCCATCTTCATTAAAACTCCAAATGCGTAGCTTGTTGTAAATGCTGTCGCCTTCGTCAATAAAATGATTGCCGTCCTCATCGAATTGTGCCAACTCGGCAAAACCTTTACCGCTATTGGGGCCAAAGAGTTCGCTGCCGTTGTTGATAATACCGTCGCCATTGCGATCCAGCGCTAAAAAGCCGCTGCCGGATTTTAAGCTGGCGAGTTGTTCTTCGCTGCCATTGGAATCTAAATCAAAATTGAAACGCGTTTGGCTGAGCCCCGCGCCTTGGCCATCAAAGTTTATGACGAGCGGGTCAATTTTTTTGGCGTCGCCGGCACGAATGATGAGGCTAGATTCTTCAACATAATTGCGGCTCATACTGAGCGATGTTGAAAAAGCGATTTCGCGGCCATCCTCTGTGTGAATAACGCCTTCGGCTTTGAATTGCATTTTCTCCTGCTCTTGATAGCGCTCGTGGCGTTGGTAGACCATCCCAAAACCAGCCGAGTCTGCTGCTGGCGCAGCGGGTGTTTGTAAGGGGGCGCCTTCTACTGCCAGAGTTTGCGTTTGGCCATTGGATGCTAATTCCGATGGATCGACCAGATTCATCTGCCTGCCGGTAATGGCTTCATAGAGGCGCTGCAAAATGATCAAGTTGATGCGTGAGCGTGAATCCAGCTGGGTGTTGAGATCTAGCGTTTGGCGGCTGCGCTGCATTTCTAACAGGGAAAAGCCGCGTGTAGAGATGCTTACCTGTTCATCCCAGCGCGGTTGGGGTGTTGCTTCAGTAGTAGTTGCAGTGCTTTGTTGAGCGGTGAGCCAAAAATCAAGTTTCTCGCTGATCTGATGCTCTTCGCGGTAGTCATGGCTGGCGGCCATCGCAATCTGTGCCTTGGCGATAATCATGGGGCATCCCTCTTTTTTGGTCTTTCGGTAAGAGGCTAACGGCCATATCGATCAAAGCTTGAGCGGTTTTTGCCGCTTTCGTGCGCAAAACGTGGATAGGGCTTATTGAGAATAAGATGAAGGGGGCTTTCGATGGCGCTTAGATCCTTAGTCAATGAGAAATTTACTAGAGAGTCGGCCGAAGCCTTGATGGATGAAGATGGTGTAACAGCGGTGGATTATTCAGACTCGAGGTCGCCTTTTTCATCGACTATTTGCACCAAAGTCGCTATGCCGTTGTTGCGCAACTTATCCATGAGTTTGGCGAGTTTTTCGACTTGCGCGGCATCCAACTGCTCGCCATGAATAAAGGTGAGGCGCTGCTTTTTGACCAGCTCGCGCACATAGTCTGGGCGTACGCGCAGGCGTTCAGCGGTTTGAGTGACGGAGAGAAGTTGTTGCAGCATGGCGATAGTCTGTGCGGAAATTGCTGACTACTATGCCACAAACTTAGCCGTCGCAAGGGGCTAAATTACGTGGGCACGTCGCGCAGCTGTCGGTAAAAAGAAAACCTCTGAAAAGAAAACCTGTGCCATAATTTGCACCTCTTCTTTTGGTTTTAGAACAGGGTTTTAACATGGCTAACCTCGGCACGCTCTATACCGTTTCTGCGCCCTCCGGTGCAGGTAAAACCAGCTTGGTATCGGCCTTGGTGAAGTCCAATCCTGAAGTTTGCGTCTCCGTTTCACATACCACTCGCCCAATGCGCCCCGGCGAAGTTAATGGAATCAACTACCATTTTGTCGATCATGCGACCTTTGAAAGCATGATCGAAGCGTCTGCCTTTCTGGAGCATGCCCGTGTATTTAGCAATCTCTATGGCACCTCGCAAAAATGGGTTGAAGAGACCTTGCAGCAAGGTATTGATGTGATTTTGGAAATCGATTGGCAGGGCGCTAAGCAAGTGCGCCACTTGATGCCCGATACGGTTAGCCTGTTTATTTTGCCCCCATCACTCGCCTGTTTACGCCAGCGTTTGACCGGCCGTGGAACTGACCCAGATGCTGTGATTGATGCGCGTATGGCCGAGGCTTTGAGCGAGATGTCGCACTATGTAGAGGCGGATTACCTGATTATTAACGATGACTTCACCACCGCGTTGGCGCAGTTTCAGGCCTTGATTACCAGCCAGCATTTGCGTTTGGCGCGCCAAGTGGAAAAACACGCACCTTTAATCACTGAATTGCTGGCTTAAGCCTTTGTAGAAAGACGGTTATTTTATAAGCACAGCTTGGCAGTTTTACCTTATTTAGCGCATAATGCGCCCACTTTTTTAAGGCGACAACTCGTCGCATTTTTGCTGAGTACAAAGTTATGGCACGTATTACTGTTGAAGATTGTTTGAGTCACGTTGATAACCGTTTTGAATTGGTTATGGTTAGCAGCCGTCGCGCACGTCAATTGGCGATTGGCGGTAAAGAACCCTTTGTTGCACCAGAGAACGATAAGCCAACTGTTATCGCCCTGCGTGAAATTGAAGAAGGCTTTATCGATGCAAGCATTCTATTAGAAAAAGAAACCTTGCCTCAGCCAAAACCCGAGCGCGTATACGACAACGATATCTAATTTAGTCGCAAGCCGTTTTAAAAAGCCCGCTGTATCCCAGATTCAGCGGGTTTTTTGTTGCCTAAAATTCACCTCTTATTATGTGTTTGGCGTTACACTCTGGTTATATCATTTATTGTTTGGAGTACGGCATTGCAAACCATTGAAGCCTTAAGCCACAGGCTTTCGTCTTATCTGGAAGCGCCCCAAATTAATTTGGTGAAGCGTGCCTATTACTATGCTGAGCAGGCTCACGACGGTCAGAAGCGCCGCAGTGGCGAAGCCTATATCACTCATCCTCTCGCCGTAGCCGATATTCTGGCGACCATGCACATGGATCACCAAAGCCTGATGGCCGCCATGTTGCACGATGTTATCGAAGACACCGGCATCAGCAAAAAAGCCATCGCCAAGCAGTTCGGCGATTCGGTTGCAGATTTGGTAGATGGTGTGAGCAAGCTGACCCAAATCGAATTTGAATCCCACGCTGAGAAACAAGCCGAGAACTTTCAGAAAATGGCCTTGGCCATGGCCAATGACCTGCGCGTGATTTTGGTAAAACTCGCCGACCGCTTGCACAACATGCGTACCCTAGGTGCCATGCCGCCCGAAAAGAAACGCCGTATCGCCAAAGAAACTCTCGAAATTTACGCACCCATCGCTCACCGTTTGGGGATGAACGATCTGCGTTTGGAGCTGGAGGATCGCGGTTTTTATTCGATGCATCCCCTGCGTGCCACGCGTTTGCAAGCTGCACTTAAAAGCGCGCGCGGCAACCGCAAAGAGTTGGTTGAGCAAATCCAAACGGCCTTAGAAAAACGCTTAACCAGCGAAAACTTAACCGCAATTGTAATTGGCCGAGAAAAGCATCTTTTCAGTATTTACGAGAAGATGCGCACCAAGAAGAAGTTTTTCAAAGAAATTATGGATGTGTATGCCTTCCGCATTATTGTGGACAGCGTAGACACCTGCTATCGCGCCCTTGGCGTAGTGCACAATCTCTATAAGCCGGTGGCGGGTGAATTTAAAGATTACATCGCCATTCCCAAGGCCAATGGCTACCAATCTTTGCACACCGTTTTAGTGGGAATGCACGGTGTGCCGATTGAAGTGCAAATCCGCACCAAAGAAATGGATGAAATGGCCAACAGCGGTATTGCTGCGCATTTCCTCTACAAATCCAGCAGTGGCGATACTATCAACGCCAGCCACAGCCGCGCGCGTCAATGGGTGCAAGGTTTGTTGGAAATGCAAAAACGCGCAGGCGACTCACTGGAGTTTATCGAAAACGTAAAAATCGATCTCTTCCCCGATGAAGTTTACGTATTTACGCCCAAGGGCAAGATTGTTGAATTGCCCACTGGCGCGACCGCCGTAGATTTTGCTTATGCCGTACATACCGATGTGGGTAATGCCTGTGTGGCGTGTCGCATTAACGGCCGCCTCGCGCCACTTTCGCAACCTTTGCTGAGCGGCCAGAAAGTTACCATTATGACTGCGCAAGGCGCGCAGCCGAATCCTAACTGGCTTAACTTTGCGGTGTCCGGCAAAGCGCGCAGTGCGATTCGCCACTTCCTGAAAAGTCAGCGTCATCATCAATCGATTGCGTTGGGCCGTCGCCTGCTAAGCAAAGCCTTTAGCGATTTACAGCTCAACTTTGAAAACCTCAGTGAAGACCTACAGCAAAAATTATTAGCCGATACCAAAGTGGAATCGCTGGATGTTTTGCTGGAAGAGATTGGTCTTGGCAATCGCCTTGCGGCATCGGTAGCAAAATTATTGAAGCCCGATACTGATGTTAAAGCGCGCGCTAGTAACAATGCACCCATCACCATAGATTCCGCCGAAGGCATGATGATCAGCTTTGCGCGCTGTTGCCGCCCCATTCCCGGCGACCCGATTATTGGTCATATAAGTTCAGGCAAAGGCTTGGTGATTCACCAAGATACTTGCCGTAATATCGCCGATTTGCGCAACAGCCCCGAGAAAATTAGCCACGTAAATTGGGCTGCAAATGTGAGCGGTGAATTTTTGGTAGATGTGCGCGTAGAAGTGAAAAGCGAGCGCGGTATTATCGCCACCATCGCCAACCGCATTAACGAAGAAGCGGGCAGTATTGAGCACATTAATGTGCAAGAACGCGACGCACACAACAGCGTGATTAATTTATCGATTGGTGTGCAAAACCGCGTTCATCTCGCCAATATTTTGCGCCGCATTCGCTTGATGAGTTTTGTGATTCGGATTCATCGCAGTAAAAATTAATTTTTACTGCGATGAATCAATACTTTCATTTTTTCTTAGTCGGTCTTTCCCAACCCTGAATGTTGCGCTGCTTGCTGCGCGCTATCGCAAGCTCCGCCGCGTCTACATCTTTAGTGATAATTGAACCTGCACCAACAGTTGCGCCAGCGCCAATTTTTACCGGTGCGACCAGCGCCGAGTTGGAACCGATAAAGGCGTTATCGCCAATTTCAGTTTTGAATTTATTTACGCCGTCGTAGTTACAGGTAATAGTTCCCGCACCGACATTCACTTTGCTGCCGATAGTGGCATCGCCGATATAACTCAAGTGATTCACTTTGCTGCCCTTGGCAATCACAGCTTTTTTGGTTTCGACAAAGTTGCCAATCTTTACGTCATCAGCGAGATTGGTCCCGGGA
>SXGR01572545.1_pt1 | contig 16470 bp, 22 predicted proteins | sample 3174711 | NCBI WGS metagenome assembly SXGR01 (sample SAMN11356860, study PRJNA531348) | freshwater metagenome | isolation source: freshwater sample F1-60 | place: China: Fuxian Lake, Yuxi | collected 2017-12-25
CTAAGAAACAGTAGCCGCGAATGCAAACAGATCATCCAACTGTTCATCACTCAGATTTAAAATAGAGGCCATGCTTAAAATCATATCGCTGTAGCGCTTAAATGTTGCACCGTTATTCCACGCGAGTTTGATTTTATTTGGCGTTGCGGGATCATCCATTAGCGTCTGAACGGTATTAAGCAACCCGCTTTGATCTAGCGCGACTTTTGCCTGAAACGCAGAAACTTGAAGGTTTTTTTGTGGCGGCTGGATAAAAGTTATAGCTTCCATTAGTTGATCCCCACATAGCCAACAAGAGGCGAGGAAACGCCTTCAGCCAGACCCTTAACGTAAACCGGCCTCGCCTTCCCAACATAATCACATGTCGTTTTCCATGACGCTGAATTCTGTGCGCCAATCTGATTTGCGACACCCGCAGGCAATGTGCCCAAATATCCATTGCCAGACATAACCGCCAGCTGCGAACCCGCTACGCTTTCGCAGGGAAATGTAAGCTGACGTGTTGACCATAGTTCGCCATCTAGCGTGTAACCAAAGATCCCTTGAGCGGTATTGGCGGCCCGGGAAGCATTGGCAGTGCCGGTGACGAATCGCTCTCCATCAAACTGCAACCAATTTGGATACACGGAGCCCACACCACCAGGGGAGAACAAATCAGTTGTTGGATTGGTCACTGAGTACAGGCTTGGCAGCGCTTTTATTGTCCAGCTAGTGCCGTTTGTTGATTTGATGTATCCGTTATCAGTTGAGTTAATGCCGAGAAACATTCCATTACCGCCTGCAAGCCCGCACGGAATGCGATAACCGTTAGGAATATTGGCGCTTACCCATGCACTGCCATCAGCTGCGGTAGACGACTGCCCTGATGACTCATTAGAAATGAGCCAGCGTGCACCGCCTAATGACGGCAGCACTGCCACCAATGGCTGCTTATTTGCAGCTGTGGCAGCTGCCAAAGTTCTACTCGTTAGGGTTACGCCATCGGCGGTTGTCACCACTGCTGTGTTGCTCGCGGTAGATTGCCATGCGGCCAAACAAATTGTACCGTCGCACGCAGATCGCACCGTGTTTGCAGTCGGGGTGACACCAGGCGTTAATGATCCGCCAGCGGTAAATGTAGATCCCGCATTCGCAGAATACGAGCAAGTCACGGCGCTAGTAGAGCAACCAAAAGTTATGAATCGACTACTTGCCGCATTAAACTGAACATCTACAACCGGGTTAGCGTTGTTATGCGTTTTTGTTGTGAGTGTTGCGAGATTGTCGGTAGAAATTAAAACGGTAGATGCATTACCGTAAGCGATAATCCACGTACCGGTGCCGTTTGTTGCCCAGCCTGTAACCGCAATGTTGGCGGGTATTGTTGATGCGATGCCGTTAACCATAAGCCCGCCATCAGCTGCCGCAAGCGGGTAACCTGCAGCAGGCAAAATAGTTCCAGAACGAAGTCGCAATTTTCCATTCCTAGTGAAATAAGATCCTCGCTCCGAGTGAAACGTAATCTCACCCATTTCATACGCGCCATTGAAAAACTGGTTGTCTGTAGACATTACATAAATCTCCAATCACCTAAAGCCGCTGAATAGCGGATGGTGTACGTTGCTTGACGTGTAACGGTATGATCTTCTGCAAGACCCATGAATAACTTGCCGTTTCTTTGCAAGGTAAGATCGCTTCGAGTCGTTGCATTTTCATAAGTAATTACATCGCCATCGTTAGGCGAAGGAGGCAGCAAGCCGAGCGTCTGTGCACCGGTATTTTTAAAAATATAGTGACCGCCAGAGCTGAGATTTTGGCTTGTGCCGGGAACGTCTTGCGGAACCAAAAGCGCACCGGCAAGATTTATCGGAGAGCTTGCTGCAACAGTCCAGTCGCTTGCTGACCCAGAGCCATAAAAAGAAGTCACCTGTACAGTCATTGCACCAGTGATTGCGTCATATGCGGTAATTGCGCCGTTCAGCCACTTAGTTGTTGGCGATACTGAATAGGAAATTGAAACCCATTGATTGACGCTAAATGGGCTCCCCGGTGTAACGCCAAGAGAGACAGGGCCACTTGCAATCGTGATATTTGAAGAACTTGGGCTGCTTGCCAATGCGCCAGACATAGATGACTCCGCGCTAATCTCAGCCTGTTCGGCACTTGCCGAGGCCGCCGCAACCGCATCATCAAGCGCTGATTTTGAAAGCAGAGTCACATTGCCATTCGCATCAACATATAAAAGCGAATTTGTGACTAGCGCAGGAATTTGCACAATGCCCGTAGAGCCGATAGGCATTAACGGAGTGCGGTTGTTTTGGTCGATTAATTGATCCAGCACCGCGCGAACTGCCGAGAATGTTGAATCTAAGTCGCTCGCTTGCAGTGTGTTGCCATTGCTGCGCGTTGCAAATGTAAAATTAGTAATGCCGCTCATCGCGTTTTAGCCCTCATTTCGTACTCGATTGAGTAACCGCCGAAGCGGATAGGATCAGCGTCGGCAGATTCCAGCAGGACCACAACTGAAATACTGCGCCCAACACCCGCTAAATAAATTTGATTGATTGCGTCGTTAGCGGAGCCATAAACAGACTGGCCAAAAATAGCCGTGCCGAAGTAGCACTCATTGCCGCCAACAAATATTTGAAACGGATTTTGACGCGGAGAGTCGCCGCTTGAATAATCAAGCTCAACCGATACCGAGCAAGTGACATAGCGATCACTGTCAGCATCAATCACTAATCGCTTGAATTTTTTACGTTGTTGACCAGTGCGTAAATCGTTGTATGCCAATCGTGCAAAGCGAGAGAATGAGACACCCGCATGACTTTGGCCCACATCAGCACGATAAACGTAGCCATCAGCAGCGCCCATAAGCACATATTCTTCGCCCGCAATATCGCCAGAGTAACCGCAGGTCATTTTTACCGGGTAAGTGCCTGTAAATGATCCAGCGACATTGCCGCCAATCATCGTGAAGCCAACAAATCCCGCAGAAGAAAACAATCTGTATTGATTTTTCCGGCGCACAACACATGAAAAGATCACATCATTGTTTGCAATGATGCTGCGCACCTTTTTATCAATGGCCGTCATTTCAAACGAGCCATAGGTTTGTGTGCGCGTTAATTGTGTAAGACCGGTTTGCGATAGAAAGATGGAATCGCCCACATTGGCAATAGAACCTTTAATAGCACCAACGTCAGGGTTAAAAACTGAAATATCAAAGGTTGATGGCGTTTTCCCTGCAAGAATTTTTATCATTTTCTCGCAAAAAATAGCAACTTTGCCGTCTGGCTGCAGCGCCATGCCGATAACCTTGTCAGACATACCAAGCTCGCCACCCAATGAACCAACGGTGAAGTCGGTAGGGTCGCCAATCTTGCTGTACATCACCGATCCGTTGTCATAGCCGAGCAATAAAATGCTGCTTGGCAGCACTTCAAGGCTTGAAGGCGTATCAGTTGGCATTCCGGTGCTTAGCTGAATAAATGTAGAGCTGTTATAGGCGCACGCTTTGTTCACGCCATTCACAATAATTAAGCGCTGAGTGCCGGCGCCCGCATTAAAGTTGTGAATTCTGAATTCATAGCGGCCATTCTTTAGAAGGAAGCCGCTCGTTGAAATTTCCGTCCAGCCACTTGTGGTGGCTTTATACATTCTGCATGTGGTGTTATCAGAATGATCGCGGAAGGCATAAATCTCGCCTTTGAAGATCACAACGCCGCGCACATCACCAACCCCAGGAACGGGCAGGATAAGCGCACGTAGTAAATCTTGCGCATAGGCTCTAAATTGGCGATGGAGCGCGTATGTGCTTGCCTCAGAGTCAGAAGGCAGCGACAAAACGGCATTGCCTGCAATCGTATCGCTAAGCGTAGCAGTGCCAGTGGTGTTAATAACGCCTACATTGTTGCCATCAATGCCACACACCTTGCCAGACCATCCAGAAGGCGATGCGGTAATGGTTGCGCCCAATGCAATGTCAGAAACGCTCGACAACTTAAGCATTTTGTAAGCGACTTTATTTGGCTCAGCACGACCATCAAACTTTTCAATGCCGGCCATTGTTGTGTAAGAGCCGGTAACGTCAACTTCGGTATTTAAAAGCGCAACGGCCTCGCCATTACCAAGGCTGCTAATTGAAGACTCTGTATTGAGTCCACCGCTACACTTAACATGTTGCACAGGCATTAGAACATGCTCCTGGCAAATGTAATGGGCGGCATAAGGTCGCTGCGCATTGCCATCACCGCCTTATCGCCTCGCTCACGCGATGTTTGAAGCAGTGCGTTATCTTCGTCATAGCGCGCGTACTGCTCAAGCGCTCGCCACACAATTGCACGATGATAATTGTCGTCCATGATCGGAATATCAGTGTTCAGCAAAAGCTCTTGCTCGGTGCGAACAAAATACACTTTCACCGTGTAGGCTTGGTCGGGAATCGTATCAAAACTGAAAACGCTATTACGGTAATAGCAAACACTTGGCTGGCCATTTTGTTTATTTAGGCGATTTAATTCAGTGGCCGATTGAGGCGATACTACAAGCCCCAATGACTGATACATGCCGTTGACAAGAACATAGGCAGCAAGAGGCTTTTTCAGTTGTTGCAATGCAATAATGCCCTTCGGATATTCCTCTTGCGCTGCAATCGTGCTGAATGTTGATGATTGTTTCATGAACACCCACTCATCACTCTCGCGCTGAATTTCAACCCACGCATCACGCACCCAATTCACAAAATGCAATTGCATACCGGATGCAGAACTTACATCAGCAACATTTCCCGACAAGCCAGACTCTTGCCACGTTTTTTGCACTAACTGCAAAAAATTCATGGTTATTCGTCTGCGTAGTCGTCAGGATTTACGTCAAACGCAATAACAGTGAATGGCTCTGTCAAAACCTCTTTCTCGACAAGCTCACCCGCTTTGTTTTGCGTAATGATTTTTGTGATGGAGTTTTTCAGAACGTCATAGAGCGGATAACTTACAGTCACCTCAACATTGCGGAGAATAGTCACATGCTGCAATTTGGCCGGGTCAATGATGGTTATTTGCTCGCTATTGTCATTTGGTTTATCAAACAACTTAATTCGCACAAACGTTTTTTCGAGTCGAGCTGCGCGTGCGCTTGCATCTTCGCCAACCACTTCAACAGGCTTATCTAAATCAATGCCGGCATCGTCAGCGGTAGCCGTTAAATCAGGACCGCCATTTTTTGCAATGAGCTCATACAAATCTTCTTTTGTTGCATCGTCAGCAGGGTTTAGGCCCATAGTCTCGCGCGCATACTTAATAAGATCGGGCTTGCTTGTGCGTTTTGTGAGTTGCATATCGAATAGCCTCAATATAAAAACTTAAGAATAAAAAAAGGGAGCACAAGGCTCCCTGTAAACCACGCATAAATCGTGGACGTTGATTACAACAATGTTGCTGCTACTTCCGCGCGCACAATCCAGTTTTGATTCAGGATTCCGCTTGCATGGTAGGTTTTCCAACCGAATGAACCCCATTGACCAAGCTCATCACCGAAGCGCGCAACGCCGGGCTTCATTACCTTAATCTCTACAGCTTCTTGGCCCTTCAATGGCGTACAGCCATAAGCCTCTTCACCGAAGTAGAGAATTGGGTAAACGTCAGCATTGGTTGAGTTGGTAGTCACCATGCCAGTTGGTGTGCCGCCAGCAGAACCGCCAGTCCAAGGAGTAAGGTTTTGCGACAATATGTAACGCACATCTTCAACGCTACCAATCTCTTCTGGGCAGAGCGGTTGCATCGATCCGTACTCAGCAACCGACTTAAAGCCAGCGATAGTGCGAATATCCGCTTCTAGGTCTGTGTGAGCGACAGCCACAAAAGAAGCTTCAACCGGTTTGGTGCCAACGTTCACAGATGCGCTTAAAATCTTGGTGATTTTTTTAGCGCGCGCAGTTTTCAGCAAACGAGTTGCCTTACGTTGAGTGTTCAGCGTCACCTTGGTATTTACCGCACCACGAGAAGCACCATTTGCAAAAATCGCGTTAGTGCCGCCGATAATGTTGCCGATCAACACTTTTTCAACAGTTTCCGCACCCTGCTCACCAGACAGCACCGCCAAATCGTTCAACACAGGGTCTTCGTGCGTATCTTGAATTTGGTCGGTGAAGGTGGTGAATGCGCCGAACTGATTCAATGTGAATGTCACATCTTGATAAACCAGTGCTTGCGCAGATGGTCGCACGCCTTCTGTGAGAGCCGTGGTCGCCAACGCAAACGGCATTGCGCGGCGCATCTTAATCGACTGGCCTTTGTTCGCAGGAATCGGGCGAGACAGTGCGAATTTTTGGAACGTTAAAACAGGTTGTGCGTGGGCCAAATATTTCGTTTCAAGAAAGACACCAACGCGGGGTAAAACACCTGCATCTGAATACTTAGACATATCTAATACCTCGGAAAATTAATTACAGTTTTCCGGCATCCGCTAACTTCGCGTAGTGCGCAAATAGCGCTGCATCATCGCCAGTTGGTGATGAGCTTCGGCCATTGCCGTCACTTGGGAGCGTTAATAAATCATCAACATTTCGTTGAATCTTTTTGGCGGGGGGATTGCTGCCGGATGGTTGATTTCGTTCTTTGTAGAGCGTCACTAGCGCTGAAACATCGTCAGCTTTAGTGCTTTCGCCTAACTTGCGTATCGCGTCATGTTGCGCGTCTAACCAATTCCAAAATGCGGGGTTGCTTTCAATCTCGCTTAGGTCTTGATGAACTTTTTTAAGTTCCGCAAGTTCGCTCTCTTGAGCCATTTGTGCTGCTCGCACCTGCTCAGGCTGAATAACTTTTTCGGTCACAACACCATTGGTTTTTTTCACTTGCTCTCGCAGGCTTTTAACCTCATTCACAAGCACCGAAAGCTCAGGCAATTCTTCAACAAGCGCACCAAGATCAATCTCGTTTTCCTCGATTGCTTGCTCTAAGTCTTGAGCCGCTTTTGAATCACCGTTGCCTTTGTTTTGCATTTGCTCTAGCTGATTGCGCTGTGCGTCAAGCTGCTTTTGCAGTGCTCCTACTCGGCCCTCGTTGCTTTTTTGGTATTGCTCCAAATATTCGAGGCGTTTCTTGGCTGGTTCAGGCAGTGAACTAAAATCAAATTCTTCCGGCTTGCTGGTTTGCTGTTGCGCACTCGCTGCAGCGTCCTCAGCGACATCTAAATCGAGTTCGTTTTCTGACTGAATCGGCACTAAATCGCCGTCGGTTTCTGCTAATCCGTTTTCGCTATCAAAGGCTTCTGCAAATTCTTTAAATGCGTCTGCGTCTGATTGGTCGATGACAGTAGCTTGTGAATCAATATGCATAACAAATCCTCGCCAGCGTCAGCAGGAAGCCAAGGCCGGTTTATGTGGAGTTTTGGGTGGGTTTAAAAACTAAATATAGAAAGGGGAAATGCTTAAATTCTTTAGTGTGTCCTGGTCTAACCCCAAGACTTCTAGCGCAGCATCAATTTTTCCGCGCAGATACATTGATCGTTCGTTAGTAGACGAGGCGCTTATTAACTCTCTAACGCACGCCTCTATAACCTGCCGATTGTGCTCGACGATTTCCCTCCATTCGCGCGAATCAAAATCTATGGGGCGCGTCATTATTCATCCAGCCCGTAGTTTGCAGTTTCACCGGCTTGTTGCTTGAGTTGCACCTCGGTGGTGAACATGGATTTTTTCAAATCCAAATCCCAGCCAGCTTTTTGCAAATCCGCTTGCAGCTCAGCGATAGAAATTTTCTCATCCTGCGCAAGCTTCATCATTTGCGTGCGATAGTTCATTTCCGCTATCTGTACATTTGCCTGGTTCGTTTTGTCATGACGAATTGCTTCTGCTTCAATCTGCTTCATCTTCGACTCTGCAAGTATCTGCGCAGACAAAATGCGCGGGTCTTGCGGCTGCTCTTGCCCTTGCTGCGCTTCTTGAGCCGCCTGAACATTTGCCGCGTAATCTTCTTCGCTGATAACAATATCGTCGGGGTTAATGTGTAAAGACTGAATTGCTTTGCGGAATGCGCTTAGCCCCTGATCTTTCAGGAATTGCGATAGGATTGGATGGCCTGCATATTTGTCGAGCACAGCAAACAACGCTTGCGACTGCTGCTCTTTAACGAGTAGCGCACTTGTTCCGCGCGCATAAACTCGCATATCACCCTTAATTTCTTGCTTAGGGTTGAACTGCATATTCCAATCGTAGAAGCGCTTAATAATCGGGACCGTTATATCGTCATCCCAATGCTTCACTTGATTTCTGCGTACCGTAGTCGCCGCATTCATAAGCATCGACATACCGCCAAGCGTAGGCGTTACTTCTCCCTGCTCGCCCTGGGAAATCGCAGGCAAACCGGTTTCTTCGTCGATCATTTGTTTTGCGAGGTTGTAGATATTCGCAATTTCGTTTTGCACAGAAGGGAATGTAAAGACCTGGAATGCGTCGGCAACTTTCATTTGTGGGTCCGTTTTTTCCCACAACTTGAACGGCTCAATTGCATTAACACCATTCGTTGCTCGAATGCGCTTATCGATAACAACTTGCGGCCCTGCAGATTTTGTTGCGTTATCCAGCATCAACCGCCACGCGGTATTAATCACCGCTTGCGACTGACGCATTGAGTAAGGAATGCCAGTGCCAAAAATACAGTTGTCGTCTTTATTCCAGCAGAAAACCGAATAGGGCCACTCTTCTGTTTCCATCGGATTTATTGCAGCTTTTAAAACTTGATCGCCACAAAAAATAATAATGCCGTCTACTTCGCTTGGCACCGATTCATCGTCAGACTTAACAACACCGGCACTGATTAGAATTTCTTTCTCAATCGGACCGCGATAACGCCAAACTTCAAATCGGTTATCTTCAAGCATCGATACAATGCCGCTCATTTCGCGCAGCGTTGAAACGTGTTCACTGAAATTCTGAGTACCTTTGCCGCCCTCTTTATTGTCTTCTAGCAGCTTTTTCAGGTTTTCTTTTACAACACCTGGGATTCTGCGCATGTTGCGCACAGATTTTCGGCTCATGTAGCTGCGCTCGAAAACAAACGCGCATTCATCAATTGTTGCAGCAGATAAATCAGGGAAAAAATCCCAAGTCGCTACGTGACGCGCAACCGGGCGCTTGTCTAGCTTGAAAGCACCAACAAATTCACCGGTGTTCGTGTCTTTAACCCAGGAAGATTGCTCGCGCATTTCCACTTCTGGGGCGCAGAGAACGCCAGTGCCAAGCAGTGCCGAATAATGAATCGTTTTGCGTGACTGGTGGCCGTATTCGCACTCAACTAGCTGATCGTCAATCTCGCGCTCCATCGCCTTTGCTGCATCTTCTGCCCGCTCCATTTGCGCCTTTGCGTCATCACCCTTGGTGTACGGCGTTTTATCGTCTGCAAACTGCAGAGCGGCGCCGTTTTTATCGTACATTTGTTGCTTGTTTTCGGCTTGAGCAACTAAATCAGGGTTTGGTGTGGGTGATATGCCAAAGTTTTTATCCTCGGCAGGAAATAGCATATCGACAAGCTGGGCCTCGCCCTTGTCAGTTTTTGTGCGAGTGAGATTTACAAAAACTTGGCTGCCGCCTTCGGGCATATTCTTTAATTGATCCGCGGAATATAGGCCAAGGTATTGGCGCATATCCTCAACCCATCTACGTTCAATTTCTAAACGCTCAGTACACAGCTTTTTAATTTTTTGCTGCATACCGGCGCCAAAAACTTGCAATACATCGCCATTCCCCGCCGTATTTTCGGTGGAGGCTATTTGAATTTCTTCTGCCATTACTTAGTAGCCAGTGAGTTTGTCGGCAACGCGCCGTGGACTTTGGGGTTTTTGTTCGTTTGTTTGATTGGATAGGTGCTCAGGTCTTGCCATGCTTGCAACAAGTCCCATAGCCTCCATGAAAGAGGCGTGCTTACCCTCAACAACGTTTTGAGTACCTTGCTTGTACTTATACGCACCAAGGAATCCTTGGCGTATTACAGAGCAATTTTTACCAACCGAAAATGCTGGCGCTCCTTTGGCAGCCAGGCCAGATAACCAGTATCTTGTGGATGCTGCTAACGATGAATCATTGCCAGAAGGCGCAATTGCCGGCTCATAACCAGAATCTAAAAGCTTGTAATAGTCTGCTTTCAGATCACCCTTTACCATTTCAGGACTTACAACAATTAATCGCTCAATCCCTCGGTATTTTGTGGACAAAAGCTTTTCAAGATCGCGCTTAACAAGACCATCAATGCCGCCTGCGCCCGCAGCGAGCTCATCAATAATTCTTAGCTGTCCACTTGGCATAACTTGACCAACAACACAGCAAGCATTTACACCTGAAACAATTCCAAAAATCACAGGAGCAGACTTAACAGGCCAATAATCAGAATCGGCAAAGTGAAGCGGCTCATTGAAGTGGTCGCCGTACACACTTGAGTTATCGACTGAATATGCAAAAGTCAAAGCTAGTGCCTCGGCCTCATCAGGGGAAATATCCATCTCATCTTTACTCTGCAGCACTTTTTTGCGTGATGTGCTGTAAGTGAATGACGGAGCAACTAAGTCAGCGTGAAGCGAATCGCTATCAGGAATTGAGCAAGGCGCATCATTGAGCCATTGAGCCATTCGATCCCACATTTCAACGCGCTTATTTGCGTATAAAGTTGTGTTGTCTGCGGCTTTACCCGCATTAACCTCAACCACAAGATGACCGTAACCTTTCTCAACAAGCGAATCGACAACACCAGCACCTAAGCCAACCTCATCAACAAAAACTGCGTGAATTGGATCACCAGCTTTTGCGCAGTCGTCAATTATTTTGATAACAAGATCAGCAAGTTCAGTAGTTCGTAGTTTTGTGTGCGACTCAAGACCCCAGGCGATCCGTCCACGCCGATGAATGATACTGCTTCGGTCGTCACCCATTCGCGCCGGATCAACACCAAGAAGATGCTGGCCTTTTTTGTCGTCTACAAGCTCACTTTTTCTTGCCGCTGCAATTGAGCGAGTATCACAAATCTTCCCTTTGCCCGACGCTTGAAACGCATCAGCCGGACAAAACGGGTATTCCTGCAGAAAGAGCCAGCCTATATCGCCAGCATCGCCACCGAGCTCGATATTCTTGTCGTGCATCCACACAACTTGCTCAAGCGACAACTTGTACGTATCAACGTACCTCTGTTCCTCTTTTGAACACCTAAAACCTTTCGGCACAGGCTTTTTATATTCTGGCTGCCAAAACCAAGGAACAAATATGGCGATAAATTCTGATTCGCCTCGCTCAGCTTTTTGCCATGAGCGATGAAAGTAGCCACCAATACCGTTGGCAGTGCTTTCTAAAATGATTTCAGTGTTATTGCCTTGCGGGACCGCTTGCAATACACCCGCCGCATGCTTTTCAGCATTAGGCCAGAAGGCAACCTCTGAGCCGTGGAAGTAGTGGAGCGTTGAGCCGCGACCCGTACCCCTAGAGCCAGCAGTCGAAACCTTGTAACCGCTTTCGTTGTGACTGAATTTCAGTTCTTTCGCGTTATCTGAGCTCGTTGCAGGCTTTAACAACGGGTTTAGATTGTTGTGGTAACGTTCAACCATTGTGAAAAGGTTGTCTGTCGCTTCCTGCAAGTGCGTAAGAATGAAGGCTTTCACCGCCTTGCGGAATCTAACCTTCCAGTAGAATCGACCTTCAACATAGGTTGACGCGCCTTGCTGCCTACCTTTGAGAATTAACGCGCGAATCTGGCCTTGCTCTGCCAACTGCGCCTCAAGCCGCTCATGGATATAGAGCTGCGCCTGATTAAGCTCGAAAGGCTCAAGCTTCCCGCTTTTGCTCGCAATTTTTAGCTGCTTAGAAGCAAAGAATGGAAAATTATTTTTGCAGCGAGCAATTAAATCTCGCAGCTTTGTATTACTTATCAGAGAGCTCATCAATTAGAGCATCCAAAGACGAATCAATGACTTTATGCTCACGGAACATCTGAATTGAGCGCGAGTTGCCTAGCAATTGAAGCGCAGATTTCTTATCTGCCATTTCATACTCACGCCTAAGAACAACATCGCCATTTTCTTTATCAGAACGCAACACTGTTTCTTTTACCTTCGTTACTGCAGCAGCAATATCGTCACCCAATTCATGCGGCTCTAAGAGCCTGCCTTCTTCGCTATAAAGGCGCTTAATATTGAAGAACGCCAAGCACCCAAGCTCACGCATAATGCGCGCCTCGGTGATCTCAAGCTCATCAGTAGCAACCTTGGAAGCAATCAGCTTAGCTAGCTCGACATACTTTGGAATGTAACTATTTGTAATTATTAGCTGGTGCGCAAGCTGTCGGGCATCCTTGCCTTTGAATCCTGCCAACCGATACGCCTCTTCCTGCGTTTTGTTGTTCAGCAGGTGTTTTGCAAACTCTAAATGACCCGGCTTCATTTCTGCAGCTAATTCAGCCAGCTCAGCCTTTAATTCATCTGTCATAACACTTCACGTAAACCGCAACATCGGGGCATTGTGTTTCTAATCCGTAATCAACGAAGATAATGAAAGCAAAAAGAGCCAGCGCACCGAGTGCCGCTAAAGCCTTATCCTGCCTGCTCACTTACTTGCCACCCCTTTAGCCTTTTCAAAACTGCGCATACCGCCCAGGCCGAGCATGCCAAGCAACACTTGCAAGGTTATTGTGGTGTCTATTACAGGGTAAGAGCCTTCATACCCACTCATAGCGGCTATAAAACGAAGCAATGGCTCTAGGATTGCGACATAGGCCAAAGCGAAACCGCACACCCACCCAACAAAGGGCCGCCATCCGCTCACAAACAGGTTTGTGCTCGCGGCTTCAATCTTGTTTACGTCGGTCTGATTCTGTAATGCCTGGGCATCTAGCCGGGCAATTTCCAAATCGTAAGCCTTTTGCGCTTTATCGGCCTCGTTTTTACGTTCAAGGCGCTCATCATCAGACGTAAACAACTTATCAACTGTATCGCCTATCGCTTTTACGGTATCACCGCCACTGAACAAGGTTTTTAAAAAGCTCATTACACTCCACCCAATGCGCGATTAATCCAGCCCAACAGAAATTTGCTTTGCGTTCTGTCTTTATTGCAGAGGTAAGCGTACCGAGCAATTTTTGCCAGCGTGTAGCCAGCTAGGAATGCCGTGTCTGCGCACTTAGAGAGAGCATCAATAGTTTTATCGCCAACCACACCATCCTCAACGACACACACTAATAGAATCTCGTTGAGAGTAGCTTGCGCAAGCTTTACAGCAGTCTTTGGTCCCATGTTTACAGCAGTGTCGAAAATGTTTTCTGCTACTGCCTGAGAATCAATTCTATCCCCGCTAACACGATCCCAATAATCACGCTTGTAAATATCGCGTGCTTGTTGCTCGGTGAGGTTGCGTATATCCAAACCAGGGTAAGCGCGCTGCGATATGCCGTACTTAGTAAGACCGCCAGCGTCGCCCGCAATCTCAGTAATTTTTGCACCACCCTCTCGCTTAAGGGTTTTGGTGACTGCTATATCAAACCTAGCCATTAACCGCCACCGGTTGATAGATAGTGAGACACCGCAGCAGATATACCGCTGCTGCCAGCCGCTATACCGATCATCCAGCCGGTAAAACGCGCTTTTGCTATTTCAAGCGATGAAATGCGCTTTTGCTGAGCCTCAATCTCATTGCCGAGCCGTCTTGCTGTCTCCATGTGCTGCAACATGCGCTCATCAATGCGAGCGAGAGTCGTAATCGCCTCGTTCATTGAGTCAATCTTATTTTCTAATCTCCCAAGGCGAGAGTGCAAATCGTCAGACATAAATACCGGCCAAAAAAAAGCCCCGCACGATGGCGAGGCAAGGTTATGTTTGTTCGGAGCGTAAAGCTCGATAGTGGTAAAATCATGCCATACGTGATGACTGTATGCAAGCACAGCACTGAATTAAATTACAGGCGGATGAAAATACAGTTGTGTTTTTATTCAGTCTCCTTGAGACATAACGGTAACGGCCTGCGCATATAAATAACTTTATGCTTACCTATATTCTCCATAAACGCTTTTATTTTTGGGTCATTTGCGTAACGATCTTCTTCCGCATCTCTCCAAGCCTTGTGCGCTGCAACATGAACACTCAAAACCTCTTCAACCATGTTCCGATCAGCATTACAAAGTAGCCTTGCCTTAATAGTTTCTAAAATTTCTATTTTTGCGGCGCATTCATCTGCTGATTCATGGCAGCTCACATTTACAATCATGCCGCCACCCTCTCGTTGGTCTTCAATCGCTTTTGCAGATCACCTATAGCGTTATTCCGCTCAATAACATCGCCCTCGCTCTTGTCGATCAGCAGCCAAACCACGCTTGCAACCGGTGGTAGCACCGCTGCATCTAAATCGTGTAGCGCATCCTTCATAGCAAAAAATATTTTTAGATACAGCTTGCGGTAATCGTCCAGCGAAACCCGCAGTAAGCGAGCCATTTCAGCGCGCCCATGCGCAAGCCTTTGTTGTGTGTTAGCTTCGATCTTTGCGTGCTCAAGCGCGACTCTAGCGAGCTTCCCGCACTCCATTGATTCAAACGCGGTTTTTTTGCCAATTGCTTCTAAATGACTTTTAGATACTGAGCTCATTGCATACGAAAACAAAATGTTAATGAGCGTGTTTGCGTTTTCAACACCAGAGGGTGCATAGCTCCACATGGCCCAGGCCCAACCGGTTTTATTTACTGATTTCACATTCGAGAGAACTTGCTGAATCTTGCCTTTATCGCAATGCGACATTGTGCAATTGTCCGAGCCTTTTGCCGTGTATTGCACGCCCGCGCCGTTTGCCAGCTCAACATAATCAATCGCCTTAATATCTGAGACAAACGCATCATGTATGAACTGCCGCGCGCTTATATTACCGTCTTGCGATGCTCTAAAATTCATGCAATTACCCTCTCATATTTAATAGCGATCATATCAAACATCACAAACAATAGTGGTGCAGGAATTTTGCGGCCTGCGCCGTATATTTCCAAAACACCAGAAAAACTCTAACAAAATCAATAAACACTGTCGTCAAAATGTCGTAGTTTTACGGGTCGAGCCGTTGATTACGCTGTTATATTGCCTCTGCAAATTTAGGCAGCGGCATCCAGTGCGTTATTGTTTTTATGGCGTGGCAGCAAGAAAATTCATGTGATTCAATGCTTTCGTACCAACCTTCATGCCAATAATACATTTCATCTTCTTCGTTAAAGTCGCCATGTTCGTATTCGTCGCTATCATCTTCAATAGAGAATTTATTAACCCAAAACCCTACTATTGTTCTGCGCTTGCCAGCTTCGTTTAACAATGACAGCAATCGCTTTCTTCCGCACTTGGCTTCATCGTCAATTGGTCGCCAATATAACAAGTCGTTGCAGCTCGCGCTTTCAGCGCTGGATAAACCTTCCGTTGCGTCAACTTCATTTTGTAATTCATTCTTATCACTCATCTCTATACCTCCGTTTGTTTACCGCTGAACTTGGCGTTACATGCTGCCTGAAAGAGCGCCGCAGTTAATTACTCAACCACGCACCAGTCATCGGCAATAACGTCAGTTTGACTAGCTAGCCACGGAACAAGTTTATTATCGGCGGTCTTCATGCAAATAAATGGCAATGTCTCAATTCCATCAACACCTGAAACATCCGTGGTGAACTCCCACGCATTGCCGCAAATCAGAAAAAGAAACATGCCTTTTCCGTTCCAGCCTTTACGGGCAACCTTATCACCAAGTTTCATTTTTTCCGTTGCATTACCGAAACTCATATTTTCTTTGTCCACGTTTAAAACCTCTCACTTGGTTAAATTAAACCTGCTACAACATGTAACAAGGTTATGAAAAGGACGCGTTTTAAGTCGCCCAAATATCGTAAATCTTTCAGCGCGCCTTTTATAACGGCGTTAAGTGCTTCCATCCCCACCATCAAGCGCAAATAATTTAAGCTTTTCCATCTCGTAAAATGCGCGGCCTAAATCTGACTCTGAGCTTGCATAATATCGTTCGCCATCTTTATCAATGCCAATCACCAAAACATAAAGCAGGTCTTTTGGCGCAGCTTCTAAAATTTGGCTTGGCGGTATATCCGCCATTGTTTTTCCCTTAAATGGAATTACTTTACCCATTTTTTACTCCATCCTGCCACATAACCGCCTTTCATTTGCTCGCTCACCGCACATTGAACAGCTTGTGTAGGCCAAAACTGCAAGAACAGCACACAAACAATGCTAAGTACCACGTCAATTTTAAATCCAGTTCCCACACTGATTACCTCACTTAACAAGTCGTTGCAGCGCGATGGAATTACCACCTCGCCAATTTTCACTTACTCCCAGCCACGCCTGAACTCGGCGTTATGACTGCGCCACTATTTTGAATGGTGCGTGAACAAACAGTTCATACCAAATAACGGCAATGAAAAGGAGTCCTATCACGCTTGGCACAAATCCAGCGTTTGAAAATTCTTCACCGCCAAATTTAATCGC
>SXGR01422522.1_pt1 | contig 16463 bp, 16 predicted proteins | sample 3174711 | NCBI WGS metagenome assembly SXGR01 (sample SAMN11356860, study PRJNA531348) | freshwater metagenome | isolation source: freshwater sample F1-60 | place: China: Fuxian Lake, Yuxi | collected 2017-12-25
GATGATGGGAAGGTGAGAGCTCTCCGACTCCATGCGTCTGATTTCAGCGGTGGCGGTGAATCCATCGAGCTCAGGCATCTGGTAATCCATCAGTATCAGGTCGTAGTCTTGCCTGCGGACCGCGTGAATGGCCTCCAGCCCGTTGTTCACTACGGCGGCGCGATATCCCATCTTCTCAACCAGGCGGACGGCCACTCGTTGATTGACAAGATTGTCCTCGACGACCAGGACTATCGGCGACCCGGCTGACATAACTTCAGTGCGCTGGCTTCCCGGAGCACCGGCGAAACTCAGTTGTCCGGTCAGCGGGGCGACTGCCAAAGCGGAGACCCGGCCGGGGGTGCTGATGCCCTGGAGAAGATTCGCCAGCCCATCTCGCCGGACCGGGGTGGTTATCGCCCCCTGCAATCCGTCCGGACCGGAACCCTCCGTGAGCGTCCGCAGTGAAAAGGGGACCATGAGGAAAACTGCCGAGGCCGCCAGCGCGGGTTCGTTAACGACCCGCAGTGCCAGTTGTGGACCGTTTGTGCCGGGCAACTCGTAGTCGATGAGAACAAAATCGAACGGTACGCACTGACTCGCCGCGAAGCGTAACACCGGCAGCGCTTCGTCACCAGAGCCGCACGAAACCGGCAGCAGACCCAGTGACCGGGCCAACTCAGTCAACGCGCCCCGTTGGCTGGCTGAATCATCGACGATCAGAATCCGCTTGCCCTTCAGGCCAGGCCGGGAGTCATCGGCTGCGACAAGGTCGCCATCCTGGTTTGCCGCTTCGGTTGGCACCAAAAACCAAACCCGGGTCCCTTGTCCCGGTTCGGACTCGGCGCCGAACTGCCCGCCCATGTTTTCGACCAGGCGCCTGGCAAACGCCAGCGGCGACGCCACATCGCGGGCAGCCAAACCAGCATGGAACGGTTCAAAAGAGGCGGCCAGTTCATCCCGGTTGAACCCCGCGCCGGTGTCCTCGACCTCAAAACGAAGGTTAGCGGCTCCGGTGGCCGAACGACTGGCGACGCTCAAACGCACCGAAACTTCGCCACAAGCGGTGTGCGCAATGGCGTGCTCCAGGACGTGGCCAAGGACCTCGCGCAATCGCCGCGTATCAGCCACCGCCGACGCGGGAACCGTCTGCTGCACGAAACACGGCAGTTCGAGATGTTTTGCCTCCGCACGCTCAGCCACGGCCTCCAGGCAATCTTCCAGCAGAACATGCGGAGAGAAGCAGGAGGGCGACAATTCCAGTTGTCCCCGCTCAAGGCCCGCAAATTCAGCGAGCGCTCGCAAAGAAGCGACCACAGTTTCCACGGCATCAACCATGGCCGCCGACTCAACCAGATCGAGCGAGCCCGATTGCGCCCGTCCGGCCAACGACGCGGCTTCGCCGAGCGGCTGCGCGACACGACGCCCCCAGCCCTGGAGGGCTTCCATCCGGGCATCGGAGATCGTTTCATAGCTGCCCGGCTTTCGGCCAATTCAAACGACTGACTCAGTAAGTCCTTGAGCTGTAGCTGGAGCTGCCGCTCGCTTTGTTCGAGCTCGGCAATACGCGTCTGGGAATCCGCTGGGCTTCCTGCCAGCTGGTGATGTCAAGCAAGGCCGAATCAATCCGGACTATCGCGCCCGAGGCATCCCAAACCGGCGTTGCCCGCCACTCCATCAGTCTGCCGTCCTTGTTGCCGGACACCCGGACTTGGCAAGCCGAAACCGAGGGTCCAGCCGGAGCACTCTTCATGCTGGCGACAGTCCGGGTCCAGGTTTCCGGCGAATCGAATAGCGAAGCCATGTCGGTCTCGCTCAACTTGTGATTGGAGCGAAGGATTTTGCCGGAAAGGTCAGCCTGGATAAGCTTTTCGATCGATAACTCTGCCATGGCGCGGTATCTCGACTCGCTCTCCCGCGAGCGGCTTTCGACCACCCCGGCATCCTCTCGAAGCTGTCCCACCTGCCACGTTTGCCAGAGTAAAAAGGCGCATGACAGGCAGCCGAGTGCCGCTAAGAGGTTCACGACAGCCGCCTGATCGCCGGGGCCAGCCAATTCCCGAGCCAGCCGTTGGGTAAGCGAAGTTTCGACCCGGTGCCAACCAGCCCAGACCACCATGCCTTCGACTGCGACCTCTTTGGCCGCCGCTGGCGACAAAGTCTCGCGGGCCGATTCAAACAACGCTGATGTCCGGCGAAGCTGTGCGCGACCTTCTTGGCTAGTATAAACCCTGTCCCGGTCGAGAGCCTCCATCTGGGGCTCCAGGCGCAGCCAAGCCTCCCTCGGGTCGTTTCCGCGTAGTGCAAGCTGCTCGAACGATCCGAAGCGAAGTTCGGACACCAATTCCGCCGCTTCGTGGACTTTTGTCAAGGCCACCGCGGTACGCTTTGTGCCGGCTCGCCCGCGCTCAAGCCTGCCAGTGAGAGTAAGGCTAACGGCCAGACATAAGACTGCCCGTAAAACCGGACAAACGTAGCGTAGCCGCTTCAGAATCAGTTGTGTAACGAACAAGCCAGGTATTATAAATTACTTGAAGTATTACATCTAAAGTGAATATTGAATTGCGATCCGGTCTACTGAACTATCAATCGGCATCTGGCGGAAAAAAATGAGGTCTACCAGCCGGATGGAGGTTGTATGAGAGGCTAGCGGTGGGTTGTGACGTAGCGTCGGATGGATCGCGCGCGGCCACTCTGCTCATCAATGTCGACGACGGCGCCCCGAAGTTCGACTCTCCCCTTGGCGGCCTCCATCTTTACCGGCATGGAGGTCAGAAACTTGCGCAGAATCGGTTCGCGCTCCACGCCGATGACAGAATCGTAGGGGCCCGTCATGCCTGAGTCGGTCAGGTAGGCGGTGCCCCCCGGAAGTACCCGCTCGTCGGCGGTGGGGATATGGGTGTGGGTGCCGATCACGGCGGAAACACGGCCATCGAGGTGCCAACCCATCGCCACCTTCTCGCTGGTCACTTCGGCGTGGAAGTCGACGAATCGAACCTTTACCGCCTGGGAAAGGGCGGCCAGGATAGAGTCGGCCTTGCGGAAAGGGCAGTCCGTCGCAGGCATATAGGTTCGTCCCTGCAGATTCATGACAGCCACTTCGACTCCGTTACGCGCCCGCACCACTTGTACGCCATTCCCTGGCAGTCCCTCGGCGTAGTTGGCGGGGCGCAGCAGCAGTTGGGGGGCGCGGTCAAGGTACTCGTAAATCTCCCGCTTGTCCCAGATATGGTTGCCGCTGGTGATGACGTCGATACCGAGTTCGAGCAGCTCTTCGGCAATGTGGGGAGTGATTCCGAACCCGCCGGCCGCGTTTTCGCCGTTGGCGACGACGAAATCTATGGCCTCTTCCCGCACGATGCCGGATAAGCGTTCAGACACGACACCTCGGCCAGCCGAGGCGAATATGTCGCCAATAAACAAAAGATTCATGAAACGGGCTGGTTCAAATGCCCTTCAGGCACTCACCGATCTCCTTCTCGGCAATGACGCCTTCCCTGATCACCCGCCAGTAGGGCTCGGTGATATCGATGGTGGTGGAACCGACCCCTCCGCAAGGGCCACCATCCAGCACCAGATCGATCCGCCCGTCCATGGTGCCGAAGACGTCGATGCCGGCGCGGCCCGTGGCCTTTCCGCTCAAGTTGGCGCTCGTAGAAATGAGTGGCTGCCCGAGCCACTCGAGCAGTCCGGAGGCGATGGCGGACTTGGATTGCCGCATGGCCAGGCGTCCGGTGTTCCCGGTCACTTTCAAAGGAACGCGGGCCGAAGCAGGCACGATCATTGTCAGCGGTCCCGGCCAGAACTTCCGGGCCAGCACATAAAACCGCTTGTTGAGTTCGCCGGCCAACTCCTCGGCCATAAGCGTGCCAGAGACCAGTAGCGGCAGGGCGCGCCCCGATTCCCTGCCCTTGGCCTTGAAAACGCGTCTGACCGCATGGAGGTTGAATGGGTCTGCCACCAGCGTGTAGAGGGCGTCGGTGGGAATTGCAATCACCGCTCCTTTACGGATGGCCGCACCGGCCTTTGCCAGGACCTCCGGCGACGGGGAATCCTGGTTGACTTCGATCAGATCGGTAGCCACGCGAGGCTTACAGCCGTTCTCCCCTCAGTAACTTTTTGAGATTGTACCGCATGGCCACAACCTGGGCGCCGGTTAAGAGGGCCACTCAGAAGTGACCGCTGGTAGTGGAGCGTTCGGTATTCATTTTTTTAAACAGCCCCTCTAATTCAGCCACGCGTCGCTTGAGATCTTCCATCTCTTGCGCTTCCGGATCCGGCAATTGCCCATGTTCCAGCATTTCCCCGGCGCTGTTGATGCCATCCCGTCTCACGACCCGGCCGGGTATCCCCACCACGGTCGAATGCGACGGCACCGGATGCACCACCACCGAGCCGGCACCGATCTTCACGTGATCTCCGATTGCGATGTTACCAAGGACTTTGGCGCCGGTTCCGACCACGACCTGATTTCCGATGGTTGGATGCCGCTTGCCGCGTTCCTTTCCCGTCCCACCCAGTGTGACACCTTGATACAGCAGCACGTCGTCACCGATCTCGGTAGTCTCGCCGATGACCACACCCATTCCATGGTCGATAAAGAATCGGCGGCCGATCTTCGCACCCGGATGAATCTCGATGCCGGTCAGCAGCCGGCTTACCTGAGAGATCACTCGTGGAACAAGGGGCAAGCCCGCCCGATGGAGCCAATGAGCCAGACGGTGCAAGAGGATAGCGTGAAAACCGGGATAGCAAAGAACGATCTCGAGGACGCTCTTGGCGGCAGGGTCCTCGCGAAAGATCGTTTGGATCTGCTCCCGAATGGTGGACACCATGTGTTCTTCATTATCACTGATTTTCAGACAGCCGCCTGCCTTCGGGCTGGATTTGGCCTTTGGCGTGCTATTCTGTCACAGCGAGGCCGGTACAATCAAGGGTGATTACGTTTCGCCTCGTGAGTAGTCACTGCGTCCAGAAGGAATGGGTTTGACCGTTACCAAATATCTTTCCATTCTCATTCTTGCGTCCTCCCCTGTCTTGGCCGTTCCGCGTTTGCGGCTGTCTTCTACGGTGGTTGGTCCGGTAACCATTGCGCCGGGCGCCAATGCGGCGGCGCAGGATCTTCAAGCCTATAGCGTGGCCGACCGCGATGTCAGCTCGGAGACGGAGAATCTCCGGTTGACTTTCATTTCCACCGCCCCTTGGGTGAGCGCAGCTTCCTCGGTGGCCCGCGCCTGCGTGAGCAGGCCTGGCCTTTGCATTCCGGTTCGCCTCACGTTCTCCACATGGCAACTCCCAGCCGGCGTCTACTCGGCCACTGTGCATGTTTCAGACCCTGTGGCGATCGATGCCCCGCAGCTCATACTCGTAACAGTTAGCGTGGGAAGCACTTTGCCAGACCGTATCAATTTGTATGTCGCTCCCAACGGGTCCACCGATCGGTTCACCTTCGTTACCAATTCCGCGGTCGACACAAATGTCGCACCTGGAGGAGCTTGGCTGACCTTGCTCCAACAGAGCGCCGGCACGTTCAACTTCGTCAAACCCTTTGAAATTCGTGCGACCCATCGGCCCGGCCAGGCCGAAGGCACGTACACCGGCACCGTGTCCGTGAAGAAATCCGCGCTGGCAGCCGACAACAAGACTGCCAACGTCGTGCTGCAGGTTACCTCGCAGCCTATCGCGGCCGCCAGTAGAAGCGCGTTGCGGGTGCGGCTCGCGCAGAATCCGGCGAAGATTATCGAACGTCTGCGAATTGCTAACCGCGGCTTGGGCAGCCTGAATGTGACTGGAGCCGCGGCCACTGTGCAGTTCGGTGGCAATTGGCTGACGGCCGCCAAGCTTGATGGCTTCGATCTGGTGGACGTGACCTTTAATGCTGCCGACGCACAACTCGGGGTCTACAAAGGTAATGTCGCGGTGACGCATAGTGGCGTTAATTCGCCGCTCAATATTCCGGTTGAATTGGAAGTCGTCGCGCAGGCGCCTCCCGCTCTGCGTCTAGGTGGCGTGCTGGAGAACGCGGTCTTCGAGGAGGGCGACTTGCTTGCCGCTGGCGGAATTGTCGCGGCGTTTGGCGAGCAATTCTCTTACAAGGATCCCGCCGTGGCATCTGCCCTGCCCCTGCCGGCTGAACTTGGCGACGCCAGGGTATTCGTGAATGACCGGCCCGCTCCGGTTTACTACTCGTCATACAACCAAGTCAATTTTCAGATTCCTTACGACGTAACCCCGGGCACAGTTATTATGCGGATCGATCGTGGATCGACGCGTGGCAACGCGATATCGGCGCGAGTAGTGCCAGCAGCCCCGAAACTGATTCGGATTCAACTGAGGGCCGCCGGAGTCGCAATGCCGGAGTCACGCGACTTTTTCGGGATTGCGGTCCACCTCGATGGGTCACTGTCACTGCCACGGGAGTTCGGCATTCCCAATAGCCGGCCGTCGCGTCCTGGTGAGGTGATCACAATCTATGGACTCGGATTTGGCCAGACCGCCCCGGCGGTAACGGCTGGGGCAGCCGCGCCCTCACCGCCTTCTTTGGCGGAGATCAATTCGTCGACCAGGAGAGTGTTCTTCGGCGCACTCGCTCTGGCAAGCGGCGTTCCCCAAAACGCTCAGTACATTGGGTTGACTCCCGGACTGGTGGGTCTTTACCAGATCAACGTCGTGATTCCTGAAGACAGTCCTAAGGGTGACGTGCCGATCCGGGTTCAACTCGACACCGTTGCCAGCGAGTATGCTTTAATCGCGGTGGAATGAGCCGCCTCTACTACGACGATAGTTACCTGCGCCGGTTTCATGCAACGGTGGAAATCGGCGCGGCCAATCCGCTCGTCGTCTACCTTGATCACAGCGCTTTCTATCCCTCTTCAGGCGGGCAACCCTTCGATACGGGCACGATCGGTCCGGCCCGGGTGGTCGAGGTAGCCGAAGAGACCGGCGAACGGGTGGCGCACTTCCTCGACCAACCGATCGAGCCAGGCTGGCATCCGTGCGAGATCGACTGGCCACGCCGTTTCGATCACATGCAGCAGCACACGGGGCAGCACTTACTCTCGGCGGTTCTGGCGGACGAGTTCAAACTACCGACGGTGAGTCTTCATCTTGGCGCGGACGCCTCAACCATTGAAGTAGTGGCATCGCAGTTGGATCGGGCTCGGCTTCTCGAAGCCGAGCGGCGCGCCAATGAAGTGATCTTTGAAAACCGGAAGGTGGCGGTATCCTATCACGATTCACGCGAGCAACTGGGGCTGCGCAAGCCTGCAGAGCGCGAAGGCACCATCCGCGTTGTCACAATTGAGGACCTCGACCGCAGTGCTTGCGGCGGCACCCCTGTCGCTTCGACCGCTGAAATCGGGCCGCTGTTTATTCGGAAGCTCGACCGGATCCGCGGCAATTTCCGGATCGAGTTTTTATGCGGCCTGCGGGCGATCGAACGCGCCCGGGCCGACTTTGAGGTGCTGTCGGCTGTGGCTCGGACATTCTCGTCGCCTCTCGATCAGGCTCCCGAATTGGTGGCCGCACAGGCCGATCGCCTGGGCGAGGTAGAGAAGCTCGCCAGGAAACTCTCAGCCGACCTTGCTGCCATTCGCGGTCGAGAGCTGCACGCGGCTACTCAGTTAAATAGGCGGGGGGTCCGTCTACATCTAAGAGAAATCCCCGCCGGCCCCATCGATGACGCAGTGCGCGTCGAGGCTCAGGCATTTACCGCCTGCGGAGGGGGCGCGGTCTTCGTCGCGTTGTGCACAGAGCCGGCCTCGATCCTCTTGTGTGTGTCTGCGGATGCGCCGCTGAAAGCCGGTCCCTCACTGAAATCGGCGCTCGACACCGTCGGCGGACGCGGCGGCGGCAACGCCATGTTGGCACAGGGGAGTGTTCCTTCGGCTGAAGCGCTTGCGCGGGCCTGGTCTCAAATCTCATGGAATTTCGAGTGAGAATCTTGTCATTTTTTTGGGGCAATGGGATTTCGCCCATTCTGAGGACCCCAAAACCTCTCCCCGCGACGGTCCTCTCCCCACAAAACGATGCAGCAATCCGACCGTGCTTAGTCGCTTTACTTTCAGTTATATAACGTGGTATACTATGAAGTTCTCATGCGTACTGTGGACCTCATTCGTAGAAAGCGCGACGGCGAAGAACTGTCGCCCGAAGAGATCGGGTTTCTGATCGATAACTATACCTACGGAGAAATTCCGGATTATCAGATGGCAGCGTTCCTCATGGCCACCTTTAACAACTCCATGACGGACCAGGAAGTCGACATGCTCACCGCGAGAATGGTCGCTTCTGGCGAAACGATCGACCTTTCCGGTGTACCTGGCGTCAAGGTAGACAAGCACTCCACTGGCGGCGTTGGCGACAAGACCAGTTTGATCGCGGCGCCCCTGGCGGCAGCGGCTGGCGCAATCGTCCCGATGATGTCGGGCCGGGCGTTGGGACACACCGGCGGTACGCTTGACAAGCTTGAATCGATCCCCGGCTTCCGCACCAACCTGACTGTCGAAGAATTCCGTGAGCAGCTCCGCATGTACGGGTTGGCATTCATGGGGCAGTCCGCGGAGGTGGCGCCGGCCGATGGCAAGCTCTATTCGCTTCGCGACGCAACCGCAACTGTCGAGTCGATTCCACTGATCGCCTCGTCGATCATGTCGAAGAAAATCGCCGAGGGTATGGACGCGCTTGTGCTCGACGTTAAAGTTGGCACCGGCGCGTTTATCAAGAAGCAGGTTGACGCACGGCGCTTGGCTCAGATGATGGTCGGCATCGGACGCCGCGCCAACAAGCGCGTACAGGCATTGATTACCGATATGAGCCAGCCGCTTGGCTACGCCGTCGGTAACGCGCTCGAAGTAATGGAGGTCTCGCAGACACTCCAGAATGCCGGGCCTACCGATCTTACGCGGTTGTCGCTTGAGCTCGCCGCGCGCATGATCTTCCTCGGCCGCATCACCATGACGCTGGACGATGCCCGCGAACTGGCGCAGAAGAAACTGCTCGACGGCTCGGGCTACCGGAAATTCAAGGAAGTGATCCAAGCCCAGGGCGGCAATGCTCAGGTGCTGGACCGGTTCGACCTGCTGCCTAATGCTATGGGAGTGCGCGAAATCAGTTCACCGCGCAACGGGTATGTGACCGCTATCGAAGCGCACGCCATCGGGCTCGCCTCCTCGTTGATCGGCGCTGGCCGCGACACCAAGGACGACCTGGTCGATCACGCCGTGGGGGTGATCCTGGAAGTCAAGTCCGGTCAGAAAGTGGACGCGGGCGCCGTGCTGTGCCGCATCTACTACACCAAGGAAGACCTTCTTGACGAAGCCGCTGGACTCGTGGAGGACGCCTTCCGCATTTCGGCTACTGTGCCGGTCGAGCGTGAGTTGATTCTCGAAGTCGTTGGCTAGTACATGGAACGGTTCACCGGCCTGTTGGGATTGGCTGCAATCCTGGGGCTGGCGTACTTTTTTTCGAACAACCGGGCCCGTATTGACCGCAGGATCATTCTGGTCGGCCTCGGCCTCCAGCTTGGCTTTGCTTTCCTCGTCCTGAACACCCCCATCGGCTCAGTCTTTGAGGCGGCGGCGGGCGCTGTGAATTCGATCATCCGATACGCCGAAGAAGGCAGCCGGTTTCTCTTCGGACCGCTCGGGGCGAACTCCAAGGAGTTCGGCGTCATCTTCGCGTTTCAGGTCCTGCCCATCATCATTTTCGTGGCGTCCTTGTTTTCCTGCCTCTATTACATTGGCGTGATGCAGATCTTCGTCAAGGGGATGGCTGTTGCGATGTATAAGCTGATGCGCATCTCTGGAGCCGAGGCCACCTGCGTGTCGGCCAGCATTTTCATGGGTCAGACCGAAGCGCCGCTGACAATCCGGCCGTTTCTCGTGCGGCTTACTCAGTCCGAGCTTTTCACCATCATGACGAGCGGCATGGCGCACGTATCCGGCGCCGTGATGGCCGCCTATGTGTTAATCGCCAAAGTGGAGATTCAACACCTGCTGACTGCCGTCATCATGACCGCGCCTGCTACAATCCTGCTTGCCAAGATGCTGATTCCGGAAACCGAAATTCCTGTCACCCGGGGGGAAGTGAAGGTCGAGGTGGATAGACCCGGTGTCAACATAATCGATGCCGCCGCGCGGGGTGCGGGCGATGGGCTGCAACTGGCGCTGAATGTCGCCGCGATGCTCATCGCGTTTGTCGGTTTGATTGCGCTGGTGAATGGGATCTTCGGCTGGGTTCACGGCATGGCGCCGGTTTTCCCGGAGTCACTGCAGACGTTGTTGGGCTGGCTGATGGCGCCGGTGGCATGGCTCTTGGGCGTCAGTTGGAAGGACGCCCCGGCGATCGGAAATCTGATGGGCACGCGCTTGGTACTCAACGAATTCATCGCATTCGCGCAGCTTGGCCCGATGAAGGAATCGCTCGATCCAAAATCTTTTACCATCGCCACCTACGCGGTTTGCGGCTTTGCCAACCTGGGCTCGATCGCCATTCAAGTGGGCGGCATCGGCGCACTCGCTCCTGAGCGCCGCGGCGACCTGGCGCGCTTCGGTTTGCGCGCGGTGTTGGCCGGCACACTCGCAAATTTCATGTCTGCCGCGATCGTCGGTGTCCTGCTCGGCATTCGCCAACTACTGGGACAATAGGGACACGGGTAACCATCATGCAAGAGGCCTTGAAGTATCTTTCCGCCCACATGCGGTCACAGCCGCGCGTGGCTATTGTTCTGGGCAGCGGCCTCGGCGCCTTCGCCGACGAGTTGGAATCCCGCCAGGAAATCCACTACCCGCAGATTCCCGGGTGGCCCGAGTCGACGGCTATTGGCCATGCCGGTAAACTCGTCTTCGGCAGCGTAGGGGTAACGCCGGTCGTGGTGATGAGCGGGCGAGCGCATCTCTACGAAGGGCACTCGATGGACAAGGTGGTCTATGGCGTACGTGCCTTGGGGAGCCTGGGCGTGAAGGCGTTTATCTTCACCAACGCCGCCGGGGGCATCAATCTTAGCTACAGTCAGGGCGCACTGGTGCTGGTTTCCGATCACATCAATCTGCAAGGCGCCAACCCGCTGGTCGGACCGAACAACAATTTACTCGGTCCGCGATTTCCCGACATGACCGATGCTTACGACGCCGGGTTTCGCCGGCATGCGCATGCCGCGGGCGCTCAGCTTGGGCTAACCCTAGCGGAAGGCGTTTATGCCGGGCTGATGGGCCCCAGCTATGAGACACCGGCTGAAATCCGTTATCTGCGCGCGATCGGCACGGACCTGGTCGGTATGTCCACGGTGCCCGAGGTGATCGCAGCCCGCCACTTGGGCATTCGCTGCATGGCCATCTCTTGCGTCACCAACATGGCGGCGGGCGTCCTCGGCAGCCGGAAACTCGATCACGCCGAGGTGCTGGAGGTTGGCCGGCAACAACGAGGCACCATGGTCAGCCTGCTGCGGGCATTGGTTCCCGCCATCGAGGCTTCATTGTGACGAAGGAAAAGCTGCTGCGCGCCGCCGCTTTCGCGCGCGAGAATGCCCATCCGCCTTACTCGGGCTTTAAGGTGGGGGCGGCGCTTGAAGACGCGGCGGGTCGCCTACACACGGGTTGCAACATCGAGAACGCGAGTTATGGCCTCACCGTTTGCGCCGAACGCGTTGCGTTGTGGAAGGCGATGTCCGAGGGCGTGCGAACATTTCGGCGGATCTCCGTGGTGACAGGCGCGGAACAATTCACCACGCCCTGCGGTGCCTGCCGGCAGTTACTGTGGGAGTTCTGTGGCAACATTAAAGTAATACTGGGCAATTTGCAGGGCGGCTCGCGCACCGTGCAACTCGCCGATCTCCTGCCGGACGCCTTTGATGACAAAGCTTTTCGCTAGTCTGATTCTCTCTACTTCAGTCATCCTCGCCGCCGGGCGAGCCGACTGGATTATCACGTCCAAATGGGTCGTGACCATGGACGCCCAACGCCGCGTTATCCAGAACGGCGCGGTAGCGGTCACCGGCAACACCATCACAGCCGTCGGGCCGCGGGCGGAAATCGAAAAGCAATTCACCGCTCGCAATCGCCTGGACCGCCCCAACTCGGCGCTCATTCCCGGTCTCGTCAACACCCACACTCACGCCGCCATGTCGCTATTTCTGGGGATCGCCGACGACATGGTGCTGCAGGATTGGCTCGACAAATTCATCTTTCCCGCTGAGGCCCGCAATGTCGACGCCGAGTTTCTCCGTTGGGGAACACGCTTGGCCGCGCTCGAAATGCTCCTGTCGGGCACCACTACCTTCTGCGACATGTACTACTTCGAAGAGGTTGTCGGTGCGGTCGCCAAAGAGGCGGGCATGGGCGGCGTGTTGGGGCAAACCATTATCGGATTCCCTGTCCCGGACGCCAGCACCGCTGAAGCTGCGCTCAAGCGCACCGAGGCATTTTTCCTACAGTACGCCGCTGACCCGCTCGTCACGCCAGCCGTCGCCCCTCACGGCCTTTATACAAACTCGGATACAACGCTGAAGGCCGCGCGCAACCTCGCCACGCGCTACCGCAAGCCGCTCCTCATCCATCTCTCCGAAACCAGGCGCGAGAATGATGATTCGGTCGCCAGGCGCGGCATCAGCCCAACACGCGCGCTGGACGCCCTCGGCATCTTCACCGGCGGCCCGGTTGTCGCGGCCCATGGCGTGTGGCTCGATGACGGCGATATCGCCATCCTGAAGGAGCGCGCCGTCGGCGTCGGGCATTGTCCCGCCAGCAATATGAAGATTGCCAGTGGCGTAGCGCCCGTCGTGAAGATGCTGCTGGCAGCCGGCCTAGCCGTCGGCCTCGGCACCGACGGCGCGGCCGGTTCCAACAAATCTCAATCTCCTTGAGGAGCTCGACCTTGCCGGCAAACTTGCCAAGGTCACTCTGAACGATCCTCGCGCCCTGCCGGCCAGTACGCTACTTAAAATGGCCACCATCAATGGTGCGCGTGTGCTCGGTCTCGCTAAGCACATTGGCTCGCTAGAACCCGGCAAACTGGCCGATCTGGTGCAGATCAATATCGGCCAGCCTCACGCAACGCCTTCCTACAATATCTACTCGACCCTGGTCTACGCGGCCAAAGGCAACGATGTTCAGAACGTGATGATTCACGGCAAGCTCATCGTGCGCGATCGCACCGCGCTGACTTTTGACCGCGCCGCTATTCTTTCCAAAGCGGCTGAGTACCACGCCAGGATTGCTGCTTCACTCAATCGGCAATAAACGCCAACACGTTCATCGGAAGCCATACAACCCCTGGGCCTCAACATAGTCACGCACCGCGCAGGGCAAGGCAGCTTCCGGGATCGCGCCGGCGCGCAGCGCCGAACGTATTTCGCTCGATGAAATCTCGATCGAGAGCGTCTCGAGCGGCAACACCCGTGCCCCGGCTGGCACATCGTACCTATGCCCTGGCCGCGAAACCACGATGAACTCCACGGCAGCTAGCACCTCTTCCCAGCGATGCCACGTGCGAATTTCAGCGAATGCATCCGCGCCGATGAGAAAAAAGATCCGATCCCCGGGATGGGCAGCTTTCACCCGCTCAATCGTATGAATCGAGTAACTTCGCGCCTGCCCTTCCTCCAGACGTGACGGCCTCAGGTGCGGATCGCCCGCACACGCCAGTTCCACCATCCGGTAGCGGTCCTCCCAGCCGGCGCGCTCGACGCCTTGCTTGTGGGGGGGATTGCCATTGGGGATCACCAGCACGCGGTCTAAGGAAAACCGCTGGGCTGCCTCGCGTGCCACCGCCAGATGCGCATTGTGAATCGGATCGAAAGTGCCGCCGAAAATGGCCAGGCGTTCCGGCATCGTGTATCTTACGGAAGCCGCTTGATGCGCATGTTGCGGAAGAAGACCTTCATCCGCGGTCCACTATGAATCTGCAACGCCAGGACGCCGGTTAGTCGCGTGGCATCTCTAAGCTCGGCCGTCACAAGCCCATTCACTTTCAATGTAATGCTGTCGCCCACCGCGATGATCTCGTAGTCGTTCCAATCCTCCGGCTTTACTACCATGTCGGCTTTACCGGTCCATCCATTGACAATGACGCCCCGCTTGCCCTTTTCGTCGTAGATCGATCCCCACCAGTTGCCCAAGGCCATATCGGCCTGCAGTCCGCGCACCACGAAGTCAGGCAGTGTTTCGCTGCGAAACTGAATGCCTGAGTTGCCGTTGCGCAGCTTAACCTGCAGTTTCAGATGAAAATTGCCAACTTCCAGCTCGTGGATCAGGAAGGTGTTCTGAAAAATCTGAGTGTCGTCGGTGGAGCCGGTAAGTACGCCATTGTTCACGCGCCACAATCGCGAATCACCGCGCCATTGTTTGAGATTCTTCCGGTTAAAAAGCGGCTTGAAACCGTCCTTCTTCTCCTCTTTGGAGAGCACCGGCTGACCGAAAGCGCCCAAAGCGCTGGCAAGTAGCAGACAAATACTTTTCATCGTCGTTGGTTCACATGATTTTACCGCTTGGAGACCCGCTCGCGCGCGGCCATCTGCGCCAATTCGTCGCAGCGATTGTTTTCGGCGTCTTCGCCGTGGCTTTTGGTCCAAACCCAGTCCGTCTGGTGGCGCGACGCCTGCTCGTCGAGCGCCTCCCACAAGTCGCGGTTGACGACCGGTTTCCTGCCCGACGTCATCCAGCCATTCCGTTTCCAACCCTTCATCCAGGAAGTGATGCCGTTCTTCACGTACTCGGAATCGGTCTTCACTTCCACCTGGCAGGCTTCCTTTATGGCTTTTAGTCCTTCGATCGCGGCCATCAGTTCCATCCTGTTGTTGGTGGTGGCCGGGTCGAACCCGTAGAGCTCTCTGCCATGCGGCTGGCCTTCGTCGTCGGTGAACTTCAAGACCGACGCCCATCCACCAGGCCCCGGATTACCAAGACAAGACCCATCGGTAATCAAGCGAACTTTTCTCATATGTTTTTCATTTCAAACCGCCGCGCTCATCAATTCGGTGTGGAAAAACTCATCCACCAAAGCGCGAATCTGCGCTACTTCTTTGGCCTGGTAAATGTCCACTCGCAACCGGGCGCCGTTCCGCACGCCGTGCGTGAAGTAGGTCGCAAATTGCTTCATCTTGCCCACCGTATCTTCGCCCCCGGAATGCTCGGCCATCATACGGTAGTAGGTCTGCATGATCTCGTAGCGGTCGTGTTCGGTGGGTTCGGTCCAGCGTCCGGTGGCCGCGTGTTCTTCGATCTGCCGGAAGATCCAGGGATTCGACGAAGCCGCCCGCCCAATCATCACCGCATCGCAACCGGTCTCGCGCACCATGCGCACGGCGTCCGCCGGAGTGAGGATATCGCCATTGCCGATCACCGGAATCCTGACCGCCGCTTTGATGTCGGCGATGCGAGTCCAGTCGGACTTCCCGCTGTAGCCCTGCTCGCGCGTACGCGGATGCAGCGCGATCGCGGCCAGTCCATTATCCTCGGCCATCTTTGCCATCGTGACATGCACCAGTTCATTGTCGTTCCAACCGGCGCGAAACTTCATCGTCAAGGGGATGCCAATCGCCGCGCGCACGCTCTTAAGCAGGCGGTCTACCAGCGGCAAGTCGCGCAAGCAGCCGGAGCCGCCATTGCACCTCACCACTTTCTTCACCGGGCAACCGAAGTTGATGTCGACGAAATCGAAGCCTAGTTGCTCACACACCGCCGCGGCACGCGCCATCACGTCCGGATCGGAGCCAAACAGTTGCGCCGAGATCGGATGCTCGTCCGGATCGAAGTAGAGGTACTTCAGCATGCGCCCCAGGCTTCGGCCCTGCGACGCGGCCACTCCGTGCGAGCTGGTAAACTCGGTCATGATCAGGCCGCAGCCGGACTGATTGCGGATCAGACGCCGAAAGACAGTGTCGGTGACGCCCGCCATGGGCGCCAGCACGGTAGCCGGAGCAATCCTGTGCTGTCCAATCCGGAACTCGGTGGGAACGCTCATCAGTAGGGTGTTAAGAATATTTTACCGAAACCCTGTGGGTCTTGAATGCCTTATGAATAGTAGGCGAAGACCAAATGACATCGGAACCGAACAATAGTGGCCAATTGAAGCTGATACTGGCGTTTGCACTGGGCATCTGTGTGGCGGGTCTGGGCGCATGGGTCTTCAGCGGCAAGCGCGAAACCGTCGCCGCCCGGCGGCCGGAACCCAGGTTAGCCGTGGAAGCTCCAGCCGTCGAGTCCCGGCCAGCAGAACCGGCAGAGCCGGCCGAACCCGCCCAACCGGTCAAGGCGGCGCCGGTTGTTAGACGCGGCGTGCCTCCTGCTCGTGTGACAAATACCACGGTCAAACCAGTGACGCCGGCGGTTCCAGCCGTGAAGCAGCCCCCCCCCCTCCCCGCGATTCTTGAAGCCCCCAAGCCGACTGAGCCCCAGGCGCCTGTGCTGCCCGAAGTGGTGCGCCGTGAACAGCCCGGGCTCGATGCAGTGCCGCCGCCCCCTCCGCCCGCCGCCTCAGTCACTATCAAA
>SXGR01049162.1_pt1 | contig 16462 bp, 17 predicted proteins | sample 3174711 | NCBI WGS metagenome assembly SXGR01 (sample SAMN11356860, study PRJNA531348) | freshwater metagenome | isolation source: freshwater sample F1-60 | place: China: Fuxian Lake, Yuxi | collected 2017-12-25
ATTGTTTGTTGTAATTATGAACTAGTCCCATATTGTATTTATATGATCAATGTAACAAGATAAAGAAAAAGGGGGGATCGAAATCCCCCCTTGAAGAATCAATTTTCACTCAGTATCACTGAACACCGTTACCGTGTACGTTACGAACACGGAAGATTCGATAATACTCGTTGGTGTTAGCTTCCAAGGAAGATGATATTGGACCGCGACCTCGAGCGAATGGATTTTGTGCCATTCCGTAACGAGTCTTGAATCCAATCTTGGGTTGGAATGATCCTTGATCCACTGCACGAACCATTTGAAGTGGAACGTATGGACAGTAGAAGATACCAGCATCATAAGGATTTGCACCCTTATATCCAACGACTGCAAAATCTACTCCTGATGCAACGAATGGATCAATAAAGACTTTCATCTTGTTATTGAGAATACCAGCAAAGATGTTACCGGTATCGTCAACATTGAGATTCACATTCAGCGCAGGAGAGATGGTTAAGAACCCACCCATTGCCAGTGCGGAGGCGACGTCAGCAGAACAGATCAGGAAGTTACCCTTTCCTCTACGAGTCTTCTTGGCAATTTCGTTTGCTTCTCGTTCAATCTGGAACATGAGACCTCTGAAACGTTCTGCACTCCAGCGACCGTCAGCATCGACTGCAAGATCGTATACTCCACCTGATCCAGCAAGATCGGTTTGTTGACAACCGACTTTGGCGGTGGTATATACTGTGCGAAGAATTTCTCGGTTGATTTCGTTAAGAATTTCAACACTAAGAATATTTGCCAGTTCTGATTCTGCGTCTAATCCGTGAACTGCCTTGAGATCTTGTGCCAGTTCTGTCGTGTATTCTGCCTTCAGGGCACGAGTCTTTGCTTCGACTGCAACTCGTTCAATCGAGAAGGCCATTTCTCTGAAATCACTAGCACCACTCCCGCTTCCGAGACTTTCGCCGGTTGCGGTGAGCATGGCGCGGAAACCTGAAAGATTATCCACTGCGGCGCCGTTTGCATCGATTGGAGTAACTAATCCACCAGATGCACCAGAAGATGTTGCTCCTTCGCCTGCAAATTTGGCCCATGGTTCGTCGAACATGGATTCTGCACCAGATCTGTCGTCGTATTTGGAACGCATTGCAAAGATGAGACCAGTTGGTGCGCTCATCGGTTGAACAGATGCCACATCATATGCAACCACATTGGGCATGGCGCGACGAACAAGGCTGATAAGAATTGGATCATAACCAGCAAGTGCCTGTCCACCAGAATTTGTTACATTGAAAGGACCACCCATGTTGTTTACTGGAGTAGTCTCAGTAAGGAACTGTTCGCGTAGTGCCTGAGTCTGATTCTCAAGCAGAACGGCAGTGCATCGACGACGATGAATATCATCGATTCTGGGCATATCTGCGTGATCTACTACAGGTGCCCATTTTTCTAACAAAGTGTCATACGGTGTTGTTTTATTGAAATCCATTTATTGATTCTCCTATTGTTATATTTATACTTTTACTTATTTTAATATCATTAATATCAGGCGAGGAACGTTAAATCTCCACCAGTAAGACCTGTGAACGAATGAAGTCGGACAGGAATATACTTTGGTGAATCTCCCTTGGCTATTAGAGTGGTTGTTCCTGCTACGGTTGTTCCTTCTGGGGTATAATAAATTGGACTGAATGTTATACCGTTGGCATGAATTGCTGTTGCCAGAACTGCAGAGTGTTTTGTGATGTTCGCTATTGTTGATCCAGCAAGAGTTACACCAGAAACACTACCATCTGTTGCTTTTTGTACTGAAACTACTTGTTTATGAATTCTAGACATTTATTGATTCTCCTTGTTTTGTTTATTTATATTTTTAAATATTTTCAGTTACTTGTTTTCAACACGTTTTCCACTTATTTTAAGTTGACGACTAATTGCAGCAACATAACCTTCCATGAGTGGATTTATTGATGATGGAGAAGAACCGGAAACATCAACAGGTGTATTTGATTGGGATGATTGTGGGCCAAAATAAGATTCTTTGAGTAATTTTACCTTTTCTCCGTATTGTTCAATTGATTCAAAATCTAAATTCTCTGCGAGTTTAGCTAGTTTTTCTGCCTCAGTATCGGTCAAATCTTCCGATATTTGTGCAAATTGTTCTGCACACAGTTGACCAACTAAACGGGACTTGAGTTCAATGTTTGTTTCAATTGCTTCATTTAATGATTTTTCTAATTGTGAATTTTGTTCGAAAAGATCATCAACTAGATCTACTTTTTCTTCTGGGACTTCGACGTAAGAATTTTCAAATAGTTGCTTCAAACCAGAGATGAAATTTTCAGCAATTTCTGTTCTCAATCCTCGTTCTACTTCTACTTGATTTTCTTTGAGCCATTCTCTGCTTACTTCAGTTAGATATCCGTCTACTGCCTCTGTGAGATGATTTAATCCGTTTACAACAGCAGCTTCTGTTTCTTCTTTAACCACTGCGGCGCTGGCTTCGATCAGATTCTTTTCGATATCTGCAACTCTGGCAGAAACAGCCGCTTCGAAAATAGTTTTGGCCTTTGTTTTAAATTGTTCTGAGAGTTGTTCTCCTGCAAATAGGGCCTGTATGTAATTTTCTGTTTTCATTTTTTTATTACTTTCTGTGTCTTCTGTTTCATCTGTTTCATCTGTTTCATCTGTTTCATCTGTTTCATCTGTTTCATCTGTTTCATCTGTTTCATCTGTTTCATCTGTGTCATCTGTGTCATCTTCATCGTATGTGTCTTCCTCTGTATCTTCTTCTCGTTGAGGTTGTGCCATTTGTTGAGGTTGTGCCATTTGTTGAGGTTGTGCCATTTGTTGAGGTTGGCCTCCCATAACAGCACGAAGGGCAGCATCCCAAGAACCCCCACTAGGTCTCAATGTGGCCATATTTGCCTGAGCCTGACCATCTTGAGCAACTGCTCCAGCATCCATCGATCCTCTTCCCGAGGCATCTGAATCTCCGCGTCCACTAAAATCTCTAACTCTTGATTGATTTTCCACAGCAATATCCTCCGTTATTTGATATTTATACTTTTAAAGTTTTACGATTACAGTCGATTAATAAATCTTTTGAATAATTTGAGTGTATTTTCTTCTAATTTTCTAGAAGAAGTTCTTTTTATTTCTTTGTGCATTTTTGATATTTCTTCTTCTCGCAGAAGACCGTTGTCCCATACCCATTGTTTTCCTTCTAGAATGCCATTAACAAATGCACCCGGTGCAGAAGGATCTGCAACAATATCAATTGCAGAAAGCATGAAATCTGGTTGAACTTCATTTACTTCATTGATTTTCTTTAAAGATCCCATGCCACGAGAAGATACTCCTAATCGGGCTCCTTCTTCAATAAGACTCTTTGCAATATTTCCCATGGGAGTAGAAAGAATTTTTGCCCTACCGATTACATCGTTTCCAGATTGTCGCAATTCGGTAATCATATGAGATACTCGATCCAAATTAACAGTTGGACTCGAAGGATGATTTAATTCACCGAAAGATCTCTTTTCTCGTATGAGATCTCTAGAGTATCGTTCACATTCTTTCATTAGAATTTTGGTAGGATATTTTCTACCGTTACGATTAACTGTTTCGGCCTGAAGCATTATTCCTTCAATGAAATAAGACTTTGGACGGCCTTCTGTGCCCTCTTCTATTATGGGTTTAACCCAATCAAAAGATTGTTCTGTAATTAAAAGCATTTATTTTTTATTTGCAATATTTTTAGCAATAGCTTGTCTGCGCTTTGCCAGATATTCATCTGATTCGTCTTGGTCACCGTCGTTGTCTATATCTCCATCTTCTTCGCCCACAGGATCTGTCCCATGTTTCGTTTTCTCTTGCAGAAGACCACCAGCAAGTCTTTCCAATTCTTGTTCTAATATTAAACCTATTCGTTCTCTCATGGCTTCATGTATGAAAGTTTTTGCTTTGGTGTAATTTTTATCTACTATAGATTCTATTATTTTTTTAGTATGCATAAGTACTCCTATTTATAATATTTTGAATTTGTATGGGATTTTGTAATAATATCTTACGTATTAAATTTTTTTTATATTTTATACCTGAATTATTTATAAAAAATTTAATCTTTGAGGCATCACTATTAGTAATGTATCCTTTGGATTTGTTTTTGAATCGTATTTGTTTTGGTATTTTTGATTTTTCTACAAGAGTTAAAAAATCATAAAATTCTTCATCAAAATACTGAAAAATATTAGAATATTTGATATTTTCTTTATTTTTTGAATATTTTTGTGATTGTTTTTGCAAATCATTCCTTCGATTCATCGGTTTGACTTTCAGCCTGTTGTTGTTGTGCTAAATCTCTTGCCTGTTGTTCCATTTGCTGTTGTATTTTTATTTCTCGTTCTTGTGCCATTTCTATATCCATTTTTGCCATTTCTTCATCGGTTTGATTGAGAATTTGTTTTCGGATATAGGCATCTGAAAATAATGTACCAGAAGCCTGTTGCATCATTCCTAGCATATCAACCTTTGTTCTTAGAATTTCCATGTTTTTTAATTCATCAAAATACGAATCTTTATTGAACTTGAAATCAATATAATATTCTATATTTTTCCAATCATTCTGAGTCATTATTCCCTTAAGTAAACATTGTTTCTTAAGTAAATCTAAAAATAAACTAGAAAACCGCATTCTCATTCTTTCTATAAATTTAAAGAATTTCACTTCATCGCGGGTTATTTCTCCCATCCTTCCCATATTGAATCCGTTTTGAGCTTCTAGTCTGCTGAGTGGAACATTTAGTGCCCGAAATAATTTCTTTAACAAATAATCAACATCTTCTAATTGTCCTAAATTTTGACCACCATCCAGTGTAGTAATTTCAGTTCCTCTTCCACCGTCTCTGCGAGGAATCCAAAAATCTTCAAGCATGGAATTATGATTCCAATCATCCTTTATTTGACCTGTTTTAGGATCATATGAAAGTTTATTTCTATAACGAACCATAAGATCTTTCATATACTGTTCTGCTTTTTGTTTGGGAAGATTTCCTACATCCACATAAAATATTCTTCGTTCTGGTGCGCGAGACATGCGATAAATAACAACTGCATCTTCTATTTGACGAAGCATGTTCAGGGGTCGTATTGCCTTGTGAAGATAACCCAATACTTTTTTCGTAGTTTGATCTACTATGCCAGAATGAACATAAGTTATAGAATCTGGAGATATTTTAAGACCAGATTGTGTCGTGGGAAGCAGGGAATCTGGTCCTAAATCTGTATACAAAAAATGTTCATCTATATTCTTGATGATATAGACTTGTTTTGTGTCTGTTCCTGTTCCTACGGTTTGTAGTTCTTTTTCTACTTTTCTTACTTTTGTTATTTTAGTCGGATCAATTGAACGAAGTTCTTGGATTCCTTTTTCGGGTCTATTGGAATCGATAATATCATGAAAATATAATCGTCCGTCAATATACCATCTTCTGAAATATTCAAAGCCTTTATTTTTAAAATCTAATAATTTCAATATACCTTCATACTCTTCGTTTATTTTTCTTTTAATGTTTTCTGAAAGCGGAACTCTCGTAAGATCTAAACGAACGGAAGTTCCATCTGGTTCAAAAACCAAGGATTCATTTACAATATCTTCTATTGCCATGTCTACTTCTGGATAAAGAGACATGGATCTGTATTGTTGTATGGATTGTGCATCATTACTATATGCAAGACCACCAAAGTCATAAACGGAGGCCATAAGACCTCCGCTTTCTACAACATATGTTCCGTCATAAGAATCTGGAGCAACAAAACTATCTATTCCGGTTCTGGTATTAGAACCAGTTAATCCATTTATTGCTCCCGATGGCTTACCGAAAGAAAATCCAAATATTTCAAATGCCATACATTATGTATACGAGATGAATTAGACAAATTCGTGATAATCGTAAGCTATAGTTAAACTAAATTCAGCAAAAGTATCATAAGAATCATGAGATAGGTCTATCGGACTTATGTCCATTGGCCAACAACCATATAAGTTCATTCGTCTGCTGTTTAGTGGACCAGCAAATCCAGTATGTGTACCATTCCGATCATCACCATAGTTGATCCACCATGCAGATGGAGCAACAAAATTATGATTTTGTTCGTGTGTTTTGGCGTTGTCCATTTTTTGGACCCAAAGTTCTAATTGTTTTCTGAGATCTTTTACACTAGAATCATATACCTGAACAGTCCACTCTCCGAACTGTCTTTCTCCTGAAAATTTAACCACACGACCTTGATATGCAACAGGAATCATTCCAATATTAGTTCCAGGTAAACTCAATGCTCTTACATATATTTTTTCATCCCAAGAACCAAGACCCGGAATTGGACAAGATAAGGTGTATCGATTAGATCTTATTCCCCTGAATGTATTTCTAAAAGATGTTAAATCTGACGGATTTTGACTCATTTTTATCTCCTATTATGTATTTGTAAGATTGATGGTGATATAATTGATCGAACCTGGTATTTTGACTCTAACATCAGCAACAAATGTCTTAGAATCTACCACTTGTTGCGGATTATTTGTTTCGTCACACACAACACTGAATTCTGTTAATCCCCCCTGCGATTGAATTCTACTCAAAAGTCCTTCGGCCTGGAGTGTGAATAGGTTTCGACTCTGTTCGTTGTTGAATTCAAATAAAACGGCATTAGCTAATGGAAGCAATTGAGATTTTATATAAATTATAGTTCTTATTACATTTATTGCAATTAAAGAAGAAGTATCTGCTGCATTTGTTATATCACCGAAAAGGAATGATCCGGATCCCTTGACTGATATGAATGGATTGACGTTTAAACTATAAAGTCTATCTTGTTGTGATGTACTTAATTTTCGAGATAATGATACAGAATTTAATACTTGGCCCCTTTGTGGTCCTGCAGGACTTGTCCAAGGAAAATTATTATTATCATTACGACAAATTATTCCAGCAAGATCCGTACATAGCGGAGTAGATATAAGTGACGCTGTTGTGGTGTTTGCAGTTGAATTTAAATGATTTTTGAATCCTGCGGTTGCTATAATATATTCATCTGCACCACTAGGAAGATTTATGTTTGCATCTGCACTTAGATTTCCTGTCAATCCTGCATTAATTATTCCAATTACTGGACTTTCGGATGATTCTAGTTCAGAAACTATAGTTAATACGTTAGCTCTATCTACTGGTTGTGTATAGCTTGAACCGGACCAGCCTGCATCAGTATGAAACGGCTGAAATACAACATCATAACCAAATGCAGTTGATGCAAAATCAGAAACGGTGCTCAATGGACTGACCAAAGAACCACCGGGATTTTCTCCGAGTTGTCCAGTAAATCCTTGTCCGTCGAACCCAACAACCACAGGAGCACCGTATGTTAAGACATTTTGTATTGCCCACCAATAAGGTCTAAATTTATTAGTTGCACTAAATTCTAATGTTGCTCCACTTGCTCCTGAAATCGGATTTATAGTATATGTTGTTCCGTATGATCCATTCAACAATCCAATAGCACCACCAGTTGTTACACCATTAGAACCAGAAATTCCACTCATTATAATATTAAATCGATCAGAATTTCCTTCTGTTACTCCGGAGGCATATTCCGCAAGAGTCTTTACTCGGGAAAACCAATCTCCCTGGGATTCTATTCTCATGAATCCATTTTGTATTTCTGATGCAGTGGCCAATACAGATACATCTGGGGCCCAACATCCTGCTACCGTTTCAGTCTGAAATAAAGAACCCGGAGGAACAATGAATGAATCATCCGATAATCTTATAGATATGCTAGGTCTTGGTCTTATTGCCATCAGTGTCTCCTTTAATCTTTAAATATTCGTTTTATTTATATTTCAGAGTATTTTCAGAAAAATTTATTTTGTTTATAAAGATCGATCCATCTTTGATTATTTTCTGGTTGACCAATTATCATCCAATTGTCCTTTTTTTCTGTATTGGAATCCGAATCATCCAGGCTAATGGGATCTCCGTCTAAAACATACCCAAAGGGAAGTAATTCTTCTTCTATTTTTTTCATTTCTTCTGAATATATTTCCATTCGAATATCCGAATCTGTGATATTTTTAAAAAATTCTTGACGTGTTGCCCAAGAAAACAACACAAGTGTCATCACTAAATCGTCCGTATATCCATCTTCTGCACGAAACGAGGAATTATCTGAAATAAATGTCGTAAGTTCTTCGATAATATCAGAATCTTCTATGATAAGTTTATCATTTTCTATCAAATTCTTTAAAACTGCACATCCTACTTTTTTAACAATTTGACTGGTTTTGATTCCCATTTGAAGAGATTTTCTATTACCAAATCCTTCATTTAAAATTTGACCCTTTCTGCCCATGATATTAGATTTAACTAAATTTTCATATTCTAAATCAGTATGTAAAATATCAGCAACCTGAGAACCAATATCATTCAATTCTACCATAACATAGGCATTGTTGTACCTACCTGCTATGGCTCGTATAATCGAAGGAAACAGTAGCGGCGAAACTGTATTATTTTTGTATTTTGCCACTATTTTATATGGAAAATTAGTTATATTGATTATCGTAAATGCACTGTAATCTTTTCCTTGACCTCTGGCAACATCTACTACCATAAAATAAATATTGCGTTTTCCTTCCATATTTTCTGGAACTGTTTCCATGATCGTTAAGCCATCGTTGGTTTTAGAAATAGGCTTTTTCCATACCAATGAATTGAGTTTTTGAGATGAGATGAGAGTATTGGTAGAACCGACGAAATCGCATATAAATTCTTCCTGAAACTGTCGCTCTGAAGAATTTCTTATGGTTTCTCTTTTCCATTCTTCGTCTCGTAATGGTCCTCCAGGATATTTTGGAACTTCGTTCCATGAGACTTCTATTGGAATATATTCATTCTGCTTACTCTGGGCACCCTTCCAGAATTTATAAAACATGTTTAGGCCTTTTGGTGTAGAAATCATTATAACTCTGGTAGTTTGACCGGCAGTTATGGTCGGATAAACAGAACTAAAAAATTCTTCTGCAACAGAGGAAGGAACGTGGGCATATTCATCAAGCAGTATGCAATTATGAACTTCTATTCCATTGGCATAAAATGCATGTACATCTTCTACATGAAGTAAATCATAAACATCACAATTTGCATTTTGTTGTATTTCAATAACACGGCAAATACCAGAATCTGTTATGATAAGAGAAGTATCATCCAATAAGTTAGCACATACAAATCCTTTTGTAGTAGATATTTTATGATCTGGAGTGCAAACTATACTTCCGTTATTGGTACATATTTTAATGGTTGGTTGGTTTAGAGTTTTACTTATTCCATGGAAATTTTTGAATCCTTCGGATGTATATACTTGCCATTTATTTTCTTTGATCCTTTGTTCCAAGGACCATTTGCTGCACATCTTTTCTTTTGTGCTATACTCATATTTTTTTTCGCTTGTTCGCTTCTCTTCATTCCGCGATGTTTTTCTGCTGTTTTTCTGATTTTTTCTGGATTTTTGTTTATTTTGTCCGAATGTTCTTTTGTTTTCTTCAAGCCTGTAAATAGTCGAGACAGATTTTCCCCAAACTCCTTTGGTCTCTTCAATCCAATCAGTTTTCCTGTGTTTGCTTTGGATATTTTTTGTTTGGTTTCTTCTGAAACTATTCTTCCTAAATGTGCTAATCTTATTTTCTTTTTTGTTTCTTCTGTGTGTTTTGTTCCAGTTCTCATCATTTTCCTCGCTGCTGAATATTCTTCCATTAATATCTCTTGGGAGAAGTTCGACAGTTTCACAAACATTCCCTGCCTCCCCTGCACCATTCGAAAATATGCATGACACATTTTCGATTTCTCTATTCCTGTTAAGAATTTGGGAAGTAGTCGATGAGCCAACATATGTTCCCGAATTGTTAAAGAAACAATATTCGTTTTTTTGTTGCTCCCTCCCAAGGATGTCGGAATAATATGATGTCGTTCTTGTAGGATATCTTCGGTTAATATGCGATGTTGTGCTTTCTTTATCAGAGAAAAATACCATTTCTTGTATTTGTTGTTTATCATTTTCATGCAAATATTTATGATTATTAGTATTTTTAGATGAATTCGCTAATTTGTAATAATCTTCAATAGAAATATCTAATATTTCTCCTGTATTGGTGTTTTTAACTGTAATCATAGAGTTTCCAGAAATGCAATTATATGAACCACCACGAATTGCACTCGAAGATGTTGCTGCGGCTATAATCCTCGATCCATTTTCTAATACGATAGAATGTTTATTCCACTCTCTAACTCCTTGTTGTAACCAGAGGGGAAGATATTCATATGACAATTTCAAACGTGCAAGAATTTCTCTTGCAGTGGCTTGTTTATTTGCTAGGATTGCAATATTAACACTCTGGTTAAAAAGTATATAATGTAAGAGATAAGAAGCAACTGTTGTTGTTTTTCCACTTTGTCTAGGTAATTTTGCTATAACAAATCTATTATTATGAATAGTTTCAATCATTTTCTTTTGATAAGAGTACATTTCGAACGGAACAAGACCTGTATCCAAAGAAACCACTTTGATATATTTGGATATAAAATAACTGGGATCATTTGCACATTTTAAATATTCTTCTATTTGTTCTTTAGTGAATTGGATCTCTTGGCCTTCTGGCTTGAGATTTGAATTTCCTAGATATCCTGGTTTTCTCATTCTTTATCTTCCTCTTCAAAAACTTTAAGGGGACTTCTTTCTCGATTAATTAAATTTTGTAGATCACTCGTAGATCCAACATATATTGAATTGTTTGTTGTGTTTTTAATTGTGACTTTTTTCGATTCTGTATTAGATAATTTTTCATGTATATCCATTAAATCTTTATTCATTTCACTCAATGTTTTGATCATATTGGATAACACCTCATATGCTCTAGGAGAATCTGATTCTGTTGCCACTTTTAAAATTCCATCAAGTGCAGTCATCCCAGTATCAATCAATGATGAAATATTTTTTCTAGCAGAATTAAAATCTCCAGTTAAATCGGTTGATTTTTCTTCTTTTTCTATAGGAGATTTAACAATTGATTTGACTGTTTCTTCTGGGACAAATTCTAAATTCAATGCATCCGATATTTTTTCATTACTAGATTTCATGGAGATCCTTCTGGAGACCAAACAATACTTGACGGTCCGATATCAGAGTCTCCGGTATAGCCAATGTCCAAAATAAATTGATTTCCTGTTAGACCATCATATAGATTAATATCACTCGTTTCGATGATAGCAGAACCAATACGTTTTATTGGAGAATAAATATATCCTTTCATATTAAATTGTAAAACAGAAACTATAGATCTACGCTGATCGAATGTTCCTTCATATTCTTCACTAATATCTACATCCATTAAAATAATAGGAATGTCAACTCTTTGATACAATTCATTCATGTTCATTGTTACAGTAAAATCTGGAGTAAAATATGGAACAATTTGTTCGATTACTTGTAGATTGTGTTGCATACTTCTAGAAAAAACATATAATGCAAATGTAAAATTATATGGAGATTCAGAATAAGCTTGATTGCGAATATTATTAATAATTTTTGTTTTCTTTTTTAATTTATTTAATCTTCTTTGTGGATCGTATTGAATGTTTATCAATTCAAATCCCATTCTGGGTAAATCCATTTGAATATGTGTTTTATCTGTTATTCCACTCTCTTCGATTATCAGTTGAATGAATTTTTCTTTAGGACCAAAAGAAATCGGAACTCTTCTTTTTTCTGTTTGTCCATTTCTTTCAGTCATGGTATACACGGAACCGAATAAAGATCCAAATGCAATTACATGTTTCTTGATAATATCATCAAAACCATTTTCTAAAAATTGATTAAACATTAATAATTTCCTTCAGAAAATGGATCAATTTCAGTGAAATCAAAAATTGTCGTTGTTTGTTGTTTTAGATCATTGTTGTCGTTTGTATTATTACCGGTAAATGGATCGGTTGGTATTATTCTGTCACTTGATACTCCAGATACTCGGAAATAATATTCTGCTCCAGAAACACTACCCTTTATAGTTTCAGTCTGATCGTAAGAGAATGCGCCGCTAATTCCAGTAAGATATAGTGCATTCATTGTTGTTCCATGAATGATATCCAATACTGTTGCCAAAGCAGTGGCACTAGATAAAGTAGAGCCAGATCCCGTTATTCCTAATACCTGAAATACTAATTCTCCATCTCGTATTTCATTTGAACCTGTAATGGGAGTTCCATGTATATAGGATATGATAGCTCTAGTTTTTCTTTCTGATTCTACCACATCAACATCAGTGATTCCTGTATTGATGGTTTCTCCATCATATGTAAACAATTCTAATGTAAGAGTATAAGTAGTTAATCCACCCAATTGATAAAATGGAAATTCATCTTCTACATAATTTATTTCAAACAAAGATTTTGAAAGAGGAAGATAAATCAAATCTCCTGCTCTTGGTTTTAGTATTTCGGTTCTTCTGATTTTAACTTCTTCTTCAAATCTCGTTTTGGATAAGAGTATAGTACATCTATCTGTTATTTGTACTCCAAATTTTGCTATAACATCTCTATTTCCTTGAAAACGATCAACATCTACTAAATAGGCTTCTATTGGATATCCTTCTGTGAATTTTGCCTCGGGATCTTCGCCGAAGATATTATCCATATTGAGATAATCTCTTGGAATATACAATACATCTCGGCCCATTGCACGAATAGTTTCAATAGTCAATTCATTGATCAACCTTTGTTCTCGGCTAGAATCATATGATCTAAAATACGGATTGGTTGCCATTTGTTATCCTATGAAAAAATCAGAAGGTAGTTCGTGTGATCCTCTTATTTCTTGTTCTATTAAATCTATTTCTTGCATTGCCTCTTGTTGAATTGCTGATCCTCTGGTAGTAATTCCTCCTGGCAATTGAACTCCATCAAATTTTGCCATATTTGCTCCCCATTGTCTTTTGATCAATGCTGTAACATATTTTTTCAATAATCTGTCGTCGTAAATTTCTGTGTATTTTTCGGGATCTAGTGCAGCATATGCCTCTATTATCATTATAGCTCCTGCCGATAATTCTTCCATGCCTGCATCGATATAAATTCTATTTTTTACTTTACTAAATCTTATAGATTTTTCTGGAGAAAAAAATTGTTCAATGAGATTGATATATCTTTTTGTGGCACTGTATTGTGGAAGACCTAGTGAGGACTGTGAAGCAAGTCCCCTATTGATTCCAAAGTAATCTGTTAATGCCAATTGATATCGTATATCAAACATATTGATGTTTGCAAAATTACTAAAACGAAATAGTCGCACAACACTCACAATAGTAGATCCATCTGGACCATCTCCCGTTATTCCTGTTGGATTTGGTAGTGTTTCTGTGTCTATATATCGTTTTTGGATATTATCTTCCGTCATTGTGTGTTTGAAGTATACCTTTTCTACTCCATCAAAATGACGTTCTGAGAATAGTTCAAGTGCATCATCAACCCTATCCAGACATTGTTGATGATCTACGTTGATGTCTATTACAGGATGGCCCAATGCCCGGAGTGCATATTCTATAATCTTTTCTTTTGAATTAATATTTCCCATGTATGCTCCTAAATTATTTATAAGGAGCAGATACTTCAGTTATGAATTTTGACTCGGTGTCTGAGGCATCGTAACAGGAACTATATTCAATTCCTCAAACTTCATTTTTTCTATATATGCCCTTCTTGTCACGGGTTGAATAGATTCTTCTGGTAAGGATTCCTTGTAATTAGAAAAACCAGGCATCTGCAGGGGACAAGCCAGTTTAGGATAATCTAATTTACTATATTCATCGGCCGTTCCATTCAACCAAGTAAGTGGTTTATCTCCACAACCACAACCACCACAGAAAAATTTTCCAGGAGTTGCACTATTTTGTAAATATTCACATGGAGGTAAAACACCACCAGAATCTTTATTACCAAAACAACTCAGTACTCTTAATTGTTTCAAAGGAACGTTTACTCGTTCTTCATTGAGTCCCTTTGATGCTATTGCACTTATGAAACTGGTTGCCATTGAAAATCCCTTTGATATCGGATTTTTTGATTCTACTTGTCTTGTGGTAAAATTTTGTTTTTCATTCATCATATATTCCTTTTTTGAAAGTAACCAATCTGGTTTATTTATATTTTCTTTTTTAATATCATCTCGATTTATTAGATGTTCAATTTGAATGTCTTTTTTATTGGTATCGGTTGAACATCCCGTCCCAATACATTTTTTGTTTTTATTGCATCCACATGCCATAATTATAATAATGGTATTGATCGCACCAATAAACAATTAGATAAAATACTAGGAGAAACAAATTCGATGTTTCCAGTATTAATTCTCATTCCGTATAGATATTTTTTATTTATATTTTTAACATTTGGATATTTACTCCTATCTGCTAAAAAAACACTCGACGAGGTTGCAATCATATTTTTATTCATGAACATTGAAGTCAATTTATTTCGCAAAGAAAAGCTCTTGATATAATTTTTATATAAAAATTTAAGTTCTACGATAGATGGGATTGTCCAATCTAGAAAAATATTTTCAAATTCTATTGGTATTTCTCTATTATTTATTTCAGGATCAAATCTATTTCCATAATTTCTATTATATTCTCCACTGAATATTGAAGTGTTTGGTGATAATTCTGATTTGATATAATCTGCAAATCTTATAGATCTTACGGTTGGATTAATAAGCAATGCATATTGTGTAGAATCAGAAGATGAAAATGTGTTTAGTCCATCACTTAATGTAATACCAGAAGGAGAATATATTCCAATAAAAATAGATCCCCAGATATTTACTCCTATTGGTATTGAATTAAAATAAGATGAAGATATTCCACTCGATTGCCATTTTCCTGTATCGTTTTTGAATTGAGAATCAATATAGTTAGAAAAACAACCAGTAGATCCTACGAATAATCCAAGGCAATTTGATTTGAGAGTTATATTACAAGTTTGTGATCTATTATTTTCATTTTCTGTATAATCATAACACGATCCCCATTCTATAGCAGAGTTATTTAATTCTATTATATCAGAATTCAGTAGAGTCATATGTTCTTTGGATTTCTACCGTAGCAGGTTTCGGTTATATCATAGCTGTTGTCTGGTCGGAGTATATTCTGTTTATATGGAAAATATTGACCACCTGTTGCAAAACAAGAATGATAACTATATTCTCCTGTTGTTCCTATTAAATCATTTCCCCTACAACACAATCCTTGATTTTCTAATATATTTGCTATTATTGCAGTTCCTAGTCTACTTCTAAACTGAATACTCATATGGATTCTCCTGTATTCCATAATGTAAATGTTACAGTATTATTTATTATTTTTTCGATCGAATTTATAGTATTTACAGAAGGAATTTCTACAGAAATTTGTTGCACAGATGAAGGACATTCACCACAAGATATTCCGATACTCCAAAGGGTATAATTCTGTTTATTTGGATCACATCCTGATAAATTCCATAATCTTATCTTTTTATACCATGAATCGGTTTGATCGGACATTTCAACATCATTGCTTGTTACTTTAATTGTATGTCTATATGAGGATTGTTGTGTTCCACTAGTACATCCAGTATCGTAAATTATTACATCAGAATAGTGATGATTTTCATGATATACTGGATGACTAATTTGTGTATCGGTGATAAAGCTTTTGTAGTTTGTATCGTATCGAACATCTTTAGCACCTCTTATTATATTTTGTTTTACTGGATTAGTATCTTTTGTTTTGAGAATTAACCATCTGTCTGGTATAGAATAGGGCCTATAATTGAAACAAAAATTACCATATGAATTTCCCTGATCATCAGAAAATAAGTCCAAGGCAGATAAATCAATAATTTTTTCTGTAAATTTGACACCAGATCCTTGTTCATTTATAGAGTTATTACAACCAACTCCAGACGATTCATATGTAAAACAATCACAATTGATATCATTGCAGTTTTCATCAATACCAACAAAAATTCCTTCAAATTCATTTACACACTTATAAAAAGTAGTTTGAATGCATGTGCTTTCGTTTACACAACATGCACCACTTAATCCTGAAAATGGATTACACGAAGCAGGATTACATTTTGTAGGATACCATGTTCCACTAACCAAATTACATTCTGATTCTGTATATCTATCGAGACATGTTGCTCCTACACAACAAGAACTTTCAGAACTTGTACAAGGATCCCAACATTTAAATCCATCACATCCACTAGCACCAGTTTGTTGTGGACTCCACCATCTACCTCCATATTTTTTGCATAAAAATTCACTCACACCATCTCTACAAATTCCATTCACACAACATGAACCGATATCGAATATTTCTGTTTCTATCGAA
>SXGR01135466.1_pt1 | contig 16461 bp, 16 predicted proteins | sample 3174711 | NCBI WGS metagenome assembly SXGR01 (sample SAMN11356860, study PRJNA531348) | freshwater metagenome | isolation source: freshwater sample F1-60 | place: China: Fuxian Lake, Yuxi | collected 2017-12-25
AGAGGAGCCCCGACAGGAAGAGGAGCCCCGACAGGATGGTGCCGGCGAGTCGCCCGAAGGCATTGGCCATGTAATAGAAGCCCACGTTCATCGCCACCTTGTCGCCGTCGGCGTAGTGCAGGATAAGAAACGAATGTACGGCCGAGTTGAGGGCGAAGACGACCCCGAAGATGACGAGGCCCACCATCAGCACGGTGGCGGGATCGAAGTCAAGGCGTAGCGCCACGGCGATGCCCGCGGGCAGGAGGGCCAACCCGAGGGCGAGGAGCGCAGCGGTACGGCCTGTCGGCACATTTCCACTTCGCCTCTTGAGCAGCCGGGGCACCGCGCTCTGCACGATGCCGTACCCAATGACCCAGATGGCCATGAAGGCGCCCACCTCCCAGAAGGTCCACCCGAGGACGCTGCGCAGGTACACAGGCAGGCCCACCACGAACCACACGTCGCGTCATGCGAACAGGAACACACGTGCGGCAGACAGCAAGTTGACCGCCCGCGTGTTGGAAAACATCTGTGTGAGGCGGGCCTTCGCACTGCCCTGGCCGAGGCTGCCGTGCACCGCAACAAGCACCATGATGAGTGCCGCGCCCACGAACACAGACAGGATGATGAGCGCCGGCCGGAAACCGATGGTGGAAAGCATCAGGCCGCCGAGGAAGAAGCCCACGCCCTTCAGCGCGTTCTTCGAGCCCGTCAACACGGCCACCCACTTGAAGAGCACATCCGACGCGCCGGGAGGCACGATCATCTTCACGGCGCTCTTTGAGCTCATTTTCGTGAGGTCTTTGGCCACCCCGCTCACTGCTTGCGACACCATCACGTATGGCACCACGAACCACGCCGCCGGGGCAAGCCCAAGCATGAGCAGTGCGCCGATCTGCAGGGAGAGTCCCCCGACGAGGGTTGACTTGAGGCCCCATCGCGCTGCGATCCACCCTCCGAAGAGATTGGTGATGACACCGAAGATCTCGTAGAAGAGGAAGAGGCTCGCCACCTGCAGGGGGCTGTATCCCAACTGGTAGAAGTAGAAAAGGACGAGCACCCGGACGGCGCCGTCGGTAACGGTGTCCGCCCAGTATGCCGCCGTCACATAGGCGTACGTGCGGAGGTCACTGGTGGTGCCATCCGCGCTCATGTTCAGGCCTCAGCCGGCGAGGTGGCTGGCCAGCATGCGGGCCAGTTCGGCGTACCGGTTGGCATAGCCCCACTCGTTGTCGTACCAGGCAAGCACCTTCACCTGGGTCCCGTTGATCACCATCGTGGACTGCGCGTCAATGATCGACGAGCGGGGGTCATCCTTGTAGTCGACGCTCACGAGCGGCCGCTCTTCGAAGCCGAGAATGCCTGCGAGGGACCCCTCCGCGGCGGCACGCAGCAGCTCGTTCACCTCGTCAACGGTGGTGGCGCACTCCACCTCGAATACGCAGTCGGTGAGCGATGCATTGGCCAGCGGCACCCGCACCGCGACACCATTCAGCCGGCCCTGCAGCTCGGGGAAGATAAGGCCGATTGCGGTCGCCGACTCGGTGCTGGTGGGGATGAGCGACATGCTGCTGGCACGTGCCCGGCGCAGATCCTTGTGGGGGGTGTCGAGGACTGACTGCGTGTTGGTGAGGTCATGCAGCGTGGTGATGGCGCCATGTCGTATTCCAATGCCCTCGTGAATCACCTTGACCACTGGGGCGAGGCAGTTGGTCGTGCAGGATGCCGCGGTCACCACGTTGTGCAGGTGTGCGTCATACAGCGCATCGTTGACACCGATCACCACATTCAGCGCCGCCGAGTCGTTGACTGGCGCCGCCACAACAACCTTGGACGCGCCGCGGTCGAAGTGCGGCTGCAGGTTGGCCATGGTGCGGAACTTCCCGGAAGCCTCAAGCACGATCTCCACGCCGTGCTCGCTCCACGGAATGTCCGCGGGGTCCGCGTGTGACGAGTGGGTCAGTACGCGTCCGTCGATTATGACGTGGTCGTCGTCGGCCCTGATATCGCGGTGCCAGCGGCCATGAACTGAGTCGAACTCCAAGAGGTGCGCGGATATCGCGGCGTCACCGTTCGCCTCGTTGATATTTACGAACTCCAACTCGGGCCAGTCAAATGCTGCGCGTAGCGAAAGCCGCCCGATACGGCCGAACCCGTTGATGCCGACACGAACTGAGCGGGTCACTGCGATCTCCGTCGTCAGGGAGTGGGGCGTGAAGGCATCCCGAGGAGCATATGCCCTGCCTCGCGACCAACTGACCTTAAGGATGTGCCCGTTGTCATGTGCCTCGGTGTTACGACGCCCTTCAGCGCGGACTGGCGCACGTACGGCGGCATTGACGCTGCAGGAACGTCACATCTGACCGCTATTGATCGTGGTGTTTCGCCAACTTAACCCACGGGCACTGGTGGGTTCGTACGTTGTCGGTGATCCAGTTCGCAACCCAGGAGGGAACCGATGGATGACGTGCATCGTGACGTGTTGGATGAAATCGAGGCGGTGCTCGCACGCCTCTCGCGCGCAGTGAGAGTCGACTTTGAGGCGGCTGAGGCGTGGTTGGCGTGGTCGGCAATGGCCACCGCCGTGCGGTCGGGTTCGCTCGGGGATGCCGATCTCGAGCGACTCGGGCGTCGCGCTCGCAGGGTCTCGGGCGTCGCGCTCGCTGCGTGATCTCCTCCCGTCCGCATCCGCCGTGTCGTCGGTGCGACCGTTTGACCACGGCGCACCGCTGACCCGCTACCACTCCATGTGCATGGTCGTTATGGGATCACGTGTCTTCGACCATCGTGGACACGCCGAAGCCGCCACCGGAGGTGATCACCGTCTCGCGTGATCCCCGTACTCCCCGCGCGGGACACGGGCTGCGGGGGCAGCCCGTGTCCCGTCACCTCCCGCCACTTATGGCCCGCCCCGCCAAGGTCTCGTGGCTCCCGCGGATGGCACCGCATACAAAGCGCAGTATCCGCGCCCGCTTTACCTAGCGTCGGACAAAATCAGCGATCTGCTGCTCATCCATGTTCGGTTCGCCCACCACGTATGAAATGCCGTTGACGTAGCGGGGGATACCGGCCAGCACGACGCGGTCGGCCGGGTCCGACGTAAGGCGCCACTGAAGCCAGCCGAGCTTCATCAGGTCGGTCGTCCCCATATCGGTGCCGATCGCCCGGATGACCCCGCCCCCATTCCAGGGGGAGAACGGGATGGTGGTGAGCGAGGCCATCTTGCCCTTCACGCCGGTCACGAATGCCTGCTGGCGGGCGGCCCGGTGAAAGTCGTCATCGCACTTCCGCACGCGCACGAACTTGAGGGCCTCGTCGCCGTTCAGATCGATCTGGCCCGCGGGAAAGCTCACCGTGGTGCCCCCCGTGTACTTGCAGTTGGAGAGCGCCGTGGGGTTGGTCACGGTAATTCCGCCGATATCGTCCACCATCTTCTTCACGCCGTTGAAGTTGACGGTGACGATGTGGTGAATGGGCAGGCCCGTGAGGTCGCGCACCGCCGTGATGATGCCCTTCTGCCCTCCGAGGTAGTACGCGGCGTTGATCTTGTCGACACCCTGCCCCGGAAGACTCACGCGGAAGTCACGGGGGATGGACAGCCACTTCACCTTGCCCGCGCCTGGATCGGTGCGCATGATCATGATCGTGTCGGCGCGGCTTCGGGTCTCGCCCGGACGTGCATCCGATCCGATGATGAGCGTGTTCTGGGGGCTCGACAGCATGGCCGCCCCGGGCGTGAGGGCCTTTCTCGCGCTTGCGGTGATGCGGTTGTTCGCCTGATCGACGGCGCCGTCAATCGCCATAAATCCGAAGACCCCCCACGCGACGAGCCCGAGCACCACCACCACGCCCGCACGCCAGGTCCAGCCCCACACGCCCATGCCGCGAAATGACCACCACTTGCGGGGCGGTTTTGGCGGATCGGACAACGGAACAGGGTCGGGGCGCTCAGCTGCGGCAGCACCCTCAGTGAGGGACTTCAGGCCGTCAAGCCCCTCTGAGGATTTGCCAGCGCCTCGCGCCTTGAAGCGGCGGTATGGCTTGGTGTGGGGCGGCATCGGCCTGCGATGGTACCTTCGCCGCCAGCGTTCCCGGTTCCCGGAGGGTATGAATGGCCGTCATCGGCATTGACGTGGGTGGCACCAAGATTGCGGCCGGGCGCCTCGGCACCGACCTCTGCGTCGAGCGATCAGTGGTCATTCCCACTCCCCATGGGGGAATCAACATCGTGGAGGCGATTGCCGCCCTGTGCTCCGATCTGGGGTCCGACTCAACCGCGCCGATCATCGCAATCGGCGTGGGGTTGCCCGCCACGATTGACGCCGTCACTGGCCGCGTGGCCCACTCCGTGCACACCGGAATGGTCGATTTCGATGCCGCAGGGCCTCTTGAGACACGCACGGGCCTGCCCGTTGTGCTCGACAATGATGCGAACCTGGCGCTTCTTGCCGAACACCGCATGGGAGCCGCCGAGGGGTCGCAGACCGCCCTGTTGCTCACGCTCGGCACCGGCGTGGGCGGCGGCATCGTGATCGGCGGCCAGATATTTCGTCGCGGTCGCGGACATGGTGCAGAACTGGGGCACATCTGCGTCGACGGGGATGGTCCTTCGTGTCAGGGCGACTGTCCGGGCCACGGCTGCCTGGAGACCATGTGCAGCGGCACCGCGATTACGCGAGATCTGCGGGCCTTTGCCGTGGTCAACCCCAACACCGCCCTGGGGCCCCTGCATGCAGTTGGCAAGCTCGATTCCCGCTCCGGCCTCGCACTGGCACGGGATGGCGACTCCGACGCCCTTCAGGTATTCGCCGGGGCCGGCCGCTGGCTGGGCGTGGGCGTGGCGTCGCTCTGCAACGCATTCGACCCCGACGTGGTTGTGATCGGTGGCGGCGTGTCGGATGCCGGGGAAGTGATTTTGGGGCCGGCCCGTAAGGAGTACCTCGCCCGGGCGCTGCCGCCCACACGCCGCGCCGAGGTTGTGCGGGCCACCTTTGGTCATGAGGCAGGCATGGTTGGTGCGGGAATCCTGGCGGCGGACGCCATATGAGCGGATCACTCGTGGTGGTGGCCACACCCATTGGCACGCTCGATGATCTGTCGCCCCGCGCCGCCGCCGCACTGCGCGACGCCGATGTAGTGGCCTGCGAGGACACTCGACGCACCGCCGTGCTGCTGCGTCACGCTGGCTCAGACGCCCCAATGGTGCCCACGCACGAGCACAACGAGGCGTCGCGCGCGGCCGACCTGGTGCGGCGCATGAATGAGGGCGCCACCGTAGTGCTGGTGAGCGACGCCGGTATGCCCGGGGTCAGCGATCCCGGGGCACGTGTGGTGGCCGCCGCGGTGCAGGCCGATATCCCGGTCACGGTCATTCCGGGCGCTGGTGCGGTGGAGACCGCGCTGGTGGCATCGGGGCTCTCGAAGGGCACGGGGTATGCATTCGCCGGCTTCGCGCCGCGGAAGGCAGGTGAGTTGGCCGCATTCATCTCCCGCATCGATACGTGGGGCGAGCCGGTGGTGGTGTTTGAGGCGCCCAAGCGGGTGGCGGCGCTCATGCGTGCGCTGGCCGATCACGATCCCGATCGTCAGGTGGCGGTGTGCCGTGAGCTCACGAAGATGCACGAGGAGATCATTCGCGGAACGGCGGCGGCGCTGGCCGAGCGCATCACCGATCCCCTGCGCGGCGAGGTGGCTGTGGTCATCGCGCCACCATCCGAGGCCCCGCCGCTCGACGAGGATGCCCTCGCCGCAGCGCTCATGCCCATGATCGAGGCCGGGATGAGTCCGGCCCGCACGGCCGATGTGGTGGCCACGCTGGGGGCGGCACCCCGGAACGCCGCCTATCGCGCGGCGCTGGCCGCCGCGGCAATGCGCGACACCGCGTAGGCGAGGGCCGCCGCCGCATCGGCGGGCAGTTGTGCCCGGGCCCTCTGCTCACGGGCGACATCACCCGCCACCACGGCCCGTGCCACCGACTCGCCGGGGGCAACCACCTGCACCGAGACACCCCCAAGGGGTGTGGCCACCGTTGCGGCATCGTTGGCCCGCAGCACCCCACCCGGCCCCCGCACCTCGAGCCCAGCTGAGAGATCCACGGTCACTCCCTCCACCATTCCCTCGCTGCGGTGTGACGACCAGCCTCCACCCTGCGTGCGCCCTGGGATGGGCAGGCCAAGGGCATTCGCCGCCGCAATGGCGTCGCACGCGGCCACCTCCACATCCACGTCGCCGGGGCGGACGGGGGTCCCGAGCAGCAACCGACCGGCACTGCCGGCGAGGCGCCATGTGATGCCGGCGGCGTGCAGACGCGCAGCCACTGCCATGACTGTGGCGAGGACCTGCGCCGGGGATGGGCTCGCCGCCGCTATCCTGCTGCCTCCGTGTCCGATTCGTTCTTCATCACCACGCCGATTTATTACGTGAACGCCGACCCCCATCTGGGACATGCGTACACCACGATCATGGCCGACGTCATCGCCCGCCACCACCGGCAGCGGGGCGACGATGTGTTTTTCCTTACGGGTACCGACGAGCACGGCGCCAAGATCGCGCAGGCCGCCGAGGCCCTGGGCCGCACTCCGCGTGAGCACGCCGATGAGCTCTCGGGCCGGTTCCGGGCCCTAGGCGCGGTACTTGGCGCCACCAACGACTTCTTTATCCGCACCACCGATAAGCAGCACAAGGCCGTGGTGCAGCAGCTCATCCAGCGCATGCACGACAAGGGTGACATCTACAAGGGCAGCTACGGCGGCTGGTACTGCACCTCATGCGAGGCCTTCTACAACGAGGGCGATCTGGCGGGAGGGCAGCAGTGCCCCACGCACCAGCGCCCGGTGGAGTGGATTGAGGAGGAGAACTGGTTTTTCCGTCTTTCGGCGTATCAGGAGCGCCTGCTTGCGCAGTACGAGGCGGTGCCGCAGTTCGTGCGCCCGAAGTCGCGCATGAACGAGGCGCGCAGCATGGTGGAGATGGGGCTTGACGATCTCTCGATGAGCCGGGCTCAGGTGGAGTGGGGCGTCACGGTGCCGTGGGATCCCACGCACACCGTGTACGTATGGGTGGACGCCCTCTTCAATTACTACACGGCCCTCACCTACGCGCGGCCGGACGAGGACCTGCTGGACCGCTTCTGGCCTCCCACGGTGCAGCTCATGGCTAAGGACATCCTCAAGTTCCACGCTGTCATCTGGCCCGCACTGCTGATGAGCGCCGACCTCGCACTGCCCGACCGCCTGTTCGTGCACGGGTACATCCTCAAGGGCGGCGAGCGCCTGTCGAAGACCACCGGCAACATCGTCGATCCATTTCCGTACATCGAGCGCTACGGCCTTGATGCGCTGCGCTATTACCTGGCGCGCGAGATCCGATTCGGTGACGACGGCACATTCACCGATGAGGGCTTCCACCAGCGCTACACCAGCGAACTGGCCAACGATTTCGGCAACCTGCTCTCGCGCTCGACCAAGATGGTGGAGCGCTACCGCGATGGCGTGGTGCCCGCGAACCCTGGTGGCGACGCCGACCTGTCCGCCGAGTGCGATGGTGCCCGCGACGCCGTGTGTGCGCACTTCGCGAACAACCACATCACCGGTGCGGTCGAGGCGGCGTGGGTATGGATCCGCCGGCTCAACCGCCTAGTGGAAGAGCGGGAGCCGTGGGTGCTGGCAAAGGATGACGCCAACGCCGCCGCGCTCGACCAGGTGCTGTTCAGCTTGATCGCGGGCCTGCGCGTGGCGGCCATCCTGCTGTGGCCGGTCATCCCCGGATCATGCGAGAAGGTGCTGGTGGCGCTGGGCGAGCCCGCCGACCGGGTATCCCTGAACGCCGCAACGTGGGATGGCGGCACGCCAAACGTAGTGGTAGCCCCGGGCGACCCGCTGTTTCCGCGCATTGAGGTAGAGGAGCCGACGGCATAGTCGATTCGCATTGCCATCTGGCGTCCTGCGACGACACCGTGCCCGATCTCATCGCGGCCGCGTTGGATGCCGGGGTCACACGCATGGTCACCATCGGCTGTGGGCGCGAGTCGTCGGAGCAGGCGGTGGCCCTGGCTGATGCGCACCCCGAGGTGTGGGCTGCCGTGGGGGTGCACCCGGTGGATGCCGGCAAGGGCAACTGGCGAGATTCGGATGTCAATTGGATCCGCGACCTGGCCCAGCATGATCGCGTGGTGGCCATCGGCGAGTGCGGGCTCGACTATTTCCATGACCGCACCACGCCCGATGACGCCATCCGGGCCTTTCGCGCACAGTGCGAGATGGCAGCCGATCTGGACATGCCGCTGGTCATCCACACGCGCGACGCGGCCGACGACACCATGGTCATCCTGCGTGAGGCCGGTACTTCGCAGATCATCCTCCACTGCTTCTCGATTCCCGAGTACCTCGATGAGGCCGCTGACAGGGGCTGGATGATGAGCTTGGCGGGGCCGGTGACCTTCCCGAAGAACACGGCGCTCCGCGAGGCCGCACCGCGTATCCCCGAGGCCCAATTACTGGTGGAGACCGACGCGCCCTACCTGGCCCCCGTGCCCATGCGTGGCAAGCGCAACCAACCAGCATTTGTGGCCCACACGCTCGAAGGCGTTGCCGCGCTGCGGGGCGTGGGCACCGACCACCTCGACGCGGTCACCACGGCCAACGCCGCGCGAATCTTCGGCTGGTGAGCGGCTCCCCGGATCGCGTCGGCACGCAGCGCCTGATGGAGCGCCACGGAATCCGGCCCGATACCGATCTTGGCCAGCACTTCCTGCTGGACGAGAATCTCGTCGACCTGGCAATTCGTATGGCTGAGGTGGGCCCCGACGACGTGGTGCTCGAGATCGGGCCGGGGCTCGGAACACTCACCGCGGCGCTCGCCCGCACAGCGCGCACGGTGCACGCCATTGAGTGTGACCGCCGCATGGAGCCCCCGCTCACCGAGACCACCACGGGCGTTGGCGACGTGCAGGTGATCTGGGGCGACTGCATGAAGGTGGACCTGACGGCGCTCGACCCCGCACCAACCCGGGTCGTGAGCAATCTGCCGTACCACGTGGCCACCCCCGTACTGGTGGAGACCATCGCCCAGTTGCCCGAGGTGGGGATGTGGGCGCTCATGACGCAATCCGAGGTGGCCGACCGCTGGCTCGCTGCCCCCGGATCGCGCATGTACGGCGGGCCGTCCGTCACCATCCAGTTGGCCGCCACGCCAGCCGGCCGTCGCAAGGTGGGGCGCGAGGTGTTCTCACCCCGCCCACGCGTCGACTCGGCGCTGATCGCCCTCAGGCGCACCGGCCCCGCGCCATCGGCCGAGGTGCGGTCACTGGTGCGCGCGGCATTTGCGGTGCGCCGGAAGACTCTCGCCAACTCCCTGGGGCAGGCTGGCGCCAACCGCGCCGCCGTACGCGAGGCGCTCGTACGCATGGGTATCTCCGAGGCGGCCCGCCCGGAGGATCTTCCACCCTCTGCGTACCCCGACCTCGCGCGCGAAATCGCATGGACCGGTGCATGAGCATCACAGTGTTCGCCCCACCGAAGGTGAACCTGCGCCTCTTGGTGGGGCCGGTGCGCGCAGACGGGTATCACCCCCTGCGTTCACTCATGGTGGCCCTCGACGGCCCCGCGGATCGCGTGACGGTCACCCGGTCCGCGGAGCGAGCGGTTCGCTGTCCGGGCATTGACGGCCCGGCAAACCTCGCGTGGACTGCCCTCGACGCGCTTGAGGCCGAGGTGGGGGAGCCGCTCCCGCCGCTCGCGGTGGATATCGACAAGGTGCTTCCGTCTCAGGCCGGGGTGGGTGGTGGCTCAAGCGACGCCGCGGCCGTTCTGCGCGGCGCCAACGAACTGCTGGGTCTGGGTCTTCTGCCGGAGCGCCTCGAGCGCGCCGCCGCCGCCGTGGGGTCGGACGTGCCGTTCTTCATCCGCGGCGGCGCGCAGTGGGCCACCGGACGCGGTGAGATGCTGGAGCCCGCATCGGCCCCGGCGTTCGAGTGCGTCATTGTCGCACCCGGTCTGGGCCTGTCCACGGCTGCGGTATACGCGGCATTCGATGCCCTGCCCATACCTGAGGCAGATACCGCCGGCGCACCCCCACCGCACGCGGCGGGTCTCCGTGCCTGGTGCCGGAATGACCTGTGGCCAGCGGCGCGCATACTGGCACCCGGCCTCGCCCTTCTCAGTGATGCCCTTGAACGCGCGGGTGCATCACCGGCGCTGCTCTGCGGAAGCGGGTCGGCGTTCTGCGGGGTGTCTGCCACGGCTGCAGAGGCCGATGCAATCGCCGAGCAGATGATCAACGAGGCACCCGATGCCCGCGTGCTGCGCGCCCGATTCCCCGGTGCGGACTAGACCCGAGCTGGACCGTCTGTCTGGAGCCTGCGGGTTGGTCCGGTAGACGATGCCGGGGTGGGGACACCCCCCCCCGTGAGGGGGGTGTCCCGCCGTCATGCGGCGTCAGGCTGGCTTCAATGCGCGGCCGCGCAACGACACGGCCTCCCTCTTGCCGGTGATCGAGTGAATGGCTGCAAACTGCAGCATCCTCCCCTTGATGCCTGCGTACGACCCAGTGCCCCCGGTGATCTGGCCTGCACCGGTGAACGTGATGTGCAGGCGCGTGACGCTGTACCTGGAGACGCAGTTGCCGGTCACCGTGCCATTGGCGTTGGTGATCGTGAACGTTGTCCTGGCAATGCCGGTGGGCGGCGACAGCGTGTACACCAGTGTGATGTCACCACTGCCGATGGGGCTGCCCTTGACCGTACCGACGTCCTGCAGCACCGTGGGACTGATGACGGTATCGAGGTGGGTCTTGCCTGCGATGTGAACCCCGACGGAAGCAGTCGCCGGTGCGGCTGATGCGGTGCCGGCGGTCCAGATCCCCATCATTGCCAGCAGGGGCACGAGGCCCGTTCGGATACTCGAGCGCAGCCTCATGCCACACCGCTTCGGAACGCGGGAGCGGGCATAGGGGGCTCGATCGTGCTGGGCAGCGGCTGGAGGCGCTCGGCCTGCACCTTGTTCAGCTTTGCGAGCAGGCGTACGAACTGCCGCTGCTCCTCGGGCGTGCGTGTGTAGCCGCGGTACGCCAGGTTCGTCGTCTCCAGAGGGTCCTTTTGCAGGTCGTACATCTCAAACTCAGGCGGCGCCACATCCGGGGCCACCGAGTAGTACTTGGCGATCTTCCAGCGGGCTTCGCGGATACCCACGATGTGCTGCGGGGCCGGGATGTACGGACCCTGGTTCTGGCCAGCCTGAAAGTCGTCGTACGTGAAGAGCACGTAGTCCTGCACGGCCTTCTTCTTGCCGAGGATGATGCCCGAGTAGTCCACGCCGGACGTGGCCACCTGCGTCGCCCCGACAAGGCTTGCGAGGGTCGGCACCATGTCCACGTGTGACACCAGCGCACTGCTCGTGCGTGGCTTCGGGAAGAGGCCCGGGTTCGAGTACACGAGCGGAATGCGCAGCGACTCGTCGTACATGTTGAAGTTCTTCTGGCGCAGGCCGCCGTGGGCCAGCCCCATCTCGCCATGGTCGGCCGTGCGGATGATGAGCGACTGCTCGTACACCGACGGACCACCGGCAACCAGGCTCACCGACTTGAGTGCCGCTAGCATGTCGAGCAGGTGCGCATCACTCGACTTCATGAGGTTGCCGTAGAAGTTGAGGTACCGCAGGCGCTGCGACCGCTTGGTGATGCGACCCGAGAACTGGAAGAGTTTGAGGAACAACTCCTGCGCGCGCGGCTTGGTGCTGAGGTCCTCGTCCCATGTGGCCGGAAGACCGATATCGCCCTGCAGGTCCTGGTTTGAGAAGCCGGCTGCGGCGTAGTTCTTCGGGTAGCCGAGCACGTCGTGCGGGTTGACGATCGAGACGATCAGGCAGAACTTCTGCTGGTTCGCCGGCAGGCTCTGCCTGATGGTGGGCCACGCCTTGATGAATTGCAGCACGCCCTCGGTGCCCTCGGTGTAGTCGCCTACCGACGCCATGTAGCGATCGTCGTTGGCTGCAAGGCCGGCACCCATCTGGGGAATCGACTGGTCGGCACCAGCGTCTTCCGGGTTCCAGCGGTACCACCCGAACGGCAGCAACATATCCACGGGCTCTGTGGTGGGCTGCGGCGGATACATCGCGTTACGCGTGTTGGCATCTGCGGGTGCACTGGCGGGCGGGTACTTGCTGCAGTGCCACTTGCCCTTGTACACGGTGTAGTAGCCCGCATCTGCCATGACCTGCGCGATGTTGGGGAGCGGATTCGCCTCGGTCTGGCCAACCGACTGGGCTGCGGCGGCCGACGGGAAGGGCAGGTCAACCTGCGGGTAATTGGCCCCGTACATGTCGGTCTCGAGCGTGTACTTCACACCTGTCTGTGCGGGGAAGCGACCCGAGAAGAAGGTGGAACGCGCCGGTGAGCACATGCATGCATTCGTGGTGGCGTTGGTGAACGTGAGGCCGTTCTTCTGGAGCATCGTGAGCCCCGGCAGGTTCTTTTCGGACCAGTCCGGGGGGAAGTGCTGGATATACCGCTCTTGGTCGGTCATGAAGATGATCATGTTCATGTCCGCCGGATTGCCGCTGCGCGCCGGAGCCGTGGTGGCGCTCGAGCCTTTCACGAGCGCCCCCGACGCCGCGCCGCCCAGGTAGATGGAACCAGCGGTCACAGCACCTGCCTGCAGGAAGCGCTTGCGCGAGAGGCCGCCGGACTGTTCAGATGTGTCGGTCATGCCGTGTACCCTATATTCGTCCGCTCCCCAGCCCCGTCCAATTGGGTGCATGTGGGATATTCGTGATGCGGCGGAACTGGGGCGGGGTGGGCCAGTCTCGGGGTACGGCTACTGGCGCACTGTGCGTGTGCCGGTGCGCGCACCGGCGTCGCTTCGCACCTGCGCCAGATCGGGCGGGTTGAGCGCGAGCAGTTCCGGCACGGTGACGGCCTTGAACCCCCGGCGACGGATCTCGGGCAGCAGGCGGTTGACCGCCTTGGCGGTCTGGCCACGGTTCTCGTGCAGCAGGATGATGGAACCCGGGGTGATGAACTGCTGGCTGCGCCTGAGGATCTCAGTCCATGGAGCACCCAGCGAATCGCGTGAATCCTGAGTCCACATCACCTGCAGCATGCGCTTCTGATTGAGCCAGTTCTGCACCGCACCTGTGCTGGCGCCGTACGGGGAGCGAAAGAGCATCACCGGCGTGCCTGTGATGCGTTCCGACGCGGCCACGCTCGTGGCCACCTGCGAAATCTGCTGCGGCACCGGCAGGCCGGGCAGGTGATGGTGCGACCACGTGTGATCTCCCAGAGAGTGATCACGCTCCGCGCGCTTCAGCGTCTCCGGCCATGTGGCGAAGTTCTTCCCGTTGGTGAAGAACGTGGCGTGGAATCCGTATCTCCGCATCTCGTCCATCACCGGGTCGGTGCCGGGCCCCGGACCGTCATCGAACGTGAGCGCCACGTAGCGCTTCTGGTTGCCGGCCCGGTAGATGGGCACCCCCACTGCTGCCACGCGCTGCACCGCGGCCTGCTGATCGGCCTTCGATGGCATGGGATCCGTGGGCATTGGCGTGTTCGCCGCGAGGGTGGGTGCGGCGGTCAGTACGAGTGCCCCGAGAACAATTGCGATTCGCATGGGAGCGATAGTAACCCGCAGTAGTCAAGCGTGTGCTGGTGTAGGACCTGTTGCGACATGCCATGCCGTGACCAGCGGCGGCCCGGTCGCTGTTAGCCTCGCTGATATGTCGGAATTTCAACTGATCATTGACGAGGAACCTCCCGGGCAGGGCGCCCGGTGGCACCGCGCCATTCTGGGCCGACGTTTGCTGATTGCAGTGCTGCTCGCGGCCGTGGAGGCCGTGGTACTTCTGGTGCTGCGCCCGTCGCTTCTCTGGGTTATCCTCGCCGCCGCCGTGGTGCTGGCCGCCTGTGCAGGAATGGTGGGACGTGTTGGCCCGGGTATCGGGCGCGACGCGCTGGTGATCGTGGGCGGCGCGCAGGCGATTCTCATCGCCATTCCGCTGGTGATCGGTTTTGGGATTCTCGTTGCGGTCATTGCCGGCATCGTGCTGGTGGCGGGTTTGGTGTTTGTCGCGTTCGCGGGGAAGAAGTGATGGCAATGCACGCGACCCCCCCCGCACTGGTTGCGCCTGTCAGCCCCCGACCGGCCCACCGGTTTGGACCCATGCAGGTCGATCCCGACACAGCCGCACTCTCCGCGCAGCCCTATCTGCGGGCCATTCACTGGGTCGCCTCGCCCGCCCCGGTCAACGTGCCCATCGTGGCCGTGCTCGACACCGGCGTCACGTCCACCGCCGCTGGCCTCCAGGGCCGTCTCAACACCGCATTGGCCACCACGTTCGTCACCGGCGGCAACGCGCTGGTCGACACCGAGGGCCACGGCACGCATGTGGCAGGCATCATCGCCACTGTGGCGTCGGGTACTGCCACGAGCCCGGGGGTGTCGATACTTCCGGTGGAGATCGCTGATGCTCAGGGGCGGACCTCCGCGCAGGCCATGGCGGCTGGTATCCGGTACGCGGTATCGCGCAACGCCAAGGTCATCAACCTCAGCCTGCAGGGCGCGGGCTTCTCGAAGACCGAGCAGGACGCCATCAACGACGCCACCCGCGCCGGCGTGTTGGTGGTGGCATCGTCGGGCAACACCGGTGGCACAGCCAAGGAGTACCCGGGCGCATACCGCCACGTGCTGGCCGTGGGCGCCGTTGACAACGCCGGGCAGCCCCTCGCGGAGTCGACCCAGGGCCTTCACGTGGCCATCGCGGCCCCCGGGCAGGACATCTCGTCGAGCGGCAACAACGGCGCCACTGGCGGTGCGAGGTTTGAGAACCGCACCGGCACCTCAATGGCCGCCGCCATCATCAGCGGTGTGGCTGCCCGCCTGCTGGCCGCCCGCCCCACGTTGAGTCCGTCACAGGTGACTGAGCTCATCATGGGATCCCCGCGGCCAGTCAACAGCGGCACCGATCGCGCGCGCGGTACCGGCGTGGTGGATCTGGTGCGGGCGCTTCGTGCGAAGACCCCGGCCAATGACTCCGCCGAGCCCGATGACGATCCGCCAAATGCCCGGATCCTTCCCGCACTCATTGCCAAGGGACAGTTTCAGGGTGAGCGGTACGGTCGGCTTCGCACCTGGTCTGACGTGCGCGATGGTGCAGTGGTGCATCTGGATGCCGGCCAGACGCTCACGGCTGAGGCCGTGGTGTCGAACAGGGCCGACGTGGATATGTACCTCTGGCGTCCGGGCTCCCCGGTGTACCGCGGCGGCGCGGCGTTCGCGCGCCCGTGGCTGGCGGTGGGGGCGGTGGGCCCGGGCAGTACTGAGAATCTGAAGTACACGGCCGTACAGGCGGGCAATTATGTGCTGGAGGTGCGTCTGGCTGGTGCCACTCGGCTGGTGCGACCCACGTATCACCTGCAGGCGCAGGTGGCCGGATAGCAACACCGGCTGGATCGGCCCAGCGAAATGGGCAATGATCAACTGATGGCGACAACCAGCGCACAGGCACGGGACCTCACGGATCCGGGCCTCTATGTCAATCGCGAACTCTCGTGGCTCGACTTCAACGCGCGTGTGCTCGAGCTTGCCGAGGATCCATCGCAGCCGCTCCTGGAGCGCTGCAAGTTTCTCGCGATCTTCTCGAGCAATCTCGATGAGTTCTTCATGGTGCGCGTGGCAAGCGTGCTGGACGCCATCGAGGCCGGACGTCCCTCATCCACACCCGATCAGCTGCCGCGCGAGGCGGTGCTCGCGGGGATCCGCGAACGCGTGCTCGTGATGAGCGCCCGCCAGTCGGCGTGTTGGCGTGATGACGTGCGCCCCGCCCTCGCGCGCGAGGGAATCGTCATCGCGAATCTGAACGATCTGCCCGTTGATGACCGGGCCGACCTCGACCGCCGGTTTGAGCGCGAGATGGCATCCATCCTCATTCCGCTGGCAGTTGGGCCGGGCCTGCCATTTCCGTACATCAGCGGGCTCGCACTCAATCTTGGTCTGGACGTGAACGATCCCCGAACGGGTGAGTCTCGGTTCGCGCGTATCAAGGTTCCCAACATGATTCCCCGGCTCGTCCGGGCCGGTGAGACCCTTGTACCGGTGGAGCAGGTCATCGGCGCGCATCTCGACAAACTCTTCCCGGGCATGGAGATCCGCCGACGCGTGTTCTTTCGCGTCACGCGCGACGCCGACTTCTCGATCAGCGACGAGGCCGACGACCTGCTCAATGCGGTGGAGCACGAGCTCAGCCGTCGTCGGTTCGGCGGCCCGGTGCGCCTTGAGGTGGAAGCAGAGAGCAGTCAGACCCTGCTGGAGGAGATCAAGGCCGGAATCGGCATTGGCGACCGCGACGTGTATCCCATCGCGAGCCTGCTCGACCTCACGTGCCTTTGGCAGATCGCGGGTATCGACCGACCGGATCTGAAGGACACACCGTGGGAGCCGCGCGAGCCCGCCCGCCTGATGGGTAGCGATGAGCAGGGCGACATGTTTGCCGA
>SXGR01108772.1_pt1 | contig 16460 bp, 10 predicted proteins | sample 3174711 | NCBI WGS metagenome assembly SXGR01 (sample SAMN11356860, study PRJNA531348) | freshwater metagenome | isolation source: freshwater sample F1-60 | place: China: Fuxian Lake, Yuxi | collected 2017-12-25
AAACACCGGCGGCTAGCGCCTTGCCGCTCACGAAAGAGCTGCGTGCCATTCGCCACAAGCTCGAAGCCTTTCATGGAAAGCAAGACCCGCAAGCCGTCGCCGTGGCCTGGCCGTACCTGGCGAACAACGACCGCTTCATCCGCTGGGCCGCCCGGACCGCCATCGAGCATCAGCCGGTCGCGAGTTGGGCCGACAAGGCGCTCGCCGAGCCGGATGCCGCGACGCGAGTCGAAGAATTGCTGGCGCTCGCGCGGGCGGCCGGCGTCTGCCCGCAGCACCGCACGAAGGACTCTCCGCCCGTCGATGAGGGTCTACGTGCGAAGCTACTCGATGCGTTGTTGAACGTCGAATGGAGCAAGCTCGACAACGAGCGCCGCTTGACGCTGGTCCGCACGATCGAAATCACGTTAAACCGCTTCGGCCGGCCCGATGACGCACGAGTCGCGAAGCTGATTGCAAAGCTCGATCCGGTCTTTCCCGCACCGACACGTGAACTCAACTGGCTGCTGTGTGAGACGCTGGTCTTTCTTCAGTCACCGAATGCCGCCGCCAAGGGGCTTGCACTGATCGCGAACGCTCCGACGCAAGAAGAGCAGATTGAATACGCACGCTCGCTGCGAATGCTCCGCGCCGGCTGGACGATCGAACTGCGAACCGCGTACTTCGAGTGGTTCCTCAAGGCGGCGAACTTTCGCGGCGGTGCGAGCTTTGAAAAGTTCATCGAGTTCATCCGCACGGACGCCGAGGCCACGCTCACCGAAACCGAGAAGACCGCACTAGCCGAAGTGCTCGCCAAGAAGCCGGAGAAGAAATCGGCAATCGAAAGCCTCAGCGCGATCTTCGCCGGCCGCAAGCCGACGGACTGGAAGCTCGACGAACTCTCGGCGGCGACGCAGACCGGACTGAAAGTCCGCAACTTCGAGAACGGCCGCAAAATGTTTGCCGCCGGCGCGTGCTTCACCTGTCATCGCTTCGGAAACGAAGGAGGCATGACCGGCCCCGACCTGAGCGCCGCCGGACGCCGCTACTCGCCGCATGACTTGCTCGACCAGATCATCAATCCCAGCAAGGTCATCAACGAACAATTCTCCGCCGTCACCATCGTCACCGATTCCGGTAAGTCTTACTCCGGTGTCGTCGTCAATCTCAGCGGCGACTCACTGACACTCAACACAGACCTGACCGATCCGAATCTGCGGGTGACCATCGACCGCAAGCAAATCGAAGAGATGGAGCCGTCCAAGATCTCGCCGATGCCCGCCAACCTGCTGGGCCTGCTGACGAAGGACGAAGTGCTGGACCTTCTGGCCTATGTGCTCAGCGGTGGCGAGCCGACGCATGAGTTCTTCAAAAGGTAGACGTGGACTGACAGCTTGGTGATGAGCAGGTCCGTGACGTCCCGCGTTAGCCACTGAACTGAAACGAATAAACTTTCGCGGCCCGCAGATGAAGCCTCAACCGCACGGTCTGGCCTCGCAAGGTGGATAAGTCGGTGTGTTTCTTCCATTGAGGTTGCCAGCGGAGTTCATCCAGTTTCGTCGCGGTCACGACCTCGTTGCCGGAGAATCCGGGCAACGGCCGGCCGGTCTCGTCGAGCACTTCAACCGACACTTCGCCTCCGTGCGCATCGATGTTGATATGCAGCTTGCCCCCCTCGAGCTTGAACGGCTTGGTCTCGACGGTTCCTTCGATGTCACCGGCACTGAGCCCGACGAATCCGTCGAGCCGCAGCGTCGCCAAGCCGATCGCGTGTTTGCGTTCGAACTTGACTTGCTCGTTGCCATGCCGCTCGTTCGCCCCGGCGTAGTAGATCCAGTGCTTGTCGGCATGAGTCACGATCGTGGACGCGTGCAGGAGGAGGTCTTTGTCGAAAGCACCGTCCGGGCCGCGAGGGACCAGTGGTTGGCCGGTGTAGACCCAGTGCATGTCCCACGCGTCTCCGTCGCGGCTGATCGCGATGTAGAAATTCATCACATCCCGTTCGTGACGTTGGCGCGTGTCGGTCACCTGGCCTTCGCTCACGTCGCCCGGATATTCGTAGACCGATAGCAAGGCGAAATAGATGCCCTGATAGACCCAGCAGGTCGTCGCGTAGATCTGCCGGCGCTGAGCTTCGCTCTTTCCCTCTTTGTCAAAGATCCATTCGCGCACCAGCGTCCAATTTGCCGGATTCGTTTTCGGCGCGGGGTTGGTCATGCTGCGAGTCCCTCGTAGCTCGGTCGAACCACCCGCCGTGCCAAAGTCGGTGCGTGTGAAGAGCCGATAGGTTTTGGCTTCGGCATCCCACAGGATCTGGTTGTAAGTGTCTGCCGCCCGTTTGGTGACAGGCTTGCCGTCGTGGTACGGAGTCCAACGAATCCCATCGGCCGAATGTGCAATTCCGGCAGCCATTCCCGGCGCGTCGTAACCCGCTTTGAAACGGTGCCGCGGATCGGTCTCGGCTGAGTCGATCTCAACGGCCAACGTGTAGTCACCCGCGAAGTTGATTCCTGTGAGGTCCGCTCGCTTGGCGAATTTCAGACCGTCCAACGATTCCGCATAACCGAACCCACTCGTTCCTGGCTTGCGAAACCAGAGTTTGAACTTCCCTTCGTCATGCAGAACGGAGCCGTAGAACCAGCCGTCGGTGAAGATCGGTTTCCCATCGTTGGCCTTGGTGACCTGTCCCAGCACGCGAGTCACCCGTTGCTTCTCAGCAACCACGAAGTCATCCACGAACAACTGCTTGCGGACTCCGACGTCCACCGGTTTCGCATCTGATCTATCGGCGAGTTCGTCGGCACGAACGGAGAGGACGATCGACAACATCATCGCAGCCAGCAACAGCTTCATTTCCAATCCTCCAAATTCATGCGGCAGTTTTGAAAGGGGTCAGACCTGTCACCGCGGGCCGCCGGGGTTGATGCCGGTGGGTTGGGGCATCTCTTCGGTGATGATCTTCCAGGACGCACCCATCTCGCGCATGGCTCGGAAATCGCGGGGCTGGTAGGTGATGTTGAGATGCGGCGTCGGCACGAGCTTGTGTTGCTCGAAACGCGAGTCCATCGCGGCGGCCAACATGCCCGTGACCAACAGCGTGCGTTCGACGGGGTACGGAGCTTGCTTGTCGCGGATGTGAGTTTGCATGGCGTGCGACAGTGCTTTGAACAGATTGCGGTTCTCCCACGGGCCGACGCAGAAGCTGGTTGCCAGTGGCTCCGGTTGGCCGGCGAGCCGGCAGGCGAAGCACCAGCGAGTCGAAACATTGCCGATCCGTAGTACGGTGGCTCGTAGTCCGTCGCGGTACTTGATGAGGATCGCGTGGGCCGGATGCTGCTTACCGTCGGCTGGTTCGATGAAATCCTGGAGCCGCCCGACACTCTTGCCTGCCTCGGCTCGCATCGCCGCTTCTGCCAAGGCATAGCTCCAACGTCCGTCAGCGGCGGCTTGCCAGACGGCTTCTCCTTCGAGCAATTGGATTTCGCTCACGCCGGTCTCGCCGCCGCGTCGTGATTCGACTATCGACTGCAACACTTCCAAGCCGTGGAAGTCGTAGACCTCAGGCGGACCGCTGTGGATCGAGATGGCTTCTTCGATCACTGCCTGGTTCGGCATTTCCAACGCGGGACGACGCTGAGCCAACGGCACCGAACTCCCCGCCATGAAAGGAATCTTCATTTCCCGAGCGACTCGCACCATCTCCTCGGCCCAGTCCCAGCGATACGACAGATGCTTATCGTTGAAGAGCGGGACAACGCGGCCGCTTTGCCGGAACACGCTCACGATCTCGTCGAAGAATCGTTTGCGCGGGTACATGATCACCCCGCGGTCGGTCCTGGGATAATGGCCGTGCTCGCCGATCGACAGCACGCCGTCCACCGCCAATTCTTGGCCGCCAAGCCGCAACGATTCAGCGATCGTGGGGAAGATTTGGATGCCGTATTGCTTCGCGACATCGCGGGTCATGTCGCGATCTGACGGAAATTGGTCGACGTAGAGGCTGACAACATCGACTCCCGACTCGGTCAGCTTGCCGTTGAAGTAGTACGGTTCCAGAAAGTTTTCGAGGATCACATGCGCATGGCTGCGATGCGTGAACTCGGTGATGACGGCCGCAACGCGCGGTCGTTTCGCATCTGTGCCGCTGGCCTGTCGAGCGTTTCCACCAGCGGCGAGCGACAACGCACCGGCCGTCGCGCCGAGCCATTCACGGCGATTGAGTCTTGGCGGAGTCCTCATAATTGTTTCAAGCCTTTCGAGTTGGACAGGCTGTCGATGCGATGTGGCGCACGCGGCTCGCGTGCGTCAGGTTGTGATTCACCGTTCGACTTGAGACAACAGCTCGCACGCGAGCCGCGTGCGCCACACATTGAAACGGTCGCAACTCCTCCAGCCAACCGGGAGAGAACATGTATCGTCTGACCTGCCTGCTGATCGCCACACTTTGGCTGCTTGAGTCAACGACCGCATTTTCCGCTGAGACCGCCAAGCCCGCGAGTCCGCCGAACATCGTTTACATCCTGGCTGACGACCTGGGTTGGACCGACACGGCGACCTACGGCAGTCGCTTTTACGAGACTCCCAACATCGACCGACTGGCCGCGCAAGGGTTGAAGCTGACTCGGTACCACAACTGTCAGAACTGCCAGCCGACGCGAGCCGCGTTGATGACCGGCCAATACGGAGCACGCACCGGCGTGTACACGGTCGGCGGTATCGAGCGCTTCAACTGGCAGAGCCGCCCGCTCCGCCCCGTGGACAACGTCCAGCAATTACCGCTCGACCGCGTGACGATCGCGCAGCAGCTCAAGGCTGCGGGGTATGCGACGGCCATGTTTGGCAAATGGCATCTCGGCCAGAACGGCGAGCATCATCCCGGCCGCCGCGGGTTCGACGAGGCGATCGTCACGATGGGCCAGCATTTCGATTTCGGCACGCAACCGAAGGTGGATGTTCCCAAGGGGGTGTACCTCGCCGATTGGCTGACGGACAAAGCGGTCGATTTCATCCAACGCAAAAAGACCGAGCCGTTCTTTCTCTACCTGCCGCACTTCGGCGTGCATTCACCGCACGATGCGAAGCCGGAGCTCATCGAGAAGTTTAAATCGAAGCCCGCAGTCGGTGGCCATCACAGTGCAACGTATGCAGCGATGATCTACAGCGTCGATGAAAGCGTCGGCCGAATCATGCAAACGCTGGAAGTACTCGGCATCGCCGACAACACGGTGGTGATCTTCTCCAGCGACAACGGCGGCGTCGGTGGCTACGCCCGCGAAGGGATCAAGAAGGCGGGCGACATCACCGACAACACACCGCTCCGCAGCGGCAAAGGAAGCCTCTACGAAGGGGGCATCCGCGATCCGTTCGTCGTCCGCTGGCCCGGCGTGACCAAGGCCGGCTCCGTCTGCGACGTGCCCGCGATTCATGTCGATGTTTTCCCGACGCTGCTCGAATTGGCGGGCGCGAAGCGGCCGGAGAATCAAATCCTCGACGGCGAGAGTCTCGTGAAACTCTTCCGCGATCCGAGTGCCTCCTTGCAGCGCGAGGCGATCTATCAGCACTTCCCCGGCTACCTGGGCGCGGGCGACAACATGTGGCGGACGACGCCCGTCGGACTCATTCAAGCCGGCGATTGGAAGCTGATGGAGTTCTTCGAGGACGGACATCTGGAACTCTACAACCTGCGCGACGACATCGGCGAAACCAAAAACCTCGCCGCCGCGATGCCGGACAAGACCAAGGAACTCCACGCGAAGATGCTCGCCTGGCGTGAAGCGGTCAAAGCTCCGATGCCGAAACCGAACAAAGAACTCGCGCAGCCGCCGGCTCAGAAGAAAGCCAAACGCAAAACCAAGGCGGACTGATCCCGAAGACATCTCGCCTCCAGGCGCACTTTGCACTGGCGACGGTTCCTCGACGGTCATCAGAAGCCCAGCGTTTTAGAAAGGCCGGGCTTCTTCATGCGTGGTCAGTTCTTGCGGTTCGTATTAGCCACCGCCAAGACCTGCAACCTCTTGGCCCGCGCGAGTGGCCAGTGCCACCCATAATCCCAAGTCGAGCACTTGGTTCACGAACCGCACCGAGCCATCGCAGAGCAGCAAATTGACGCCGCCGCGATGGTGACTGCGGGCCGAGTAAGCTCCGTCGCCTCCGCCCACCAACCCAGTTCCGGCTTGCATGCAGTCGGGCGTTGACGAGTTCGGGGGCAAGACGTGGTTGTACCAGGTCTGCCGCCAACTGCCGAACAACCATGTTCGGCCAACATAAGAGTCATGCGGCGATGAGGCAGTGACGCTCGCGCAGTTCAGACGTGTGGCCGCAACCGTGCATTGCGGCTGCATGACCTCGGCAACGTCCGACCAGGGATCGTACCGCGTTTGATTGTTGTCGCCGGCAACACGCTCGCTAAACATCGCCGTGTTCGAGAGGCCGTCCTTCATGTCCGTGGGCCGCATCGCTCGGCCATTCACAAACGCTCCCGCGGCATTTCCGGGATCATTGCACACAGCACCTATCTCTGCCGGGAACAAACCGGGACCGGCCCCCAGGCAGGCTCGGTAGTGATTGCCGCCCGGCAGTATCGTGTCGGAAGGGCAAACAAACGCCGACACTGTCGTTGCAAGGGCCACGCTGTCACATGGCTGAACCGGTGGAACACTCAGCAGATCGACCAGCCAGGCGCGCGGCAACGACTCCGGAAGATCCTCGGCCCAATGGCGAAACTCAACACTTCGATGCAGCGGCGACTGGTCCAAAAACGGCAACAGGTGCGCATGCGGTGAAATCGCCGAACGCACATGTCCGTTCGCGCTAATATGCTCGACGGCGGTGTAGGGAAAGGAACCGTGAGTCGATTGGTGAGCCTGAGACGCGACACCGATCTGTTTGAGGTTGTTCACGCACTGGATTCGCCGAGCCACTTCCCGCGATTGTTGTACTGCGGGGAGTAGCAAGGCGACCAACAAGCCAATCACAGCCAGCGTGACCAACAATTCCACCACGGTGAAACCACAGCGTCCCGACGGATTGGCGTCGTGCTTGGTGTGACGCATTGGTCGCATCCGATTGCAGAGGATGGCTCATTCGGGAACCAGACGGACGTGCAAGACGAGTTGATTCTTTGCCTCTTCGCCGGCACCGGCTTCAAAGATGACTTCCGTCTCACGAAGTTCTGTTGGTGACGACTTGGAAGTCACTTCGAAACGCTGGGCTGGGCTATCTTCGTTGGACAGCTTGCGAACGTCGATCAATTCGCGGTCGAACGCATGGACTCGAATCGCTCCCGTCTTGACGTTACCTCGCGCGACAACATTCACGATTTGTTTTCGTTCTGAAGCCGCGTCGGCCGGATGGAAGTCGAAAGCACTTGGAATCAGCACCACAGGTTCCAGAACCTCGATCTTGACGGGCAGCGGCCCCAATTGCCCGAAAGGCTGCTCGCAGAGGCGTAGCTGTCCCGTCCCATTTGTCACCGCGGAGGCATCGAGCCGTAACTGGAGTTGGTAGACGCGCCGCACATTTTTCTTGTCGTATTCCGCTGTTTCACGCACGTCGATGATCGTTGGATGGATCAGTTCAATGGGTTCGGCCTGCGGCTGCTGAATCAGATTCTGGCTTCCCGCGCGTTCGATAACAGAAATGAGCAGGTCGTGGTGAATTGGCTGCCCGCGAATGGCTTGAACGTGAATCCGTTCCGGAGCCGCCACGACGTGCGGAACGGAGACGTCGGCATAGACTCGTGCATTCATCACGGCGATTGGATTTGAAGAGTTAGCGGACGTGACCGTCACTCGTTCACTCCGAATTCCGGCCTGCGGCGGAGGAAATCGGAAGCCAAATTGCACGCTGCTGCCGGCGGCGACTGTTTCCGGCAGTGGTTGCGACACGGCGCATTGACAGAAAAGTTGCGTTTTCAATCCGGTGAGTGGTGTTTTCCCAACATTGGAAAGTTCATAGAGGAACTCCACCTGTGCTCCTGGCGAGGGGACCGGGACAACGTTCTCGTCACCGACCGGAAGCAAACGCCGGACTTGAATCGCTGGCTCAGCGGAGTTCGCTGATACCGCCCGTGACCATTTCAGGGCAATCGTAACAATGCCGCTCGTAACTACGACGAGCAGGCCAATAAACATCACCTTCTTCATGGCTGATCCTCACGGAGAGAGAACCTTGCTTTGTCGCCGTTCGCGAACCCACCAAAACAATGCGGACGCGATCGACACACCAAGCGCGAACAGTGGCAGGGCAAGAATCCCCGTTGCAGATCCAGCGTCGGACCATTGGTCGGACGCCGGCAGCATTTCTTCTGAGGCGGCGACGTACAAACCGTTTCCGTCCCAAGACTCCGCGAGCGTTTGAATTGAAACGAATTGCGGAGGCAGCGGATAGTCGATTACCTGGACCCGGTTGCCAGAAATCATGCCGTACAGAACCACGAATCGCGGCTTATCCGTCGCGTGAGTTCGCGGCTCGTACTTCACAATGAGCGGCAGTTTTTCCAACACAGAAGTTTTGGGTTGAAGGCGGAAAGATCGAGTCGCGAACCCAAGCTTGTTTGCCGTTTCCGCCAAGCCTTGCAGGCTCAATGTGTCTTCCGAACCTTGCTCTTGAATGATACTGAGATGCTCCGCATCAAGCGGACGTCCAAGCAATCTCGTGGAGACCGACAATGCGGATGCGCCACCAGCGATATCCTTGACCGCGACTCCGAGATGATTCTCGGCCGACAAGGAAACCACAACGAACGGCATCAAGCCAAACGTCATGACACCAGACCAACTTGTGTGCCGTGTCCGCATTTGCTGTCTATTCCGTTCTTAATAATAGACGGAACAGCCCGTGACCGTGACGGCGTCGCATGGCAATGCTGGAATCGGCACACAGCTTCGACCGAATGTATTACAGAGAGACGGCGGGGTGCACATCCGCTTGTTGCCGCAGCCCATTCCGCCGAGCGAGCAACTGGTCGACACAGAACCTGGCGCACAGTAAAAAGCGATCGCAAAGTCACCCATCTGCCAACTCTGTTCACAGGCAAAAGCAAGTGCCCCATTCCCGGCGTTCTGCTCGCATGCGCAATTCGTCAGGTTTCCCGGCAAGGGCGTGAACAAACAACTTGAATTTGGATAGATCACGGCTTGGCACTCCGTGAGTGCCAACAGAATAGTAGAAAACGCGACGCCTACTGCGAGAGTTGAAAGCACCAAAGACGCTCGTTGGATGGTGGACCTCCGAAAAAGCGGACATGACGAAAACCACAATTCACAATCCCACAATAAACACCCCGCCGATCAATGGTTCCGACGACCAAAGTTCTAGCCGCGACGTCGAACAGCAAAGGTTGCTGCAGCCAAGATCAGCGAGACGATTGATCCGACAACAATCCAAAGGAGCATTCCACCACGCGGCGGAAGCGCCGTGACTGGGTTGCCCCCCGCAGCGAGATTCCTTTTGGCATTTTGAGCGATCTGCTCCTCGATGTCTGACCGATGTGACGCCACTCCTTGAACTGTCCGCTCGCCATTCACAACATCAACGACGACGGTCCCCGGCATGCGGGGTGGCTCAAAGAGCTTGGGATCAAGATCACTGTTCACTTGGATTTCTTTCATTTCCCATGTCGTAGGATCGAATGGCGATACGAATGAGCCGGTCCAAGGGAACCAGAGAGTTGGTTCGATTTCGCGATACGAAAGGATGTCAATCCGCGTGCCGCTTTGGGGGCCATAGTCAAACACACGTGGCAGATAACCCTTTTGCGGATTCAGCGTGACCGTAAAGACGAAGTCCGGTGTGACGTGTTCGATTTTCACTCGCGGCATTTTCTCTCCCATGACATCCGCGTAACCGTCGAATTTCACCAAGTCGCGCGAGATCATTTCCGAGAGCCAATACAAACGGTGTGAGAACCAGAGACCCTCCAGCGGGACGAGAACCATTCCACCGCCTTGCCCAGGTGTTGGCTGTGGCAAAATCCCAATCGACTGTGGTTTCTCTAATTCGGACGGCCCATCGTCATACGAAACGCTGTAGGAGCGCTGACCATTACCGCAACGGAGGCTTCGCAGAATCTCCGGCCCATCATTGTGTTGTCCCACCATGTGCAGCCGAAATCGTCCGTCATCGCACCAAATGAATTCTTCCGTAGACGTCCGCTTGACCCCTTCGTATTTCGTGCCCTTCACCACGGGTGCATTGGGACCACAAGTCGTCTTCCAAACAAAACGCACCGAGACGATGGATTCACGCCAGTGTTTGTGAGCAGCCGCGATCTTTGCCATCTCCCCGTTGGGGTCATCTTCGGCGCGGCAGGGGGCAGCGGCCCAGGCCAGCATCAAACCGCAAACGACGCTGAAGGCACATCGCCCTTTCCGCAAAACATCAGGTCCGCAGTTCGTCGGAATGCCGTTTTCAGATTGAGATGCCATTTCAACCTCAGCCAGGAAGCCAGAAAGCCAGAAAGCCAGAAAGCCAGAAAGACAGGAATACAGACGACCAGTAACATAGGGCAAAAGATTAGAAGTGGAATTCGGGATGTCAAACTAATAATCAGAAAAATCAAAACAATCACCAGATCCGTCAATGTGGGCATTTGAATCCGCGATCGCAGTTCTGCCGGGTTCACATCGGAAGCAACTCATAGATTCGGAAATCTGTCGCTGATTTCCGAAGCTGGCCAGGCGATCTTGAACGGAAACGGGATCACCTGCCGGATCGAGTCGAACCCGAGGCAGAGCATCGACAAGCGGTCAAATCCCAGCGCCACTCCGGAACATGCGAGGAGACCTAGTCAGCGGCACCACGAGCCGTTGTCAGCTTCGTCATCGTCCCGCTTCGTTTCTCACAACCTCAATCGCGCTCAACCGTGCTTTGCCTTGTTTGGCGACGAGGTTCACCACCAGGTTGTCGGTCACTCGCACATTCTCGACAACGCGGACGATCGCCGTCGCGTGCCCGTCCGCATCCTCTGCTGGCGAAGGGGAAGAGATCGGCAGCGTCAGATCTTCCACCGCCGTTTTTCCCTGCAATTGAACGTCGAAGACGATCGGCTCGCGATCAGCGTTGCCAACTCGCGCGAAGTGCAATCGCACGGTGTAGGTGGCCGGCTGGTCTTTCGGGCCGAGGAGCGGCAGCGTGAGTTGTTCCAGGTCTTCGGCCCAGGACGTGTAGAGCCAAGGCGTTTCGGTTCCGTCGATGGATTGCAGCGCTTCGCTGACGCTGGTGAATTGGCCTCCCGTTTTGAATTTGGGCTTGAGGTCCAGTTTGATGTCGAGCGACGTTTCCTGATACGCCTTGTGTCGCGGGTACGACAGCCACATTTTTCCATCGGCATCCTTGCGGTCGCCGGGAGCGCCGAGGTTGAGGGCCATTGACTGCACGGGAGTCTGCGCACCGACCGCGCTCACGATCGTCCAGGGGCGGCGCGTCTCGCGCGGTTCCATGACGATGGTCGAGGCGATCGAGAACAGGCAGACGCAGCCGGCGCTGGCTTCGGGGATCATCACCAGACCTCCGGCCGGAATGGCGTTGATCCAGCAGCCGAGGCGATGACCGGCGAAGTGCCGCGTTCCTTGGTCGGAATCGAGGTCATAGAAACCGGTCGCTCCGGAGCGAAACATCAACATGCCCGACTCGCAACCGGTCAACATGCCGCAGTGATGCCCGGTGCGCATGATGCTCCACGGTTCTGCCGCGCCGGTCAGTGGATGCTGCCGCGTCTTCTGTTCGCCGCTGTTGAGATCGAACGACCAAGGCTCAGCGATGACCTGGCTGCCGACGATGATGGGACGGTGACGGTAGTTGGCGTCCTTCGCCCACAGCTTGTAGCCGTGCAGCGCGGAGAGCGCCACCAGTCGGCGACGCGAAAACTCGCCGGCGACGAATTGTTTCCAATAGTGGCCGTTGGCGTTGGCTCCGCCCAGCAGCAGGACGTTGTTGTGAACCATCAGCGTGAGCTTGCCGCCGCCGATGCCGATGTCGCTGCAATCGGTGACGTCTACCGGATTGGCCCACAGCAGCTTGCCGGTGCGAGCTTCGAGTGCGACGGCTCGGCGGAGGTCCGCTTTCTTGGCCCGTTCTTCCGCGATCTCAAGTTCTTTGCCGGTGAGCTTGGCGAGTTCGGTCTTGTCCGCTCGCAGAATCTCCGCCCGTTGTTCGGGAGTGATTGAGCTGTCGATGAAGTACACGTTCTCCGGGCTGATGGCGATCGTGTGATGCGAGATGCTTGCCCCGTTGTAGCTCCAAAGATGTTTCCCGGTTTCGATGTCGATGGCGAAGATGCCATCGGTCGCGTCGGCGGTCTTCAGTCCGCGGCGCTTGAGCTTCGCTTCCAGTTCCTTGCGGATGGTCGCCGTGCCGAAGAGCAAACCGTTCTCCGTCGCGACGTAACCCCATTCGTATTTGCCGTCGTCTTTACCCGGCGGCAGGCGATGAATGCGTGTGGTCTCGCCCGTGGCCGCGTCGAGTTCGATGAGCTGGTCTTTGACGAAATGGAACAGCCGATCATCCGACGCCGCGAGGTTGCCGGGGGTTTGATTCTGGAAGACGCCCGTGCGGAGCGCTTTCGGGTTTTCGTACTTCCACAAGAACGTGCCGTTGTAGGCGTCGTAGGCTTGGATCGTGTCCTCGCCCTGAACGAACAATCGGCCGCCGGTGGCGAGCGGCCCGACCGCTCCCTCATGGCGATTGACCATGTCACCCGGACCGGGATCGCCGAACCACAGGACGCCAAGGTCGCCCTTCACCCGCTTGTCGAGACTGACCGCCGTGTTGGCCGCGTTGCCATACTGATGCGACCAGCTACCGGCCCCCGGCAGCGTGCCGCGCGTGAGCGTGGCCCAGCCATCAGCGGCTTTGAGCTGGGCTTGTTCGCCAAGCTCGGTGCGTTGCAGCCAACCTGTGACGTCGGCGATCTCGATGGACTTGCCGGGCGCTCCCGCCGGCTGACCCAACACGATCGCGCCGCCCAACGGTTTCAAATGCCGCGCGAGCTTCTGCGGATCGCCAACCAGCGTGCCGTTTCTCAACAGCGAATCGGACGCGATGACGTTCGCGAAGTAATTGGAGTACGGCACGTTCGCGGGGTCGGCCTGATGAATGACGACTCGCGTGCCGTAGAGTCCGGCTCGTGCCAGATTGGCTCGCGCGTCAGCCACGTTCTTTGCGTCCGCTTCGACCGCGTAGATTTTCAGTTCGCTGCGCTTGGCCAATTCGTAAGCCAGCCGTCCCTGTTCGTTGCCGACGATCAGGCCAAAGCCCTTCTTCGCGCCGGAGCGTTTCAGGATTTCCTCTGCCGCTTGCCGGTACATCGCCGTCAGGTTGTCATCGGGAAACGGTTTGTCGATCGGCTTCGCGGCGGGTGACACGGCGGCCAACTTGAGCTCGGCGGAAGCGAAGTTGTAGATGTGCCCGGTGCTCGTGCTGACCAGCAGATGTCCGTTGGCCACCACCAAGCCGCGCGCTTCGCCGTCGACAACGCTCTGCCAGAGACTCTCGCCGGTCTTTGCCGAGTAAGCGGTCACGCTCCCCTGGCCTCCGAGAAACATGAGGTCGCCGGCCGCGAGCAATGCGGAATCGTCCGTCGTCTTGGTCTGCCAGACGACACCGACGTCCGTGATGCGTTTGAGTTCCGCCTGAGCCTCGCTGATCTTTTTGCGAATCTCGACCGCCTTGGCGGGTTCAGCCGTGGCCGCACGAACTTGGTTGTTGAAACTCGTGAGGTCCAATTCCAATTGATGCCGCTTGCGGCTGTTGACGGCGTATTCCACCCGATTCAACCGCGCGACCACATCGCCGGTGGCGACGTAAGCCGCGTCACCGCTGACGGACATCTGCCGCCCGGCGACCCAGCCAAAACCCATGTCACCCGTCTTCTGCTCCATCGCCAGCAAATGATGCGGCCCGGACGAATAGATCTGCCCATCGGCAAGCAACGCTTGCACGCTACCGACCACTCCGCCCGCCGTCCCACGACCGAATTCTCGCTTATGCAACATGCGACCGGTCGCACGGTCGAACACCGCCGGCAGCGAACGCCCCGAGGGAACGACCAACAGATTCTCGCTCGCGAGCAGATATCCCTGCGGCGACAAATCGTTTCGCCCCGCGTCGAGCGAACTGATGTTGTCTTGCTTCCAGACGATTGAACCATCGGCGGCATTCACGGCAGCTAGGAAGATATTGTCGTGCGGAAAGATTCCCGCGCCGAAGTACGCGACTCCGCCATCGACCAGCACGCCGGTTCGAATCGGCCAGCGCGACACCATCTCGCCGCGTGCCAGCAACCATTCGTCCGCCGGCCCGCCTCGCAGCTTCCACACCAGTCGCCCATCGGTGGCGTCGAGACAATAGACGAACCCATCATCCGAGCCGAAATAAACACGATTGCCAGCCACCGTCGGCGCGAGTCGAATTGGTCCGCCACTGAAGAACGTCCACACCTCCGCTCCGGAATGCAGATCAACGCAGTGCAATTGATGATCGACCGACGAGCCGAAGTACACTTGCCGGCCGACAACCACCGGATGAATGGCGTCATCGTACTTGGCGCGATGCCCCAGCAAGTGCCCTTCGATGACTCGCCCCTCGGCGCTCGAAAAAGAAACTCGCGGAACGCCCGGAGCACTCGCAATCCAGCGCGGCTTCAACGGTACTTGAACCGTCTCCGCCGCCGATCCGCCGCGAGCGTTGTCGCCGCGATAGGTGGGCCAGTCGGCCGCAACCGACACTCCGGCGGAGATCGCTCCCCACAACATCCAACCCAAAACCGTTCCGAACGCGTGAACCGTAGAAAGTTGTCGCATCGGCCATCCTCTTTATTGTGGACACACCAAGCACTCGAGAATCATTTCACAACCAAATTCACTTGCTCGATCGCCGCGTGCCCGGACTTCTTGAACGGACGTGGCATCGGTTGAGCGTGTCCCTTTTCATCCACAGTCCGAGACCGCAGCGTGTATTCGCCGGCCGGTAGTCCCGGTCGCAGCGCGGCCCAGTGGACTTTGCCCAGCCGCATCGGCCAGGTCTTCGGTCGGCCATCGGCATCGAAGCCCTGTGTGTTCGATGGGATCTTGTTGTCGGGGAGATCACCGCCCCAATGGCCGGGTTTCGGTGGATCGAGAATCGTCGCGTCGGCCCAGGCCGCCGTCAGAAAGTTGGGATCCCCCTCTGGCTCAGTCCCTTTCGGACAAATCCAAACTTGGACTTTGCTCAACCCAGAGATGCCGACCTGCGCATAGCCGGTCACCGGGATCGGCTGATTCACGGCGACTTCCTTCGGCACCGACAAAGTCGCGGCCCACGTTTTAAGCGGGCTATCGATATCGTTGTTGCCATCGATGTAGGTGTCGTTCGCCGCCGCGAAATTCGTCAGCACGACATGACTGAGCCACTTGATCGACTTGAAGCCATACGCCTCCGGGACGACGACGCGCACCGGACCGCCACGTTCGGGCGACAAGAACTGGCCATTGAGCTTGTAGCACAGAATCACCGGCGGCAGGTCGTATGGGTCTTCGAGTACTCGGCCGATTGGCATTGAGCTGCGAAACATCTGCCCTGGTTCATCGTTGTGATATCCGTAGTAAAACACGCGCCGTAGATTTTCGACCGGCTGCGTGCGCCAAATGATTTCGCGCAGCGGCACCCCTTCCCAGATGCCCGTCCCCAGCGGGCAACCAATGTTGAGACAGGTCATTACCTTCGCGAACCGCACTGAGTGCGTCTCTGCAATCTGCATCAGCCCGTTGAAATCGAGCGCCGTCCCATCGGCCTTCGTCATCGGCTTTCTGAGTCGCGCTGCCGATTTATCGGTGTCGGAAATGACTTCGAGCTTCCACGTCTCGCGCGTGAGTCCGACTTCCGCTTTCTTCTCCGGCGGCAGCGAATGCGGCACAGGCTTGCCGCGCGAGACATCACGGAACTTGTCGAGCGGCGTCAGCAATGTTTCGAGATTGCCGATCGCCTCGGCCAATTCCGGCGCGAGTTCATTGGCTCGTGCAGCCTGCGACCCAACGGTCAACGTTGCAGCGCCGAGCGTGCTCAAGCTCAAGAAGAATCGCCGCGTGAGGTGCTGGTGCTCATTCAGGAACTCATGGAGAGCGGACATGGGATGCTCCAGAAAATGAGGTGGTGGCGTAGGGTAAGTTGCAGCCCTCCTCCATGTGAGCCGAGTGTATTCTCGCAACCCGAAGCGAATGTGATTTCAAAACGCCACCGAGTTTACTTCATTGGTATCTACACAACTATCCGCACTTGAGGATGGGGAATGGTAACGAGACGTCACGAACGAGTTGTTTGAGGTCACTGAGATCATGGTGTTCGAGATATTCCAGCATCGTCAATACAACGCACAGTCCGGCCAGCAATGCGGGGGCGGTGTGCGGGCGTGTGCGTTTGGTTTGTCGGCCACTGAAGCGGATCAAGGTGGTTTTCAATTCGGTTGCGGCAGGGCTGTCGTCGGACTGCAAGTGCCAGACGGTCAC
>SXGR01589065.1_pt1 | contig 16460 bp, 14 predicted proteins | sample 3174711 | NCBI WGS metagenome assembly SXGR01 (sample SAMN11356860, study PRJNA531348) | freshwater metagenome | isolation source: freshwater sample F1-60 | place: China: Fuxian Lake, Yuxi | collected 2017-12-25
CGTCAGACCGCTGCGACGCCACGCCTCGAGCACGCTCCGCGCCTCGACCTCCGTCCACTTCCCGTGCGCCATCGAACCTCCGACGCGCACAATCTCGGAGACCGGCTACGCCGTCACGACGCCGCTGGCCGGACGGTTACAGTTCATCAGGGTTTGATGATGAGCATCGAAGCAGCTCTTCGCGCAGTGCACGCCGCACGATGGCTTCGAGTTCCGCAACTCCCCGATTGGCATTCGATGAACGCACGCCGACACTCCTCGGGCGTCGCGGTTGATGCGACGCTCACAAGGGGTCGGGAGCCTGGGCAAACCTCTGAGATTATTGAGCCGGTGGGTATTTAGCGCGGGTGCGAACGCGGCGGCAAACGTCGGCAACGCCATCGGGAGACCGGCCAACGAGCGCGCTCGCGAATGCACACGCGGCTTTGTGCGCGGCGGCGGGCGCGCCGAAGTAGAGGATGTCGAGGAACGCGGGGTCGAGCAGGTCTACCGAGCTGGGAAGCAACCGGTCACCGATGCCCATTGGGCTTCCTCTTTTTGCGTTCACGCCGGGAGTGAGGTGCGTCGTGCGGTCGGTCCATGTGCGTGTGGGCTCCCCGCCGCAAGAGATGCGAATCCGCGTTCCCTGAAGCCGCGTGATTTTCTTCGATGGAGGCTTGCCTCGTTCAGGCTTCATATGAACAAGCTCGCGAACCTTGCGTGCAACGCGCTTTGCTTCACGTATGAGGTGCGTGTCACGGAGCGGGTGCGTCACATTCTTGTCAGCCGCGTCGAAATCGAAGTACTCGCGGACTTTGCATAGGGCAACGTCGAGGTCCTCGCGGTGCACGTTCTTGCGAAGGGCGGTGTAGAAGTCCTGCGCCTCCTGAGCGACCTTCGCGATGAACTCCTCGTGGTTTGCCCGCTCAACGTGCCGAGCATCCTTGCTCGCGGGCACGCTTCCCGAAGCGATGACGGTCGCGCCTTGCGTGCCAGACGAACGCCTTCCTCTGCCCGGTTTCTTCTTCGGCAATGCTGGCAAGACATCGTCGTCCTCGGGTACGACGCCGTGCGTCCGCTTGTTCGACCAGCGGGCGTCGGCCTGTTGGTCGCGGAGTTCCTCGCGCAGCGCAACGGGGTTCTGCGCAAGCCAATCGCCGAGTGCTGCTGCTCCGCGAGCGTCGTAGCCCTCCTTCTTTGCCGTCCTCGCCGCCCTTCCCGCGTGCGCTACACGGGTCTTCTTCGAGCGTAGGGATACCTTGGCGGGCACACTGGGAGAGTGGTCCGGCTCGACGAATGTCGCAAGCGAGACGACGCTCGTTCTATCGAAAATCGTACATACGTCAGGTCATTCGCATCATACGTAGGCGAGACAGCGTATGAGCCGTATGTCACGGGTTTCAGGCACGAGGCGTTTATTCCCCGGTCTTCTGGAGGTATCGAGAGGGCACCTGTGAGGGCGTCTCGTGTTTTGCAAAACGTGCACGAGCTTGGGCGCACAAAATGAATCGCCTCGCTTCAAGTTTAGAAAGCTGTTCCCCGGTGCGCCTTGTCGACGGCTGCTGCACCCTTGGTCAGTCAACCAAGGTGGAGCGTTGACTCTTTTCGAGCGAAGCGGGCTTTGGCGGGCACGCCGGGAGATTGGTCCACCTCGATGAATGTCGATGAATGTCGCAAGCTGTGCCACATCGACCGATGCCCATGGTAGTCTGCGCCTCTCTAAAAGGAGGCTCGGCGATATGTCCCGGATGTTGCTTGTCTTGTGTGGGGTTTTGCTTTTTGCAGTGCTGACGGTTACTAGCGCGAGTGCGCAGGAGGTGCCTCCCAGCGCTCCCCCGCACATCGAGAAGACCGCACCACAAAATCAGAATCCGACCGAAGAGGTAACGCGAGACGGCTTTTCTGTCGGATTCAACCTTCATCGTTTTCAGGACGACTTCGGAACGGGCGTTCTTGTCGGCACGCCGACCTTCGCGCACGACTCCATCCGTGTCACAGCTGGCGGCGGGATTGCGTGGTACCCCTACGCGCCAGGCGGGAACGGCGAACAGACTTGGTTGTCCTACTATCATGGACGCCTCGTTATGGAGGGTGGTCACCGCATCAAGGGCACACCGCTTCGACTCTATGGGGTTGGCGGGGTCATTGCTTTATTTACGCCGCCGCGCCTCTCGGGAGACCTCGTTCATGTGGGCGGTTACGGCGGCTTCGGCTTTGAGTTCTACATGCCCGAGAACCGTAAGGACGGTCCCGTAAGCTACTTGATTGAGCTCGGTGGAATCGGTACGGGAACGCAAGCAGACAAGCTTCCAGGCAAGCCGATTATCGCCAACGGTTTCCTGATGACGGTCGGGATGCGCTTCTATCCGTAGCGGGCCATCTTCTCGGACAGAGACTCTACCGTTCAAAACCGATGAGTCTCTTTACATTCGGCGTCGGTGCCATGAGGTCGCGAATGGCATCGAATACGACGCGAAACTGCGCGTCGTACTTCTTTTCAAGGGTCGCGAGCTTTCGAGCGAGGTCGGCGTTCGCGGCGATCATCCGACGAAGGCGAACGAACGTGCGCACAATCTCGACGCTCACCTGAATCGCCATTGGAGTACGGAGAACGGCGGAGAGCATCGCAACCCCGTGCTCGGTGAAAGCGTAAGGGCGATACCGCCGACCGCCGCGACCAGGCTTTGAGGTCACAGTTTGTGACCTCAAAGTTTCGGCCTCCTCGGCGGTGAGCTGAAACATGAAGTCCTCGGGGAAACGCTCGATGTTGCGGCGAACGGCCTGGTTCAGCGCCTTCGTTTCCACGCCGTAGAGGACCGCGAGATCGTCGTCGAGCATCACCTTCTCGCCGCGAAGCAGCAAGATTCGGCTCTCGATAGGCGATAGTGCGACCGCCTTCATTCCGGGTGCGAGCCTACCACGACCGGACGAGATCGCTCACGCTGCCCACCTCTCCACCGCCTCGAACACCGCCACCACCTCGGGCGTCGGCACCAAGCAAAGAGTTCGATAATCGTCCACTCCACCCCGCTGAGACGTCACCGAGGGCTCGTGGTGCGCAGCAAGAGGCGCCCGCCGCGCGCCTTGGTGAGCGCGCCGTCCGCGATGGCTGCGCGTCCGTTGACGAAGACCCAGCGCATCCCCTGCGCGCGCAGGCTCGGCTCGGCGTACGTGGCCCGATCGCGCACGTTGGCCGGATCGAAGACGAGGACGTCCGCCGCCGCGCCGGCCTCGAGCTTGCCGCGAGCGGCGAGCCGCAGCGTCTCGGCAGGGAGGTGGCTCATCTTGCGGACGGCCTCGGGAAGCGAGAGGAGCTGCTTCTCATGCACGAGCTCGCGCAGCACCTTCGCGAAGGTGCCGTGCCCGCGCGGGTGGCGGCTCTGCGAGCCTCCGTCGGTGCCGACCATCACGAACGGATCGAGCAGGAGGCGCGTTTGCACGACGGGATCCATCACGAAGAACGCGGCGCTCGCGCCGTTCGGCCCAACGTCATCGATGAGGACGTCCTCGAACGGTTTCTTTGCGCGGGTCGCCACGTCGGCGAGCGTGTCTCCGCGCCACGGCCCCGTTCCGAAGAGCGTCGCGCTGGGGCCGCCGCGCTTGCCGACGCGCTCGCGTAGAAATGCGGCGAGCTCGTCGCGCCGCTGGCGTTTCACCTTGGGCCAAGGGTTCTTGCCCTTGGCATACTCCGGAAACACGATGCCGATGGTCGTGTAGCTCGCGTCGTAGGGGTACGCGTCGAGGGTGATCGAGACGCCCCGCGCGCGCGCTGCGTCGAGCTTGCGGAGCAGGGCCGTCGCCGCCGCCTCGCCCTTGCCGTACACGATCTTGGCGTGCGCGACGTGGACGCGCGCTCCGGCATTGGCTTGCAAGAGGAGCTCGTCGAGCGCCGCATCGATGGCGTCCGCGTCCTCGCTGCGTAGATGGCTCATCACGAGCGCGTCGGCCTTGGCGAGCGGCTCTGCCAGCGCCACGAGCTCGCCCGGCGGCGCCACCGAGCCCGGGTGGTACTCGAGCCCAGTCGACAGGCCGAAGGCGCCGTCCTCGAGCTCGCTCGCCAGGAGCTTCTTCATGCGCGCGAGCTGCTGCTCGCTCGGTTGCGGATCGCCGCCGATCTTGGCGAGAGCGCGCAGCGTGGCGTGCCCAACGAAGGGCGCCACGTTGACCGCGAGCTTCTTCTTGCGCAAGCGGCTCGCGAAGGTGCGGATGCGATCGCCCGAGGGGCTCTCTCCGTCTTGGCCCACGCAAAGGGTCGTGACGCCCATGGCCAAGAAGTTCTCGCTCGGTCCGAGCGGATCGCCGTGCGAGTGCGCGTCGATGAAGCCTGGTGTCACCACGTGCCCACGCGCGTCGATACGCTTTTTCGCGGTCGCGCGCGCCACCCTGCCGACGTGAACGATGCGTCCGTCGTCGATGAGGACGTCGCCGACGGCGCTCGCAGAGCCGCTGCCGTCGACGACGGTGCCGCCCTCGAGCCACACGTCGAGCTCCTCCTCGCTCTCATAGGGCGCGGCCGAAAGAAATGCCGGCGGCGCCTCGGAGCTCTTCGCCGTGGCGGTTGCCGTTGCTCCCGCGGTTGCCGTCGCGGTGGCGGTCGCTGTCACCGTTGCTCCCGCGGTCGCGGTCGCGGTCGCGGTCGCCGCTGTCGCGGTCGCTGTCACCGCCGCGGTCGCCGTCGCGGTCGCTGCTGTCGCTGTCGCATCGGTGCCGGAGGGGCGGGCTCGTTCGCCGCAGCCCACGCCCGCGCACCATACGAAGAGCGCTGCGAGGCGGACGGCAAGCTCAGCCATGAGCCATCGTATCGCATACCAACCGCCGCGCGACGACGCGACGCGGTGTTCCGCGGCCGGCGGCTGCGTCCTGCGGCTGCGTCCTGCGGCTGCGTCCTGCGGCTGCGGCCGGCGGCTGCGACCCATGGCTGGGCGTTGCGCGCCGCGAACGTGCTCGGGCGCATCCAGCGCGGCGCCGCGCTTGTCTCCCCGTGCGCTGCGGCGACAGAATCGCGCAGCTAGTCGCCAGAGCGTCGCGCGCGCTATCGTCGCGCTCGCAACACCCACAAGAACGCCATGAAAACGAGATCTCGCGCCGCCGTCTGGATGATCGTCACCGCCTTGCTCGCGCTCCTCGCGCCGCGTCCCGCGGTGGCGAACGTGCAGTCGCGGCTCGGGATCACGTTCGCTTCGCTCGTGTCCGGCGACGAGAAGCCGGCGATCCTGCTCGCGCCGAGCGAGGGCGTGCGAACGGTCACGGTGAAGCTCGTCCGCTCGGACGGCGACAAGAGCACCGTGCGCTCGGGCGCAGCCTCGGCAGGCACGCAGGCGCGCATCGCCGTGCCGCAGCCGGTCGGGCAGTTCGGCTACAAGGGGCACTTCGACGTCGTCTTCGCGAGCGGCGAGACGGGCGCGCTCGACATGGAGTTTTCGCTCACCCGCGTCGACAAGCTCTCGCTCTCGCTCCTGCCCACCGACGTCGACCTCGATGCTCGCAGGCTGAGCTTCAAGATCAACAACCCGGCGCAGAAGGCGACGCTCGAAATCTACGGTAAAAACGGGCAAAAACTGAAATCCGAAGAGAGCGTCTACAACGGCGCGGTGGGCGGCACGAGCCTCACCATGACCTGGTCGGACCCCGGCCCCGACGCGCTCTACCTCGACCTCAAGGTCTACGACATCGCCGGCTTCTGGAAGGGTGTGCGGCTCACGCCGTTCCACATCGACATCCCGCACGAGGAGGTCGAGTTCGAGAACGCCAAGTGGGACGTTCGCGCGACCGAGGAGCCGAAGCTGAAGAAGACCCTCGGCCTCATTCGTGAGGCGGTCGAGAAGCACGGGCAGCTCATTCAGCTGCGGCTCTACATCGCCGGCTACACCGACACGGTGGGCAGCAAGGAGAGTAACCAGGTGCTCTCGAACAACCGCGCGCGCTCGATCGCCGCGTGGTACCGAAAAAACGGGCTCAAGATCCCGATCTATTCGCAGGGCTTCGGGGAGGACATCCTCTCGAAGGCGACCCCGGACGAGACGCCCGAGCCCGCCAATCGCCGCGCGGTGTACGTCCTCTCGAGCCAAACGCCAGCGGTCACCAAGGCGATCCCGAAGAGCAACTGGGCGCCGCTCTGAGCTGCGCGCGCCGCGAGCGACGCATTACACCTTGGCGTCGCAGGTGACGTAGATCTCCGTCAAGCGCTGGGCATCCTCGGGCGTCGTCGGGACCAGGAGCGCGACCGCGGCGCCGGGCGGCGGGCGGCTGTCGCCCGTGAGAAACATCAGTCGGACGTCGCGCTCCTCCGGGATCGGCACGACCACGACGCGCAACGCGGGCAGCGCGTACGGGACGCCCGCGAGCGCCATCGAGCCGCGGCGCGCCGTCGACGGCTCGGCCGCCCGCGAGCGAGGTTCATCTCCGAGGGGCAGCGGCGCCGACACGGCTGGTGATGAGGGCGCATGGGACGAAGGCGGCGCATGGGACGAAGGCGGCGCATGGGACGAAGGCGGCGCATGGGACGAAGGCGGCGCGTCGTCGACGGCGTCGCTCTCGTCGTCGGCTACGCTCGCGTCGCTGTCGTACTCGGTGCGGCGGGCGTAGTCTGGATCCAGCGCCAAGAGCGCGCGCCGCACGCGTGTCTCGGGCCGCACGATGGTGTCCTCTTCGCCCTCGTGAAAGCGAAAGCCCGGGCGCGGCAGCTGGCAGGCCAAGTTCGCCTGCGGTGGCACGGCCGGGACGACCGTGCTCGCCGCGCCGAGTCGCGTAGCGGCGGGCACTGCCCCTGGGCTCGCGAGCGTCTGGGCTTGCTTCGGGAGCTCGGGAGCCCGCTCGATGCGCGTGCGCTTGCGCTTCTCCTCCACGCGGTCGACGAGCGCGCTCGCCACCTTCAAGAGCTCGGTCGCCCGGACGTCGTCGTCGTTGTCGCTCGCGGACTCGGCCGCGCGCCGCAGCCACTTCAGCGCACCGCCGTCGTCGCCGCTGTCGACGAGCGTCGCCGCCGCCTGGAGCGCGAGCCGCACGTCCTCGCAGTCGCCTTCGCGCGGTGCGGGCACGAGCGGCGCCGCGGGGCGCATGCGGTCCCTGCCCGGAGGTGGCGCTACGCCCGGAGGTGGAACGGCGGCTCGCGGTTCGCTCGTGGGGCCTCGTCGACGCACGCGCGAAGTATACCGGTCTATCCCGACCGTGGCTCGGACCGCGGCGAACCTTCGCTCGCAGCGCGCCGCAGATCTCGCCGCCGCAAGAGAGTCGCGGTAATTCCGAGCGCGGCGAGCGCACCGAATGGGCTCGGAGACCGCCCGCGGCTCCCGACCGCGCACGCGCAGCCAGCGCCGCCTCCGGTTCGGTCGGTCGGGTCGTCGGTGCCGGAGCCTCCGGCGCCCACGATCCCCTCGGCCACGTCGAGCAGGTAGGCTTCGCCGCTCGGACGCCGAATGATGAGCGGGCGCGCGGGCCACGGTGCTCGCTCGGGGACCGCGTCGAGCGCGCTTGCTTCGATCGGCTGCGCGTCGCTGGCCCTGAAGCGCCAGGCCTTTGCGGTCGCGGCGTCGACGCTGCGACGTGCTCCTCCGTCGAGGAGCCACTGCAATGTGGGATCGCTCGCGAGCGCGACGAGGCGCGGCGCTTCATCGAGCGGCTCGGCGAAGGGCAGGGCCACGATGTCCGCCTCGCCCGCCGGGGCCTCGTCCCAAAACGGCGAGAAGCTCCAGGCGTTTTCGACGATGGCGTCGATCGGTCGTCGCACGCCGGCGAGCGCCACGGATTCGCACGTGAAGACCTGGGGGCTCTCGAGCAGCTCGTGCCGGAGCCCGCTCTCCGCATCGACCGCCGAGAATCGCAGCTCGTGCGCGGCGCCGTCGAACAGGCTGTACGGCGAGAGCGCCTCGAAGCCGTGGTCGCACGCGCCCACGAGCTCGCAGAGATCTTCGCGCGGCTCGTTCGCGCTCACCGTGGCACGCGGCTCTCCATCGGCCGCGACCTCGACCTCGAGCGGGAGATCCGGCGTGTCGGGGTCGTACGCGTAGCCGCGCAGTCGCGTGCAGTCGGCGACCTCGAGCGCGCCGAGCGGCGGGCTGTCGACGAGCACCTCGTAGGCCGCCACGAGCGACAGGTAAGGCGGCACGTACACGCTGCCGAGGCCTTGGACGTTCTGGCGAATGTTGAAATGCAGGTGGATCGACGTCGGGGTTCCGCCGAACTCGTTCGAGACGCGCCCGAGCTGTTGCCCGCGCTTCACCTTCTCGCCGACCGCCACCTGCACGCTGCCCATGTGGAGGTAGTCGTAGCGAGTGCCGTCGGCGGCGGTGAGGTAGACCGAGTAGCTCCCGATGCTGGTGATCGTCCCGTCCGTCGCCGCGACCACCCAATGCACGTCTTTTTCGCATGTGGCGGCGCGGATGTCTTGGCCTTGGTGGCCTGTCCCTGCCGGGCAGAGCGGCATGTCCCAACTGCGTGTCTCGCAGTAGTTGTCGCGCCACGGGTAGCTGTAGTTCGAGTCGTCGCACTGGCCGCCGGCGGGGCCGAGGAAACCGCCGGCGTTGTAGACCTGCGAGTTCGCGAACGCGGGCGTCTTCTCCATCGGAAAGCGAATGCCCGCCGCGTAGACGTGGTCATCGATGCGGCCATCGCCCGAGCCCTCGATGAGATCGCCCGGCGGCAGGTAGCTGAACTCGGCCGCGCGCGCGTGACTCGCGAGCGTGCCGACGAGGAGCGCGGCCACGACCGTCGGCGTCAACGACGAGGCGCCGATCGCGGCAGCTCGACATGCGCGGATCACGGCTGGCCTCCCGCGCCGCCGACGTAGCTGAGCGCCGCCGTGAGCCCCAGCAGCGTGCGCTCGTCGGCGCAGCGGGGTTCGCTCGGCGTGTCGCACTCGACCTCGAGCACGTAGGCGACGCCGTTCTCGAGCCACGACGCGCTCCAGATCGCCTCGTTTTGCGTGACGAACGCGGGCTCCCCGCGCACGATGGAGCGGCCGCGCGCCGGGGCGACGCCGGGATGAGGGTGCGCGAGCCGCGTGCCTCCGAGCGAGATCGTGAGTCCGCCTTCGCGCGCGGCGATCGCGTACCACGCGGGGCCGGTCATCACCCTCGTCACCGCGAGGAGCGCCGGCTCGCGCAGCACGAGCACCGGGACCGGCGATGTCCGCACCGCGTCTCGCGACGATTCGTCGAGCCTCGCGAATGCAATGCGATCCAGCGTGCCCGCGGCGGGCCAGCGCACCGCCCCCGCGACGGTGTCCGCGGTTCGGTCGTCCGCAGCTTGCCCGCCGCGCGGCCTGTCGCTCACGGGCGTCGCCTCGACGCGCGGCTCACAGGCGATCAGGGACGCGCACAAGGGCAGGGCGAAAACTACCCGAGAGTCTCTAGCGCCCACCCGCGCACGTTACGCCGTCGCCGCCGCGCTGAAAATCGCGCTCTCTTCCGAACGTCGCGAGCTGTCGATGGCACGAGGCGCCGAAGTCGCTGCTTGCGTGACGGCGCCTCAGTCGCCGAAACAGATGCCCACGTCGCGCGCGGCCTGGAGTAGCGAGTCGCGCAAAGAGACATGATGCGGGTCGGCGATCGCCTCGGCGATGGGCACACAGACGACGTTCGGCGTGCGCAGCGCGACCATGTGCGCGAACTTGCCGTCGGCGAGCGCATCGATCGCTGCGGCGCCGAAGCGCGTGCCGAGAATGCGGTCGAACTGCGTCGGCGTGCCGCCGCGCTGCACGTGGCCGAGCACGGTGACGCGCACCTCCGTCGCGAGGTGCGGCTCGAGCGCCGCGGCGAGCTTCGACCCGGCGCCGAATAGGCGCGGCATCTTGCCGAGGTCGCGCGCGCCGGCAAAGCTCTGCTCGCCGTCGGCGGGGCGCGCCCCTTCGGACACGACGAGGATACTGTGCGGCTTGCCCGTCGCTTGCCGCGCTCGGATGGCGCGCACGAGGGGCTCGATGCGATACGGGAGCTCGGGAATGAGGCACGCGTGGGCACCGCCGGCGATCGCGGCGCTGAGCGCGATCCAGCCCGCGTCGCGTCCCATCACCTCGACGATCATCGTGCGGTCATGGCTCTCGGCGGTGTCTTGGAGGCGATCGATCGCGTCGGTCGCGGTCTGCACCGCGGTGTTGAAGCCGAAGGTGTAGTCCGTGGAGCCGAGATCGTGATCGATCGTCTTCGGCACGCCGACGATGCGCAGGCCCTTGTCGATGAGCCGCTGCGAGATGCGCATGCTGCCGTCGCCGCCGATGCTCACGAGGGCGTCGAGGCCGAGCTTCTGGTAGTTCGCGACGACGACGTCGGACACGTCCACTTCGACGCGCTCGCCGTCCTTGGTCGTCACGTACGCGAACGGGTCGCTCTTGTTCGACGTGCCGAGGATCGTCCCGCCCTTCGTGAGGATGTCGCTCACGTCGGCGACCTCGAGCCAGCGGTTGCCGCGTGGCGAGCGGTAATCGAGATCGATGAGTCCGTTCGTGGCATCCTCGATGCCGAGTACCTGCCAACCGCGCGCGCGGGCCTTGATGACCACCGCACGGATCACCGCGTTGAGCCCCGGGCAATCGCCCCCACCCGTCATGACGCCGATCCGCTGGATGCTCACGCCGACCTCAGTAGCGCCGCGGTCGCGCGCCCACAAGCGAGCGCAGTCGGGCCCGGCGGAGTCAGCCCGAGCCGAGCCGAGCCGCGCAGCGTTAGTGTCCGCGTCAGCCGAGCCGCGCAGCGTCAGGGTCGGCGTCCGCCGAGCCGCGCGAGGGTCGTGGTAGCGCAGCGTTGGTGATGCACGTGAGCTGGTCGAGCAGCTCGGGGCACTGGGGTTCGCGGCGCTCGACGGCCTGGGCGGCGAAGCGCGTGAGGTTGCCGAGCACGCTCATCAGCGCCTGCTGCGGTACGCGGCCTGGGCATTTTTCGGCCGTCGCGGCGACGAGCTCCGCGGCCCGCGTGGCAAGCTGCACGCTGCGCGCGATTCGGCTGCGAAGTGCGACTCCGGCGACCAACACCGACGCTTGCGCGACGTCGATCAGGCGATGCGCGGTCACGGCGTCGCCGCCATGCTTCCCCGTGGCCTGGCGCGCGAGCCACAAGCTGCGGCTCGCCGGCTGCGTGCTCTTCGTGCGGCCGTCTTCGACGAGCTGCGACCACGCCGAGGTGAGATGCGCCGCCGTCGCGAGGAGACCTTGTACTTCTTGAGGTTCGGCCAGGGCTTGCGTCCAGAGCTTCTCGACCACGTCGATGAGCCGCACGAGGCGCGTCTCGTCCTGGGCGACGCCCACCTGCGACAGCATGTCATGGCTCCACGCCACGCCCTCGAGGGCGCGCACGACGCGCGATGCCTTGCGGTTGCGAGCGCTCGGGACGCCCTTGTCGAACCACTCGGACGTGTGGTGGACGTGCACGAGCTCGCGCACCGTCTCGAGCGCCTCGTCGAGCGTGGCGAGCGTCTCGTCCAAGAGCGGCTTGTCGCTCGCATTGGGTGCCGTGGGAGTGGCCTCGTCGCCCGTGAGCTGCTCGGTCGCGCGCGACGCGGCGTTCACGAGCGCGTAGACGAGCACGCTCAACATCTCAGCGCGGTGCGCCTGGTTCGGCGGGCACCAGCGTCGAAACCGCTCCGAGGTCGCGCGAATCGTCCGCACGAGCCACCGCTCGATCGGAGCGTCGCCGTCGGTCGCGTCGTCGCCCATGAAGCGGATCACGCGCCCGACGAGGAGGGTCATCGCGCTGAGGGTGGTGCGCCGGCCGATCTCCGACTCTCGCCGCGTCGCGTCCGCCGCGAACCGCTCTTGCAGCGCGTCGGCGAGCGCAAAATACTCACTCGACGCCTGCGCGAGACCCGCCGGACCGAACCACCGGCTCGCGCTCGCGAAGGCCATGGTCTCGAGGTAGTCGGAATACACGCAGAGCTGCTCGGGCGTCGCCGCGCCGGCCTCCATCATTCGGAGCGCCGCCGTCAGCGTCTTCTGCATGTCCGCGGCCTCGCGCCCCGCGTCGTTTGCGGGGCGGTTCACGAGGCAAAGCTGCGCGCCACTCAAATTCACCATGGTGGGCCCTCGCGGGGGCGCTTCATGCGTCCCTCACACGGGGCTGAACGGCCGACACGCTCCGTCCTTGAGTAACCGCCGTCGCGGCAGTGCCATAGGGTGCGGCGTGCCTCCGTCACGGCTAGCAGGGCGCCACGAGCCCGGTAGCTTGCGCTATCCTCGGGCCCGGATGGTGCGCGCGCTGGGGATCCGCATGAGCCTGGTCACGGGCGCTCTCGGCCTGTTCGCGTGCACCGGCGAGCCCGAGGTCGTCGAGGCACCGCTCTGTCCGCTCGAGGTGACGCGCGAGTTCACCAACGTGAGCGTGGCGCAGCCCGAGCTGCCCGACACCACCGGCCCATGCCTCGTCCTCGACGACCTCGACGGCGACGGCACCCTCGAGCTCGTCACCAACACCTTCCTCGTCGCCTCCGAGTCGCGGCTCGACCTCTTTCGCCAAGAGGGCGGCGAGTTCAAGCTCGTGCGCTCGCTGCTCGATGGCGGCGGTAACCCCATCGCTTGCACGGCCGCGGACTACGACAACGACGGACGGCTCGACATCTACGCGATCGCGCGAGAGGTCCACGTGCCGCATCTCTTTCACAACGACGGCGGACTCGCGTTCTCCGAGCCCGCGGGCGCGCTGCCGCCGCTCGAGGTGGAAGATCTCGCGTATTTCGGCCACGGGTTCTTCGACTACGACAACGACGGCTTCGTCGATCTCATGATCGGGCGCTACGTAGGCGTGCCGAATCTGCAGCCGGCCGCGTGCGTCGCCACGAAGAGCGACATCTACTGTCCGCCGTTGACGGAGATGGCCCGCGCCGAGCCGCTCATGTTCCACAACCTCGGCGGCAAGCGCTTCGAGCTGCTCGCTAGCGGGGCGTTCCCGGCGCCGTGGGCCACGATGACGCACACGCTGTCGCCAGTCGACTGGGACGGCGACGGGTTCTTGGACGTGTTTCTCGCGAACGACTTCGGTCCCGACCAGCTCTACCTGAACGAGGCCGGCAGCGGCGCCTTTGTCGACCGCGCGGACGAGCTTGGCTTCGGCGGCCCCAACCACGGCATGGGCGCGGCGATTGGCGACTTCGACCTGGACGGACACCGCGATCTCTTCGTCGCCGACCTCGGGCCGGGGCGCCTGTTCATGGGCGACGGGGGCGGTCACGTCGTCAATCGCGCGCTGGAGCGCGGCGTGGCGCAGGCGACGCGGTACACCTCGAGCTGGGCGCCGATCGCCGCCGACCTCGATCACGACGGCGACGAGGACCTCCTCGTCGTCACCTCGTTCGTCGGCACGAACGACGGGGACGTGATGCGCACGGCTGCCGGCGGCGAGACCCTCGACGTCATCGACCAGCACGACATCCTGCTCTGGAACGAAGGTGCCAAATTCACTGCCGCGGAGCTCCCGCATCGGCTCAAGACCCACCGCAGCGTGATGTACGGGGCGAGCGCCGCGGGGGACATCGATGGCGACGGGGATCTCGACCTGGCCGCGATGTCCTCCCACATCGCGGAGTTCCGCCTGATGAGAAATGATTTGAGCGGCGGCAACTGGCTCGCGGTCGAGCTGTCGAGCTCGCCGACGCAGACCGCGACGGGCTCGCGCGTCACATTGTTTCGAGAGGGCGCGGCGATCGCGACGCGCGAGTATCACAACTCGCTGGGCTCGGTCGGCGTGTCGCAGCGCGCGCTGCACTTCGGCCTTTGCGACGTGGAGGCCATCGACGCCCTCGAGGTCCGCTGGCCAACGGGTGCCGTCGAGCGCGTCGAGGGTCCGATCGCGACGAACCAGCGGCTCGAGCTCACGGCCCCCAATCGGTGACGGCGGCGCGGCTCGAGCGAGGCGCCAGCTGACGGAGGCGCGGCTCGAGCGAGGCGCCAGGTGACGGAGGCGCGGCTCGAGCGAGGCGCCAGGTGACGGAGGCGCGGCTCGAGCGAGGCCGTTAGGCGACCGAGCAGGAGACCGAGGGTCGGGCGAAGGAAACTGGCGGAGGGAGCAGGATTTGAACCCGCGGTACCCTTGCGGGCACTCCTGATTTCGAATCAGGCACCTTCGGCCACTCGGTCATCCCTCCGCCGCGCAACATGGCAAAGCGCCTCCCCTAGGTCAAGCGGCGTGTTCGCCGCAGTTCGCCGCAGCGTGTTGGCCGCGGCGTGTCGGCGGCAGCATGTGCGCGGCGCTCGCCCGAGCACCGGCGTCGCGCGCGAGCTTCGGCTATAAGCCGTGCGTGACCTGCCGCGCGAAGGCGCGCGCTCGTGGAGCGTGCGATGGCTGAAGCGCCGATCCTGGCCGGACGGCTCGCGTCGCATCCGCTCGCGCCCGCGTTCGCGACCGAGGTGGCGCGCGTGCATCGCCGCTATGCGACCGAGGTCGTGGCGGCGTTCGCGTTGTGCCCGTTCATGAGCGATCCGGTGAGCGCGTTCGGGCGCTTCTGCGTCGTGCTCGACCGCGACCCGGAGCTCGAGACGGCGGTCGCGCACGCGACGGTGGAGCCCGGCGTCGTGCACCTCGTCTACCCGCTCGCCCGCTGCGACGTCGCGACGTTCGAGCGCTTCGGCAGCAGTGTGCACGAAGGGGCAAGGCGAGAGGCCGCGAAGCTCGAGCGCTCGGTGCTGCCGGTGCACGCGACGTTTCACCCCGAGATGAGCGGGGACCGCTCGACCGCTGCCAAGCGCGTCGCTCTCGTCCGCCGTGCGCCCGATCCGTTCGTGCAGCTCGTCCCCGAGGGGCTCATGCAGGGCGGCGGCACCGCGTTCGTCGACGTGTCGAAGCTCGACCTCGCGTCGCTCTCGAGCCAGCCGGCGGCCCCGCGGAAAAAGACGCTCGCGCGGCTCGACGACGCCGAGCTCGACGCGCTCGAGGCGCGCATCGCAGACATTGTTGCCGATCGGCGCGAGAGCTACGCGAGGTTCCTTCATGCGCTCGCGTGACTTGCTCTTCGCGGTCGCCTGTACCTTGAACGGCGTGCTCGTGGCGTGCTCCGTGCCGCATGCGGCAGCGCCGCCGTCGAGCGCGATCCCCGCGCCGCCGCCGATGTGGCCGCCCGATCCGCGCGTCGTCGCGATCGCGCGCGCTGCCGCGGAGCGAGGCAAGAGCTCGAGCGTGCCCGAGCCTGCTGGCGAGCCGAACCCCGCGAGCGATCGGGACCCCGACGACGCTGCTCGCGACGAGGAAGGCGCGGTGGCTTCTGCGCCGCCGTCGAGCGCGGTGGTGCCGCCCACAGCGCCGTCGAGCGCGGTGGTGCCGCCGCCATTACCGGGCGAGGGACCGACGGGGATCGTCGCGATCGAGACGCCCTACAAGCTCGGTGAGCGTCCCGCGCCAGTCACGCCGGCCGCGTACAAGCGAGACATCGCGGAGCTGCGGCACTGGGGCAAGGGAGGCACGGGAACGCTCGCGGCCCCGCTGCCCGGCGTCGTCGGGCACCCCGATCCGCGGGTGACGCTGAACGTGACCGCCGCGGCCGGCCCGCACAAGCTCGGCGACCTTCAGCGCCTCGGGCGGCGCAACCACTGGATCAACGTGATCCGGTGCTATCGGCTCGGCGCGTACAAGGACTCGAACTTGCGCGGGTGGACGAAGGCGACGGCGGAGATCACGAAGGCGGGTGACGTGCGCGCCGCGGCGCTGCTCGAGACCGAGCTCGACGATGCGGAGGTCGCCGCGTGCATCGTCGACAAGCTGCGCACGCTGAAGTTCTCGCCGCAGAAGGGCGGCACGCGCGCATCGTTCGAGATCAAGGTGGGCCCGGGCGACGAGCCGATGCCGCCGCCCGCGGAGCTCATCCTTCCCGGCGAGGGACAGCTCGCTCCCGAGAAGCTGCTCGAGGTCGTCGAGGCCGCGCGACCCGCGTTCGTCGCGTGCTACAGCGCCGCGTTCGGTTATGCCCCCGAGCTCTGGGGTCGCGTGCTCGTGCGGTTTCATCTCACCGAGCGCGGCAAACTCGACGAGGCCTTCGAGGCCGGCACCCAGTTCCCCGATCCGCGCGTGAGCCAATGCGTGGTGCACGAGGCGCGCAAGCTGAAGTTTCCGAAGCCCGATGGCGGCGACATGAGGTTCGTCGTCGGGCTCCGCTTCTACACGGACCGCTCCGCGCACGCGCTGCCGCCGCTGCCGCACGTCGGGCAACGTTGAGCCGGTCCGTTCCTGCGTTGCGTCCCGAGTGCGGCGAGCGGCAGCAACCGATCGGTGGCAAGCCGCCGCGTCGTCGAGGGGCGGCGGCGGTGGGCGACACGCCGAACCACGGCGGCGCGGGTGCCGACAAAAACGAAACGGGCGACACCGAAGTGCCGCCCGCAGGCTCGTCGCTCAAGCTTGGCTGCGAGGTGCCACGTCGAGCGCAGCGATCTCTCGCGGCGCGCCACGTGGCTGTGGCCTCCATCGACACGAGGCTCAGCATCGACTGAGCCTCCATCGACACGAGGCTCAGCATCGACTGAGCCTCCATCGACACGAGGCTCAGCATCGACTGAGCCTCCATCGACACGAGGC
>SXGR01037888.1_pt1 | contig 16455 bp, 9 predicted proteins | sample 3174711 | NCBI WGS metagenome assembly SXGR01 (sample SAMN11356860, study PRJNA531348) | freshwater metagenome | isolation source: freshwater sample F1-60 | place: China: Fuxian Lake, Yuxi | collected 2017-12-25
AGCGTCGCCCCGCCGATGCCGAGCTGACCCGAGGAATCGCTACCCCAGCAGTGGAGGCCGGCGGTCGATCCGGTCCGCATGCCGCAGGTGTGCCGACCTCCTGCGGTCAGTTCGCCGAACGTCGTCGGCTCGGCGGTGCCGGCGTTCAGCACCTCTGAGGACCCGGAATCCTCGACGGAGATCACGCCTCGTCCGAGCTGACCGGACTGGTTGGCTCCCCAGCAGCGGGCGGTGCCGTTGGCGACGAGTGCACAGGCGTGCTGGTCGAGACCGGTGGCATTGCTCACGGTGATGCCGACCGCACCGCCGGCATCGTTCGAGCCGAAGAACACCGCGAACGGTGCGGCGGGTTGGATGACCGAGTTGCTGGGGAACAGCAGCTGGCCCGACTCGTTGGAACCCCAGCAGCGGATGCTCCCGTCGACGATCAGGGCGCAGGTGTTCGCTCCCCCCGCCGCCAACTCGACGATTCCACCCATTGCCGCTGTTGAGATCGGTGACGTGACCACCGTCTGGGGCACGAACTTGAAGGTGTTCGAACCGCCGGAGCCGTCGCCGAGCTGACCGACCTCCGATGACCCCCAGCACCGGGCGGTGCCGTCGGCGATGAGTGCGCAGGTGTGCTCGTCGCCGGCGACGACCTGCACCACGTTGGGCAGTGCACTGCCGCTGCCGCTCACCTGCACCACCCGGGGGCTGGATGCATCGTTCGTGTTGGCCGTTCCGAGCTGCCCCTTCCCGTTCTCGCCCCAGCAGGACACGGTGCCGGACTGACTGAGGGCGCAGGCGTGCGCCCCGCCGACGGCGATCTGGACGAACCCGGTGACCGCGGGGTCGCTGTCACCGATGTTGTCCCGTCGGACGAACGTGGCGAACGAGCTGAACCCGCCCGCCGCCGTGTCACCCAGCTGGCCGGAGCTGTCACTTCCCCAGCACCGGATCGTGGTGTCGATCAGGAGCGCGCACGCCGACGAGGCCCCGGCGCTCACCTGGGCGACCTCGCCTGCCATCGTGGTCGATGGCCCGACGAGCACCGACCCCGGTGCGGACCGATTGATGAACGCCGGTGACCCGCCCCCACCGAGGCGGCCCTCGCCGGCGTTGCCCCAGCACCACGCACCCAGGTCGTTGCCCAGGGCGCAGGTGTGGTCGCGGCCGCCGTCGGCGGACTCGATGGCCAGGAGTTCCTTGTTGTCCGACTCGAAGTACCCGAACACGTCGAGCAGGTAGTGCGCGTTGCCTCCGAAGTGCTTGATCGCCAGATCGTCCATGCCCTTTCGGCCGAGCGCCAGGCTGCCGGTGTTCGTGATCGACCGGCCGGCCGACAGGTTCAGGAACGTGCCGGTCGGCGACGCGCCCACCGGGTACGGACGGGTGAAGCCGGCAGCCGACGGCGACACGGCCGTGAGCGACGCCTCGATGGCGACCGCACCGTGGGGCACGCCGCACCCGGTCGGGACGCTGCCCCCCTGGGAGCGGTAGTTGACCGACGCGCCGGACGTCTGGATGTGTCGGGTCACCCCGTCGGGGAACCGCCCGCCGGTTCCGGCCGGCCCGCCGACGTTCCGGGTGTCGAGCACCCGGCACGGCGTCACGGTCTGGTAGCGGGCCGACAAGGGTGACGTGGAGAAGTAGCCCTGCACGTCGACGATGACGTGGGTCTTGCCGCCGAAGTGGCGGATCTGCAGGTCACCGGTGGCGAGGTTGGCGGCCTTCGTGGTGCCCGTGTTGGTGGCCGCTGTCGTCCCGTTGAAGTTCACGAACGCGGTCGTGGACTCGGCACCGGGAGTCCCCGGCGACACCCGGAGGAAGCCAGTGGCCTCGGGCTCCACGGCGGTGATCGACACCTCCACGGCGGTCGCGCCCACCGGGACCCCACACCCGGCGGCGGGACCACCCTGGCTGGTCATGTTGTCGGAGCCGACGACCTGCACACCGCGCAGCCCACCCTGTCCGAGCTTCGGGTTGGCGGGCCCGACGACAAGGCGGGTGTCGGCGGCCCGGCAGGGCTGTGACAGTGGCGTGTAACCGAGCGTGCCGGCGGCGGTGTAGTACCCCTGGACGTCGACGACCAGGTGGGTCTGTCCACCGAAGTTGGCGATCGCCAGGTCGAGGGTTCCGCTCGCTGCCAGCGGCACGGTGCCGGTGTTGGTGATGCCGATCGCGGACGTGTAGTTGACGAAGGTCGCTGTCGGGGCGGTCCCACCGGCGGCGAACGCACGCAGGAAGCCGTCGCCGATCGGGTCGACGGCAGTGATGGAGACCTCGACGGCGGCGGCGCCATCGGGGACCGCGCAACCGCCGGCGGTCCCGCCCTGGGCGGCGAAGCCGGCACCGGTGCCACCGACCTGGATCTGCCAGGTGGTGCCGTCGGTGCGCCGGCCGCCCGTCCCGGCACCCTGGGGGGTGGCGGTTCGACTGTCGGCGACGCGGCACGGGTTGATGGCCGTCAGCCCGAGTCCACCCGGGACCGGGTCGGCCGCCGCAGGCGGTGTGGACGGCGAGAGTGCTGCCTCCGTGCCGACCCCGGCCACGCCCAGTCCGGCGGCCAGGATCGCCGTGGCGACGACGGCGCCGATCGATCGTCGGGCCCGCCGCCTCCGCGGTGGCTCGTGGTGACGGGTTACGTCGGTGTGGTGCATCGCCCTGCTCCGTTCCTCGCTCGAATCAGCGTGCGGCCTCCTGCCGCTGCTGGTCCTGAACGCTCCGCGCCGGGATCGTGACACAAATCCAGCGGCCGGTACCGGCGGAACCGACCTGCCGTGGCGTCCATCCCGACCGGGGAGGCCGAGGCCCGCCGTGCGGGGGGCGTGGCCGCAGCTCAGGCGCCGAGGCCCTGGACCAGCGTCGGCGAGAGGTTGTCGCCGGCCACACCGTCGCCGACCTGTCCGAGGGCATCGTCACCCCAGCACCGGACCGCCCCCCAGTCGTGGAGCATGCAGGTGTGTCGCCCGCCGGCGGTCAGCTCGACCACACCCCGAATGGGGGCGCCCACCGTCGTCGGTCCGGTTCGGAACCCATCGCCAGCAGAGCTGTCGCCGATGCGCCCGTCGAGCCGGCTGCCCCAGCACCGGGCGGTGGTGTCCTCGAGTCGGGCGCACGTGTGCTGGGTCCCTCCGGTCACGTCGAGCACGTCGAACATCGTCACCGGGTTCCGGACGGTCGACGGAACGGCCCGGAACGACCCGACCCCGTCCCAGCTCCCCGTACCCAGTTGCGCACTCGAGGCCTGCCCCCAGCACCGGACGGAACTGTCGCTCAGGGTGGCGCACGTGTGGTTGGCTCCGGCGCTGAGCTGGATCGCTCCCGCCAATGCGGGTCCGCCCGCGAACGTGGTGACCGGAGTCGGGAACGGACGGTCCGCTCCGGCGGATCCGGTCCCGAGTTGGCCGAGCGAGTTCTCACCCCAGCACCGCACCGTGGTGTCACGCATCAGCGCGCAGGTGTGTGCGGCCCCGGCCGTGATCTGCACGGCATCGCCGAGGAGCGTCCCACCGGGGACCACGACGTGGCCGGCGTGGACCGTCGGCTGGTCGATGCCGCCCACCGCACCCGAGCCGAGCTGGCCGGAGGTGTTGAGGCCCCAGCAGGCCACGGTCCCGTTGCTCCGGACCGCACAGGAGTGGTTGTCACCGACGGCCACCTGGGCGACCTCGACGAGCAGCGCATCGGCTGCGATGCGCACGACCGTCGGGTTGCTCCGCACCGACTGACCGTCGCCGGTGGTCCCGTCGCCGATCTGTCCGTAGCGGGCGTACCCCCAGCAGACGACGGCGGCGAGCTCGCCGCTGGTCGCACACGAGTGACTGGTTCCGGCGTCCACCTGCATCAGCCCGGTCAGCTCGAACCCGTCGACATTGCGGATCGGCGCAGGCGTCGACCGGCCGACCCGGGTTCCGTCTCCGAGCTGGCCGTAGAGATTGCCGCCCCAGCACTCGGCCCGGCCGTCGACGAGGACCGCACAGGTGTGGTCACCGCCGGCGTCGACCTGTTCGGCGCTACCAGCATCGTTCTCCGGCCCGTCGAACCAGCCCAGCACGTCGACGATGTAGCCGGCGGTCCCGCCCTGGTGGTGCAGGAGCAGGTCGCGGTGACCGGCCCCGCCGAGGTGGAGCGTTCCGACGTTCGTGATGCTGTGGCCGGCGACGAAGTTCAGCACGGTGCCGCGCCCGGTCGCCCCCGGGGTGGTCGCCTGGGCGAACCCCCGTCCGCTGGGGGCGATCGCCGTGATCGCGGCCTCGACCGCACTCGCCCCGCTCGGAACCATGCAGCCGGACGCGGCCGGAGCCCCCTGGGCGAGGAAGGCTCCCCATCGGCCGGCGAGCCGGAGGGAGCGTTCGTGGCCGTCCCCGAGCGGCGTGCCGGTTCCCGTCGGCCCGACGGCGCGGGTGTCGGCGACCCGACACGGGGTGATCGTGTGGTACCGGCGTCCGCCGGAATCCGGGTAGTAGCCGTGGATGTCGATCACGACGTCGGTGCTGCCCCCCTGGTTCCGGACGGCCAGGTCGAACGCCCCTGCGGCAGCCAGCGCGACCGAGCCCGTGTTGGTCACGCCGGCACCGTCGGCGACGTTGAGCACGGTCGCTCGGAACGGGCTCCCGTCGTTGGGGGCGGCGCGCAGGAAGCCCGTGCCCGACGGGTCGACGGCGGTGATCGAGACCTCGACTGCTGCGACCCCGTCGGGCACGCCGCACCCGGTCGGGGATCCTCCCTGCCAGGCCAGCGAACCCGGCCCGGCGACCATGAAGGAGCGGACGGTGCCGTCGGTGAACCGCTGGCCCGGTGAGCGACGGGTGTCGGCGGCCCGGCACGGTGTGGGGAGCGTCTGGTAGCCCAACCCGCCGGCGGAGTCGAAGTACCCCTGCACGTCGATGACCACGTGCGTCGGACCGCCGAAGTTCGCCACGGTGACGTCGAGGAGGCTCGGGCCGGTCACCGGAACGGTGCCGGTGTTCGTGACCCCGCGACCAGCGCTGTAGTTGAGGAAGGTCGCCGTCGGCGCGGCCGTGCCTGCGGGGAAGATTCGGATGAATCCGGAAGCAGTCGGGCCGACGGCCGTGACCGAGAACTCGACGGCGCTGGCGCTCTGCGGGATGGCGCACGGACTACCCGGACCGGCGGCTGCGAAGCTGCGGGTCCCACCGTCGGTGAGCGGTGCGGCGACGGTGCGGGTGTCCGCGATCCGGCACGGGGTGATGGGGGTGAACCCGAGACCGGGGTCGACCTCAGCGGCGCCGACGACCGGTGCGCCGCCGATCTGCAGTGCCCCTGCCGTGAGCACGGTGGCCAGTACCACCAGTGCGGTCGTCGGTCCTGTGGTTCGTCGAGTCATGTGCACCCACGCAGTGTCGGTTCCGGACGACCAGAGTCAGGGTGCCATCGATCTGACGGTTTTCGGCGGGGCGGTCGGCGGGCGTCAGTCGGGGGAGCCCTGCTGGGACTGGGTGCGGACCAGCTCGACCAGGTTCCCGATCGCGACGTTCACGTCCACCAGGTGCAGGCCCCACTCCGGCGTGAGCAACCCTCCCAGCCGCTCCGGGCGCTGGTCCCCCGGAGCCCAGGTGCTCGTCACCTCGAGCCAGTCCGTGCGGTCGTCGCTGGCGCACCGGGCGTTCCACCAGCCCTCCAACCGGACGAACGGCGTGGTGGTTCCGGGTCGCGCCCCGGCGGGGTAGTAGGAGTCGAGTGGAGCCGATCCGCCCGACAGGTCGGCCGGGTTCGTGCAGATGACACGTCCGCCACCACCGCGCAGCCGGCCGAAGAAGCTGTTCTCGGGGGGCGGCGCTGCGGCGTCGAACGTCGCGTAGCTCACGACGCATCCGACTTGGTCGGCCGCCGTGCAGGGCGGGACGTTCCCGAAGGCGCCGGGCGACCCGGGCGCCGGCACGCCGCCCCCGATCAGCAGGGCCGAGACCATCCGTTCGCGGAGCGCCGGATCACCGTCGATCCGCTCGGCGATGAGACGTCGCAGGTGACCGGCCCCCTGTGAGTGTCCGATCAACACGAACGGCCGTTCACCACCGTCGTTGCGGAGGTAGTGCTCCCACGAGTCGACGACGTCGCCGTAGGCGACATCCCCGGGCGCCGGAACCCCGGGCACCGTGGTGGTCGAGCCACCGGAGAAGGCGGCGAGACCCCGCACCGGGATCTGCCGGTAGAGCGGCGCGAACGTCCGGCAGACCTCGGCGAACCGGGCGAACTGGTTGGCGATGACGTTGCGTTCCTCGTCGCCCGGGGAGCGGTCGGCGTTCGGCGGGTCGTCGGCGGACACGGTCGGGTAGACGTAGAAGCAGTCGATCGGCGGGTCGGTCGCGGGGGTGAACGGCTCGACCTCGGTGCTGCCGTCGGCCCGGACCAGGGTGGCGGTCAGGTCGATGTCGCAGGCGTCGTCGGTGAGTTCGGGGCGACACAGCCAGTTGGTCGGGTCGTCGTAGGCGCTGACGGGGTCGGGCCCGGGTGGATCGCCGGCCCCGTCCGGCAGGCTCGTGGCGGCGGTCTGCTCCGGTCCCGGTCCCACGGTCGTGGTCGGCTCGGTGGTCGGTGCGGCGGTCCCGTCATCGGACGAGCAGGCGGAGAGCAGCAGGCCCATCGCCACTGCGATCGCCCCGGCGGTGCGACCGAGCGCGCCGCCACGGATCGAGCGCCCTCGTGTCGGCCGGGCGGCGCGGTCGGAACGGGAGGTTCGGTGCTGCACGGCAGGCGTCCTGATCTGGTCGGGGTCATCTCCACGGTCGAGCCGACCGTGCTCGAGACGATGCTACGGCTGGGCCCTGCCGGCGCTCGGGCACTCGCTCCGGCGGGGGTGCGACGCAGGCCCACCGGTACGCTGCAGCACGTGTCCGGGACCCTGCGCGCCGAGGAGTACGTGGACGGCGTCCTGGCCGGTGACCGCACCGTCCTGGCCCGTGCGATCACGCTGCTCGAGAGCAGCAACCCGACGCACCGGGCCCTGGCGGGCGAGGTCCTCCAGGGGTTGCTCGAGCACTCCGGCGGGTCGCACCGGGTCGGGATCACCGGGGTCCCGGGCGTCGGCAAGTCGACCTTCATCGACCAGTTGGGCGTCAACCTCACCGGCGCCGGCCACCGGGTGGCGGTGCTGGCGGTGGATCCCACCAGTTCGAGGACGGGCGGGTCGATCCTGGGCGACAAGACACGCATGGAACGACTGGCGGTCGACCCGAACGCGTTCATCCGGCCGTCGCCGGCCGGCTCGACGCTCGGTGGGGTGACCCGCTCGACCAGGGAGACGATCCTCGTGTGCGAGGCCGCGGGCTTCGACGTGGTCCTCGTCGAGACCGTGGGGGTCGGCCAGTCCGAGACGGTGGTGGCGGGGATGGTCGACTGCTTCCTGGTGCTGATGCTCAGCGGAGCCGGCGACGATCTCCAGGGAATCAAGAAGGGCGTGCTCGAGCTGGCCGACGTGGTGGCGATCAACAAGGCGGACGGTGACAACGTGCAGCGGGCCGAACTGGCGGCCGGCGAGTACCGCACCGCGTTGCACCTGGTCGGGTCGCCCACGCCCACGTGGACGACGCCCGTGCTCACCTGCTCGGCCATCACGAACACCGGTCTGGACCGGGTGTGGGAGCAGGTGACCCTGCACCGTACGACCGCGGTGGGGTCGGGCCGGTTCGAGGAGCGGCGACGCCGCCAGCAGGTCGAGTGGATGTGGTCGATGCTCGACGATCGGCTCCGGGCGGCGCTGCGGTCGGAGCCCGGGGTCCGGGCCCGGCTCGAGGAGCTCGAGCTGGCGGTGGAGGCGGGCCGGATGCCGGCGACGGTGGCCGTGGACGAGCTCTGGGCCCTGTTCCGGGCCGGGTAGATCTTCCCGCTTGCCGCTCGGGGCCGGACGGCGTTGTCTGGAGGGGTGCCGCGCCCGTCCTTCCCGCTCCGTGCCCTGACCGCAGCGGTGGTCGTCGGCGCGACGATCGCCGCCCTGGGTGTGGCGTGCGGAACCGAGGTGGAGCAGGCGGGTCCGCCGGCCCAGGTCGATGCAGCGACCTCGTTGCCCTCCGCGCCCGGCGCCGAGGTGGCCGGCGTGACCGAGGAGCGTCCGACGGTCGACGCCGCCCTGGAGCAACGGTTGCGGTCGACGGTCCTGTCGGTGACCTCGCAGGGGTGCGGGTTCGAACGTCAGGGCACGGTGAGCCTGGTCGACCTGGCGGGCAGTCCGCTGGCGCTGTCGAACCGCCACGTCCTCGCGGGTGCGACGGACGCCGTCGTCACGCTCCCCGACGGGGACTCCGTCGACGTCCGGGTCGGCGGGTCGGTGCCCGGTCGAGACGCCGCCGTCCTCGATCCGCAGGATGCGCTGGCCACGGGTCTGGTGGCGACGACGCTCCCGGTCGGGCCCGCCCCCGAGGTCGGTGCGGAGGTGGTCGTCGCCGGACATCCGGGCGGGGTCTTCTCGGCGGTCCCGGGTCGGGTGACGTCGGTCGAGGACCGGGTCGACGACGGCGGGACGGTGCAGGTGGTGGTCGTCGACGTGCCGACCGAGGAGGGCAGCTCCGGCGGCGTCGTCGTCGATGCGTCAGGCCGCGCGGTCGGTCTGGTGGCGGCGCGCGACCCTGATTCCGGGAGCGCCGTGGCCTACCCGTTCTCGGCGCTGACCGGTCGGCTGGACCCGGAACCCCCGAACTGCTGAGCCCGCGGTGGGACAGCCGGCGCCGCACGCGGCCCCGGGCCCGTGACCGGCAGCGGCGTCGCACCTACACTCGGGGTGTCGTTCGGGGGCGATCGACGACCGGAGGTGGAGTCGTGGGGGAGATGCGTGCAACCGGGCCTCGTGGCCGTTCGGGGCGACGCCGGTGGATCCCGCTGGTGACGGTGGCCGCCGTCGCGGCGGTCGTCGCCGCCTGTTCGCCGTCGGTGTCGGGACCACGGCCGGGAGCCGCCGGGCCCCTCCGCTACGTGTCGCTCGGCGACTCGTACGTGTCCGGCCCGCTGCTGCCCGAACCCTACGGCGAGCCGATCGACTGTGGTCGATCCCGAACGAACTGGCCGGCCCAGGTCGCCCGGTCGATCGACGCCCGGAGCTTCGTCGACGTCAGCTGCGGATCGGCCAAGAGCATCCACATGACCGAGGAGCAGGAGGCGCCGCTCGGCTCGACGGCGCCACCCCAGTTCGACGCCCTCTCGGAGGACACCGACCTGGTGACGATCGGGATCGGAGGCAACGACGTCGGGTTCGACGGCATCGCCAAGGGGTGCGTGAACCTGCTGCCGGTCCCTCTGGGCGACGCGCCGTGGGGGCGTCCCTGTGTCCAGAAGCACGTGTTCGGCGACTGGGACAAGACCTCGTGGAAGATCGAGCAGGCCCGCCCGAGGGTGGACGGGGTGCTCGCCGGGATCCGTGAGCGGGCACCGGACGCCCGGGTGCTCCTGGTCGGCTACCCGGTGGCGCTGCCCGACAGCGGGGTGGGGTGCTGGCCGCGGGTGCCGATCCTCGACGTCGACGTCCGCTACCTGCGTGACAGGTACCGCGAGATGAACCGGATGCTCGCCGAGGTCGCCGCCGCCCGGGGTGTCGAGTTCGTCGACGCCTACACACCGAGCATCGGCCACGACGTCTGCCAGCCGTACCCGGATGCGTGGGTCAACACGATCAACCTCGATCCACCGGGCCTCCCGCTGCACCCGAACGTCCTGTCACACCGTCGGACGGCCCAGGTGGTGGCGCAGGCGATCCTCGGCGGCGGCTGACGCCGATCCGGCGGCGTCGGGACGAACGTCCCGGGCCGATCAGTCGGACCCGGTTGGCGACGACGGGACCGACCCCGAGAGTGGGCGCATGCAGGCGCTCCGACTCACCTCCTGGCAGCACGACGCCGAGTTCGCCGACGTCCCGACCCCGGATCCGGCCCCCGGTCAGGTCCTGGTGCGGGTCGGTGGTGCTGGCGCGTGCCACTCCGACCTCCACCTGATGCACGACTTCGCACCGGGCTCGCTCCCGTTCGATCCGCCCTTCACGCTCGGCCACGAGAACGCAGGGTGGGTGGAGGCGGTCGGTCAGGGCGTGGCGGGGCTCGACCCGGGTACACCCGTGGCCGTCTACGGCCCGTGGGGGTGCGGCCGGTGCCACCGCTGCCGCACGGGGGCCGAGAACTACTGCGTCGACCAGGCCCGCCGACCGGTCGCCGGCGGTGGCCTGGGTGCCGACGGCGGCATGGCGCCGTTCATGCTGGTGCCGTCGGCCCGGCACCTGGTCGAACTCGGCGATCTGGATCCGGTGGTGGCGGCGCCACTGACCGATGCCGGCCTGACCCCGTACCACGCGATCCGGCGATCCCTGGAGCTCATGGTCCCCGGGTCGACGGTGCTGGTGCTCGGTGTGGGCGGTCTGGGGCACCTCGCCGTGCAGATCCTCCGCGAGCTGACGCCGGCCACGATCATCGCGGTCGACGAGCGTCCGGAGGCGCTGGTGCTGGCGGCGTCGCTGGGTGCGCACCACACGATCCTCCCGGGCCCCGTCGCGCACGACGAGGTCCTGGGGCGCACCGCAGGACGCGGCGTGGACGTGGCGATCGACCTGGTCGGCTCGCCGGTCACGCTCGAGTTCGCCGCGGCGCTCACCCGTTCGCTCGGCCACCTCACGATCGTCGGACTGGCCGGTGGGTCACTGCCGGTCGGGTTCACGTCGCCCGCCTACGAGGTGTCCGTGGCCACGACCTACTGGGGGAGCATCCCGGAGCTCCAGGAGGTGCTGGCCCTGGGGGCGTCCGGGCGGATCCGGGCCGACGTCCAGCGATTCACACTCGACCAGGCACCCGATGCGTACCGGATGATGGCGGCCGGACAGCTCGAGGGCCGAGCCGTCGTGGTGCCCTCGTGACCGACACGGCGCTGGCTCCGACGACACCCACCCCTGCGGGCCGGCTCGTCGTCGACCTGGACCGCGTCGGTCCGCCCGACGTCGCGGAGGTCGGCGGGAAGGCGGCCAACCTGGGCTCCCTGCGAGGTGCCGGGTTCCGGGTCCCGCCCGGATTCGTCGTCACCTCGTCGGCCTACCTGGCGGCGCTCACCGGGGCGACCTGTCGACAGGAGGTGCTGGACGAGTTCCGGTCGCTCGTGTCGATCGACGACCCGGAGCGGCGGGGGGAGCGAGCGGCCGCGCTGCGCCGACGCGTGGCGTCGGTCCCGGTGCCCGGCGAGGTCCGGGTCGCCGTGGCGACCGCGCTCGAACGCCTGGGGCCGGAGGCCGTCCTGGCCGTCCGGTCGTCGGCCACGTCGGAGGACGCCGCCGGGGCGTCGTTCGCCGGTGCGCACGCCACGCTGCTGGGGGTGAGCGGCCTGACCGAGGCGCTGCGCGCGATCTCCACCTGTTGGGTCTCGGCGTTCACGGACCGGGCGATCGCGTACCGGGTGGAACGTGGACTGCTCGACGAGCCGATCGTGGCCGTCGTCGTGCAGGTGGCCGTGCCGGCGGACGTGGCCGGCGTGGCGTTCAGCGAGCGCCCGGACGGGTCGGGGCCCGGGCTCGTCGTCGTCGAGTCGGCCCGGGGGCTCGGCGAGTCCGTCGTCAGCGGCGCGGTCGAGCCCGACCACGACGAGGTGGACGTGGCGTCGTGGACGGTCACGACGCGCCGTCCCGGTCGCCAGTCGGAGCGGCTCGTGCTGTCGGGCGACGGGGTGCACCGGGTGGCCGGTGGCGTCGATCCCGGGCCCCACGTGCTGGACGAGGCCACGGTCGTGGGGATCGCCCGCACGGTGCGGACCGTGGCCGACCACTTCGCCGGACCCCAGGACGTCGAGTGGGCCCTGGTCGGCGACGACCTCTGGATCCTCCAGTCGCGTCCGATCACGACGATCGTCCCGGGTCGGTCCCCGTCTCCGCACACCTCCCCGATCCTGCGTCCCTCGGCCGGTGGGCTGCGCGGACTCGGGGCGTCCCGGGGGGTGGCCTCCGGTCCGGTCCGGGTCGTCGCCGACCCGCGTCACCCGGGGGCGTTCACCGCCGGGGACGTGCTGGTCGCCCGGAGCACCAGTCCCGACTGGGTCCCGCTGCTCCGCCGGGCGGCGGCGGTGGTGACCGAGTCCGGGGGGACGACCTGCCACGCGGCGATCGTGAGTCGGGAGCTCGGCGTCCCGTGCGTGGTCGGTGTCCACGACGCGACCCGGGTCCTGGCCGACGGCACGGTCGTCACGGTGGACGGCGGTGCTGGTTCCGTGACGATGGGCGCGGCCGTACCCGCCGACTCGGGCGCACCCCCGGAGGCCGCTGCGTCGACTCCCGTCCCGACGGTCGATCCCGGTGCGACGGCCACCCGGATCGAGGTCAACCTGGGGGTGGTGGCCTCGGCGGCGTCGGCGGCCGCGCTCCCGGTTGACGGGGTCGGTCTGCTGCGGGCAGAGGTCCTGCTCGTCGATGCGCTCGATGGTGTGCACCCGGTGGCGATGGTCGAAGCGGGTGGGGCGGACCGGTTCGTCGATCGACTGGCCGAGGCGGTCGCCGCCGTCGCCGCTCCGTTCGGTCGGCGACCCGTCCGGTACCGCAGCACCGACTTCCGGAGCAACGAGTTCGCGCGGCTCGAGGGCGGCGAGGGGGTCGAGCCCCGGGAGTCCAATCCGATGATCGGCTACCGCGGCTGCTACCGCTACGTCAGCGACCCGGTGCTGTTCGGGCTCGAGCTCGAGGCGCTGGCGCGGGTCCGGGTCGACCACCCGAACGTCCACCTGATGATCCCGTTCGTGCGGACCCGGTGGGAACTGGCGGCGTGTCTCGACCTGGTGGACGCCTCGCCACTGGGCGCCGACCGCGGACTGGAGCGCTGGATCATGGCCGAGGTGCCGTCGGTCGTCTACCGCCTGGCCGACTACGCCGCGCTGGGAATCACGGGTGTGTCCATCGGGACCAACGACCTCACCCAGCTCCTCCTCGGCGTCGACCGGGACTCGAGCGTGTGCGCCCCCCTGTTCGACCCGGCGGACCGGGCGGTCCTGGCGGCCATCTCGGACATCGTGGCCGGCGCCCGGGAGGCGGGTCTGGCGACCTCGCTGTGCGGTCAGGCGCCCTCGGACGACCCGGCCTTCGCCGAGCACCTGGTCCGGGCCGGCATCGATGCGATCTCGGTCACGCCGGATGCCGTCGGACCGCTCCGGCGGGCGGTCGCCGCCGCCGAGCGACGACTCGTGCTCGAGGCCGCCCGGACCAGCGTGCACTGAGCGCATCGGCCGAGCCCGTCAGTCGGTGGAACGGAGGATCCGTCCGGCCAGCTCGCCGGTGTGTTCGCCGCGTTCCATGAACGGCACGCCGTTGACGATGGTGTGCTCGATGCCCGTCGAACCCTGGACGTAGCGGGGCGCCCCACCTGGGAAGTCCCGGACGATCCGGGGCACGGGGAGCGACAGCGCGTCCAGATCCAGCACGTTGATGTCCGCGAACGCGCCCGGTCGCAGCGTCCCGCGGTCCCGGTACCCGATGAAGTCGGCCGTGTCCGAGGTGAGTCGACGCACGCCCTCCTCCAGCGTGAGGAGGCCCTCGTCGCGGACCCAGTGGGCCAGGAACCACGTGGGCTGGCTCGCATCCATGATCTGGGTGGCGTGCGCGCCGGCGTCGGCCAGTCCGAGGATCGTGACGGGCGAGGAGATCAGCTCGGCGATCGCCTGCTCGTCGGTGTTCATGACCGGCCAGTTCACGACCGACCGACCGTCGGAGCGGTCGAGCTCGTCGATGTGCAGTTCCAGCGGGTGCACGCCGGCGGCCCGGGCCCGGGCGGCCAGTGAGTCCCCCGGGCCGTAGGCGTAGGTGGCGGGCGCATCGGCGTCCATCGGGTACATGCGTTCGTACGGGTCGACGGGCGACCTGCGGGCCTCGTCCAGCAGCGTCGCCCGGTGCTGCGGGTCCCGGAGCCGGGCGAGCTTCTCGTCCAGGGGCCGGCCGAGGACGGGTGCGAACGCGGCCAGTCCGTCGAGCAGCGAGTTGGCGTCCAGGCTGAACAGCACACCGACGCTGCGGGGGGTGATCTGCGGCCGGAGTCGGGCCCCGGCGGCATTGGCCCGGGCGGCGAGCTCGCAGACGCGGCGGTAGTGGTCGTCGAGCGAGGCGATCTGCTGGAGGTTGAAGCTGAACGGTCGGCCGGTGCGCACGGACAGCTCGGCCATCCACGCGAGCTCCTCCTCGACCCGGTCGCCGGGTTCGTGCTCGAAGTTGTAGCGGGGGGCGCTCTCGAACACGCCCCGGCCGGCGTCGGCGAGCGCCCGGCCGATGTGGAGGAACTCCTCTGGGGCGGTCCAGGTTCCCGGGACGTTGCGCCCGTCGGGGACCCGGTGGAACAGGCTCCTCGACAGCGAGTAGCCCAGCGCGCCGGCGTCGAGCGCCGCAGCCACCAGGCGCTGCATCTCGTCGAGCTGGGCCTCGGTCGCCACGAAGTCCCGCTCGCAGGCGGCGTCCCCGGCGACGTAGAGCCGGACCGCGACGTCGCCCACGTACCCGCCGGCGTTGAGTCCGCGGGGCAGCCGTTCGAGCGCGTCCAGGTAGCCGGCGAAGTCCTCCCAGTCCCAGGGCAGTCCCTCCAGGATGCAGGCGGCGGGGATGTCCTCGACGGACTCCATCGCAGTGGCGAGCACCTCGGAGCCGCCCGGGCGCACCGGGGCGAAGGTCATCCCGCAGTTGCCCATCACGACCGACGTGACGCCGTGCCAGCAGGACGACGACATCGTCGGATCCCAGCCGATCTGGGCGTCGAGGTGCGAGTGGAGGTCGACGAACCCCGGGGTCACGACCAGTCCGTCGGCGTCGATGGTGCGCCGGGCCGCCTGCCCCCGCAGGTCACCGACCTCGACGACCCGGTCGCCGGTGACGGCGACGTCGGCCCGGGCCGGTGGAGCCCCTGTCCCATCGACGACGGTGCCGTTGCGGATGAGGATGTCGTGGGTCACGGCCCGCCCCCGGGTGTCCGGGCCCGGCCGGTGCCGGGCGCTCGTCGTGCTCCGGGGAGTACAGCACAACGGGCACGACCCCCGCCGCCGGTGCCGATCGGGCGCCGCACAGGGCCGGATCCGGGCTCGTCTAGGCTCGCCCGTGGGTGCGCGCTCGCTCGGGCGCTCGCGGAGAGCTCGGAGAGCAGCAGGAGTCGTGGCACAGGTCGTCGTCACCGGCGCAGCCGGCATGATCGGATCCCACGTGGTGGAGCGACTCGTCGCCCGCGGCGAAAAGGTCGTCGGCGTGGACAGCCTCGTGACGGGCGAACTGGCCAACCTGGTGGGCGTGCTCGGCTCCGACCGCTTCGAGTTCGTCGAGCGTGACGCCGCCGACCTGGATCACCTGCCCGCGGGCACCGCTGCGGTCCTCCACCTGGCCTCGCCGGCGTCACCCCGTCACTTCCGCGACCTGCCGGTCGAGGTCCTCCACGCCGGGAGCACGGTCACGCTGCGGTTGTTGGACCAGGCCGAGCGGGCGGGCGCGACCTTCCTGTTCGCGTCGAGCAGCGAGGTCTACGGGGAACCCGAGGTCCACCCGCAGCCGGAGGAGTACCGGGGGTCCGTCAGCACGTTGGGGGAACGGGCCTGCTACGACGAGGCCAAGCGGTTCTCCGAGGCGGCGGTCGACACCTACCGGCTCCGTCGGGGACTCGACACCCGCATCGCCCGCATCTTCAACACCTACGGGCCGCGGATGCGCCTGGACGACGGTCGGATCGTCGTCACGTTCGTCCAGCAGGCGCTCGCCGGCCACCCGCTGACGGTGCACGGCGACGGCATGCAGACCCGGAGCTTCTGCTACGTCGACGACCTCGCCGACGGGATCGTGGCGCTGCTCGACAGCGACGTCGTGGTCCCGGTGAACCTGGGCACGACCGAGGAGTACACGGTCCTCGACATCGCCCGGATGGTGATCGACCTGACGGGCAGCGACTCGGCGATCGAGTTCGTGGCCCGACCCGAGAACGACCCCAGCCGCCGCCGACCGGACCTCACCCGCGCCCGGGAGCTGCTCGGGTGGGAGCCGACCGTGCCGGTCGACGACGGCATGCGGCGGACGGTCGCCGCCATCGCCGCCCAGCTCGGCGCGGCGGTCGGCGCCTCCGAGGTGCCCGGCCCGTGACCTTCCCGGTGCACCCCGACGACCCCGTGTTCGTGGCGGGCCACCGCGGTCTGGTCGGCTCGGCGGTGGTGCGGCGACTGCGGGCCGGCGGACACCGCAACGTGCTGACCGCCACTCGTGACGAGGTCGACCTCCGGGATCAGGCCGGCGTGCGCTCCTGGATGGAGGCCAACCGGCCCCGGGCGGTGTACCTGGTGGCCGGCACGGTCGGCGGGATCATGGCCAACAGCACCCGGCCGGCCGAGTTCCTGTACGACAACCTGATGATCCACGCCAACGTGGTCGACGCCTCCCGAGACGTGGGCGTCGCCAAGTTGTTGTACCTGGGCAGCTCGTGCATCTACCCCCGCATGGCCGACCAGCCCATCGTCGAGCCGGCGCTCATCACCGGTCCCCTCGAGCCGACGAACGAG
>SXGR01590715.1_pt1 | contig 16448 bp, 10 predicted proteins | sample 3174711 | NCBI WGS metagenome assembly SXGR01 (sample SAMN11356860, study PRJNA531348) | freshwater metagenome | isolation source: freshwater sample F1-60 | place: China: Fuxian Lake, Yuxi | collected 2017-12-25
ACCCTCAATTTTAAATTCATTTTTTTCAGCAACGCGTCTGCTTGAAACATTGTCTTCAGCAATTCTCATAAAAATTTTATTCAATCCCATTGACTGAAAACAATGATTAGAAATAATTGCAACCGCATTTGTTATAATTCCTTTTCCTTCATATGCTTTGTCAATGAAAAACCCTAACTCTCCTTTTGGAATAGTCCAATCAAGGTCTTTTATAAACACAGTACCTACAATTTTGTCTGATAAATTATCTAAAATAATAAAGGTGAAGAACTCTTTCTTTTCTGCCAGTCTTAGCCTCTCAACTATATGAGCCGTTGTCGAAGAAATATCTTTATTGGCATTTAAAGTTTTAGGGAAATATTTAGTAAGGCGATCTTTGTTTTGGTCAACAAATAAATGATAATTTGAAGAGTCTTCGCTGCAAATTGGTCTAATTACAAAATTGTCGAAAGTCATTTATGTCTATTTAGGATGTCTTTAATGCTTGCTGCTAACTAGCTTATACCCGATACAAACCTTCGGGTATCTCGCTATACTTTGGTAGATAACCGAAATAGAGTATCGGTAAGCATATATAAATGTATTCATAAAAAATCAAATAGTGAAATTGACTTTTCCCTAAAACAAATTCAACTTCTGCAACAATTCCGCTCGGCTATTTTCGCTTACTGGAATTTCTTTACCATTTACTAAAACCTCTTTGGGATTTACTTTTTCAATATGTTTAAGGTTCACTAAAAAGGAACGGTGCGTTCTAAAGAAATGAAATAAGGATAATTTTTCTTCTACTACTTTTAAAGTGTAGCTTAAAATGTATTTCGTTTGTTTGGTGTAAATAATGCTGTAATTGTCGCAAGCTTCGGCATACAATACATCGGCGTAATTTACTTTTACCAAACTGTGTTTGTCTTTAATAAAAAAATGATCGTTTACTAAAAACGAATCAGAGAAGGAGACTTGTGTATTTTCTTTTTGCAAATTAAAACTGTGCCAAGCTAAATTTATTTGGGTTTGTATATCGCCAGCTTTAAAAGGTTTTACAATAAATCCAAATGGATTAGTCAATTTTACGCGTTCTAATGTTTTGGCATCCGTATTTGATGAAATGAAAATAAATGGTTTTTTGTAATGTTGATTAATGTAATGCGCGATGTCAATCCCATCTGGACCATCTCCTAAATTAATATCTAATAAAATTAAATCTGGATTTTCTTTTTGCAATAGTTCTTTGGCATCGCTAAAGTTATCGGCAATGCCAGCACTTTTAAAACCTGCATCTAATACATATTGTTCAATATGGTCAGCAATTAAAGGTTCGTCTTCTACGATTGCTATTTTTAAATTAGATGTCATATAACTTAAAGCTATTAATTTTTAATTGAACGCTTGTGCCTTTTTCGGAAGTATCTTCGGTAATATCGGCGCGTAATTTGCGCGATAAAGATTTAATTAATTTGGTGCCAAACGAAGTGCCTGATTCATTTATGGATGCTTGTTTTCCTATGCCATTATCAGTCACTATTAATACAAGAGCGTCTTTTTGCTTATTGAGAGTGATGGTAATCTCTGGTTTTTCAATGGATAAAAAAGCATATTTGCAGGCATTGGTAATCAATTCAGCTGTAATTAAACCAATAGGAATAGCAGATTCTAAATCCATATTCAGGTCAGCTACTTTGCATGTTAACTGAATAGGTGTGGTTGTGACAGACGAGGAAAAGTTCTTTAAAATATCAAAGGCTAACTCTTGCAAGTAGGTGTTAATTTTTATTCCTCTGATATTATCAGATTGATATAATCGTTGATGAATCAATGAAATAGCATTAATACGACTTAAGCTATCTTCGATCACTCGCATTGATTTTTCGTCTGTTAAATCTCTTGCTTGTAAATCTAAAATGGAAGACACCATTTGTAAATTATTTTTGACGCGATGGTGAATTTCGCTCATCATCACTTCTTTTTGTTCTAAATTCGCTTGTATGGCGGCGTTTTTTTGTTCCAATAAACTATTTACTTTTTGCTTATTTCTAAAAAGGAGTATGGTAAACACTAAGGAGATTAAAATTACCACAATCACTACCATAAACAATATTCGTTGTTTGGTGTTAGCCTCATCGTCAATTTTTTTCTGTAATTCAATTTCCTTTACCTTTTGTTGATTTTTCTCTACGTCAAATTTGGCCTGCATTTCGGCAATAGCATCGTTCTTATCTTGATTAAACAATGTGTCTTTTAATGAAGCGTAATTTTGAAAACTGGCATAAGCATTTTTGTAATCACCCATCGAAAATAAAATATCGGCCATGGTTTCATGGCAAAATAATTCTCTTTCAACAGAACCTACTTCTTTGCTAATAGCAATACTTTTTTCGGAATAAGTTTTGGCCGTTTCATATTCTTTTAATTCTTTATAGCACATGGCTAAAGAATTGTAATTGGTAATTAAATGGTATTTATTATTTGATTTTAAAGAATATTGTTCGGCAAGTTTGTAATAGCTAATGGCTTTGGCATACTCTTTTTTTGCATAATATATTTTTGCTAAGGAGTTGTAGGCAGGTGCAAATCCTGGTTTGTAATTTATTTCATGATAAATTTTTAATGCTTCGTTATAGTTGATTTCAGCCAAATCCATTTTTTTGACATAGGTGTATGAAATGCCTTGGTTAATATAAACACCCGCTAAATCTTTTTTATTGGTGGTTTTTTTATAAAGTTCAATCGATTTATCATAGTATTTTAAAGCGTTGTCGTATTGGTATTGCAGGTAATAAGCAATTCCCATTTGAGAATAGCAATGGGCTAATTCACTAACGTCTTTTAATTCTTCAAACAATTTAATGGCTTCAATAAATTGTTTGATAGCAATGTCTGATTTGCCGTTTACATAGTTACAGATGGCTAGGTTTTTGGTGGCGGCTGCAATACCTCTTTTAAAGTTTGCTTCTTTGGCTAATGTTAAAGCTTCTTGAGCTAAATAGCTGGAGCTATCCACATCTACTTTACTTAAATTTTCTGAACGCTTATTTAGCGCATTGATTTTAGCCGTGTCAGTTTGAGACAAAGCCTGTTGGGTTATAAAAAGGATGATGAAAAGAAAAAGTTTGTTCATAGCCACATTAAAAATACACTCATTTACTCAAAAAAGGAAGGTATTCGCCCTATTTTTTTTACGTTCCTAGGTTAATGGCGCAATTTTATGCTAATCAAAAATTAAAACCATGAAAAAAATATTTACAACATTAATGATTTTAGGAGCTAGTCTCTCTAGTTTTTCTCAAAAATTGGACACCGTTTACCGTAACGCAGGGTATGGACAAATGGAACACGTAGGACTATTTAAAGAGTCTAATGGAAATGTCATTATGGCGGGATCATACGCTAGTGGGATTAATGATATTGATCCCGGTTCTAATACTGTACCATTACCACCTGCAAATAATTTTGGGTTTTATTTGATTAAGTATAATGATTTAGGATCTTATTTAGGTCATATGAGTGTGAGCGGAACTGCAAATGTTTTAGCACAAGATGCTGCCAGAGACGCTTCAGGAAATTATATTATAGTAGGTGAGTTTACTGGAACTACAGATTTTGACCCATCAGCAAACACATTTACAGTAAATTCAGGAACATCGCAAGGAAAAGCATTTATTGCGAAATATGATGCTAATTTCAATTTCTTGTCTGTATATACATTTACATCGACTAATTATAGTGCTTTTCAATCTGTGAAAGTAGATGCTGCTGGGAAAATTTATGTTGGTGGATATTTTTGGGGAACTCAAGATTTTGATGTAGGCATTGGTGTTGCTAACGAAACATCAACAACTACAGGCTCGAATGTTTTTCTTATATATGATTCTAGTATGAATTTATTAAACCGATTTGTAAATTTTGGTAGATTTAAAACATTGTGTGAAGTAGATAATAGTGGAAATATTTATTTGGCGGGTTTGTTTAATGCTAATAGTGATTTTGACCCTTCGCCTTCAACTTATACATTAACTCCTATTGGAGGAAGTGATGTATTTATCGCTAAATATAATTCATCTATGGTTTTACAATGGGCAGGGCAAATTGGTAACATAAATAGTGAAAACTTAAAGCAATTGAAATTAGATGGTAATGGAAACCCAATATTATTAGGTGAATTTTCGGGTACTGTTGATTTTGACATGAACACTAGTTCTACCTATACTTTAACATCTGTAGCAACAGATAATTTTTTAGTTAGAATTTCAGCTTTAGGTTTATTTAATTGGGCAAGGCATTATCAATTAAGTAATGTATTTAACAATGTTATCGGTGATTATGTAGATGTGGATGCTAATAATAATATTTATTTGACCGGAGCATTTTCTGGAACTAAAAATTTTAATAATGGAGGAATTGCATTTAATATGGTTGCTACAGGAGATGTAGATGGTTTTGTTGAGAAGCTAGATAATACTGGTGCTCAACAATGGTGTTTTAGATTTGGCGGCAGTACTCCAGGTTTTAATTACACTGGCGGACATTGTATTTCTATTGAAAATTCTGGACAGATTGATTTAATTGGTTCTATGAGGTCAGTGAATGATTTTGATCCTTCACCTTATGACTCTATTTCTATCACGGCATATTCTGGTTTTTATAATAGTTTTATTGCTAAATATAATCAGTTAAAAACATTAACCGTTGCAACACCATCGTTATGTGCAGGTAATACTTTAACAATACCATATTCAATTAACGGAACGTGTAATACTGGGAATATTTTCACAGCGCAACTTTCTGATGCAAGTGGCAGTTTTACTTCGCCAATTTCTATTGGAACAATCAGCGCAACTTCATCAGGAACTATTACTGCTACCGTGCCTTCTACGGTTGCGTACGGCACAAATTATAGAGTTCGTGTTGTATCATCAAATCCAATTCAAAAAGGAGAAAGAAATAATTCTAATATTTTAATTAATAATGCTCCTTCAGTATTATCATCACCAAGTAGTAAAACGGTTTGTATAAATGCGAATACCTCTTTTACATCTGCAGTTTCATCAAATTCTACGACTGTGCAATGGTATTTTAATTCATCTCCTGTCGGTACAGCAACTTTGTCTTCACTAGCACTTACTTCTGTTCAAGCCTCAAACTCAGGAAATTATTATTTAACAGTAACAAATGGTTGCGGTTCAGCTAACTCAAATACGGTTACTTTAACAGTAAATAATCCTTCAGTTACTGTATCTGGATTACTGTCGGTTTGTGCCGGACAATCAACTACATTAACAGCTAGTGGTGCCATTAACTATTCATGGAACACTGGTTCAAACTCATCTTCTATTACTGCTACACCTTCTTCAAATACAAATTATACGGTAACAGGTGTAGATGCGCAAGGATGTATAGATACAGAAACTTTAACTGTGGTTTTAAATGCCTTACCTACAGTATCTGTGTCTACCAGCAATGCTATTATTTGCACCGGAGAAACTAGTACTTTAACAGCAACTGGAGCAAATACTTATTCATGGAACACAACTTCGAGTGGTTCAGCTATTGTTGTTAATCCAACTACTAATACAGTTTATACTGTATCAGGAACAGATGCAAACGGATGTTCAAATTCATCAACTATAACTCAATCTGTCTCTTTATGTACTGGTATTACTCAGTTAGTAAATGAATCATCAGTTTCTGTATTTCCAAATCCATTTACGGATGTAATTACTATTAAAAATACTTTTAAGAATTCTACTATTGTGATTGTTGATGTTTTAGGCAAAGTAGTTTTCGAAAAACAAATTGTATCTTCAGAAACAAGCATTGATTTAAGCGAATTAAAAACTGGTTTTTATCAATTAATGGTGAATGGAGAAAGTAATTCTTATACTCAAAAAATAATTAAACAATAAATAGAAAATATGATCAAGAAAATTATTCTATCGCTATCGATTATCTCGGCAGGTGTATTTAGTGAGATTAAGTCACAAACAATTCCCACTTATCCTAGTGTGGATGATGCTTTGGCGAAAGCTAAAAGTTCTGATTTTTTGAGAGGGCTTTTGAAATTAGATTATAATGCTGATGTTACAAAATGTACATTCTCTAAGAAGTACTATAGTAATACCGAAGAGAAAGAAGTAGATGCTTATTTTGGAAAATACACTAGCGACAGATGCGCTGAACTTTTTCCAATTTCAATGCCCTATGATAGATGTATAACCTATATAACCGTTACAACATCAAAAGATGCTAATGGCACTGTTTATCAAGTGCCAGTTGGCGTGAAGTATTCTCGTTTAAAAAATGATGTGTTAACCAACCAATGGGAATATTATAATGTGGAGTTGGGAAGTCCTAGAGTTATTGGTGGAGTTGCCAATGATAGTAAAGCAAAAATTGCATTGTTGGTGGGAGGTATAAAAAAATTTCCACTTAAAAATGGGCAGCTTTACGGAGGTGATGATGAAACGGGATTTAATGGAAGCGTAGAAGCCTTAAAGCATTTTTCACGAATTGATTCTATTTACTGTAAAGGTGAAAAAATAGATAATGCCAAAGAACAGACTTGGTTTTTTGAAATTAAAGGGCAGGAATATAATTCTAACACGGGAGATATTATTGATGACGCAACTTTAACCGATAATTATATTGTAAACGTTGCATTACAAGTGAAATTAGAAAATGCTAAATGGAATATTGTTGATTTAATGATTAGAGATAATCATGGAAATGATAGATCTAACGTTAAATACAACGGGCCATTATTGGCATGTTTTGGGCAAGTAAACTTTGATAAAATTTATAAAAATACGGCATTCTATCAGTTTGCTCCAGATACAGAAGGCGCATTGAAATTAAAAGCAAAGCAATTACAAAAGGCGATTGAAAACCTTAGCTATAACGAAGAGAAAGACTTAAAATTATTAGTGCAATTTTTTGATCCCGAAAATAATCCTGAAAAAATGGCTTTAGATTTATTTAAAATTTTGAAAGAAGCTAAAGACAAACAATGTACAATACACGAAATTAATGTATACGGAAGTTATTACGGAAAACCAGGTTCAGGGTCAACAGATAATTTTATCAAAATTAATGCTGAATTTAAAAGAGAGTCGTGCTTAACAAAACCTGAACTTAAAGAACAATACAAAGCAGCCGGCATGAATGCCAAGTTAATGAAGCAAACTGGTGGCGACTTATATTCAAGGGCATTGTTTCAAAATAATAGCATTAAATTGGTAATTAGAGAAAATACCCTATTCTTAGTTTCTGCCCCAACATTGAGCGAAGCAATTCCTTTTTAATTTTATTTATATAAAAATTCGGTAAAATTGGGCTAAGTAGTATATGAACGAGGTTACTCTATATGATCCTAATAATTCTGAAAATTACTTTCGATTGCTTATTGAAAAAAGTTTAATAGAAAATCATTGTGAAATATCTATTCATCTTCAAAACGATTCTAAAGTAGTCGTTCCAGAAAAGCGGACTATTCATTTTTGTCAAATCATTAAAATGGCTAATTGGTTTAGGGATATGCCAACTGGTTATGAAGATGTACATTTAGATTTGCTAATACCAGAGCTCAATTTAAAGTTTACTAATTATTATTTCGAAAAAGGAGAAGGTGTTTATTATTTAACTTATAATAGCAATCAAGCTGAACTGTTTAAATTTCAGTTTTGGGAACAATTAGGTAATTCAAATACGTTTATCTATAATGAATTTATGAGATGCATAGAAACTCTCAATTAAAGTGATATATTTAAAAGGAGCTACTCAATAGGAGCAGCTCCTTTTATTTTTATGCCTTGATTTTAATTTTTGCTGAAGGTATGGTAATAATCGTACCATTAGGTTTTTGAACTTTTATATTATCGATGTATCCTATATCTCCAACTCTCATATTGTTAAGAGCTGTTTTTGCTGCTTGTGATAGATTATTTCCAGAACATTGAATACTTCCTCCACCTTTAAGTTCTACATCAAAACTTTTTACGACAAAGTTTACAGGAAACATAAAGCCTACAGATTCTGCACCAACACCTCCCAAAAGTCTAATTTCATTTCTCGTAAATTCTAAATTAGAAGTGGCTAATTTTCCTCCTAGTTTTAGATAGGGTGGTGGAATATCTTTTACTCGAAATGTTTTTACAGGACCTTGTTGTTGATACACACCATTTACTTTGGCCGCCACACTTACGGAGCAGGTTCCAGCCGATTTAACTTTGATGACATATTTTCCAGCAGAAGTTGGCACTGTTTCGGCACCACAACCGCTTACTGTTATTTTTAAATCACTAGGAGAAAATCCTGCACAAGTTGCTGTAATAGGATTTTCGATTCCTGCGTAAAAAATATTCATGTTGTCGGCTGCTACGGCGCTAAAAGGTGGCGCTACCATATAGCTATAATCAAAGGGATAATATTCATCAACACCTCTAGGATTTTTATATTTAATGACCCCTTTTAATTCCTTTTGTCCAGTGCTGCTGGTCATAGCTTCATAATTTCCCATGCCATCTTTAATCGTAATGGCATCGCCTTTATTAATTAGTTTGTTAGTGACAGGATCGTATACAGCGCCAACTAAAACTTCCATGCGTTCGGGAGTTAATTGAGTACTAGAAGCTCCCAAAACAATGTTAGCTTTAAATGGTTGTCCAGCTAATACGTATGCAGAAGGTGCTACAACATCCGCATGTAATTTGTCAATTTTGAAAACAAATTTACTAGAAGCTCCAGCAAAAGTGTGAAGAAATTCAGATTCTAGATTTTTCATATCAGCTTGTATTTTATCCAGATTGGTAATAACAGCAGCCATTGGCATGTGATAAAAATTTTCTAATTCCCAGTTAAGTTTCACACCTTCTTTTATAATATTTCTATCAGTAGGTTTAATTGTGCCTAATTTTTGTTTTAGTGTGGCAATGCTTTCTGCGTCTAATTTTGTTTTAGAGTCTTTCTGCATATTGTCTATTAAGCTTAACAAATCGCTATGCAAATTAGTGAGTTGTTTGCGTAAATCTTTAGCAGAATATTTGGTATCGATGGGTTTGGTTTCATCAGAACCGATTAATAAATAAGTGGGAGTATCAAAATCGTCGAGTCTTTCCATAAAGCGTAATTGTGAGGTGTCTTTTTTTGGTAAGCCTTCTGTTTTTCTGGTAATCATTACTTTCATACTGTCGATATAGGCATCAACAATCCGAATACTTTTTTGTGTTTCGATGGATTTTAATAGATAAGGTTTTGCTTCGAAATTCCCATCATTTACATAGTCTTCAAAAGCTTTTTGAACTCGGCTGTTGTTTTCATCTAATATTAGTTTCGATTTACCAATGCTTTCATCAACCATCACAAATCCTTGTAATATTTCTTTAGATACATTGAGGGCTAAAAGGGCGGTGAGTACTAGATACATCATGCCAATCATCTTTTGTCGGGGAGTTTCTTTTCCTGAGCTCATAGTAGTAGTTTTAGTATAGGTTAGTGGTTTTTGGTTAATCATATAATCGTAGATGAAAAAAAAGTGACAAGAGTTTATAAAAAATAGTTTGAGAATACATTTATTTTATAGGCTTGCTTATCTTTGTTCAAACAAAAAATGTATGCAAGTATTTAAGTTTGGTGGTGCGTCGGTAAAAGATGCTAATGGTGTAAAAAATGTAGCCGAAGTATTAAAACAATTTCCCGACAAAAAAATATCAGTAGTTATTTCTGCTATGGGTAAAACAACGAATGCTCTGGAGCGTTTAGCGAAAGCCTATTTCTATAAAACAGAAAATGCAGAAGCTATATTAGAGGAAATTAAATCATACCACTTTGATATTTGTCAGAAATTATTTCCTGCTTCTTCACATTCAATTTACACTGAATTGGAAAATACCTTTGTGGAATTGTATTGGGCTATTGAAGATGAACCTACTCAGGGCTTCGATTTTGAATACGATCAAATAGTGAGCATGGGCGAAATTATTTCTACGAAAATAGTTTCAGCTTACTTAAATGAAATTGGATTGAATAATAAATGGATTGATGCAAGAGGTCTTATTCAAACTGATAATAGTTACCGTGAAGGTAAAGTGGATTTTGCATTAACTGAGTCATTAATAAAAAGAGATTTAGAAAAAGTATTTACTTCAACTAATATTATCGTCACACAAGGTTTTATTGGCGGCACTTCCGAAAACTTTACAACCACTTTAGGAAGAGAGGGTTCTGATTATACGGCCTCTATATTAGCGTATTGTTTAAATGCCGAAAACGTAACCATTTGGAAAGATGTACCTGGTGTTTTAAATGCCGACCCTAAATGGTTTTCGCATACAAAAAAAATTGATCAATTATCCTATCATGATGCCATTGAGTTAACGTACTATGGCGCAACTGTTATTCACCCAAAAACCATTAAGCCACTTCAAAATAAAAACATTCCTTTGTATGTAAAGTCGTTTTTAAAGCCAAAAGAAGAAGGTACAGTAATTAAAGATGGAGATAAACGATTGAATATTCCTTCTTATATTTTTAAAATCGACCAAGTTTTAATTTCTATCCAACCAAAAGATTTTTCGTTTATTGCCGAAGATAATTTAAGTGATATTTTCGACCTGTTTTCGAAACATGGAGTTAAAATTAATTTGATGCAATTATCCGCTATTAGTTTCTCGGTATGTTGTGATCATGATATTATTAAGATTAAAACATTAGTTAATGAATTACAGACGCAGTTTAAAGTATTGTATAATTCCGGATTAGAATTAATGACTGTTCGTTATTACACCCAAGAAACCATTGATACGTTAACGCTTAATAAAGTTATTTTATTAGAACAAAGAAGCCGATATACTGTTCAAATGGTAATGAAAAATGAAATTGCCGAATAATAGTTTTATATTTAATTAATCTTAATTCTTTAATATGGCAACAACAGAAAACATAGGCGCGCCTCCAGGAACATTATTTTATAATGGAGAAGTGCGGACAGATAGAATTAAAATTACTTTAATTGAATATAATGAGACGGAATTTTTTGAGCAGGAATTTTATGATTTATCTGATTGTTTATCTCATGTTAAACCAAACATGGTTAAATGGCTTAATGTAGAAGGTTTGCATAAGCCAGAATTGGTTGAGGCTATTGGTAAATTTTACAACATCCATCCATTAACCATGGAAGATATTGTGCATGTTGATCAACGCCCTAAGTTTGAAGACTATGATAATTATGTTGTATCTATCATGAAGATGATTAGTTATACGACTGAAGTTAAATCAGAGCAGCTATCTATTATATTATTGGAAAACACAGTCCTGTCTTTTCAAGAACCAAATAATGGAGACGCTTTTGATATTATTAGAAGTAGATTACGTCAGTGCAAAGGAAGAGTGAGAAAATTAGGAGCCGATTATTTGGCATATGCTTTAATGGATGCTGTAGTAGATTGTTATTTCACAGCTATCGAAAAAATTGGAGATAAGATTGAAGAAATCGAAGAAGATATTATTAGCGAAAAAGATAAAAAGTCTCTATTAGAATTGTATCATTTAAAACGCGAAATGATTTATTTACGTAAGCAGGTTTGGCCAATGCGTGATATGATTAACAATATGGTTCGCTCAGAAACAACTTTAATAAATCCTACTAGTGATATTTATTTGCGAGATTTAACAGATCATGTGACTCGTATTATTGATACGGTTGAAACTTACCGAGATTTATTATCAGGCATTATGGATATTTATTTAAGTACCAATGCCAATAAAATGAATGAAGTGATGAAGGTGTTGACTATTATGTCTTCCATCTTTATTCCGGTAACATTTATTGCAGGTGTTTACGGAATGAATTTCGATAATATGCCTGAATTACATTCGCGCAGTGGTTATTTTGTAACCTGGGGAGTAATGCTTAGTTTAATAATAGGTTTGTTGATTTATTTTAAACGTAAGAAGTGGATGTAATGTTTATTATAAATCGGTATGACGCAAAACAATAAGAATTTTATACAACACATTGCTATTTATTTAAATCGCTTTATTTGTGTTGTTTTATTGTTTTTGTCCCAATCAATTTGCGCACAATTTTATCAGATTAGAAATTTTAATGCCGAAAATGGCCTTGCAAGTCCCGAAGTATACGGACTCATGCAAGATTCAAAAGGATATATGTGGTTTGCTACTGACATGGGAGTTAGTAGGTATAACGGGAATGAATTTGAGAATTTTAGTACAGAAAATGGATTGCCAGATAATACAGTATTTGGATTTTGTGAAGATTCTAAAGGTCGAATTTGGTTTCGTTCGTTTTCAGGAAAATTGTCTTATTATTTAAATGATAGCATTTATACATTATCCTGTAATTCATTTTTGGAAGCAGAAATGAGGAAAAAGGCTGTTATATTTACTTCTATTTATGTAGATGAAAGAGACACAGTTTGGATAGGAACGAACTATCCTTTTTTGTTTAAAATTTCACCTACCTGGAATGATAAAAATGTTTCTAAAATTGATTGCCCCTCTAGTGGTGGTTATTTATATTTATTTAATAATAATGCATCCATTTATGGAGGTCATCAAGGAAGAACAAGTTTAGTAACTGTTTATCAAAGTAGCGGTCAAAAAATTTGTGAAATAGATCCAGAAGTTAAAATTGCATCTAGGTATTATGGAATGCGGTTAAAAAACGGGACGTTTTTAGCTTCAGTAAATAATGTACTTATAAATTTTACACCCAACAAAATAATTAGTAAAGTTGAATTGAAGTCAACTATTAACTCATTACTAGAAGATAAAGATGGAAAAATAGTTTCTGCTACGTATGATGGAATAAGAATTCACAAAAGCGGTGAGTTAAACAAATTTGAAATCATTCCCGATTTTTACGACAAAGTTTTTACTGGAATTGTTATTGACAAAGAGAATTCCTTGTGGTTGGCAGCAGAAGGTCAGGGGGTATATAATATTCCATTTACAGAAGGACGATATTATACGAATGAGCACGGTTTAATACAAAGTAAAATATCTACTATCCTTCAAAAGGATGGGGCTATTTTATCAGGGCATCTTAATGGAAGTGTGACTTTAATAAAAGATAGTGTAATTAAGTTACTTGAACTTAATTCAAAAAACACGATTGATATATTCAATAATCGGGTGTATCATATTTATGTTCACAACAAGTCGGATATTTATGTCTGCAAAAGACAAAGCACATTTAAATTAACTAGTGACTTCAAAAGTTATAAAGAACTCGATATAGTTGGAATAAAAAAAATTGCCAAAAGTAAAGGTGATATGGTTTGGGTTCAACAGGCTCGTCATATTAAACTGTGTAATATTTCTAAGGATTTTGAAACATTAAAAACAATTTTATTTGATCAGTACATTGATGATATTTTCGAAGATTCTAAAGGAATTCTCTGGATCTCATCTATAAATGGTTTATGGAAATATGAACATGATTCGTTAATTTTTTTAGGTGAACAGAATAAATTATTGACGAGTAGGATAATTAATATTGAAGAGGATAAAGATGGAGTGCTTTGGATGGCAACAAGAGGGAAGGGTATTATCGTAAAGAGAGGAAAAGAGTTTCACAATATCACTCAAACTAATGGCTTGGCAAGTAATATGTGTAGAAACTTATTTATTGATAAGGAAAATATAATTTGGATTGGAAGTAATAATGGATTGAGTAAAATAAAAGCTCTTTCTTCTAATCTATTTAATTATAAAATTGATGTATATACAAAAAAGCAAGGTTTGCTATCCAATGAAGTCAATTATATTCTAAGTAAAGGTAGTAATCTCATTTTGGCTCATAATAATGGGATTTCAGTATTAAATCCGACTCTATTAAAAAGTAATACTACACCACCGCCTGTTTATATTACGAACGTTTTAAATAATAGTGCGAATTATAAAAATGATTCCATTAGTTTTTTATACAACGAAAATTATTTAAAAATTTCCTACATCGGTATATCTTACAAAAACCCAGGAACGGTTGAGTATAAATATAGAATGGAAGGTTTAGATACAAGTTGGGTTTACACTAATTATACATCCGCACAATTTCAAACATTGTATCCTGGTAATTATAAATTTATAGTGTATGCAAAGAATAACGATGGTTATTGGAGTGAAAAACCTGCGGTATTATATTTATCAATATTGCCTGCATGGTGGCAAACTTGGGTTTTTAAGCTATTTGTATTTGGTTTATTTGTTGCTTTAGTTTTTTTGATTATAAGATGGCGTTTAGATAAAATTAGAAAAAGAGAATCAGAAAAGACAGAACTCCAAAATAAAATTGCCTCTACAGAATTAAAGGCTTTGCGTGCACAAATGAACCCGCATTTTATTTTCAATGCAATTAATTCTGTTCAGTATTTTATGACAAGTAATGATCCTGAGTCTTCACAAAAATACTTATCTAAGTTTGCGAAGTTAATTCGATACGTTATGGATAATTCTAAACCTGCATCTATTCCTCTCGAAAAAGAACTAGATGCTTTGAGGCTATACATTGATTTAGAAGCATTACGTTTTGAAAACCGATTTGAATATCAAATTGTAGTTGATGAAAAAATCGATCCGGGCTTTATTCAAATTCCTTCAATGTTAATACAGCCCTACGTTGAAAATGCTATATGGCACGGATTAATGCATAAAAAAGATAATCGGAAATTGAGTATTAGTATTAATATCAAAGATTCGATTTTGGTTTGCGTCATTCAAGACAATGGTATTGGAAGAGAAAAATCGAGGGAAATTAAATCACTTGATTCTAATACATATCATAAGTCTTTTGGAATGGCGGTAACAAAAGAGCGATTAGAGATTATTAGTCGATTAAATAATATTAACCCACAAGTTAATATAATTGATCTTTATGAAAATGGAATAGCAATGGGAACAAGAGTTGAAATTAGTATCCCATCTTTTTAATATTTAGAACATTTGTTATATGATGATTAGAGCTGTTATAGTTGATGATGAAGAAAAAGGAAGGTTAACCTTAAAAAATGTAATTGAAAAAAACTGCCCAAATATCCAGATTCTAGATTTATGCGATTCTGTATTAGCTGCTACAGAATCTATTGAAAAGCATAATCCAGATTTGGTTTTTCTTGATATAGAAATGCCATTTCAAAATGGTTTTTCGTTATTTGAAAAATTTAAGAATCCCACTTTTGACGTTATTTTTATTACCGCCTACGATCATTATGCTATAAAAGCTATTAAGTATAGCGCTATGGATTACTTATTGAAACCCGTTGACGCTGATGAATTAAAAGCCGCAGTTGCCAAAATAAAGCAGAAAAAAACGAGTTTACAATTGCCAGATTTTGAGTTATTACTTTCTAACTTAAAGTTGAAAGGTAATTCCGCAAAAATTGCAGTGCCAACTTTTGAAGGATTGCAAATGATTAACTCTACGGATATAATAAAGTGTACAGCAAATGAAAGCTATACTGAGATTGTACTAACCTCTGGAAAAAAAATAATGGTTTCTAGAATTTTAAAAGAATATGAAGATTTACTTTCTGATTTTAATTTCTTCCGAGTGCACAACTCTTGCCTTATTAACTTAGCTCATGTTGCCAAGTACATTAAGGGTGATGGTGGATATGTTGTAATGATTGATGGCGAAAGTGTAGAGGTATCTCGTAGAAAAAAGAATGAGTTGCTAAATAAACTCGCTTTAATTCAAATTTAGGTCGCCAGTTATTTTCTTAACAGACCATTTATTACCAAAAAACAACCGAGTATTGGTTGGTGATTTTTAGTGTTTAGTATTATGATGTAATTTGAATCATATTAATCACTAAAAAATACATCATGAAACACAATTTCTTTAAAAAACTTTATGGAGTCTTTGCGATTGCAGTAACTTCCATCACTTTTGCGCAAAGCCCACAGCTCCAAAGTTGGAGTATTCCTGTTAATTCAGTTAATTTTACTTCTGGCTCGCCTGTATCTTCATTATTACCAAGTTCTAGTTCCGCTGGAGGATATTATAACCCATCAGGATCTGAAAATGAAGTATCAATTGCTTCAAACAGTATGCATGATTCTAATGGGAATCTTTTATTTTTCGTTACTCAAGACGCCTATGATAATGGCTACCTTAAAGTTTTTGATAAAAATGCTAATTTGGTTGGCAATGGCGTTTTAAAATACGATTATAATTATACTGTTTATGTTGGTTCAGGTGTTGGCGTCCCTACACCAAGTATTACTTTGGGATATAAATTTAATAGTTGGGCAAAAGAAATTAGTATTATTCCTGTTCCAGGAAATTGTAATCAGTATTATATCATTGCGGGGTTTCAAGATGAACATAATTTATCTGGGGCAATTGCTTACCAACCTGTATATGCAAAAATAGATTTAAGTATTGGAACTAATGGGCAAGTGCTTCCCGTTACTAGTTCTTCAAATTTGAAGGG
>SXGR01018592.1_pt1 | contig 16441 bp, 17 predicted proteins | sample 3174711 | NCBI WGS metagenome assembly SXGR01 (sample SAMN11356860, study PRJNA531348) | freshwater metagenome | isolation source: freshwater sample F1-60 | place: China: Fuxian Lake, Yuxi | collected 2017-12-25
AACTTCAGCTTCGGGGACTACTTCACGGACGAGGCGATCCGCTGGGCCTGGGAGTTCGTCACCGAGGTGCTCGGCCTCGACGGCGAGCGGATCTGGATCACCGTGCACACCTCCGACGACGAGGCGGAGGCCATCTGGGCCGACGGCGTCGGGGTGCCGCGGGCCCGCATCCAGCGGCTGGGTGCGGACAACTTCTGGGAGATGGGTGAGACGGGTCCGTGCGGGCCGTCCTCGGAGCTGTTCTGGGACTACGGGTCCGACGCCGGCCCCGACGGCGGTCCGGCCAATCCCGACGCCGAGCACCGGTTCGTCGAGATCTGGAACCTGGTCTTCACGCAGTACTTCCGCAGCGAGGGTGGTGAGCTGAGCGACCTCCCGACCCGCAACGTGGACACGGGGGCGGGCCTCGAGCGGATCCTGGCCGTGATGGGTGGGAGCCGGTGGCTCTACTCCGCGGACGTGCTCAGCCACCTGGTCGAGGAGGCGCAGTCGGTGACGGGGGAGCGGCTCGGGAGGAGCGACCTGGGGGACATCGCGCTCCGACTGCTCGCCGACCACACCCGGACCGCCGCCTTCCTGGTCGCCGACGGGGTCGTCCCGTCCAACGAGGACCGGGGGTACGTCCTGCGGCGGATCATCCGTCGTGCCGTCCGGTTCGCCTACATGCTCGGGGTGGAGCGCCAGGTGATGGCACCGCTGGTCGAACGCAACGCCCAGGTGATGGGTGCGGCCTACCCGGAGCTCCTCCGGGACGCCGAGCGCATCGTGTCGACCATCGACCGGGAGGAGTCGCAGTTCCGTCGGACGCTCGCCCGGGGCTCGACGCTGCTCGACGGTGCGCTGGAGTCGCTCTCGGCCGACGAGACCCTCCCGGGCTCGGTCGCCTTCGAGCTGCACGACACCTACGGGTTCCCGCTCGAGGTCACCATGGAGATGGCCGAGCTCCGCGAGGTGACGGTCGACGTCGACGGGTTCGACGCGGAGATGGCGGCACAGCGCGAGCGCTCACGGGCCGGCAGCCGCAAGGCCTCGGTGGCGCACGGCGACGAGGCCGATGCGGAACGGGCGCTCCTGGCGGCCTCCGGTCCGACGGAGTTCGTCGGCCGCGAGCAGCTGTCCTGCGAGGCGACCGTGCTCGCCGTCATCGGCGACGGCATCTACCTGGACCGGACCCCGTGCTACGCGGAGTCGGGAGGCCAGGTCGGCGACACGGGCACGATCCGGGGGCCGAGCGGCGTCGCCCGGGTCGTCGACACCACGCCGTCGCTCGGAGGTCTGCACCGGCACGTCGTCGAACTCGAGGAGGGCGAACTCCGCGTGGGCGACCGGGTCGAGGTGAGCGTGGACGAGCACCGGCGGGCCGGCATCCGACGCCACCACACCGCGACGCACCTCCTCCACTGGGCGCTGCGTCGGGTGCTGGGTGACCACGTGGCCCAGCAGGGGTCGTTGGTCCAGGCCGACCGGCTGCGCTTCGACTTCTCGCACCACGACCGCCTGACTCCGGAGCAGCTGGCCGCCGTCGAGGACCTCGCCAACGAGCAGATCCTGTCGGATGCGCCGGTGGAGCACCTCGAGACGACCATGGACGAGGCCCTCGGGATGGGCGCCCTGGCGTTCTTCGGGGACAAGTACGGCGAGGTGGTCCGGGTGCTGCGCGCCGGGCCCGAGAGCACCGAGCTCTGCGGCGGGACGCACGTGTCGGCCCTCGGTGAGATCGGGCCGGTCAAGATCGTCGCCGAGGGATCGATCGGCTCGAACATCCGACGGATCGAGGCGGTCTCGGGCACGGGGCCGATCGAGCGCCTCCGTGAGGAGGAGGCGCTCCTGCGTCGGTTGGCCGACACGGTCGGGGTGCCGGTCGACGACCTGCTCGGCGGCCTCGAGACGCGACTGGCGGAGCTGGCGGGCCTCCGGGACGAGGTGGCGACCCTGCGTCGTGAACTCACCGGTGGGCTCGCGGACGAGCTGGTCGGTACCGCCAGGAACGGGGTCATCGTCGCCCGGGTGGACGCCGACGACCGGGACCAGGTGCGGGACCTGGCCGTGAACCTGCGGGACCGGCCCGGCATCGAGGTCGTGGTCCTGGGTGCGACGCCGGGTGGCAAGGGCGTGGCGATCGTGAGCGCCGTCGACACGTCCGCCGGGCACGACGCAGGAGCGCTCATCGCCGATGCGGCCCGGCTCGTCGGTGGTGGTGGCGGCAAGGGTGCCGACCTGGCGGTCGCCGGTGGGCGCGATCCGGAGCGACTGGACGAGGCCCTCGACCTGGTCCGGAGCCGGGTGGGTTCGTGAGCGCCGGGACGGGCGCAGGCCCGTGCGCTCCGAGCGAGGTGCCACCCTCGCTCGTCGGCCCGTCGGTGGGCCTCGACCTGGGCGAGCGGAGGATCGGTGTGGCCGTCGGTGACGGCGGCGGCACCACGAGCGTGCCCGCCGAGGTGGTGGAGCGCTCCGGTGATCGGCCGGCCGATCACCGTCGGCTCCTGCGGGTCGTCCGCGACGTCGACGCCGCGGTCGTGGTCGTCGGCCTCCCGCTCAGTCTCGACGGGTCCGTCGGGCCTGCGGCCAAGCGGGTGCTGGCCGAGGTCGACGAGCTCCGTTCCACCTGGGACGTCCCGGTGGTCACCCACGACGAGCGGTTCTCCACCGCCGAGGCCCACGCCTCCCTGCGTGGGGCCGGACTTGATGAGCGGGCCCGTCGGCGGGTCGTCGACGCCGTGGCGGCGTCGGTGATCCTGCAGAGTTGGCTCGACTTGCAGCGGGCACGACAGGATTCCACCCCGTGAGCGACCAGCAGCAGGGGGGTGCCCCCGAGGTTGAACGAGTGCGCCGGAACCGGGCGGGCACCTCGGGCGACGGACCCCGTCAGCGGGGTTCGGCAGGTTCGGGCCCGGCGCAGCTCGGCGAGGAGTACGTCCCGATGTCGCCGCCCGCACGGGGCGGGCGCCGCCTGCTCGCCGTGGTCGCTGTGGTCCTCGCCGTGGTGGGCCTGGGGCTGCTCGGCTCGGTGCTGTGGGTCACACGTCAGATCGACCCGCCGGGTGAGCAGGGCGAACTCGTCGGCGACGTGGTCATCGAGCCGGGGACCTCCCGCGACGGGATCGGCGACGTGCTCGCCGCCAACGGGGTCATCTCCGGCCCGACGATCTTCCGCGTCTACGTCCAGTTCACCGGCGGGGGGCCCTGGGAGGCTGGCCGCTACACCGAGTTCCGTGCGAACTCCGGCTTCGCCGAGGCCATCGCGGTCCTCGACGCCGGCCCGGTCCCGCCCGATGCCCGGGTCGTGCGCATCCCCGAGGGCACCAACCTCTCGGGGGTCTTCGAGATCATCGAGGAGTCGGTTCCGGGGATCACGTCGGCCGACCTCCTCAGCGCCCTCGGCTCCGGCTCGGTCACCTCGCGGTACAAGCCGGCCGAGGTGACCAACTGGGAGGGCTTCCTCTTCCCGGACACCTACGAGTTCGCCGTCGACGCCTCGGCCGCCGACATCCTCCAGACGATGGTCGACCGGAACGACGAGATCCTCGACTCGCTGGACTACGACCGGGCCGAGGCCCTCCAGGGCCGGAGCGCCTACGACCTGATCACCGTGGCCTCGCTGATCGAACGGGAGACGGGCCAGCCACCGGAGGAACGCGGCAAGATCGCCCGGGTCATCTACAACCGGCTCGACGCCGACGAGATCCTGGGCATCGACGCCTCCAACCTCTACGGGCTGGGTCGGACATCGGGTGAGCTCACCGCCGCCGACCTCGAGGTGGATTCGCCCTACAACCTGCGCCGCAACCGAGGCCTCCCGCCGACGCCGATCTCCATGCCGGGTCGAGCGTCGCTGGAGGCGGCGATCCGGGCGCCGGCCGGCGACTGGCTCTACTACGTGCTGATCTCGAACGACCCACCGACCCACCTCTTCACGGCGTCGGCCGAGGAGTTCGAGCGGGCCGCTCAGGAATCCCGCGAGAAGGGCGTGTTCTGACCCCGCGGTCGGTGGACTGGGCGCCATCGGGGGCCACCCGGTTGGCCGCGGTCCTGGGTGACCCGGTCCGCCACTCGCTCTCACCCGTGATCCACAACGCCGCCTTCGGTGCACTCGGGCTGGACTGGACCTTCGTGGCCCTGGAGGTGACCGCCGCCGGCCTGGCCGACGCCGTCCGGGGTGTTCGTGCGCTCGGACTGGCGGGACTGTCGGTGACCATGCCGCACAAGGAGTCCATCGTCGGACTGCTCGACGAGGTGGTGGGTGACGCGGCCCTCCTCGGAGCGGTCAACTGCGTGAGGAGCTCCGGAGGCCGGCTCATCGGCCACAACACCGATGGTGTGGGCTTCGTCGAGGGGATGCGCTCGGACACCGGTCGGGATCCGGCGGGGATGTGCGGTGTCGTCCTGGGCACGGGTGGGGCCGCCCGGGCCGTCGCCCTGGCGCTCGCCGGGCACGGCGCCGTCGACGTGGCGCTCCTGGGTCGGGATCCGTCCAGGACGGCGATGGTCGCCGAACGGCTCGGCGGCGTCATCCGGGCGGGGACCCCGGTCGACCTGGCCGCCGCCGACCTGGTCGTCAACGCCTCGCCCGTGGGCATGGAGGCGCACCCGGGCACCCCGGTCGATCCGGCAGGGCTGGACGGCGGAACGGTCGTGGTCGACCTCGTCTACCACCCGATCGAGACCGAACTGGTCCGGGACTGCCGGTCGCGGGGGATCGTCGCCGCCAACGGGGTCGCCATGCTCGTCCACCAGGCGGCAGCGGCATTCGAGCTGTGGACCGGTGCCGCCGCGCCGCTCGAGGCGATCCGCTCGGCCGTGGACCGGCACCTCGCCGGCGACTGAGGGTCGCCCCCGGAAATCGCTGAAGATCCTCGTCCTCCGTGCCGATGGAGGACCGTCGAGGACCGTCCGGCCCCGACGACGCGACGACGGGAGGACCCGTGGCACTCGAGGGCACGCTCGACTCATTCCCCCTCGCCGACGTCCTGAGGTTCCTCGCCGGCGGCGAACGAACCGGTGTGCTCCAGATCGACGGGGACCGTGGGACGGTCCGGCTGTGGCTCGAGGACGGGGAGTGCACCGGCGCCGAGGCGGCGGGCACGGTCGTGGACGACGCCGTCCGTGCGACCTTCGAGGCGCTGCGCTGCACCACCGGGTCGTTCCGCTTCGAGGAGGACCGCCGACCGACCGTGGCCTCGTCGCAGCCCCGTCCCGTCTCGGTGGTGCTCGCCGAGGCGCTGTCCCTCCGGGCCGAATGGGACGCCGTCGAGCAGGTGCTGCCGAGCTCCCGCCACCGGGTCCGCCCGGTCCCGTCCCCACCGGACGGCAGAGTGGTGCTCGACCCCCTCGGTTGGACCATCGTGACGAGCCTCGGACGGTCCGACGACGTGGCCTCGGTCATGGCCCGTTCCGGTGTCGCCGAGCTCGACGCGGCCCGAGCGCTCGTCGCACTGGTGCGCGAGGGGCTGCTCGTGGTCGAGGCGCCGGAGCCGGTCGTCGCCTCCGTCGTCGAGGTCGTGGATCGCAGCCCCTGGGACGAGCCGGTCGAACCGGAGCCCGCTCAGGCGAGCACCCGGCCCCGCCTCGAGGTGCCCACCTCCGTCACCGGTGGGTCGCCGGTCGTCGTCGACGGCATCGCTGGGGAGCCGACAGCCCCGGCGGACCCGTTCCGCTCGGTCGAGGACCTGTTCCCGATCGACGAGGTCGTGGGTCTCGACGAGGTGTCCGACCCGTGGGCCGCCGGGGCCCTCGCCGGCAGGTCCGGAACCGTCGAGACCCCGCCGGCACCTGCCGCCGGGACGGTCGAGGACGAGACCAGCGCGCTGTCGGCGGATGTCGCCGATGCCATCGCCGAGGTGCTCGGTGCCGGCAGCGGGCCGCTGGCCCCGGGACCGACCTACGAGGGCGGGGACCCGGCGTTCCGCTGATCCGGGGACGGAAACCGGCCGACGTCCCGGGTGTCCCGGTCCAGGTGGCGTGGCCCGGTACGGTGAGGGCATGCGTGCACCGACACCGACTCCGGGTGGACCGGGGACAGGCAATCGTGCCGATGGCGGACCGGAGTGGACGTCGTGAGCGGGGGAACCGGCCCCGACGCCGCAGGGTCGACCAGTTCGATGAGTGAACCCGACGCATCCGCGAGCGGCACCGTGGGCGTGGACGGCGGGCCCGACGAGCAGGCCCTCTTCGTCCTGGACGGCTCCCTCTTCGGTGTCGGGAGGACGCAGTCGGGCCAGGACCCCATCTGGATCACGCTCGCCGACATCACCAACGTCGACGAGTTGGGCGCTCCCGGCCCGGCCGGTCCGACCGTCGAGATCTCGACCCGTGACGGCCGGGTGCTCCGGGCGACCTTCCCCCAGCGGTTCTGCGACACCCTCGTCGACGCGCTCCTTGCCGATGCGAGCACGCCGACCGGTGCTCCCGACCCGGCACCGGTGGTCGCACCGGCGCCGGTGGGCGAGTCCGCACCGGAACCGGCCACCGGGTCTGCCACCGGATCGTCGGTGATCACCCCATCTCCGGTCCCCGGCGCGAACCCCTTCGCTCCGTCCGCTCCGGCTCCTGGCCCGGCGCCGGCCGCAACTCCTGCGCCAGCTCCTGCGCCGGTTGCTCCGGCACCTGCACCTGCACCGGCACCTGCGCCAACTCCGGCTCCGGCTCCTGCACCTGCACCAGCACCGGCTCCGGCTCCTGCGCCAACTCCGGCTCCGGCTCCTGCACCTGCACCAGCACCGGCTCCGGCTCCTGCGCCAGCTCCGGCACCGGCCCCGGTCACCGAACCTCCAGCACCCGCCACCGGTGCATCCCCGACGTTCGCACCCGCTCCGTCCGGACCGGTCGTGGCCCAGCCCATCGTCGATCCTCCCGTCCAGCCCGCTGTGTCCCCACCGGCACCGACGGGTCCGGTCGTCGACCCCGCCTTCAGTCCCGTGGGCGCGACCCCGGTGCCGACCCCGGTGCCGGACCCCACGGCCTTCCCGGTCGCCGAGGGGTCCGGCGCGCTGCCGGACGACCCGTCGTTGCCCTCCTGGCTCCAGGACCCATCGGAACAGTTCGCCGCGACCGGGGCGTCGCCCCTCGATGCGTCGAGCGCCCTGATCATCCAGGACGTCACGTACCTGGGTGGCCACCCGAGCATCAAGCGGCGACGGAAGAAGTGCATCGGGACCCTCACCCGCAACGCCGTCGAGCTGAGCGGCAGGGGTACCTCCCTCGAGATCCCGTGGTCCGAGGTGGTCTCGGTCGAGGCCCAGAACGCCGACGAGGCCCGGTTCCGGATCAGCACCCGGATCCACAGCGAGTCGACCGCCCTCGTGATCCAGCTCCGTGACGGTGCGACCGTCCTGCTGGAGGCGCACGACTGCCCCAAGGTCCCGTTGAAGGGCGCGGTCGCCCAGCTCGTCGACGGTCTCGGCGTGGTGGTGGTCTGAGCTCGGTGGAGCCGAGCCCGCCGGAGGACGCGACCCGGACCCATGTCGCCCTCGTCGGACTGTCCGGGACCGGCAAGTCCGAGGTCGCACCGCTGCTCGCCGCCCGGCTGGGACTGCGCGTCGTCGACCTGGACGACTGCGTCGTGGCCCGAGCGGGAGTGAGCGTGGCCGAGCTGTTCGAACGCGGCGGTGAGGATGCGTTCCGGTCCCTCGAGTCCCAGATGCTGCGCGAGCAGCTCGACGGCCCGCCGGCAGTCCTCGCCACCGGCGGGGGGGTGGTGCTCGACGGGGCGAACCGCCGTCTGCTGGTCGAGCACTGTCGTGTCGTGTGGCTCCGGACGCCGGTGGATGTGCTCGTCGCCCGCCTCGAGCGCGATGCCGAGGAGCGTCCGCTGCTGCGGGGCGACGCCGCAACCACCTTGCGTCGCCTCGCCGCCGAGCGGGAGGCTCTCTACACCGAGGTGGCGGAGGTCGTGGTCGCCACCGACGGTCTGGGACCCGATGCCGTGACGGACGCGGTGGTGGAGGAGCTCGAGCGTGTCTGAGTCCGCGGCGGTCGGGATCGAGCCACAGGGCCACGACCGCTACCTCGTGCGTCTGGAGCTGCCCGACGGTCGGGAGTGCCCCGTTCTGGTGGGCGACGGCGTGCGCCGCGAGCTCGCCGGGGTCCTGCCGCCACGGGTGCGGCGGGTGGCGATCGTCACCCAGGAGGGTGTCGGCGTCGACGTCGACCCCGGTGTCGAGCACCGGGTGTTCACGATCGGTGACGGCGAGGCGCACAAGACGCTGGCGACGATCGGGATGCTCTGTGAGGAGTTCGCGAGCTGGGGCCTGACCCGAACCGACTGCGTGGTCGGGGTGGGTGGGGGCCTGGTCACCGATGTGGCCGGGTTCGCGGCGGCGGTCTACCACCGGGGCATCCCCGTGGTGCACGTCGCGACCACGCTGCTGGCCCAGATCGACGCCGCCGTGGGCGGCAAGACGGGGGTGACCCTGCCGCAGGGCAAGAACCGGGTCGGCGCCTTCTGGCAGCCGTCGGCGGTCCTGTGCGACACGGAGACCCTGGCGACGCTGCCGGAGCGGGAGTGGCGCTGCGGGCTCGGAGAGCTCGCCAAGTACCACTGGCTCGGCGGTGGTCGTCTCGACGAACTCCCGCTCCCCGAGCGCGTCGCCCGGTGCGTGGCCATCAAGGCGGCGGTGGTCGCATCGGACGAGCGCGAGGCCGGACGGCGGGCGCTGCTCAACTACGGCCACACGCTCGGCCATGCGCTCGAGGTGGCGGGTCGACACGACCTGCGCCACGGTGAGGCCGTCGGCATCGGGTTGGTCTACGCCGCCGAGCTGGCACGGGCCCTCGGTCGCATCGACCCGGACGCCGTCGAGGAGCACCGTCGGGTGGTCTCCGGGTACGGGCTCTCGACCGAGCTGCCGCCGGGCGTCGACCCCGAGGAGCTGCTCGTCCTGATGGGTCGGGACAAGAAGGTGCTCGACGCCGGTCTGACCTTCGTCCTGGACGGACCCGCCGGCCTGGAGGTGGTCGAGGGCGTCGATCCGCTCGTCGTCCGCCGGACCCTGGAGGAGTGCACGTGAGCGATCGCACGATCCTGCTGCTGTCAGGACCGAACCTGAACCTGCTCGGCGAGCGGGAACCCGAGATCTACGGACGGGCGACCCTGGAGGAGCTCGTCGGACTCGCCCGGGCCGAGGCCGGGGCGTTGGACTGCGACCTCGAACACCTGCAGTCGAACCATGAGGGCGATCTCGTCGACGCCGTCCACGGAGCGCGCGGACGGGTGGCGGCGCTGGTGGTGAACGCCGGCGCCCTGACGCACTACGGCTGGAGCCTCCACGACGCGCTCGCGGCCTACGACGGCGTGGTGGTCGAGCTCCACCTCTCGAACCCGCAGCGCCGTGAGTCGTGGCGGTCGACCTCGGTCGTGGCGCCGGTCGCCGATGGCGTCGTCGCCGGTTTCGGTCCCGCGGGGTATCCGATGGCGGTCCGCGCCGCCGTGGGGCTGCTCGACGCCCGGTGAGCCACGGCTCCGGGTCGTAGGCTCCGAACATGCCCGTCACCGAACGTCGAACCCCCGATCTGAACGGCGGGGACCTCCCGCCGGTGCACACCTCCGCTCGGATCGGCCTGCTGCGGGAGGACCTCGATCAGGCCGGGTGCGACGTCCTGATGGTGAGTGACCTCACCAACGTCCGGTACCTCACCGGGTTCACCGGCTCGGCCGGACTGCTGCTCGTCTCCGCCGACGAGGCGGTCTTCGTCAGCGACGGCCGCTACCGCGACCAGGCCGGTGAGCAGCTCGCTGCGGCGGGCGTGGACGCCGAGGTCCTGATCGTCGCCGCCGAGCCCGACGCCGCCCTGGCGGCTCGGATCCCGGCGGCGGCCCGGCGGGTGGGGCTCGAGTCGGAGTCGGTGACCTGGGCGTCCCAGCGTCGATGGGCGGATCTGGTCGGGCCCCGAGAGCTCGTCGCTACGACCGGGGTCGTCTCCGGTCGTCGGATGGTCAAGGACCCGGGGGAGGCCGCCCGGATCCGGACCGCGTGCGATATCGCCGACCGGGCCTTCGCCGATCTGCGACCCATGCTCGCCGAGGAGCCGACCGAGGCGGCGTTCGCCGCCGAGTTGGACGCGGCGATGCGGTCCCTCGGCGCCGAGGACGTGAGCTTCGAGACGATCGTGGCGTCGGGGCCGAACGGCGCCAAACCCCACCACCGCCCGGGGGATCGGGTCGTGCGCTCGGGCGATCTGGTCGTCGTCGACTTCGGCGCGCTGTTCGAGGGCTACCACTCCGACATGACGAGGACGGTGGCGGTCGGCGAGGTGGATGACGATCGATGGCGCCTGCTGCGGGTGGTGCTCGAGGCCCAGCAGGCGGGCGTGGAGGCCGTGGCGGCCGGTGTCGAGGCCCAGGTCGTCGACGCCGCCTGTCGTGACCTGATCGATGCGGCCGGCCTGGGTGAGGCGTTCCTGCACTCCACGGGCCACGGCGTCGGCCTGGACATCCACGAGGAGCCTCGGGTCTCCTCGCGCTCGACTGCTACGTTGTCGGCCGGTCACGTGGTGACGGTCGAGCCCGGGGTCTACCTTCCCGAGTTGGGCGGGGTCCGCATCGAGGACACCGTCCTCGTCGCCGAGGACGGTTGCGACCGTCTGACGCTGACCCCGAAGGACCCGGTCCTGGCCTGAGCGCCCGGACGTCCGGTCCCTCACCGGCGGTCCACCCGGGCCGACGTCGACGCTGCGAACCGACAGGACACACCATGGCCCAGATCGCCACCTCGGACTTCAAGAACGGCATGACGCTCGACCTCGACGACGGGCTCTTCAACCTCGTCGAGTTCCAGCACGTCAAGCCCGGCAAGGGTGGCGCCTTCGTGCGGACGACGCTGAAGAACGTCCGGACGGGGGCCGTGGTCGAGCGGACCTTCCGGGCCGGCGAGCGGATGGAGCGGGCGATCGTCGACAAGAAGGAGATGCAGCTCCTGTACCGCGACGGCGACGACTACGTGTTCATGGACACCAACACCTACGACCAGCTCAACGTGGCTCCGGCGGTGCTGGCGGACAACGCCAACTTCCTCGTCGACTCCTCGACCGCACTGCTGGTCATGTACGGCGACGAGATCATCGGGGTGGACCTCCCGGCCTCGGTGGAGCTGACGATCACCGAGACCGAGCCCGGCGTCCAGGGCGACCGGGTGTCGGGGGCCAAGAAGCCGGCCACCCTGGAGACGGGCCTGGTGGTGCAGGTGCCGCTGTTCATCGAGGTCGGCGAGCGGGTGAAGGTCGACACGCGCAGCGGCGACTTCATCTCCCGGGCGTGAGCGACGACGTCCCGGTCGTCGCCGGCGGACGCCGCGAGGCCCGGGAGCGGGCGGTGCACCTGCTCTACGAGGCCGACACCAAGACGGCGCACGTGGCCTCCGTGCTCGAGGCCCAGGCCGCACGGCCCGACCCGTACGCCGCCGACCTCGCCCTCGGTGTCGACGAGCAGCGCGCCGCCCTCGACGGGTTGATCGCCGAACTGGCGACGGGCTGGACGCTCGACCGGATGCCCCTGCTCGACCTGACCGTGCTCCGGGTCGGGACCTTCGAGCTGCTCCACCGGCCCGAGGTGCCGACCGCCGTGGTGCTCTCGGAGGCGACGGAACTGGCGTCCCGCTACGGCACCGACGACTCGAGCCGGTTCGTCAACGGCGTGCTGGCGGCCGCGGCCCGGCGGGTGCGGGTCGACCCGCCGCCGACACCACCGGACTGAGCGCTCCCTGCGGCGCGGACGGCCACCGGTTGGTGGTACGGTCCGCTTCTGACCGTGAAGGGGGTCCCGTGAGGCCCCTACGGACAGGAAGGACTGCCGGTGGCAGAACGAGAGCGGCGGATGACGCGCCCCTACGGGGGCGTCTTCGTGGCCCGCAGCCAGGTGATGGGCCCGGAGGAGATCGAACGGGCGATCCGTCGCATGGCCCACGAGATCCTGGAACGGAACCTCGGCCTCGACGACCTGGCGGTCATCGGCCTCCAGACCGGCGGCGTTCCGCTGGCCCACGCGCTGGCCGGGATGCTCGCCGAGATCGAGGAGCTCGAGGGCGACGACCCGCCGGTGCCGGTCGGGACGCTCGACGTGGCGCTCTACCGTGACGACATCGGGATCCGGCCGCTCCTCCCCGAGGAGGTCACCGAGATCCCCGTCGACCTCGACGGCCGGACCGTGATCCTCGTGGACGACGTCCTGTTCACCGGACGGACCATCCGGGCGGCCCTCGACGCCATGTGCGACTACGGGCGACCCCGGGCCGTGCAGCTCGCCGTCATGGTCGACCGGGGTCATCGGGAACTGCCCATCCGGCCCGACTACGTCGGCAAGAACCTGCCGACCCGTCGGGACGAGCTGGTCGATGTCTCCATGTCGGCGGTCCTCCTGGGGGAGCTCCAGAAGCAGTGAGGCACCTCCTGGCGATCGACGACCTGACCCGCGACGACCTCGAGGAGATCCTCGACGTCACCGACGCCATGGTCGAGGTCAGCGGTCGCGCCATCCCGAAGGTGCCGGCCCTCCGCGGCAGGACCGTGGTCTCGCTGTTCTACGAGGACTCCACCCGGACGCGACTCAGCTTCGACTCGGCGGCCAAGCGGCTCTCGGCGGACACGATGAGCTTCGGCGTGTCGAGCTCGTCGGTGAGCAAGGGCGAGTCCATCCGGGACACGGTCGAGACCATCGAGGCGATGGGGATGGACGCCATCGTCGTGCGGCACCGGTCCTCGGGGGTGCCGGCGCAGATCGCGGGCTGGACCGACGCCGCCGTGGTGAACGCCGGTGATGGCTGGCACCAGCACCCGACGCAGGCACTGCTCGACGCGTACACCATCCGCCGTCGCCTCGGATCGCTGGAGGGTCGTCGGATCGCGATCGTCGGGGACATCGTCCACTCCCGGGTGGCCCGATCCAACATCGAGGCGTTCACCCGCCTGGGTGCCAGCGTGGTCCTGGTGGCGCCGTCGACCCTGCTGCCGTCGACGCTCACCCCCTGGGATGTGGAGCTGACCGACGACCTGGACGCCGTGCTCCCCGAGCTCGACGTCTGCTACCTGCTGCGGATGCAGCGGGAGCGCACGACCGAGGCGCTGCTCCCGTCGCTGCGCGAGTACACCGCCCGGTTCGGCCTCGGCCCAGAGCGGGCGGACCGGCTGGCCCCGGGCGCGCTCATCATGCATCCCGGGCCCATGAACCGGGGTGTGGAGATCGCCGGTGACGTCGCCGAGCGTCCCAACGCCGTCGTCACCGAGCAGGTCGCCAACGGCGTCGCCGTCCGGATGGCGGTGCTGTTCCTGCTGCTCGGTCCCGGCCGCCACACCCTCGGTGAGGGCGCCACGGCAGCCGTGGCGCCGTCGGAGGACACCCCGATCGGCGTGGCCGCAGGAACGGACCCCACGGCCGGTCGCCCGGAGATGGAGATGGAGGTGGATCGGTGAGCGGTCGAGTGGGTGGCGACGAGACGGTCGATCTGGTCGTGCGGGGCGGGACCGTCGTCGATGCGACGGGGGAGCGACGTGCCGACGTGGTGATCCGCGGCCGGGAGATCGTCGCCGTCGGCGAGGGCCTCTCCGGGGATGTGGTCCTCGACGCCGGCGGCTGTCTGGTGGCGCCGGGCCTCGTCGACCTGCACACCCACCTCCGTCAGCCGGGCAAGGAGGAGGCCGAGACGATCGAGTCCGGCTCGAGGGCTGCGGCGCTCGGCGGGTACACGGCAGTCCTGGCCATGCCCAACACGACGCCGGCGATCGACTGCGCCGCGGTCGTGCGCGAGGTCCTGGAACTGGGTCGCACGGCGCTCTGCGACGTCCACACCTCGGGCGCCATCACCGTGGACCGGGCCGGGGAACGGCTCGCCCCCATGGCCGAGATGGCCGCACTGGGCGTGCGGCTCTTCACCGACGACGGGACCGGCGTCCAGGACGACCGTCTCATGCGGCGGGCCATGGAGTACGGCCGGGATCTCGGGGTGACCCTGGCGCAGCACTGCGAGGTCAGCGAGCTCTCCCGGGGGACCTGCATGCACGAGGGCGAGTGGAGTGCCCGCCTCGGTCTACCGGGACAGCCGGCCGAGGCCGAGGAGCTCATGGTCATGCGGGACATCGCACTGGCCCGCCTCACGGGGGCGCGGGTGCACCTGCTCCACCTCTCCACCGCCGGGTCGGTCGCCATGGTCGCCGCCGCCCGCGCCGGTGGTCTGGCGGTGACCGCCGAGGCTGCACCGCACCACTTCACCCTCACCGACGAGTGCTGCTCCGGGTACGACGCGACCTTCAAGGTCCACCCGCCACTGCGCACCGCCGCCGACGTGGAGGCCGTGGCCCACGGACTCGCCGACGACACCATCTCGGCGATCGCCACCGACCACGCCCCGCACGTCCCCGAGGAGAAGGAGCGCCCCTTCGACGAGGCGCCTCCGGGCATGCTCGGACTCGAGTACGCCCTGGCGCTGGCGATCACCCAGCTCGTCGACGCCGGTCCCCGCATGTCCATGGTCGACGTCCTCGCCCGGCTCAGCTGGCAGCCGGCGGCGATCGCCGGGATGGATCGCCACGGCGGTCCGGTGGCGCCGGGCGCACCCGCCAACCTGTGCGTGATCGACCCGGAGGCCCGGTGGACGATCGACTCGAGCGGCGGGGCCTCCCGGAGCCGGAACGTCCCGTACGTGGGCCGCACGGTCCGCGGACGGGTCCGACACACGATCTGCGAGGGCGAACCGGTCGTCCTCGACGGGGAGGCACGACGGTGAGCATCGAGGTCGCAGGCATCGTCCTGGCCGACGGCACCAGCTTCGAGGGCGAGGCCATCGGGGCCCCGGCCCCGAGCGGGGTGGCGACGGGCGAGTTCGTCTTCAACACGGTGCTGACCGGCTACCAGGAGGTGATCTCGGACCCGTCCTATGCCGGGCAGGTCGTGACCTTCACCTCGACCCACATCGGCAACTACGGCGTGACGCCGGAGGACGACGAGGCATCGAGCGTCCACTGCGCCGGCGTGGTCGTGCGCGACCTGGCTCGCCGGAGGAGCAACCACCGCTCGGTCGGCGACCTGGACGGGTACCTCCGGAACCACGGCGTGTCCGGGGTGGGCGGTATCGACACGCGCCGACTCACCCGCCACCTCCGTGACCACGGGGCCATGCCAGGGGCGTTCGGCACCGCGTCCGAGTCGGACCTGCGAGCCGCCGCCGCCACGGCCCGACCGACGGACGGGATCGACCTGGTCGGGCAGGTCACGACGTCGATGCCGTCGGTGCACTCCGGCCCGGCCGGGGCCGACCGACGGATCGTCGCCCTGGACCTCGGCATCAAGGACACGATCGTGCGGAACCTCGTCCGGATCGGCGAGGTCCACGTCCTCCCGGCCAGGACACCGGTGGAGGAGATCCTGGCGCTGGAACCCGGCGGTGTGTTCCTCTCGAACGGCCCGGGTGACCCGGGTGCGGTCGAGGTGGTCCCCGAGACGGTTCGTTCGCTCCTCGGCCGGGTGCCCGTCTTCGGGATCTGCATGGGCCACCAGATGCTCGCCACCGCCCTCGGCGGCCGGACGCACAAGCTCCCCTTCGGCCACCACGGCGGCAACCATCCCGTCCGCGACGAGTCCACCGGCCGGATCGAGATCACCAGCCAGAACCACAACTACTGCGTCGACCCGGACTCCCTCGAGCGGATCGAGGTCACCCACATCAACCTCAACGACGGGACGCTCGAGGGGTTCCGCTGCCTCGACGTCCCGGCGTTCGGGATCCAGTACCACCCGGAGGCGGGACCGGGCCCACACGACAGCCGGTACCTCTTCGACCGGTTCGCCGACCTCATCGACGCCCACCGCCGGTGAACGCCCCCCACGCCCCCGGATCGGGCCGCTCCAGGTCAGCTGAGCCGAGCCGCCACCGCGTCGGCCTCCTCCTCGAGGTGGTCCCCGATGCCCTCGACGACGACGTGCTCCACCCGGCCCCCGACGAGCGGGATCCGCACCTTGAGCTCGCCGCGCACCTCACGGGTCGTGTCCTCCCCGTCCCCGGCGAGTGCCGCGGTCGCCGACGCCCGCATCAGCGTCGACGCCTGATCGGGGAGGAACCGCACCGCTGCGCTCCGGGCGGGCAGGTCCCAGGTCGTCTCCTCGACCCACGACACGTGGTCGGGATCGATGAACCGGGCCGCCTGGGCCGGCAGCTCGACCGACAGCTGGTACCTGAGTCGGACCAGGCCGGTGTCGGCCCGTCTCGTCACCTCGAGCACCTCGGGGGCGCTCGTCGCGCTGAGCCCGTCGAGCGAGGTCCAGAAGGCCGGGTCGAGGTACACCTCGAGAACCGCATCCGGGTCCGCCGACCATCGTTGTTCGAATCCGAATCTCACCCCGACAGCGTCGCACACGCTCCGACGTCGTCCGACCCCGGAGGAACCCATGCCCCGTCGCGATGACCTGGAGACCATCCTGATCATCGGTTCCGGACCGATCGTGATCGGTCAGGCCTGCGAG
>SXGR01036226.1_pt1 | contig 16431 bp, 12 predicted proteins | sample 3174711 | NCBI WGS metagenome assembly SXGR01 (sample SAMN11356860, study PRJNA531348) | freshwater metagenome | isolation source: freshwater sample F1-60 | place: China: Fuxian Lake, Yuxi | collected 2017-12-25
GCCGCCGCGCCTTCACCCTGATCGAGCTGCTCGTCGTCATCGCCATCATCGCGATCCTCGCCGGCATGCTCCTGCCCGCGCTCGGCAAGGCCAAGACCAAGGCCCAGGGCATCAACTGCATGAACAACCACAAGCAGCTGCTGCTGGGGTGGGCGCTCTACAATTCCGACAACAACGACCAGCTGCTCTACGCCTACGCCCCCGAGGTCAATCCGAACACCTCGGACGGCGCCTGGGTCCAGGGCGATCTCGATATCGGGAACCTGAGCGCAGACGGAAACTGGAACACCAACTGGCTGGTTCAGAGCCCGCTGTGGCGCTACACGGGTCAGACCCGGACGATCTGGAAATGCCCGTCGGACATGAGCATGGCCATCGACCGCAGCAAGAACAAGGTCCCGCGGGTCCGGAGCATGGCGATGAGCATCTGGACGGGTGGCAACAAGGGCACGGATGGCGGCTGGGCAAACGAGCCATGGAACGTCTTCACCAAGGCCAGCAGCATGAACGATCCGGGTCCGTCGAAGACCTATGTGCTGCTCGATGAGCGCGAGGACAGCATCAATGACGGCTTCTTCGTGGTCTCGATGGAGAACTCGATCTATGCCAAGCGAGTGAACCTGGGTTCGATCCGGATGGTCGATGTCCCGGCCAGCTATCACAACCGGGCGGGGGGATTCTCCTTCGCGGACGGCCATTCGGAGATCAAGAAGTGGGCGGATCCCCGCACGATGCCCCCGATCAAGAAGGGTTCCTGGGTCCAGTCCGGCACCCAGGGCAACAATAGAGACGTGATGTGGATGCAGGAGCATTCCACCCGGCTGCGCTGAGGCTCTTTGTGGCGGCAGTGGCCCCTCGCGACCGGGGTCCCGTTTACCCCGGCGGCCTCCGGGATTTCCGAACCGTCCTCTTCACAAGGGGTTCCGTTCTGACCACACTGAGGGTCCGACATGACGAACCACCCAAGCCCCCCGAGAGGCGTCCAGACCTTCGTCCACTATCTGGAGGAGGGGATGGGGCGCGTCTGGCTCAGGCGGCTGCTGACTGTGGTCCTGGTCGGGATTGCCATCGCGTTGTACCAGAACAACGAGGCCAAGAACTTCCGGGCCCCCGAGGCCATGGACTTGGCCCAGCTGGGCCGGAACCTGGCCGCCGGCCAGGGCTACACCACGGGCTTCATCCGGCCCCTCAGCATCCATCTCCTTGAGGAGCAGGCGGTCCGCAAGGGGGTGGATCCCCGGGCGGTCCTCCTGACCCGTCATCCCGATCTCGAGAATCCCCCCCTCTATCCCGCGATCTTGGCGGTGGTGTTCAAGGCCATGCCCGTGTCCTGGTGGGCCCAACTTCCCGCCAACGAGTTCTATCGGCGTCCGATGGAGGAGGTGGTCATTTCCGTGATGAACCTGGGCTTCTTCGCCCTCGTGGTGGCGCTCGCGGGGTGGCTTGGGACGCGGTTGTTTGACGCCACGGCCGGCGCATTGGCTGCTGCGCTCATCGTTGGGACCAATCTCTTTTGGCAGTTTGCCAATTCGGGCCTCCCCACCCTGCTGCTGATGGTCTTCCTCCTGCTCCTCCTGCACCTGCTGCTGGGCTTCGAGCGGGAGGCCGCCTCCGAGGCCCCGCGTCGGGGTCGCCTCCTGCTCCTTGCCGTCGGAGCCGGCGGCACGGTGGGGCTGATGTTCCTCACCCAGTATTCCTTCGGCTGGCTCGTGGTGCCGGTCACCGGTTTCCTCGCGTGGCGCGGTATCGGCCTCCGTGGCCGCGTGCTCGGACTTGCCGTGGTCGCCTTCCTCATTCTTGCGGCTCCCTGGATCGCCCGGAACCTCTCGGTCTCCGGACAGCCCTTCGGCACCGCAGGGTTCACCGTCCTGGCCGGCACCGACTCGTTTCCTGGCGACCGCCTCCAGCGCTCCCAGCATCCGGTCCTCGATCGGGACCTCATCTGGGAGGTCATTTCCAAGGTGCGGACCGGGGTGAGCGAAATCCTCGGCAACGAACTCATCCGCATGGGCGGGACCTGGGTCAGCCTCGTCTTCCTCGTCGGACTCCTGGTGCCCTTCGGCAACCCGAGCCTCAACCGCCTGCGGGGAGCGCTGGTCGCCATGCTGGTGACGGTGGTCCTGGTGCAGGCCGGGGTCCGCGGCTGGATCACGAAGGAGTTTGGTCCGGTCACCTCGGAGGACCTTCTCGTGGTCCTGGCGCCCGGTGTGATGGTCTGGGGCGCAGGGTTCCTCATCACCCTGATCGACCAGATCGAGTGGGAATATCTATTCCTCCGCACCTGGAGCCTGTGGGGGTTGGTCACGGTCTTTTCCGCACCGTTCCTGATCGGCATCCTCCCCCCCAAGGGACTTGCGCTGAGCGAACCCTACCGCCCAAGCGTCATTCGCGAGTTCGCCGACTTCACCCCAAAGTCGACGCTCTTCATGAGCGATGTCCCCTGGGCCGTGGCGTGGTATGGACCCCGCGAGTGTGTCTGGACCTCGCTTCGTGTGGCGGACACCGCGGACGCCAACGTCCGGAACCGTCGGGAGGACTTCTTCGTCTTCACCGAGGCCCGACGTCCGATCGAGGCCGTCTACCTCTCACCGTACTGGGCCGACAAACCGTTCCTCTCCAGCTACATCGCGGATCTGGATTTTGAGTGGGGCCGCTTCTACCTCGAGGTTCTGAGGGGCTCCAACCTCCCATCCGGGTTCCCGCTCAAGCATGTCCTCGGTGGCCCCTACATGGCCGCCGGACACTTCCTGCTCGCGGCGAAGCCGTGGTGGAAGGACTAGGCGACACCCACGATCGGATCCCGATTCGTTGAGATCGGCCCGCCCCTCAGAATCGACCCAGGGAGTTCCAAGGCCTCTGTCTCAGCGGGGCTTCACCGTGTAGGCATCCGCCACCGTTCCAGAGGGGTCCGCCTTCACGTACTCGACCGTGGCGCGCTGGGGCGATACCCGGACCCGGAGGATTCCCGAGCCGGGCAGGATCGTCCCAGAACGATACCCGTACTCCTCGGCGCTGCGTGTGGAGGGACGCGGATGTCCCGGCTGCGGCACTTCCTGATACACGACCCCATCCCGCTCCCCGTGGACGTACAGATGGTCGTGTCCATGGAAGACCACCACCCCTCCACGCTTGGCGAGCAGCTCGTGGATCGGAGCCGGCCAGCCCGGACGGTGCTCGGCGAAGGTCTCCCGACCATCGAGATCGTGTCCGCCCCACTCGAAGAACCTCGAGGCCTCGACCCCACCCCGGCCCTCCGGCGTCCCACCGCCAACGAGATGATGGAGGAACACGAAGGTGAATCGTCCCTTGCGGTTCTCTAGGGTCTTCCGCAGCCATTGGTACTGGGTCTCGCCGAGGGTGCGCCACCAGTTGTTCCCGTCGCGTCCGCCACCGCGGGGTTTCGGAGAGAACCAGAAGGGATCGAGCACGATGAACTGGGCGTCGCCCCAATCCCACGCGTAGTAGTCCTGCAGGAGGCCAGCCCGCGGATGGCGGACCTCGTTGCCGGAGTAGAAGGCGTCGGGTTCGGGATTCGGGAAATACCGCTTCCGCATCCCGTTCGACCATTCCGCCATCGAGGTGTCCCCACCGCGTCCCGGCGTTTCCCCGTCGTGGTTCCCCAGTACCAGGAACACCGGGAGGCTGTGTCCCACCTGACCGAAATAGTACCGCTGGGCGAGGTAGTGCGGCATCGCCTGCTGCGGCTCGAGGTACTTGTCGGTCATGAACGTGTCGCCGAGGTCGACATGGAAGTCGGCCTGCGACGCGCCCGCATGCCCCAGAGATCGGAGATACACCCTGGGATCGGTGCCGAAGTCGAGGTGGGGATCGGCCTGCACCGTGAAGGTGAACGGCTGGCCGGCGGGTCGCGCCGTGTGGAAGGTTCCGCTCGCCACCGGCTCCGGGGTCCCGGAACCGGGTACCCTCGATCGGAACTCGTACCGGTAGGCCGTGTCCGGCTCGAGTGGAGCGATCGGGATCAGCACCGGTTGTCCCTTGGCGATCGGCTGCCAAAGCGTTGTGTGCAGGGTGGGATCCGACGCCTTGCCGAAGGCCACCTGGCCCTCCCGATCCGCAGTGTGCACCAGTACGCTGAGCACCACGGAATCCCGGGCGGGCCGGCCCAGGATCAGGCTCAGCGGATGATCCGGGATCTCGGTCCGGAAGGCCGGGGTGGGCATCCGGACCCCGCCCTGTCCCTGCTGCGGACCGCGTTCGCCGGAGCGATTGTTTCGGCCCCGGGACCCTTCCGACAGCGCATCGGCCGCATTCCCGGCGATCGGGACCGACACTGCTAGGAGGAGGGTCAAGGCGAGATCGATCGGGACGGGGGACATCGGCCAGACCCTTGCGGGGGCGGGGTGTGGTTGGGGCTGCATGGAGGACTCAGGGTGGGCCATCGCGTCGAGGCGGACGCTGTAGGCCGCCACCCTTCGGGGTGTAGACGACATTCAGCTCGGCACTGTCGAGGACTGTCTCCCGTATCGCCCGAAGCAACATCTCCCGCGTGACCTCGTCCGCAGGCCGATCGAATCGCGGTGCCTCCGAGAGCGCGTAGAGGTGCAGGGTGTAGGTTTTCGGACCACCGCCGGCGGAATGGGGTGGAACGTAGGACTCCCCACGTTTCCAGGTGGCCCCCGTGGTGCCGACCCCTTGGACCGCCTTGGCCAGCCCGGTGGCCGTCGCGGGGATGTTCCACAGCGTCCAGTAGCACTTCATTTCGGGTCCCTTGGCCAGATGATCTATGACCACGGCGAAGCTCCGGGTTCCTGCAGGGGCTCCGGTCCACGACAGCGGCGGCGTGACCCCTGCGCCCTCACCGGTGAATTCCGAAGGCAGCTCCTGGCCTTCGGACACCGCTGGACTTTTGAGCACGAGCTGGCCGCTTCGCCGGGCAGCCAACACGAATGGAGCCGGCCGGTCGCCCTGCGGTTCCTGTCCACCAGGAGGTCGGGCCTCGACTCCGTCCGGCCGTCCACCGCCCGGGCCACGGCGTGGTCGGTTGCCGTCGCGTGGATCCTCCGAGGGGCCACCCCGATCCGGTCCGCCCACCCCACTGTCTCGTCGGGGGCGACGGCGTTCCCCGGGGGATCGGGCGGTGTAGGACTCCTTGCGGATCTGTCGTTCGGGCCCGACGAATTCGAAGTCCACCGATCCATTCGTGGCGAGGGCGTAGTTCACGTGGTGCACCGCGGAACCGACGGTCACCTCGAGACTGAACCGACGGCCCGCCTCGTTGGTGAATCCGGTGATCCGCGCCCCCCGCCACGGGGGCAGGGCCGGGCGGATGCCGACGGGATCCGGCTGGGGATCCACCTGGCCTCCGACCTCCGACACCTCGCCGTGGAAACCCCCGTTCAGATACGGATAGGTCCTGGTCGCATGGTAGTGGTAGCCGAGCGCCGGGGTGGTGTGGCCATTGAAGGCATCCAGCCCTGTTGGCGTGGCTCCATCGGGTTCCGTGAACCCGTGGATCGGATAGCCGTCGAGGGCATAGGCGACCGGCTTGCCGGTGCCGACGATCGACTGCAGGTGGGTCGGAGCGATGTGGTAGTGGTAGTCGTCTGCCCGTCCGCAGTGGCCCCCGAACCGGTCGAGCTCGCCAGCCAGGAACGTGTCGGTGACCCCGTCGTTCTTGATGGGGTTGAAGATCGGGACCCCGTTCGCCGCAAGGGCGATGGCCCCGCGAAAAAAGTGGGACTTCGCCGAGAGCGGCTTCTTGGCAACCACGGGATGCAGCGGGATCCGCCAGGCGTTGGCGCCGGTATAGGGCTGGGGCAGGGGAACCTGCTGCTGCCACGCGGTGATGCCGACCATCATCTCATGGTCCGGCATCGCATCGGATTCCACGTACAGGAAGGTTTCGTCCGACCGGGTCCGGACCCGGGGGGCGAACGGACCGAAGATCAATGCCATCCTGTTGGCCAGGGTCGAACCGGCTGACGTTGCCGACGGGGTCTCGGATGCCGCTGGCAGGGTGCTCGCGGCGAGGAGACGCAGCAGGGGTGTGTCGAATCCCGGACCTGTGGCTGGGGTGACGTGATCGTGCCCGTCGTCCCCGAGGGAATGGGCCCAGGCGAGGGATGGGGCCAGGCCGAGGGCGACGACGGCGAAAATGCCGGGAAAATGAGTCTTCATGGGTTCAGGGTTGGCGTTGGCGCTTGCCGCCGCCCTTGCGGTTCGGTGTGGGTGCTTCCGGGTTGAACCCGGGATTCGTACGCGGCATCGCGGCCTTCACCTCGGCCAGGTAGGCATCGAGCTGCCGTTCCAGACGATCCGCGACCTCCGGCTGGGTGGCCGCCAGGTTGTGCCGTTCCCCGAGATCCTGCTTCAGATCGAACAGCAGGCGATCCCCGGTCTCGTAGAACCTCAGGAGCTTGTAGTCGCCCGACAGGATCGCCGAGTGCGGGGTATCGCCTTGGTAGTGCGGGAAGTGGAACACCAGTTCGGGATGCGGCCGGTCCACCGGGGCCGTCGAGCCGACCAGGAGGGGTGAGAGGTCGCCCCCATCGCGGCCCGACGGCAGGGGTTTCTTCACTCCGGCCCAGCGGCAGAAGGTGGGCAGGAAGTCGTAGCCGACCACCCGTTGATGGCACCAGGAATTCGGGGCAATCCCTGGTCCTCGGATGATCAGGGGCACCCGGATGCCGCCTTCCCAGACACCGCCCTTGCCTGCGGCAAGGGGCCGAACCCGACTGCGTCCGCCGCCGCCGCCCCCGCCATTGTCGGCCATGTAGATCACGTAGGTGGTTCCGGTGAGACCGAGCCGATCGATGGCTTCGAGGACCTTGCCGACCCCGGTGTCGAGGTCCGTGGTGATCGCGGCGCGGTCGACATCGCGGTGCATCTCCCCGGGTTTCTGGCCTGAGTAGGAGTCCCGCGTGGCCTTGTTGGCATTCCCGGGGACATGGAGGGCGTGGTAGGACATCTGGATGAAGAAGGGTTTCCCGGCCTTGGCGCTCTTCTCCATGAAGGCCACCGCGCGTTCGCCCATGCCGAAGATGTCCACCGGGTTCGGGTCGACGAACCGGTCGGCATCCCGATTGCCCGTGTCGCCGTCGCTCTCGTCGTAGCCATGGGCCGCGGGTCCACCACCACCGAGGTGCCACTTGCCGTAGTGGGCCGTCGCGTAGCCCGCCGACCGCAGCAGCTCGGCGACGGTCACTTCGTCGGCCCGGATGCTCTTGCGGGAGGCGCCCTCGATCAGACGCTGCCCCGACTGCGGCGGCGCCGCCTTGGTCCACCCGAGTCGGGCCGGATTCATGCCGGTCTGGAGCGCGAGACGGGTCGGCGAGCACACCGGGGCCGGTGCATAGGCCGCGCTGAAGCGCATCCCCTGGACCGCAAACTTCTCCAGGTTGGGTGTCCGATAGAAATCACTCCGTGATCCCGCGACTTCCGGATGCATCGCGACCGACAACCCGTTCCAGTCCTGGTCGTCCGACAGCATGAAGACGATGTTGGGACGTTCCATGAGTGCGGCGGTCGCCGGGACCAGTCCCAGCCAGGCGCAGAGGAGCAGGGGCCAGGAACTCCGGATGGGAGTCAGAAGACGGGGTGTCATTGTCGTGGGGCTCCCGAGACGTCGAGGTCCGGTTTCGTGTTCCAGCGTTTCGTCCAGCCGGGCTTCTCGATGCGCGTCCGGAAGATCACGGTGTTGTCGAGGGCCAGGTCATCGGCCCAGATGAACGCGGCACCGGTGAAGTCGTGTTCCCGGAACACGGGCTTCGGGTCGACCTCCGTCTCGCTGAACTCCTTCGCGGCAGGCCAGGACCGGTCGTCGAACTCCACCGCCCACCACCGGTCCGGGAGCTCCTCCCTGCGGACCGTCGGGTGGGAGGTGTCCCCCTTCACCGGACCGTGGAAGAAGGACTTCGCCTTCCACGACCCGTTGGAGACGATCTCATCCCCGATCTTCAGACAGAACCCGCCGTCGCCAATGCTGGTTCCGTATTCGAGGCCGGTCTTCGGGTCGGCGTTGTCCTTGGCGAGCACCGCGATGGTTATCGGGAACTCGGGCAGGATGTCCACGCTCACCACGTTGTGAGGGGTGAACTTGATGGGATCGACCGCGACCAGCTCGCCGTTGATGTAGAGCATGAACCAGTTGTCGGCGTAGACCCTCAGTTTGAGGGTGTCGGATATCGATGGCTTGACCAGGCCTGGCGGGCCTCCCCTCCGGCCGGGCCCACGGGGCTTGCCCGTCTCGCGGCCCGCAGGCGTTGAGGCCGAGCCGTTGGGGGAACTGTCCTGCGGAATGGCCGATAGGGTCACCATGAGGAGACCCAAGGCGGCGAGCCGGCGGCTTCTTTTCACCCCTCTCCAGACGTCGGTGAGGCTGGGAAGGTGACGTGAGATTTTGGGCCGCTGCCGCCGCACCAAGGGATCAACCCCAGTGGGTCCCGAATCTCCAGTGGTCCTGGAGCGTCGAAAGAAGCGTCTCAATGGGCACGGTCGACAGGCAGTCCCGGAGCCGTGATGCCGCCTCTGTAGGACCGATCGGGGCCGACTGCAGCACACGGTGGATGCGGCTGTGGGCGTTGGTGATCGGATCCTCCGGCAGAGGGCGGGTTCCGGAGCTGCAGTGGTCCAGCGCCCGTTCGAGCTCCTCGATGGGGAGCCCGGCCGCCGCCTCGCAGAACACCTCCGCCCGCGCCGCGTTGTCGAATCCTGGCGACCCAAACACCTGACGGCAGGTCTCGAGAAGAGCATCGGCGTCGATGACCACTTCGGATCGCGAGGTCTTTTCGGACGGACTCGCCCCAGGGACCGAAGCTGCCGCAGACACTTCCGAACGCGAGGTCCGTGGAGTGGAGCCTCCCGGGACCCCAACCTCGAGGTCGATGCGGATCCGATGGGCCGGCGGCAACGGGTCTCCGGCGGTGTGGAGCCGCCATTCCGGATCGGCGGTTCCGGCATTCCCGGCATCCAGCACCACACCTAGGTCCAAGGTAACCCGGCCGTGGCCCCGCCCCTGGAGGGCCTCAACCAGTGCAGACTTCAGGGACTGGATCGCAATCGGCAACGGCATCACGGCCATTAACGTGATCCCAGCAGGTGGTTCCGACAACGGCAACGTCGGGTCCGGGTGGGTTTCATCCGTCTACCGCCCGGGCCGACTCGCCTTGTCGAAGGCGTCAGCCAATGCGTTCCAGCCCCCGCCCCCGCCGCCCGAACCCGGACGGGGTCCAGGACCCGGGCGTCCGGGACCGCTGGGCCGGGGACCTGCCGGGGAGGTCCGGTTCCTGGGCTCGGTTGTGAGCGTCGGGTTCGCCTTCATCGACAATGCGATCCGCTTCCGCTCCAGGTCGACCTCCAGGACCGTGACATGGACCTTCTGGGCCACCTTCACCACGTCGGCCGGGTTGCTCACGAACCGGTCGGCCAGCTGGCTGATGTGGACGAGGCCATCCTGGTGGACCCCGATGTCGACGAAGGCTCCGAACGCGGTGACGTTCGTCACGATGCCCGGGAGCTTCATGCCCGGCTTGAGGTCTTCGGGTTTCTGGACCCCTTCCTGGAAGGAGAAGGCCTCGAACTGCTGGCGGGGATCCCGTCCGGGTTTCGCGAGCTCGTCCAGGATGTCCTTGAGCGTCGGCAGCCCGACCTCCGGGGTGATGTAGCGGTCGGGCTGGATCCGGGTGCGGAGCGCCCCGTCCTTCAGCAGGTCGGCTAGGCCGCAACCCAGGTCCTTGGCCATCGAGTTGACCAGCGCGTAGCGCTCCGGGTGGACCGCGCTGCGGTCGAGTGGATTTTCCCCATCGCGGATCCGCAGGAAGCCGGCGCACGGCTCGAAGGCCTTGGGGCCGAGCCGAGGGACCTTGAGCAGGTCTTTCCGGGAGCGGAACGGCCCGTTCTGGTCGCGGTAGGTAACGATCTGTGCGGCGAGCGATGGGCCGAGTCCGGAGACGTAGCCGAGGAGCTGGCGGCTCGAGGTGTTCAGCTCGACCCCCACCCGGTTCACACAGGAGATGACAACGTCGTCGAGCCCCTTCCGGAGCGCGGTCTCGTCGACGTCAGGCTGGTACTGCCCGACGCCGCTCGACTTCGGATCCAGCTTCACCAGCTCGGCAAGCGGATCCATGAGGCGGCGTCCGATGCTGACCGCACCGCGGACGGTGAGGTCCTGGTCGGGGAACTCCTCGCGGGCGACCTCGCTGGCGGAGTAGATCGAGGCGCCGCTCTCGTTCACCATCACAATGGGAATCCGCGGGGTCATGGGTAGGGCGCGGACGATCTGTTCGGTCTCGCGTCCGGCGGTGCCATTGCCGATGGCGATGGCCTCGATCGCGTGCTGTCGCACCAGATGCAGGAGCTCTTCGGCGGCTTCGCGGATCGCGCCGGGACTCCCGCCGGCGAGCTGCAGGACGGTGTGGTGGAGAAGTTTTCCCTGGCGGTCCAGGACGACGGTCTTGCAGCCGGTCCGGAATCCAGGATCGACCGCCAGCACCGCCTTGGGGCCCAGCGGCGCCGCGAGGAGGAGTTCGCGGAGGTTCTCGCAGAAGACCCGGATCGCCTCGGTGTCGGCGCGCTTCTTGGTCTCCAGGCGTAGCTCCGCCTCGATGGAGAAGCCCAGGAGGCGCTTGTAGGCGTCGACCACCGCGAGCCGGACCTGTTCCCCGGCGGGCGTTCCCCGGGCGGTGATGAAGAGGGGTTCCAGCAGATTGAGCGCCTCCTCCTCGGGCGGGGTGATCCGCAGGTACAGGAATCCCTCCTCCTCCCCGCGTCGCATGGCCAGCAGGCGGTGGCTGGGGACCTTGGCGACGGGTTCGGACCAGTCGAAGTAGTCCTTGTACTTCGCGCCATCGGCCTGCTTGTCGGTGACCACTCGGGAACGCACGACCCCGGCGGACCAGTACAGATCCCGCATCTTGGATCGGGCCACGGCGTCGTCGCTGATCCGCTCGGCGAGGATGTCACGGGCACCGGCGAGGGCGGCAGCGACGTCTGCGATCTGGTGCGTGGGGTTGATGAATGGGACCGCGGCCTGGAGAGGATCGAGACTGGCCTGCTGGTCGAGGATCTGGTGGGCGAGCGGCTCGAGTCCCGCCTCCCGGGCGATCATGGCGCGGGTCCGGCGCTTGGGACGGTAGGGAGCGAAGAGATCCTCGAGCACCGTCAGGGTGTCGGCCTCCTGGATCGCCACCTGCAGCTCCGGGCTGAGCAGCTGCCGTTCGGACAGCGACTTCAGGATGGTCTCCCGACGTTGTTCCAGCTCCACGAGCTGCTGCATGCGGTCCCGCACCGCGGTGATGGCGACCTCGTCCAGTCCGCCGGTTACCTCCGTCCGATATCGGGCGACGAAGGGAACGGTCGCCCCCTCGGCGAGCAGCCGGGCGGTGGCGGCGATCTTCGTGACGGGGGCGTTGAGCTCGGTGGCGATCCGGTTCAGGAAGCGTTCGTTCATTCGGAGGGGGCGCTCTTTATCCGGTCCGCCACCCGGGCTTCAAGCTTGTCGGCTCCGGACTGTTTCCGGAGTCTGCCCCACAGTTCCATGTCCACCCTTAACATCGCGATCATCGGCGCCGGCGGCATCACCCTTCAGAACCATCTTCCGGGTCTCGCCTTATGCCCGGACGTCCGGGTCCATGCCCTGTGCGACGCGAACCCGGCGACGCTCGAAGCCGCCCGCACGCAGACCGGCGCCCCGGTGGCCGAGACCTCCTGGGAGAAGGTGGTCACCCGTGACGACGTCCACGCGGTGATCATTGCGACCCCGAACTTCCTGCATCCCGACATCGCCATCACGGCAGCACGCCATGGCAAGCATGTGCTGTGTGAGAAGCCCATCGCATTGAATGCCACGGATGCCCAGCGGATGGCGGACGAGGCGGATCGGGCGGGGGTGCGGCACATGACCGCCTTCACTTACCGGTTCGTGCCAGCGATGCGATACCTGAGGCACCTGATCGACCAGGGGGAGCTGGGGACGCCGTATCACTACCGCTGCCTGAGGCTCCAGGACTGGGGCACTCGCAACCTCGGGTGGCGACAGGTCCGGAAACTCGCGGGCACGGGTGAAATCGGGGACATGCTCAGCCACCGGATCAACTTCGCACACCATCTGGTGGGACCGATGACGCGTCTGGTGGCCAATCTCCGCAACCTGACCCCGGTCCGGGATGGGGCGCCGAACGACACCGACGACTGGGTGGCGATCCTGGCGGAGTTTTCAACCGGGGCGACCGGCGTGCTGGAGAGCTCAAAGCTGGCGAGCGGTCACAACGAATCGTGGCGCAGTCTCGACTATGTCGAACTCAACGGCAGCGCAGGCACGTTCCAGTTCACGACCGGCAAGTGGAACGAGCTGCAGTCGGGGAAGCTCGGCGGACCGGGGCTGAAGCCCTTGATGGTCCCGAAGGACTTCTGGGTCTGGCCAGGCAGCCCGCGCGATCCGGGCGTGGGGGATCCGCTGGTGTCGTTCCGCTACGACCAGGCGGTCGAGTTCATCAACGCCATCCGGGAACAGCGTCCCTGTGCGATCACCTTCCACGAAGGCGCCGCCACCCAGCGGGTCATGGATGCCGCGGTTCGCTCCGCCGAATCGGGCCAGTGGGTGGAGGTTTGAGCGGGTACGTTGGCGGTGCCGCCCCTATTGCGGGGGCATTCGCGGGATCGACTTGGTTGCGGGGTGCTCGTTCTTGCGGCCGTGGGCCATCACGGCGGTCCACTCGGCTAGGCGACGTCCCAGGATCCGGCAAGACTCCATCGTCTCCGGTTCGCGCGGCTCCTTCGCGGCTACGGCGCCATAGTGGAGGGTCATTTTCTTCCCGGCATAGTCGGTAACGCCGAAGGTCAGGAATCCAAAGTTCATCAGCACGGTGAGGATCGACTGGCAGGCCAGCTCCATCCCACCGCCCCAACCGCCGGCGCTGCTGAACGCGCAGGCAATCTTGCCGTCCACCTGCATCCAGGCCGGCCCCATCGTCTCGTCCCAGAACCGCTTCATCTTCCACGACAGCACCCCCATGTTGGTCGGACTCCCCACCGCGAGCCCGTCACACCAGCGCACGTCGTCGGCCGTGGCCTCCTCGACCGATCGCAGCCGCACCTCGGTGTCGGCAATGGTCTGGGCGCCTTCGGCGACGAGTTCGGCCATGCGGCGGACGTTGCCGGTCTGGGAATCGAAAAGGACAAGCACTCGGTTCATGTGCCCCCGGGAATACCGTTTCCGGCCCCGGGAGGCGAGCTGGTGCTGTGGAGGGATTCCGATCGACCCGAGAATTTTCGATTCAACCCGGCACTCGGGTCGTCCAGACTCTTATCCATGTCACGTCTTCCCCTCATTGCCTCCCTCCTCGCGCTCCCGTTCGGTCTCCTGGCCCAGCAATGGGTAACCTATGAGCCCGCGGGCAAGGCCAATGGCAAGACCGTGGTCCTCCTCAGCGGCGACGAGGAGTACCGGTCCGAGGAAGGCCTGCCCCAGCTCGCCAAGATCCTCAGCCAGCGCCACGGGTTCCGCTGCACGGTGCTGTTCACCCAGGATGCCGACGGAACGATCAATCCAAACAACCAGACCAACATCCCGGGGATGCACCTGATCGGTTCGGCGGATTTGGTCGTGAACCAGTTCCGGTTCCGCGAGCTGCCGGATGCCGACATGAAGCACCTGGTCGACCACATGGACGCCGGGAAGCCGATGATCGTGGTCCGCACCGCCACCCATGCCTTCAACTACACCCGAAACAAGCAGAGCCCCTATACCCGGTTTGACTGGCAGGCACCCGGCGGAGGGTTCGGCGGCATGACCGTGGGGGAGACCTGGACGTTCCACCATGGCAACCACGGCAGCGAATCGGCGCGTGGGCTGGTCGATGGCATCCATCGCGCCAACCCGATCCTGAAATCGGTCTCCGACGTCTGGGGTCCGACCGATGTCTACGGTGTGAATGCGGATTTCCCGACATCGGCGCAGGTCCTGTTGTGGGGTCAGACCCTCAAGGGCATGAACCCCACCGATGCCCCGAACGTGTCGAAGCCGATCATGCCACTGGCCTGGCTGTATGAGTACAAGGCCCCTACCGGCAAGTCCGCCCGGGTCTTCTGCTCGACCATCGGTGCGGCGATCGACCTCAAGAGCGAGGACCTGCGACGAATGTTCGTGAACGCCACCTACGACCTCACGGGGCTCAAGGTGCCCGACAAGGCGGACGTCGCGGTCGTGGGCGACTACAACCCGTCGATGTTCGGCTTCGGCACCTTCAAGAAGGGCGTCAAGGTCGCCGACCATCTCCGCTGAGCGGGGTTGGGTTCCGGCCTTGGGTGCCGGTCCATTGAACCCGCTTCTCCGTCGGTCATCGCGGTCGGACGATCATTTCTTCCACGACCACGTGGTGGGGAAGGCGGATGCAGAACAGGACGCAGTCGGCGATGTCCTCCGGCTTCATCATGCGGGAGCGTGCGGCGGCATCGGGGACCACGGGGCGTTTGTCGAGGAGCGGGGTGTCGATGTCGCCCGGGAAGATTCCGATGGCCCGGACGCCGCGGCCGCGTTCCTCGGCGTTGATGGCCTGGGTGAGTCCGGCGAGCCCGAACTTGCTCATGACGTAGCCGGGTCCGGCCTTGGGTGAGGCCTGTTTCCCGGCATCGGAGATGACGTTGACGATGGTGCCGAGGCCGCGCGACCGCATCCCGGGCAGGAAGGCCTGCACGCAGTGGTAGGCGCCGTGGAGGTTTGTGTTAAGCATCAGCTCGTAGTCGGGCTGCGACAGCACCTCGAGCGCCCGCTCAGGAACGTTGGTCCCTGCGGCGTTGACCAGGACCGTGACGTCGCCATGGGTGGACGCAGTGGCCTGGGACATACGATGGACCGCCTGGGCATCGGCGATGTCGGTCGGACACACGAGTGCCCGTGCTGAGGCGGCCCCGGCGAGGGATGCGGTTTCTCGGAGCGCGTCCTCACGGCGTCCCACGAGGGTGACGTTCCATCCTTCGGCAAGGAGTTTGAGGGCGACGGAACGTCCCACGCCACTACCGGCACCGGTCACGACGGCTGTCTTGATCATGTCGAAGCCTGTCTCGGACGGGGCCCGGAGGGCAAAGGGCAAAGGCCAAAGACCGCCGAATCAGTCCTGGGTCTTGCCGATCGCCGCGAGGAATTCCCGTCCGGTGGAAAGGGTCCCGGCAAGCCGAAGCCACTCCTCGAGGCGTGTCGTGTCCTCAACGGCGTCGAGGTGCTGGTTCCAGGCGGGATCCCAGTCCGGAAACCGCGTCGCGACCAGAGACTTGATGGCCTGGGTCCAGCCTGCCTGGAGTCCCCTGGAGAGCCCCTGGGAGAGCCCCTTCTCCATGGCGAATTGTTCAAACGTGGTGATGAAGGTCATGGATTTCTGATTTCGATAGTGGTGGAGCTGACGGTGGAATTCAATGTCGAGGTCCCGGCTGAGCGGCACCATGCGCTCGAGCATCCGGAACAGCTTCGGGGTGTCGCCCTCGGGAAATCCCTGTTCAAGGAGCCGGTCCAGCCAGAGGAGTTTCATTCGGAACCGTTCCGGGGAATTCCGGGAGGTCCATTGGGCGATGCGCTGAGCCAGAATGAGTTTGGCGATGGGGTTCTGGCTGTGGAACAGCTCCTCGTCCGAGAAGTCGAGGAGCTTGCACGACAGAAACTCGAACCTGGTGCGGCACCCCCATAGTCCGTGCTCGTAGAATGTCGGACGCCAGTTGGGATCGTCATCGGCGAGGATGGCGAGGCTGACGGTCGATCTGCTGCGGAGTTCGAAGAGCCGGGTGTGGTACCGGAACATCCGGAGGGCCATCTCCGGGGTTTGCTGGGGCTGAGCTTCCAGGTGGAGCAGCACGTCTTCGGCATTTGCATCGATGCGGGTGACCGAGATGAGCCGGTCGGGGTGTTGACGCCCGTGCTCCGCATCCGGAGCGACCTTCCGGAGCTCGGTGTCGAGGTACACCGGGGGGTTGGACCAATCGATGCCACGATGGATCTCGGGTTTCAGGAGCTGGAAGATCTGCGGGAGGAAGACCTCCGTGGCCTCCTTCCAGGCGCCGTCGAAATCGGATGTGGGCTCTGACATCCGTCCATGGCATCAGAGTCTCGGAGCGTCCCACCATCGCCAGATTTGGGGAGGGAATCAGGCTTGCGGACAAATGGAGAGGGGACTCCCACGGAGGCGCGGCGACGCGGAGGAAGGTCGGATAGAGGAGAGGGATTTTGGGATTGGGAAAGCGGTAGGTTTCCTGGGTGTTTCCATCGCAGGGAGCCAAAGACCCTTGGCAACGGCTCCGATCTTTACCGGAACGATGTTTCCTTCCACGATTTTGCCATGCTCCGGCTGTCCCTGTCGCCCGCGTCGTCGCGGTCCCGCTCCGCGTTCACCCTGATCGAACTGCTCGTTGTGATCGCCATCATCGCGATCCTCGCCGGCATGCTCCTGCCCGGTCTTGCCCGGGCCAAGGCCAAGGCCAACCAGGTCA
>SXGR01509391.1_pt1 | contig 16429 bp, 9 predicted proteins | sample 3174711 | NCBI WGS metagenome assembly SXGR01 (sample SAMN11356860, study PRJNA531348) | freshwater metagenome | isolation source: freshwater sample F1-60 | place: China: Fuxian Lake, Yuxi | collected 2017-12-25
ACACCCGCTCGGACATCTACAGCCTGGGCGCGCTGCTTTACGAACTGCTCGCCGGTTCGCCACCGTTCTCGGAAGAACGCCTGCGAACCGCGGGTTACGCGGAGATGCAGCGGATCATCCGCGAAGAAGAGCCGGAGCGCCGGAGCAAGCGGCTGCGACAAAGCACTGTAGCAGCACCTCGTAAGAGTGCCGCTGACTCATCCGGATTGGGGTCCGGTGATCCAGAGCGAAGCCCGGACGTTCAAGATAACAGCGGCGCTCTGACGAGACGCCGCTACAGGCAAGCTGACTCCCCTCGCAACTCTCAACTCAAACCCCTTTCAACTGACTTGGATTGGATCGTGATGAAGTGCCTGGAGAAAGACCGGTCGCGCCGATACGAGACGGCCAGTGCTCTCGCCGCAGATATCCAACGACACCTTAGAAACGAACCCGTCACGGCCCGACCACCGAGCGCGATTTACCGGCTTCAGAAAGCAGTTCGCCGGAACAAGATCGCCTTTGCCGCCGCGTTGGCCGTAATCCTCTCCCTGCTTGGGGGTATGGCAGCCACGTCGTGGCAGGCAATTCGCGCGAACCGGGCGGAGAAGGCCCAAGCTCGCCAGACTTTGCTGGCGGAGAATCGTCTAAAGACAACGCTGGCGTTCACCGACCATTTGTTTCGCGATGTTGCACGGCAGCTTTGGCAGATCAGTGGAACTGCTCCTTTGAGCGAGATGCTGGCGACCAATGGCATGGCCTTCCTCCAGGAGCTTCAAGGTGATGCGGAACTGACCGCGGACTTCCGGGCGAATCTCGCGCAACTGTATGTGCAACTGGCCCAGTCTCGGGCATGGCCACATGGAAACACGACGGCGGATTACGCAATGGGATTCAAAATGGCCACCAATGCCATTCATCTGCTTCAAAGCGTGGGACTCGAGAAACTCACTCCTGCCAGCATACGCGCACTTTCACGAGCCGAGTTGATCGCAGGCCAGGCCGCCGAACGCACATTCCGTTTCGATGAAGCGCTGGCTCACGCCCGCCGAGCCGAAGCACTGGTGACGCGTCTCACAAACAATTCCACGTTCGGCTCGGAGGCCCTCACTCTCCAGGTGGCGATTCCCGGCGGAGTGACTGGTTCCATGCTTCTTAGGACGGGACGTCCCGAAGATGCACTCACAAACTGCTGCCTTCCTTTTCTACGGGCGATGCAGGCTCGCGGCCTAGACGAGAGCAGGTCCAGCGTTTTCGACGTAGCCCATCTGCACGCCGCTCATCAGTGTGTCGGCGAGGCCTTGGCCGCTGTCGGTCGCTACTCGGAAGCCGTCCCGCATTTCCAGGAAGCCACTCGCCTAATGGAGATCCTTGTTCAACGTACGCCCAATGCGGCCGAGTTCGCCTCCACGCTTCCGGTTGTCAGCGCAAAATTGTCTGAGGCTCTTCTGGCCACCGGCGACTCTCGCGATCTCGAAACGTTTCAGCGAGCGAACCAGGCAGCCAGCGAGTTGATCACCCGGGACCGGCGCAATGCGGGATTCCAGGAAACCGAGGTCGAGGTGCTGCGGCTCACGGCTCGCGGTCTCACCCACTGGGCAGCTGCCCCGGGAATACCACCAGAAGTACGGCGCTCTCGCCTGGCCGAAGCGCGAGACTATCTCCATCGGGCGGAGCAACGGTTGGGAAACCTGACCTCGGACCAGTTGCGCCGATGGCTGAGCGTTGAATTCGAAAAAGCGCGTGTCTTCCTGGAGTCCGCCGAGCAGCGATGGGGAAGTGAAAAGGAGTCCTCCTTGAACCAGGAGCACGGTTCACCCCGCCCGGCACCGCCGTAACGCGTCTCACCAGCCTTAAACCGCTTTCCGAGTGTTCAAACCCGGCACGCAGATTCCATGTCCCAAAACGTCGGCCATGCGCCGTAGGAACGAATGCATCAAAAACAAAGAACGACCTTCACCACACATTCCGTGAGATCCTCATTTACCGTTTATCTCTGTGCAGTGCTGTTGCTGACGACTCCGAGTGCAGCAGCAAACATCTGCGCAATTTCCAACAGTGAGGCCTTCGAGCATGAAGGCGTCATTCGTTTCACTATCGAACGCTGTGTTCCCTTTGGTTCAACCGACAACGGCGAAACAATCCCATTCCAAACCGAGAACGGCTCCGCAGTTGCCGGGCGGGATTTCGTGTTCACCCGGGAGACGATCAGATTCGGGCCGGGGCAAACAGTTGCCTATGTGGGGGTGCCGCTCATCGACAACGGACTGGCCGATGGCGACCGGAGCTTCAGCTTGGTCACCGAGCCTACTCTGCGTTTTTTCCTGTGGGATGAGTGCCCTCACGAAGCCGGTGCGGCGTCGATCCGCGATGACGAACAGGCTCCCACGAGACTGGACCTTTCGTTCAAACCTGGGGGCTCGCCCTACGAGTCATTCGTCTCCGAGTTGCCGGACGGACGCATTCTGATCTCAGGCGGCCCGCGCGGAATCGCGGTTCTGAAACCGGACGGGGCGGTTGACCCAAGCTTCTACCCTGACCCGAACTGGGCGGAGTTTCAACCCTTGCAAGTGCTTCCTAATGGTCAGGTGCTCGCCTACGCGACGGATTGCAATGTGAACTGTGGCAGCGTGGTATCTGGCCTGATCAAGCTTTCCGCGTCTGGAAGGACAGAACGGTTCATCCGGCTCCCGTCACCGGGTGACAGTTCAACTCAATTTGTGGCCGCGCAGCCCGACGGCAAGTTGCTCTTCCTATCAACGAGTGTGAGCAGCCCCTCGATCGGCTTGCTGCGGCGGTTTAACGCCGATGGTTCCCCTGACCCGAGCTTCAGTGGACCACGAATCGAAGAGAATCATTTCGGAATCCCTGCACACCGTAACGTGCAAATCCGAGCGGACGGGAAAATCCTGATTGCACGGACCGTGGTCTTGGAGGGGGGCAGCAAGCGTGGTCCGTTGGTGCGTCTTGAAGCCAATGGCGCGCTGGACGTCGCATTCGCGCCCACTTTCAACAATGCGTCTGACGTCCGCGGCCTCCCCCTGCTCATGACGACGACGCTGACCCGCAATGGCGGAATTGTCGTCGGCGGAGACTTCACCAGCATCAATGGAATCGAGCGGCATGGGTTGGCTCGATTGCACGCCGACGGAACACTGGACCTCTCGTTCAATCCGCCGGAACTGGAAGGTCCGCCAACTCACGGACCGATTGTCGAGCAGCCCGATGGAAAACTCGTCCTATGGAGACCTCCTCCCTTCCCTTCACCCAACCGCTCATCGTTTCTGATGCGGTTGAACGAGGACGGTTCGATCGATCCTACCTTCAAGGTGAACGTCCATCGGACGAGTGCCTGTATGGGATCTCCTCCATACGCTCTCGCGGTCACCCGTGCGAGGCACCTTCTGTTCGCCTCCTATTTCGATTCCATTGATGGATTGCCTTGCAGCGGTTTCGTTCGGCTCCTTGATCCATTGCCTCACCCTGAATTGCTGGTCACGGCGCTGACGTTTGACTGGGAGAACCACCCCGTCGCCCGCATCCCCATCATCCGCACCGGCACGGTTACGAACGGCGCCAGCCTCTCCTTCCGCACTGTCGATGGCACCGCCATGGCTGACATCGATTACATTCCGCGCGCGGGCAAGCTTCTGTTTCCGCCGATGGTGAAGGAGAGCTTCGTTGAAGTGCCACTGCTGCAAAGCGACCGAACACAATCACGCTCCTTCATCTTGGAGTTGCTCCACCCCGCCAATCCCACCAACCCTGCGGCCTTCGCGATCGAGCTTTTGCCCGAGCTGCGCATCGCGGGACTCTGGTATCGAGCCCACAACGTGGTGATCGAGCTGGAAGGGACCGCGCCCGGAGCAGACTACGCTTTGGAGTCCTCATCCGACCTCAAGACGTGGACGGCTGACAATGTCGCCCAAGCCACCCGGTCCACCATGCTCCTCGAAGCCGAGCCAGCGGCGTCAGGCGCCACCCGGTTCTTTCGCGCGCGTCAGCGGTGAAACTCCCGATCCTTCTCCCCAATGAATTCTACCGCCACCGCCCGCGTTCGACGACAGCCCACCCTCTGGCAACGCGTTCTCGGCCTGCCCATCTCCGCGGCCATCATGTTCAGCACGCAAGCAGCGACCGCTCATCAGCTTCTGGTTAAATGGAGAGACGGCCCCGAAAGCCGTGCCGCGGCCGAGGGAAATCGGGGAGTTCGCGCCACGTCGGAGCGGAACTTCAGCAGCCTCGGCTGGCAACTCGTGCGGCTGCCTGACGGGATGAGCGTCATCGAAGGTCTTCAAGCTTATCGGGCGCTGGCGACGGTTCAGGCCGTTGAGCCAAACGGCCCGATCCGGCAAACATCCCCTGATCCCCTTCACCGGGGTGCGCCTCAGGAGCGGGACACAGTGCGGCCCTCTGCCGTTGCCCGCCATAATCCGACGGCAAGTTCAACCCAGCCCAATGATCCCCTATTCCGTGAACAATGGTATCTGCGGAAGATCAACGCGACGAACGCCTGGGCCACGACGACTGGGAGCAGCAATGTGGTGGTTGCTGTTATCGACATCGGTGTGAATTACACCCATCCCGATCTTGCCGACAACATGTGGCGCAACCCGGGCGAAACGGGTCTCGATGCCCTAGGACGCGACAAAGCCACCAACCAGGTGGACGACGACCAGAACGGCTACGTGGATGATGTCTTCGGGATCGATGCCGCAGGTCACACAGGTGATCCGATGGATAAAGCCTCTCATGGCACCTTCATCGCCGGCCTGATCGGCGCGACGGGAAACAATGCGGTCGGCATCGCCGGACTCAACTGGTCCGTCGGGCTGATGGCTGTTGGCATCGCAGAGACTCCGACCAGCGCTCACACGTCGGATGGCATCACGCTGGCGGCCTTTGACTACGTGGTGATGATGAAGAAAAGAGGGGTCAATGTCCGGGTGATCAACTGCAGTTGGGGTGACTACACCGACCGGCTTGCGTTACGCGATGCCATTGAGGTCGCCGGGAAAGCGGGGATCCTCACCGTTTGCGCGGTGGGAAACAGCACTGTCAATCTTGACCTTTGGACGCTGCGGCCGGCGGGCTTCGCTGTGTCGTCGATCCTCACCGTCGCTGCTTCCGATGAAACGGACGCGCCGGCCAGCTTCAGCAATTACGGTGGTAGTGTCACGGACATGGCTGCGCCCGGGGTCAACATGATTTCCACGTCAACGGGCTCCTCCTACCAGCGCGGGCGCAACGGAGCGTCGCACGCTGCTCCGCTGGTGGCAGGAGCGGCGGCGCTCTTGCTTTCGGTCGATCCCAATCTCACCGTGCATCAGGTCAAGGCGGCGTTGCTGGGCTCCGTGGATCCAGTGGCGGCCCTGCGCGGGAAAGTCGTCACCCACGGCCGGCTCAATGTGGGCAAAGCCTTGCAGCGGCTTACGAATCCGGATCCGCCGGTGATCGTGATCCACGCCTCTCCCGCCGGATCGCGGACACGTCCCGACGAATCCATCGAGTTGACCTTCAGCCGCCCGATGAACCGCGAGAGCGTGGAAAACGCCCTGTCCATCACCCCGGCCATTGACGCGACCTTCGAGTGGTCAGCCGACGCACGCGCGGTGATGATCCACCACACAGCGCCGTTCGACGCGATGACCAGCTACTCCGCGCGGCTCCGCGGAAGTGCCCAGGATGAAGCGGGCGGGAGCCTCGATGGCGATTTCGACGGCAAGCGGGAAGGTTCACCTGCGGACGACTTCGTCTGGACCTTCCGCTTCCAAACGCCCAACGACGACTTTGAAAACGCCCAAATGCTCACTGGGACCAGTGGCTCCGTCCAGGCAAGCACGCGGCATACGTTCATCGAATGGAACGAGCCGCAGTCCTTTCTGAGCGAGTTGCCAGGATATGGCAGCTCCGTTTGGTATCGCTGGACCGCACCGGAATCCGGTTGGATCACCTTGGACCTGACCAGCGGCACGGCCCACGACTCGATCCTGATCACCTACACAGGAGAACGCATCGACCAATTGACCGGCATTGCTGGCAACGACAACTACGGTGCCAAGACAGCCAGTCGCCTGAGCTTCGAGGCTCAGGCAGGCAGAACCTATTCCTGGGTGGTCGCGGGCAAGGACCAATACACTCTCGATGCCGCGGGCAGCTTCCGCCTTAACTGGTATCCCACACCGCCGCCCGGTTTCACCGGCGCTCAGTTTTTCCCGGCCAGTGCTGCGCCGGGCACGAAGATCACCCTCACGGGCACCAACTTCACCGGGGCCACCGGTGTCCTCTTCAACGGCGCGAGCGCGACCTTTGCCAACGCCCTGACGAACAACCTCGACTTGCGCATCACCGCCATCGTCCCGCCGGATGCCACCTCCGGCCGCATCACCATCGTGACGCCGCACGGGAGCGTGACGAGCACGGCCTCGTTCCAAGTCCTCCCGCCGCTGCTGCGGATCACCTCGGCTTCAGCCAACCAACCCGTCGTGAGTTGGGCGAGCACCAGCCCGGAGTTCCTGCTCGAATCCAGCGAACAAGTTGAAGGCGCAGCATGGGTAGCGGTGCCTGAGAAACCCGTGATCGGAAAAGAAGGTTCAAGTGTCACGCTTGCCACGGAACCCAGCACTCGCTTCCTGCGGCTGCGCAAAGCCAGCCCGTAGTGGGACGACCACACGCACCGCCGCCGCCCCCGGAGCGCCGGTCTCCGACACGGCGTGGGTGAATCCCATGCGCGAACACGCCCGATCGGAGATCGGCGCTCCAAGCTTCCGCGGCCAAATTCGGCGAAGTGCGTGGATTCGCCGCTTGAAATCGAAAAAGACCCCTGTTATCCCCGCGAATTCAGAACGACCACGAACTATTTCCCCAATTCGCGGTCGCTTTGAATTCGCGGGTTCAGCTCGGTTCACGGGGTCAGGATTTCTGAGACTTCACGTGGCCACCCTCGGTCGCTACACTGCCGATCGTGAGCGACGTTACCCGCATTCTCGAACGTGTTCAGCACGGCGACCCGAAGGCCGCCGAGGAATTGCTGCCGCTCATCTATGATGAGTTGCGGAAGCTGGCAGCGCAGAAAATGGCTGGCGAGGCACCGGGTCAGACGTTGCAACCGACCGCGCTGGTTCACGAAGCCTGGCTGCGCTTGATCGGGCCGGAGGGACAACGCTGGAACGGACGCGGACACTTCTTCGGCGCGGCGGCGGAAGCGATGCGGCGGATACTCATCGACGCCGCGCGCCGCAAGCAGAGTATCCGCAACGGCGGCGGCCTGGAGCGCATCGATTGGACGAACCTGGATGTCGCACTCACCGAGCCTGATGAGCGGGTTCTGGCTGTCAGCGAAGCGCTGGACCGCCTGGCCGCCGAGGATCCGCAATGCGCGGAACTGGTGAAGCTCCGATTCTTCGCGGGGCTTTCCAACGTCGAAGCCGCCAAGCTGCTGAGCCTGTCCGAGCGCACCGCTAAGCGAACCTGGGCTTACGCACGCACCCGCCTGTTTGAGGAATTGCGGCGTTCTGATTGAGAGCTTGTCTGAAAACCCCGGAGCGCGGCTGTGTCGTCCTTGATCAGCCGCAGCAAGCCTCTGGATTTTGGTGGCTTGGAGTGTTCTTGTTGTGCTGCGGCTGGTCTTCGACACAGCCGCGCTCCCTTTTCAGACAAGCTTTGGGAATGCGGTGCTGAGACACGTGCCCGAACGAAGAGCAAGGCAAGCCAGTGAACCTGGAAAGAGCATTTGAAACCACAGATGAACACCGATGCACACAGATGAGAAGGAGTTGCGAAATCACGCAACTGACCCGCTGGGCGAACCGTTTTCCCTCAACGGAATCTGTGTTGATCTGTGTCCATCTGTGGTTTCCGATCTTTTCCTCAAATTCAACTGCCGGATTTAGGAGGAACGATTCCCGAAAATATCTTGGCCCAATTCGGAACATTGCTACGCACTGTTAGATGAATGGTGATTATGGTTCCGCTTCCGACATCGCGCCGCGCGAGAGACATATTCGAGCAGGCGCTTGAATTCGAAGACGCCTCGGCGCGCCGCGCGTACGTGACGCGGGAGTGCGCTGCGGACGACTCGCTCCGTCGCAGGGTGGAGCAACTCCTGGAAGCGAACACTCCCGCCGAGTCGCTCTTGCCGGACAATCCGGAGGAGGCGCTTCCAATGCCACTCCCCGCCGAAAAACTCGGCCAGTTCATCGGCCGTTACAAACTCCTGGAAAAGCTCGGCGAAGGCGGCATGGGCGTGGTGTATCTGGCCGAACAGGAGGAGCCGGTCCGGCGGCAAGTCGCCCTCAAGCTGATCAAAGCCGGCATGGACACGCGGCAAGTCGTGGCGCGCTTTGAAGCGGAGCGCCAGGCCCTCGCGCTCATGGATCACCCGAACATCGCGCGCGTGCTGGACGGCGGGACGACGGAAGCTCCGGGAGCGCCGGCATCAGTGCCGGCGAGCACCCCGCAGAACACATACACGCCGGCAAGGATGCCGGCGCTCCCAGGCCGACCCTATTTCGTCATAGAACTGGTGCGCGGTTTGCGCATCACGGATTACGTCCGAGATCACGCCCTGACGCTCGCCGCGCGGCTGGAACTCTTTCTCCAGGTCTGCTCGGCTGTGCAGCACGCGCATCAAAAGGGGATCATCCACCGCGACCTGAAGCCCTCGAACATCCTCGTCGCCGAGGTGGACGGGAAGCCGGTGCCCAAGGTGATCGACTTTGGTGTGGCCAAGGCGCTGCACGGGAAGCTCACCGACAAGACCATCCACACCCAGTTCACCACCCTGATCGGCACGCCCGCTTACATGAGCCCAGAGCAGGCCGAGATGACGAGCGGGGACATCGACACCCGCTCGGACATCTACAGCCTGGGCGTGCTGCTTTACGAGTTGTTGACGGGTACGCCCCCTTGGAGCAACCAGGAGCTTCTCACGGCGGGCTTCGACGAGATGCGCCGGGTCATTCGTGAGGTGGAACCAGAGCGTCCGAGCACGCGCCTGGCGAAGTTGATCGAGTCCAAATCCAAAACCCGAAATCCGAAATCCAAAATCGACCCGGACCTCGACTGGATCGTGATGAAGTGCCTGGAAAAGGACCGCAACCGTCGTTACGAAACGGCCACCGGATTGGCGGCGGACATTCAGCGTCATCTCAGCAACGAACCTGTCGTGGCCCGTCCGCCAAGCGCGGTGTATCGGTTCCAGAAATTGGTGCGGCGGCACCGCACGGCATCAGTTGCCTTCGCTTGTGTGAGCCTCGTTGTGGTTGTCGGAGTCATCGTTTCCACATGGGCACTGATCCGGGAGCGCGCGTCCCGTGTGCGGGAGCAAGCGGCGCTCAAGCAGGCGACCGAACGTCTGGGTGCAGCACTCGTGTTTATCGACGAAGTCGTCAAGCAGGTGGCGCCCGGAATCGAGAATCTGGCGGGTGCGGCGGGCGCGCAGGAGTCGCTCGCTCAGTCCGGTTTGAAATTCGTCCAGCGCTTGCGTGGCAGTGCCGCAGACGATCCTGCATTGCGAGTTGCCGTGGCCCGGCTGCTCTTGAAGGTCAGCGCCGCTCAAAATCCAGGAAATGCCAACTCCGTTGGAGACTACGAAGGCGGTTTGAAGCGAGCCCAGCAAGCCGCTGAATTGCTGGCGACGCAAACCCCAGGGATGAATGAGGCGGAGTGGGTGGAACTACGTTGGTGGGCACTATTCGCGAAAGTTCAATGCCTCACTGGGCTGGGGCGCTGGGATGACGGAATTGCCAGCTCGAAGGAAATGGAGGCGTTACTCGACCAGTTAGAGCGTGTCCCCGAGCGCGCCCGCTGGGCTCGACGCCAACGCATGAACGTTCGCGCTAATTCTGGCTGGGCGACGATGAGCGCTGGTCGGCCCCAAGAGGCGATCGAGCGGTTCTTTCTGCCGGATCTCGCCACCGATTGGGCGCGGACTGTTGCCAGCAATGAGAACGATAGCGCGAACGAGGACGAACTCGAGGTCCTCAACGTCGTGAACGACAATATTGCGTCGGCCTATGCGCTCCTTAAGCAGTACGACGCCATGATCCCCTACGCGGATGAATCAGTTCGCATTGCCGAACTGTTGGTGCGGCGTTCTCCGGGCAATGCCAAGTGGGCGGTCCTGAGGGCTGAATGCTGGGCCCAGCAGGGGTGCACCCTCGTGCGGGTGAGAAAGGTCGAACCAGGTCTGGCGGCCTTGAGCAAGGGTCGCGAGGAAATTGAGAGCCTTGTGAAAAAGGACCCGGACAACGACCTGTTCCAAAGAAATCGCGTCATCATCGCGGCGTTCCAGGCGGTGGCGATTGCGGGGTGGAGTGAAGAGAGTTCGAGTTCTGCGACCGAGCGCCGCCAGCGACTGGCCAAGGCCGAAGCGTACCTGACCGAAGCGGAAGAGTTTTTCCGGACCGTTAAGTCGAAGACGGCAATGCTACCTGCAGCACGCGCCGAGGTGGCCGCGGCCCGAACGAAACTTGAGGCCTACGAGCGCGCTCAAGCAAAACAATGAGGAGGGAAGACGCCATGAGAAGATTTCTTTCCGTGAATTTAGGATCCGCGCGAAGCGCCTGCGCCTGCGCTTGCCGCGACAAGCGCAGCGTGACGCCGCTTTCCCTTCGCGCACGATGCCCGCTCCCCACTGAAAAGAGTCGTCACCGCTGCATTCGACCAGCGCATTCAACAAGTTGGTGCAGGAAACTTTTAAGAATCGCGCCCGAGCATTCGCCTCCTGGCGCTTCGTTGAAATTGCGCTGAGTCCACTCTGGTTCCGCCAGAGCAAAACCAAACCGTGTTCATGAAAAACCGGCGCGCACCTTCCTTGTCTTATTCCGGCCACCGGCGGCAGAGCGAGGGCTTCTGCTAATAAAGAGATGAGACAAGGCGGTGCTGCCACAAACAAAGTGAAAGCTATGAAAACAGTTCTGCTCTTTCGAAAGATTGATTCCCTCATTTTCGCGGCGGCGTTTTCCCTCGCCGCGACATATTCCGTAAAGTCCGATTCGTGTAGCGGCGTCGGGATTTCTGGCCCTGACGTCGTGGTTGTCGAGAACGAACCATTCGCTCGTATCAGACTTTATCGCAGTAGTGCCATCGGTCTCGTTCAGAAGGTGTATTATTTCACCTCTGGAGGGAATCCTGGTGTCGATTACGTGCCTTCCAGCGGAACCGCAACCTTTGCCGTCGGCGAGGAAGCCACCAACGTGGACATCCCACTCATTGACAATGGGCTGTTGGACGGGATTAGGGATTTCGGCCTCGTGCTGACGAATCGATCGCCAGGACTGCTGGCTGGCCCCGATTCCCTATGGGTGCGAATCGAAGACAACGAACTGCGTTCAACCGTGGACCCGTTGTTCGTACCGGATGTGCCCATCGTGTTCAATCCGCTGGCGATGCCTGATGGCCGCATCGTGATGGCTGGCATGACCATGTTGCAGTCCAACGGTTGGGTGGACATTAACTTTGCGAAAAGATTCGCCCTGTCCTTCAGCGGTGGTTGGGTGTCTCCGCTGCAGGTGCTGAGCGATGGCCGGATCATCGGTTACGGCTGGTCCGGCTCAGAACCCCAGCGACGCATCGTCATTTTTCTGCCCGATGGCAGTTTTGAATCGGAGCTCATGATTCCCGATTTGAGTGAGTTCGTGGCGGCCCAATCTGATCTCAAACTTCTTGTGCTTACCACGAACAATAATGTGAGAACCCTCCGCCGTTTTGATCTAGGTGGCACCTTCGACACCAATTTTAACGCTTGGAAACTGCTGGAGGCAGATTGCCAGTTTGGGTTTATTGTTCAACCAGATCAAAAGATTGTCGTGGGAAAACCTTGGTGTGGGAAAACAAAACTCATACGACTTAACCCCGACGGATCACCGGACAACACATTTTCTCCTCCGCCTTTTGAGTCTCTGAATTCCGGCCTTTTGCTGCGCACTCATGGCAAGATTATCGCCAGTGCCGAAATCGTCGCCGGTGCCGGCGACTTAATCCAGCTCAACGATAATGGAACAATTGACGGCCGATTGCGACTTTCTCCTCATCCGAACTGGGGCGTGTTCCTGCCAGAGATCGAACAATCGGATGGCCGTCTCTTAGCTGGCGTGGCCGGGCTTCAGAGCACAATTCTCCGCTGGAACGCGGATGGGACTCTCGATGCGAACTTCGCGCCCGACATCGTGGGCGGCTGGGCTCAATGCAGTTCGGAGGTGTATATGCACTTGCTCAAAGCAGATCGGCTATTTGTGGCAGGGAGCACAATAAGGAGTGTGGACGGATTTCCACGGCGAGGACTTGCGCGCCTCCTCAGCAATCCGCCGGGGCGCGATTTTCGAGTTCTCACGCCAGCGGAATTCTTCCGATCACGCGGTGTCGCGCGCATTCGCGTGCTGCGCACCGGCCCGACCACGAACGCCGCTTCCGTCTCGTTCATCACCAGCGACGATACCGCCAAAGCGGGCGACGATTACGTGTCTCAGAGCGGCACTCTGAACTTCTCGCCGCTGGAAGTGAGCAAGGAAGTCATGGTGCCGCTGCTGGCCAGGACCGGAGTGGATGCGCGGCTCTCTTTCAAGCTGGAATTGAGCAACCCAAGCGCGGGCTACACAACGATCGTTTCCACGCCCATCGCCATTTTGAGCGATTTGCGAATCGCCACTGACTCGCTGCGACCGCGTGGAGATGGTTCGATCGCGATCACCCTGCGCGGCACCGTGCCGGGGAGGTGGTACAGCTTGGAAAGTTCGTCCGACTTGAAGGACTGGCAATGGATCGCAGGCATCCAAGCCGTCGGCAACAGTGTGTTGTTTGACAACCTGCCCAGGCAGCCATCGACACAATTCTTCCGAGCATCCCCGCAGTAGATGCCAGATTTCGGATTTGCCGTGGTAACCTCGCTGCCTCGTGTCACCCATGACCGAGCTATCGCTGGCTGGCAGACCGGTGTCGCTTCGATTTGCCCGTCATGTCCGTTTTCTCCCGGAAATGACGCATGTGTCTTTGCGAGGCGGTGGGCCTTGCCTGCCGCCCCGCGGTTGCGGCGGAACCGATGATTGAAATATAAATTATGAACACAAACCTCCTTTTTGGCGCCGCAGCAATGGCCGTTGTGGCACTCCACGTCAACGCACGCGCTGATGTCATCTCCGACTGGAACCAGACCGCTGCTGATTATCTGACCCAGAACGGGGGCAACGGCTACGCCCGCGGCATGACCATGGTCCATGTCGCTCAATTCGATGCCGTTAATGCGGTGGTTGGCGGCTACACGCCTTACGCTTTGGAGGTCGTCGCACCTGGCGTTTCGGCTGAGGCTGCGGCCGCGCAGGCAGCTTACACGGTCTTGACCAATATCAGCCGCGCCAATCTGTCGGTTTTGAACAGCGCGCTCGCTCGATCGCTGGCCAACATCCCTGCAGGCCAGGCCAAGGACGATGGGCTTCAACTTGGGCGTTTGGCCGCAAGCCGGATCATTCAGTTGCGCGCGGCGGACAACCCGGACTTGCCCATCACCCCGCCGACGAGTACGGCACTTGGCAAGTGGAGAATCAACCCGCCCAATTCACCACCGGGCACCGGTGCGAACTCGCGCTACGTGCTGCCTTGGACAATGCGCAGCCAATCGCAATTCCGCCCCGGCCCAACACCCGCGCTAACCAGCACGAAGTACGCTGACGATGTCAACGAAGCGCGTCTGCTGGGGGCCAAGAACAGCACCACGCGAACTGCAGATCAAACCGCCGCCGGTTTTCATGCCGCTCCCGACCTTGCTTACTTGAGACCGGTCCTGGCCGCTCGCACTCTGCCGCTAATCGAAACGGCGCGAGCTGTCGCGCTCTATTACATGGCGCGAAATGATGCCGGCACGGCCTTTCTCGAAGCACAATATGCCTACAACTTCTGGCGTCCCTATAACGCCATCCGGTTGGCGGATTCAGACGGCAATGACGCAACGGAGCCTGACACCACCTGGACGCCGCTTTGGGACACACCCAATCACCCGGAGTATCCCTCCGGCACCTGCACATTCACAACGGCGTCGATTGAAGTGCTGATGCATTTCTACGGCGATGACTTCAGTTTCACCGCGACCTATCAGGGATCCAGCCAGCAATGGACCCGGAAGTTTGACCGTCTTTCTGCCGTGCCAGACGATGCCGTGGTGGGGCGCATTGCTGCTGGCGCTCATTTTCGGAACTCCTGCCTTGTCGGCGTGGAGATGGGCCGGAAGATCGCTCGGTATGCCTTGGAGAATTTCCTCAGACCCGTGCCGCACTTTAGCGGTGCAGCGCGGCAGAATGGGGGCGAATTTCAACTTCACCTCAGCCCCGGCAGATTCTTCTCATACGTGCTCGAAACCTCGAGCGACCTGAGCCAATGGACACCGTGGCAGACGAATTCGTCCGGTGTCGTACTCCATACGGACGCCGCCGTTGGTGCGTCGGATCGGCGGTTTTATCGCTCACTGGTTCAGCCATGATCTGTACGGAAGTGCGAAGCAACAGCGACTTGATGGTGCGTGAGAGCGGACCGGGATATTTACACCGGAGGTTACCCGGGCGTGCGGTCTTCAACTGGCGTACAATTTCCCCCTTGATCGGCGTCCTCTGTCCCCATGTGGCGCTTACCGGCACGAATTTCACCGGGACCACCGCTGTGCTCTTCAACGGCGCCAGCGCCAGTTTCACCAACGCGCTCACGAACAACCTCGACCTCCGCATCACTGCCATGGTCCCGCCCGACGCCACCTCCGGCCCTATCACCATCGTGACACCGCATGGCAGCGTGACCAGCACTGCTTCGTTCCAAGTTCTTCCCCCGCCGCTGCGGATCACGTCGGCTTCAGCCAGCCAGGTCGTCTTGAGTTGGGCGAGCACCAGCCCGGAGTTTCTGCTCGAATCGAGTGAACAGGTTCAAGGCGCTGCTTGGGTAGCGGTGCCTGACAAACCCGCGATCGAGAAAGAAGGTTCAAGCGTGAAGATTGCCACTGAACCCAGCGCTCGCTTCCTCCGCCTGCGCAAGGTCGGCCCGTAGCGGGACGATCACACGCAACGCCGCCCTCGGAGCGCCGGTCTCCGACCCGGCATGGTAGGATTCATTGTCCGAAGGTACTGGATGAGAGCGCGACTGTGTGAGGGGTGAGGGCACCAGCCGCAGCAGCTTTGAACAGGTGGGCGCGCTGCGGCTGGTCCTCGACACAGCCGCGCTCCGAATCCGCGCCGACCACCACTTTTGGTCCCACCTGCTTTGGTTGCCCCACTTTCTTTGCGGACTTCACTCGCTGACTCTCGGTAGCTACACTCCCGTCTCGTGAGCGATGTCACACGCATTCTCGACCGCGTCCAGCAAGGCGACCCGAAGGCCGCCGGGGAACTCCTGCCGCTCGTCTATGATGAGTTGCGTCGGCTGGCGAACGCACGCATGGCCCAGGAGCCTCCCGGACAAACGCTTCAACCCACCGCCCTCGTGCATGAGGCATGGATCCGGTTGCTGGGCGAAAACCATGATTGGCAGAATCGGAGGCACTTCTTCAGCGCCGCGGCGGAAGCCATGCGCCGCATCCTCATCGAGCGCGCCCGGCAGAAGAAGCGCATCCGGCACGGAGCGGGTCTGGTCCGTGTGGATCTGGATGACGTCGACATCGCGGCGGAAAGCAAATCGGAAACGGTTTTGTTCGTCCACGAAGCGCTGGACCGCCTGGCCGAAAGCGATCCGGACATTGCCGAGCTGATCAAACTCCGTTACTTCGCCGGCGTCCCCAACCAGGAGGCGGCCACCCTGCTGGGCATGTCGGAACGAACTGCGCGCCGCAACTGGGCCTATGCCCGCGCCTGGCTGACTCGGGAAATCAATGGCCAGAATCCTGGTCGATAATTTTCCGAAGTTATTTGGCCGGTCCGGTGGACAAAAGGCGCGTTAATGCATGAGAACGAAATCAGAACCGCCGAATTCGCCTGATGAACCGCGAAACCAACAAGGAAAGACAGATCTTCGCCGAAGCCATTGAGCTGTCGGTCGAAGGCCGCGCGGCATGGATCCAGGAGGCCTGCGGAGCTGATGTCGAACTTCTGTGTCGCGTCCAGGCTTTGTTGGAAGCCCATTCCGATGAATCCCCGGTACTGAAAACCATCCAGGACACTGCGCTTGGTGCGCGAAATAGCGACGAAGAACCTGGCCAGTTCATCGGCCGCTACAAACTCCTGGAAAAACTCGGCGAGGGCGGCATGGGAGTGGTGTACCTGGCCGAGCAGGAGGATCCGGTGCGGCGTCAAGTCGCGCTCAAGCTGATCAAAGCCGGCATGGATACCCGCCAGGTCGTGGCACGCTTCGAGGCGGAGCGCCAGGCCCTCGCGCTCATGGATCACCCGAACATCGCGCGCGTGCTGGACGGCGGAACGACGGAAGCTCCGGGAGCGCCGGCATCAGTGCCGGCGAGCACCCCGCAGAACACATACACGCC
>SXGR01362212.1_pt1 | contig 16427 bp, 19 predicted proteins | sample 3174711 | NCBI WGS metagenome assembly SXGR01 (sample SAMN11356860, study PRJNA531348) | freshwater metagenome | isolation source: freshwater sample F1-60 | place: China: Fuxian Lake, Yuxi | collected 2017-12-25
CTCCGACATCTCTTCGCGAGTAACGCCCGGGAAGTCAAAGAAGAAGCAAATATTCTTGAGGTCCAGCAGGTCGCGCCAGAAACCCAAAGTATCAACAGCATCGTCGATCGAGCCAACGATTTGAATCTTCTGATCAATTGACTCTTCAACTGTGGGGCAGTGGTTGAACGCAACTTTGCTGCCGTCGGGGTTGCGATATGACGAGAAGCGACCGTATGGCGACAAAAAGTTGGCGAACTCGTCGTGACCAGGCTTGCCTTTGATCATTGCCTTTTCGCGAGTCTTGGCGACGTGAATGTTCATTACAAGAGTGCGGTCTTCACCTGGGGCAACTGGTTGACCCATCTCTTCGCGAATTTGCGCGTAACGATCCCACTTCTGTTTTTGACTATCGGCGTTTTGCAGCCAGTAAATGGCTTTGTGTCCGACTCTTGGCACATATTCAATCGTCTCCGGGGATGTAACCGGCTGATAGATATCGATATTTCGCAATGGCTTTGGAATCAGAGTTAGATCATCGACATAATTGCCACGATCGGGTATCTCATCTGGGGGGAACACGAAGTGCTTGCCGCGATACGAAAAGCGTTCGTTATACCAAGCCAGTTTGATGATCTCCATGCTTTCTTCGAACACCTCTCGGTTGATGCGATCATGCTCGGCGCTCATTGCGTTGTCGCCGGATGCGACAACTGTGCCCAGACTCCAGGCTTCGCGCGGTACCGTGCCACGTCCGACGCCAAATTCCATTCGACCACCAGTGACGATGTCGGCTATTGCGAAGTCTTCAGCAAGCCTTAGTGGGTGCCACTGGGGCACCACGTTGAACATTTGACCCAAGCGCAAATTCTTGGTGACACTCGTCAAATGTTGTCCAAACAAAATGAGATTCGGCAGAACTTCGTAGCCCTCATATTGAAAGTGGTGCTCGGTCAGCCACATCGTGTCAATGCCGACCTCTTCAGCAGTCTTTGCCCAGGCGACAAGGTTTTTATAACACTCGATCACGCTGTCGTTGCCGTAGCGACGATTTTTCGGCGCAACCTTGCCAGCGTCGTCCATTGGAACCGTGCAGAAAAAGTTGGCGTCTACTCGCATGATGGCAATAATATCTCAGTTTGCATGCCAGGCATTGCGCGAAATCAGTATTTTTTTTAAAATTTCAGGCTTGTCGGTCATTATGCCGTCAACGCCCAGATTCAAAAGTCGACCCATTTCGTGTTCATCGTCAATCGTCCAGACATGCACCTGGATCTCGACCTTATGAGCGGCTTCGATGAATGACTTATCGACGATTGTTAATGGTCCCTGACTAATAGGCACTTGAGCCGCGTGAATATTGTGAAAACTGCCACTGCGACGAACCCAACTGCCTAAACGCAATTTCGTGACGTCTCTCGGACCCATTGATGTGCATAGCTTTTCGCCAAATTGATCTCGCAAGCTTTTAAGTCGTTTGTCACTGAACGAACCAATGCATACTCGGTCAAAGACGTCGCCCCGGGCCAATCGGTCTGCCAATGGCGACAAAGCGTGATCTGACTTGCAGTCAATGTTGAGGTGTGCGTGCGGCCAAGCCGCAATCAAATCTTCTAGTAACGGTATCGGTTCGGTGCCATTTACTCGAGCAGTCTTTACATCGTCGTAGTTCAGTTCGCTGATCAAGCCAACTCGATTGCATGTGCGCGATAGATCATCATCATGAAAGGCGAGCAAGACACCGTCCTTGGTCGCGTGCACGTCTGTTTCCATATATATGTATCCAAGATCGATCGCTCGCTGAAAAGCCGGCATCGTGTTTTCTGGCGCATCACTTGCGCCACCGCGATGGGCGAAAGCGATTGGCGTATTGTGCCTAAGAAATGGATGTTGCACGATTCCTTAACTAGACATTCGTGCAAACTTAAATTGCACGACCCGAGTTCTTCCAGTACTCGTCTTTGAGTAGACGTTTATAGAGTTTTCCGGTTGGGTGACGGGGTAGTTCTGGGCGAAAGTCAATCGATCTTGGACACTTGAGATCGGCAAGAGATGCGCGACAAAACGCCCTAAGTTCCTGCTCAAGTGCAGACGCCTCGTCTGAAGTCTCTGGCATTTTGACGGGTTGTACGACTGCCTTCACCTCTTCGCCGAACTCTTCGTTGGGTATACCGAAAACTGCAACGTCAACAACTTTTGGATGATTGATCAAAACGTTTTCAGATTCTTGCGGGTAGATGTTCACCCCACCTGAAATAATCATGAATGCCTTGCGTTCGGTCAGATACAAAAAATTGTCCTTGTCTAAATAACCCACATCACCGAGTGTTGTCCATCCCCGACCGAGTGGGTCTCGCGAATTTTTTGTCTTTTCGGGGTCGTTGTGGTATTCGAAGTCGACGGCGCTTTCGAAATAAATGGTGCCAGGTTCGTTCACTGGCAACTCGGCACCGTCATCACTGCAAATGTGTACTGTTGCGTTGATTGCCACGCCGACTGTGCCTGGGTGCGCCAGCCACTGGTCTGAGTTGCAATAAACAAAGCCGTTGCCTTCGCTACCTGCGTAGTACTCGTGAATTATCGGTCCCCACCAGTTGATCATTTTCTTCTTTACTTCGACCGGACATGGCGCAGCTGCGTGAATCGCACACCTGAGACTTGAAGTGTCGAATCGCTTGCGCACTTTGTCCTCGAGCTTCAGCATTCTCACGAACATTGTCGGCACGAGTTGCGAATGAGTCACTTTGTGTCTCTCGGTCAGCTGCAGGTACGTCTCTGGATCAAAGTGCTCCATGATTATTGTTGTACCACCCAAGCGGTGCGTCGTCATCGTGAAGCGCAAGGGTGCCGCATGATAAAGCGGAGCGGGCGAGAGATAGATCGAATCTTTGTCGATGCCGAAAAGCATCGAGCACAATGTGCTCAATCCAGTTGGCGTACCGAGAGGCGTCATCGCCAAGCCAAGTTTGATACCTTTCGGTCGTCCGGTGGTGCCACTTGAATACAGCATGTCGACTCCGTCAATTCGATCGTCGAGTTCATTGGCTGGCGCATTGGCGACGACAGCCTCGTACGATTCGTATCCGTCAATTTTGCCGTCGAGCATCAGACGCAATGAGACGTTTGGCGTTGTGTTCAAAACCTCTGCAGCTTGGTCGTTTTTATATTTACTGCTGATAAAGGCCTTCGCGCCACAGTCGTTGATGATGTAACTAAGTTCGTCTGTGGTCAGACGCGATGAACATGCCGTATAAATAAGGCCCGCATAGTGGCATCCCCATAAAATTTCGAAATATCTCGGATGATTCTCGATGCAAAATGCGATGTGGTCACCAGTTTTTAGACCCGCACTTCGCAAAACTTGGCTGAGGCGGTTGGCACCATCGTCGAGTTCTTTGAATGTGACGACCTGCCCGGTTGCCGCCATAATCACCGCTGGTCGGTTGGGCGAATCAACGGCGATTGCACCTGGGAACATGATTGAAAACTAGTCGGTTCAGTTTAGAGATTGCCAACCACGAAAATCGCACTCCGAACCTTTAAGATAGGACGATCATGGCCGTAGTCGAGACCGAAAACATCGTTACTGAAAATGAGATTGGTGCACTGGTCGAATCTTTGATCGCAAAGTATCCACCCGGTAAAACGAAGCCGGCTGATTTTTTAGGTGCCCAATTCGATGCCGGATTGGCCTGGGTTCATTTTTCGGTTGGCAATGGCGGACTGAATGCGTCGCCAAAACATCAGAAAATTGTCAATGAGGCGATTGCTGCGGCGAACGGGCCTTCGAGTTATGCGCGCAACCCAATCGGCTACGGCATGTGCGCACCAACGATCGCCCAGTGGGGCACCGACGCCCAAAGAGAAAGATATTTGCGACCGTTGTTCACCGGCGAAGAAATCTGGTGCCAATTGTTTTCTGAGCCTGGTTCTGGGTCAGACTTCGCAGGTTTGTCGGCCAAGGGTGTGCGCGACGGCGAAGAGTGGATCGTCAACGGGCAGAAAGTTTGGACGACACTCGCGCATCTTTCGAAACTCGGGCTACTGGTTGTGCGCACAGATCCACAAGCGGTAAAACACGCTGGGCTGACGGCAGTGATCGTCGACATGCACGCATCGGGTGTCGAAGTTCGACCACTTCGACAAATGACCGGTGAGGCAGAATTCAACGAGGTTTACTTCACCGATGTTCGTGTGCCAGTCGCCGACACTTTGGGTGGTGCAGGGGATGGCTGGCGAGTGAGTCTGACAACCTTGATGAACGAGCGCGTCGCAATTGGCGGTGCGATACCGCGCAAGGCGACCGGACCGATTCGTGAAGCGCTGAGGATTTGGGGATCGTTGTCGAGTGACCAGCAATCGCTTGCGACCAAAGATGAGTTGGTCAAACTCTGGATCAAAGCCGAAGTGTTGCGATTGACGAACATTCGTGCGGGACAAAATCGTCGCATGGGTACGCCTGGTCCTGAGGGTTCGATTGGCAAAGTTGCAAGTGCAGAGTTAAACAAAGATACTTACGAGTTTTGTGTCGATCTGCTCGGCGCAAACGGCATGCTTTACGGCAGCTACGAAATGGTTCGTCCAGAAACAGCGATGAGTTTTGATTCTGTACCGAAGGCGTTTTTGCGTAGCCGAGCCAACAGCATCGAAGGTGGAACGACCGAGGTAATGAAAAATATTCTCGGCGAACGGGTACTAGGTCTGCCAGGCGATATTCGTGTCGATCGCGATAAACCCTGGCACGAAGTGCCGCGCAACTAACAAAATTATAGTTGCGCCTTTCAGCAAGCTTCGCCGCGAAATTAGCAGCGCTTTTAGTTTGCTAGCAGCGCAAGCACCGTGCTCGCGGCGAGTTTGCGATCGTCCACCGTTTTGCGGCGACCAAGTGCGCCGCCGAGCATCGTCGTTGCCGCTGTCTCGATCGCAATTTGCAGTTGTCGAATATGTCGCGGTGGCGGAAAGTATTCGTCCTCTTGGGCGATCCTGACCTCAGTAACGCCGAGTTTCGGAGCGAGTTTGTCGATGATCTGAGAAACCAATTCTTCTGGCGCTGAGGCGCCTGCAGTTATACCCACGACTCCCGTCAATGAATTCGGCAACTCCGAAACGTCGTTGATTCGGTAGACATTGTTGCATCCAACTTCACGCGCCAGTTTTTCGAGTGCCCGTGTGTTCGACGAGTTATCAGAACCGATCACAATAATCGCGTCGCACTGTTCGGCGATTTTCATCAGCGCGCCTTGGCGGTTGGTGGTGGCAAAACACAGATCGCTTTTGCCTGGTGACCAGACCTTCGGAAATTTAAGTTGCACGGCATCTGCAACATCCTTCCAATCCCGATGCGAAAGAGTGGTCTGGGCCAAGATTGCGACGGGTCGAGCGAACTTGGGCAGTGCGTCGACTTCGGCAAGCGTTTCTACGCGAGTGATCGCATCGGGGGCAACGGCCATCGTGCCGACCGCTTCCTCGTGTCCTTCGTGTCCGATGTAGACAATTTGAAAACCCTTCCCTGCCCGAGTCTTTACCTCGTGATGCACCTTTGTCACCAGTGGGCAGACCGAATCGACGACGTAACTTCCCTTGGACACGGCTTGTTGCACTACTTGCGGCGCTGAACCATGTGCAGAAAGCATGATCGGACGACCAAAAGGAATCTCATTCAAATCGTCGACAAATACAACGCCGAGGTTCTTGAAGCGATCCACGACGATTTTGTTGTGCACGATCTCGTGGTAGCAGTAAACGGGTGCATCAAATGTACGCACCATCCACGCGAGAGCCTTGATCGCCATTTCGACTCCCGCGCAAAAACCACGAGGTGAAGCAAGAACAATTTTTTCGACGTTATTCATTGCTTCGCAGATTACCCCGAAGATGCAAAGGTAAACTGATTATTGTGACATCGAACCTTGCAACTGTTGTCATCGTCGGTCGCCCGAATGTGGGCAAGAGCACACTGTTCAATCGCTTTATGGGGTCTCAAGTTGCGATCGTGCAGGATCAGCCAGGCGTGACTCGCGATCGATTCGAGCGCCAAGTCGAGTGGCAAGGTCGTCATTTCAACGTTGTCGACACCGGTGGTTGGATGCCAGGTGGTAGCGAACTCGACACCAAAGTCAGCCGACAAGTCGAATCGGCGGTAAAACAGGCCGACCTCGTTTTGTTTGTGGTTGATTCGACCGTGGGCGTACTCGATGATGACCAGGCGATGGCGAAATGGTTGCGTACGAGTGGCAAAGAAGTGCTTGTGATTTCGAATAAAGTCGACACCGACAAGCGCGAATTTGACAAATGGGAGTTTCTGTCGCTTGGTCTGGGTGACCCTTACCCTGTTTCGGCGCTTCACGGTCGCAAGGCCGGCGATGTCCTGGATGAAATCTTGGTTCGTCTTCCCCGACGCGAAGGTGATGATCAAGAAATATCCGGGCCTGATCGCAATGATGTCAACCGTACGCCCGGTATTCCGCGCGTCTCAATTGTCGGTCGACCCAACGTCGGCAAGAGCACCCTATTCAATCGTCTGGTCGGTCACGATCGATCTGTCGTGCATGACATGCCTGGCACTACACGCGACTCGATCGACACGGTCGTTCAAACACCCGATGGTCCGATCACTTTCGTCGACACAGCTGGAATGCGTCGACGCAGTCGCGTGGATGAATCGACCGAATATTATTCGTTCGTACGGGCGTTACGCGCCGTCGATGAGTCGGATATCGCCTTGCTAGTCATCGACGCCACCGAGGGCATCACCAGCCAAGACCAACGGCTTGCGGAACGGATTGATGCATCGGGAAGCCCAGTCGTGGTGGTGCTCAACAAGTGGGAAATTCTCAACGCCGATCAACGTGCCGAGATCGACATCGAAATCGGTCGAAAATTATTTTTCGTCGGGGACGCCCCGGTTCTCAAGATGTCTGCACTTTCAGGCAAAGGCGTGCAGAAACTTCTGCCAGTATTGCAAGACTCAATTGAGCAATATCACCGACGTGTACCCACTCGTGACGTCAATCGTGTTATTGCACGCGCCCAACAGCAGCAGCCTGCACCGAGTGGTGGGCGAGTGCTTTATGCCCTCCAGGGAGCTTCAGATCCACCAACTTTCACATTGTTCGTGAACAAAGAGTTGCCTCAAACATATTTGCGTTATCTCGAGCGATCAATTCGCGAAGGCTTTGAATTTGGTTCAGTACCTATCAAAATTCGTGTGCGAAAGCGGGCCGAGTAATCGACTATGCCGTGGTGTGAAGAGTGCGCAAAATATTTTGTTCCCAATGCACTCACCGTTGAAGGAAGTTGTCCGAAATGTGGACAAGAAGTCGCCGAATTCACTGTCAACGGAGCTCCGTTAGATCGGCCCGTTACATACAAAACGCTTGACTTAAAGAGTCTCGCCAGGTCAAATGGCGAAAGTGAGAAAGTTCCTTGGCATTTCAAGTTGCTAGTCGCCCTTTTGCTCGGCTACTTGTCGTGGCGGGTTGTGTCGTTGTTTATTTGAGATACCTTGACAGTCGTTGTTAGTTGAGTTTCGGGCTGTGGCGCAGCTTGGTTAGCGTGCTTGTCTGGGGGACAAGAGGTCGTGGGTTCAAATCCCGCCAGCCCGACAAACTAATTATTTTTGTCTAGTATTTGGTTCCCTTAACATTTGGAGAAATAATGAAACTTGCAACACGTTTGGATCGTCTGGGTACAGAAACGGCGTTCGCCGTTGCTGCCACGGCTGCCGAGTGGCTGGCGAAGGGTAACGAAGTGTTTCCGTTTCATTTGGGTGATTTGAATCTCGCAACACCAGCCAACATTTCGGCGGCAATGCAACGGGCAGTCGCCGAAGGCAAAACTGGTTACTGTCCGAATGCAGGTATCGCGCCATTACGACTTGCTCTTGCCCAGAGCCTTGGTGAGCAACGCAATGTTGTTTTTGCACCCGAGAACATCGCGGTGCAACCTGGCGGCAAGCCCGTGATCGGCAAATTTTTGCGCTCGGTGATGAATCCGGGTGACGAGGTGTTGTATCCGAATCCAGGCTTTCCAATTTATGAAAGTCAGATCGAATTCAATGACGGTGTCGCTGTGCCATACAAATACTTGGACACACCAACTGGATTTCAAATCGATTTGGACTATCTAAAATCAAAGATAACGAACAAGACCAAGGCGTTGATCCTTAACGATCAACAAAACCCGTTGGCGGCCGAAATGACCGACGCCGAGCGACAGGCTCTTGCCGATTTGGCGAATAAACACAATCTTTGGGTTCTTGCAGATGAGGCGTATTTTGATATTCGCTATGCGGGCGAAAGCAAGAGCATCATTTCCCTCGATGGAATGCAAGATCGCACGGTCATCTTGTACACATTTTCAAAAAAGTTCGCGATGACTGGATGGCGACTTGGTGCAGCAATTGGTCCGCGCGATCTTGTGGATCGAATTTCAAAACTGAACACCAATGAAGAAAGTTGCACGGCCCAGTTCGTGCAATGGGCGGGCGTCGAAGCGATCAATGGCGATCAATCTGGCGCAAACGAATTGGTTCGCGTCTTAAAAATGCGTCGTGATGCAACGATTGCAGGCATCAACAAGGTGCCAGGTATGCGTGTGCATACGCCGAACAGCGCGTTCTATGTTTTCCCGGAAGTTTCGGAGACCATGAAGCGAACCGGGCATAAAGATGTTGCCGATTTTGCTCTTGATGCTTTGCACAATTCAGGAATGTCGTTTTGTACTCGTCGGCATTTTGGTCGACCAGCGCCAGATGAAAGAGGTAACTATATTCGACTCGCGTACAGCGGCATCGATAATCCGAAGATTGAAAAAGGTCTGGCTCGACTTGCTGAGTGGGTTTCGTCGAAGTGAACAAGGTTGTCGTTACCGGGAAGATTCCGACAGCGGGCCTAGATGTTTTGCGCAAAGCAGGGATCGAGCCCGAGGCCTGGTCTCAAGACACGGCGATGGCACGAGAAGAATTGCTAGAACAAGTCAAAGGTGCGGAAATTCTTGTGACGCTGCTTACCGAAAAAGTCGACAGCGAACTTCTTGATGCAGCCGGCTCTCAATTGAAAGCCGTCTGCAATGTTGCCGTCGGTTACAATAACATCGATGTTGCATCCTGCAAAGCGCGGGGAGTGACAGTTACAAATACTCCCGGGGTTCTAACCGACGCAACGGCCGACATTGCACTTGCATTAATTTTGATGGTGACCCGTCGTTTGGCTGAAGGTGAGAGAGTGATTCGCGCCAAAACTTCGTGGCAGTGGGGGATGCACTACATGTTGGGTGCTGGTATCACCAACCGTGTTCTTGGTGTCGTCGGCATGGGAGCGATCGGCATAGCGACGGCGCGCAGGGCAAAAGCGTGCGGTATGTCGATTATTTATTTTTCGCGCAGTGAGATCGACGCAAAAATCGCAATTGAACTCGGTGCTAGCAAGGTTTCACTCGATGAACTCTTAGCGACAAGCGATGTGGTTTCGATCCACTGTCCATCAAACGAGAGCACGCATCATTTGTTCGGTGCATCACAGTTCAAGAAAATGAAAACAAGCGCTTTCTTGGTGAATACGGCACGCGGACCAATCGTCGACGAGCAGGCTTTGGTTGACGCACTGCGAAGCCGAGAAATTGCCGGAGCTGGCCTGGACGTATTCGAATTTGAGCCGAAAATTAATGAAGGTCTGCTAGACCGCGATGATGTCGTGTTGATTCCACATTTGGGTTCAGCAACCACCGAGACGCGTAACGCGATGGCGGTGCTTGCGGCTGACAATGCCGTGGCGATTGTCAATGGTCGTGCACCATTGACGCCCGTCGGTTAGATGTGATCTGATGCGCGGACTTGGCACGATTATCAATACCGTCACGGTGATCGCCGGGGGTGGTCTCGGTTTGATCATCGGCAACAAGATTCCTGATCGGGTGCGGGTAATTATTGTTCAGGTGATCGGCATTACGACCCTGGCAATCGGTCTACGCGACGTAATCAATACCGAGAACATCGTGTTCCCATTGGTCGGCATGATTCTGGGTGGCATCGTCGGTGAACTCTTGCAAATTGAAGATCGTCTCGCAAAGATCGGTGAATTTCTGCGTCGCCGGTTTGCCAAGAGTTCTGCAGAGAGCACCTTCGTCAACGGATTCGTAACCGCAACGCTGTTGTATTGTGTCGGTCCACTGACAATTCTGGGAGCGATCGAGGACGCCAGCGGCAGAACACCGCAGTTGTACATCATCAAGGGAACCCTGGATGGTTTCATGACGATTATTTTCGCGGCGCTGTACGGCGTTGGCGCAATTTTCAGTGCTATCAGCGTATTCGTGGTGCAAGGTTCGTTGACCGTTTTTGGCACGTCGCTCGACTCGCTACTTTCAGATCGGATGCGTCTTGAATTGTTTAGCGCGGGCGGCATGGCAGTAATTGCAATCGGCATCAATTTGCTCGAAGTCAAGAAAATTCGACTCGGTTCGTTGTTGCCAGGCTTAGTTGTCACACCATTGCTGGTATGGATTTTTGCCACGCCCAACGGTCTGATTCACTGAACGGTCGACTTAGGTTGTCAAAGCATCCCATTTTATTGGTGAAATGTAAGTAGCCTTGCCTGAGTACCAAGGAGATTTTATGTTGATCAATTATTTCGCCCAAGGTTTTAAAAAATTTGGGGTTCCAGCATTAGTTTCAGCTGTTATCGCATGCGTCGCCGGAGGATCTTTCGCAACTTTGGCGGCGCCCAGTTCGATCACGGTCTGCGCCCTTAAGTCAACAGGAGCACTTCGTTATGCCAGCAATTCCAAGTGCGTTGCAGCAAAAGAAACAAAGTTGACTCTGGGTAGACAGGGTGCAACAGGCCCAACAGGTGCCACGGGTGCGACGGGTGCGACGGGTGCGACGGGTGCGAATTCTTCAATGTTGTCCCTCAATTATCTGACTGGCACTGGATACACATTGGTTTTGTCCGATGCAGGAAAATTGATTTATTCTCTTGGACCCACGGTGATCACAATTCCAACAAATGGCGGTGTCGCATTCGCCGTTGGCACGAGAATCGAAATTGGACAACTTGGTGCGGGGACTGCAAACGTGATTATTGTTCATCCAGCATCCGGAGTTACTTTGAACGGCTTCGGCACGACGGTGTCCTTCGACACAGGTTCATATCAAATGGGCACTTTAATAAAAGTTGCGGCCAATGATTGGGTCTTTTTGAAATCAGTTGATGAGGTTTCGTGAGAAACATTGATTTGACCACTGATCGCTCACAAAAAATAGTTGTTTCGCTCGTGTCGGCGATCGTCGCGTCTCTTGTTGGTGTGTTTGTAGTGTCGTCAGCATCGACCAGTGCCGTAACAGTTTGTGTGGACAAGAGTTCGTCATCAATTAGATACAGCAAAGATGGCGTCTGCGAAGCTTCAGAGAATCTATTGCGTTTGAATGAGCAGGGTTCGACTGGTGCCACTGGTCCGACTGGTGCCACTGGTCCGACTGGTGCGGGTTACTCGTCGGCGATGACGATTCGTGAAGTCAGCGAGACATCCATATTGAGGCAGGGTGATGAAGGTAAGTTTCTGTATGCAAAATACGGCACGTCGTTAACGGTTCCGACAAACGCAAGTGTGCCTTTTGCGATAGGTTCACGCATCGAAATTGGCGCCGCAGGTGAATTTTTTTGGGTGGTTCCTTCGACAGGAGTGACAATAAACGGTGGTGTTGTCCAAGTCGAATTGGACAATGGAAAATTTCAAATCGCCACGCTGATAAAAATCGCAACTGATGAATGGATTTTCCTCGCCGTGCCAAATGAGAGTTAACTCTTAACTCATTTGTTTTCGTGTGTGGACGATTTAATTCGATAGCCAGCGGAACAGATTTCGCGGCGACTTATGAAGCGGAATTTCTGGGCCAAGAGATTCAGACAAATCACAATGTTGCACCGACAACTCTCGTATATGTTTTGCATCAAACTGGTGCTCATCGTGTGGTCGATGCGATGGCTTGGGGCCTTGTGCCGAGTTGGTCAAAAGACAAAACTCGAGCAGCCAGCATGATCAACGCTCGCAGCGAAACTCTGACCGAAAAACCAAGTTTTCGTAATCTGTTGTCGAAGCATCGGTGCGTCATTCCGGTCCAGGGTTTTTACGAATGGCAATTGTTGCCGAGTGACACCGGCAAGCCACGCAAGCAAGCACACTACATTTTTCGGGCTGACAACCGTGTCATGACTTTGGCCGGATTATGGACGACTTGGAAGCAGCCCGATGAAACTCTGTTGCAAACTTGCACGATCATCACCACTGAGGCCAACCACAAACTTGCCAAGGTTCACCATCGAATGCCCGTGATTCTTGAACGCGACGGCGTTGAAGCCTGGTTGGTCGAGACCGCGACCACACCGATGCATTTGTTGCGAGCCGCACCAGATGATTTTGTCGAGTGTCAACCAACAGAACGATTAGTGCGAATCAAAAACGCCGGCGACTCCAGCACTGCGCAACTCGGCGATGATGCGGATGGCCGCTTGTTCTAATTCGTGGCGGTCAACATTCGTGCGCGCATTTTTGAATTCAAGATCGGCCATCGAATCGCTTGGAATCACATGCAAGTGGCAGTGAGGAATTTCATAGCCAGCGATCACAAGAGCGATGCGCTCGCATCCAAACGCCACTTTTGCGGCTTGGCCGATCGTCTTGGCGACGTTGAACAAATGCTCGTTCAATTTTTGGGGCAGATCAGTCCATTGATCCACCTCTTTGATTGGCACTACCAACGTGTGACCGGTGGTGATTGGGCTGATCGTCATGAACGCGACGCAGTGTTCATCGCGATAGACGAATGTGCCAGGGATTTGACCATTGATAATTTGCGTAAAAAGCGTCGGCTCCACAAGATCAGCGTAGGCGATCGACTGACTTGTACGCTCGGGAGGTGGCCTCACAACGCGTTCTGACTATTCCAAACTTGATCACTTTGTTGCGACTGTTTTGTCTGCCAATTTTTCTGTGGATGTTGTTCGGTGTTGAAGACAAGGCGGGTGCGGCCTGGCTATTGGGCGGTCTCGGGGCAACCGACTGGGTGGATGGATGGGTCGCGCGAAGGTTTGATCAACAGAGCGTGTTCGGGGCGGTGTTTGATCCAACCGTGGACCGAGGCATGTTTATCGTCGCAGTAGTGGCAATACTTATCGACCAATCCATGAATCCATGGCTGGCTGTGGCAATTTTGCTGCGCGAGATAACAGTGGCGGCAGTCATGGTTATCGGCACCGCGTTCGGCATGCAACGATTCGCTGTCAGCATCTGGGGCAAGCGCTACACATTTTTGTTGATGGTCGCCGTACCACTGATGTTGTTGGCGGCCGATGCTGGTCGAGGGGCCGATTTAGTGTTGATTGGTGCTTGGGCTTTTGCCATTCCGGGGATCATCTTGTCGTACGCCACTGCACTGGCGTACATTCCGGAAATTCGACAGAATCTTCATGCAGGGCGAGAGGCGCGACGAGGCTAACTTTGACTTATGAAGATTCTTGAAGATCGTCAGTATTCAAAGGATCACGAATGGATCGTCTTTTTAAATGCAACTGCGCGTGTGGGGATAACCGACTATGCCCAAGACGCTCTTGGCGATGTGGTCTTCGTGCAACTGCCGAACATCGGTGACAAATTTATGGCGGGCTCTGCATGTTGCGAAGTTGAGAGCACCAAAAGTGTTTCAGATATATACGTTCCACTCGCGGGAGTGATCATCACGGTGAACGAAAAACTTTCCGACTCGCCAGGTCTTGTGAACTCTGATCCCTATGGTGACGGTTGGATTTTTGAACTGGCACCAGATGGTCGATCAGCGAGTCCAGATTTAATGGATGCCAACTCCTATCGACAATTGATTGAGGGTTGAGACTTTATGTCGTATGTCTTTTGCAATCAGTGCAGTCATAGAAATCCACCCAATTCGTCATTCTGCTCGTCATGCGGTGCAGTTCTGGATTTGCCGGACGAGAGAACGATCGTGATTGCAATGGTGGATCCGATGCAAGATTTGCCTGGCGCATCCGACAATGCGACGATTCGCTTGGGTGACGTCGGCGGACATGGTGTGCTCGTGGTTCGCTCGGGCGACATGACGGGCAGCCGATTCACTTTGAACAAGGATTTGACACAAATTGGCCGACACCCGGATAGCGATATTTTGCTCGACGACATTACGGTTTCCCGCCGCCACGCCGAAATAGTCAAAACTTCAAATTCGCTGATCATTAGGGATTTGGGCTCTTTGAACGGCACTTATGTCAATCAGAGTCGAGTCGATGAACTCGCCATCGCACACGGAGATGAGATCCAAGTAGGCAAATACCGAATGGTATTTTTCAGCAAAGCCGGCATTTTGTCATGACGAAAATAGAAAAATCGGTTTGATGAATACGGCGCGCAGTTATCTGTCGATCGGCGAGGTGTTGGCATTATTGCTCGAAGAGTTTCCTGACGTCACCATTTCGAAGATTCGATTTCTTGAAAGCCAAGGGTTAATCGATCCCGAGCGCACGGCATCTGGATACCGCAAATTTTCTCAGGCCGAGGTTGATCGCTTGAAGTTCATTTTGCGTGAGCAGAAAGAAAACTATTTACCGTTGAAAGTGATTCGAACTCGTCTAGAGGGAGATACTAGCGACGGAATGTTGCGCGAGGATGAGATAACTGCGCCACGAGGCCTACGTCACATTCCAGCGCCACGTGGGCAAGGTCATCCTGCAGGTTTGAAGAAGGCCGCCAAGGCCCCGGAGATCGCCGGTTCGACTTCAGTTTCGAAATTGAAGCAGAAGCAAAATGCAAGCACGGCATCTTTCAACCGAGACGAAGTAATCGCTGCTGCCAATATCACCGAGAAGATTTTGGTCGAACTTGAGCGCTATGGCATAGTGCGGGCTAATCGAGTCGGGTCGACAGATCTCTACGACGACGCTGATTTGCAAATTTTGCAGGCGTCCGCAAAGTTCATCGAGTTGGGTATCGACGCCAGGCACCTGAAAGCATGGCGTTCGGCGGCCGATAACGAAGTGGCACTTTTCGAAAGTCGAGTCGTTCCACTTATGCGGCAACGAAACCCAGAAGCCCGTCAGCAGGCGGTGCAGATGTTTTCTGAGCTTGTCGAGCAAGGTGCCAAACTTCGTGATGCTTTGATTGCCGCACAAGCCAGAGATCACATCGAAAATCGCTAGGCGCTGATTTAGTTCGGTCGATGAGGGTACGCTAACCGAATGATTGAAATGCGCTTGGAAGGTATCCGTCTCGAGATACCTCAGAACATGCCGGTGCTGATCTTGCGAGAACAGGGTGGCGTTCGCAGAATAATGCCGATTTGTATCGGGGCGCCTGAAGCCTCGTCGATTCACTATGCACTCGAGGGTTTGAAACCTGATCGTCCACTGACGCACGATTTGCTGATCAACATCACCGAGGCATTAGACGCCCAACCGGTGAAACTAGTAATTACCAAAATTGAAGGCAACACATATTTTGCCGACTTACATTTGCTACAACAGGGAAAAGTTTCAGCTGTAAGTTGCCGACCGTCCGATGGTGTCGCTGTCGCCGTTAGAGCAGGTATTCCGATTTATGCCGAAGACGAATTGCTGGACGAGGTCGGCAAAGTTTTGCCAGCTGACGAGCCAGAAAATGCAGAAGAGATAATCGATGATTTTCGGGATTTTATTGAGTCAATCAAGCCCGAGGATTTTCAAAGCTGAGTATTTAATTCGGTATCTACCCGTAGCCTGACAATTGGGCGTTGAGGGTTTTAATCTGGGGGCGGCAATGGCAAAACAAAGTTTCACGGGTAGTCAGGCAGCGCAAATCGCGGGGATCACATATCGTCAGCTTGATTATTGGGCACGCACGAATTTGATTAGACCGTCTTTGAGCGACGCCAAGGGGAGCGGAACGCGTCGCAGTTATGAATATCGAGATCTGCTTGAGTTGAAAGTAATCAAACAGTTGCTCGATGCGGGCATAAAACTTGAGTCGGTTCGAGATGTGTTCAATTATTTGAGATCACACGTCGACTCCGAGATTGCCGCGGCGCACATCGTGATCAGCGGCAAAGCGGTCGTGTTGTGTCAGGGTGATCAATTAATTGATGTCGTTCGCAACGGTCAAGGTGTACTGAACGTTCTGCCACTGGCCAACATTAAATCTGCCGTAGATGCGATGATCGTCGGTCTCGGCGACAAATTGACGATGTCGAGCACGCAGCCAGTCGCGAATTCGAAGTCAAGCGCTCATCAGTCGACGGCCGTTTAGGTTTTATGGACGAATCACAAGTCGCGACGACCATTGCGCCATTGGTTGGCTCGTTGGGCGCAAAATATATGCTCGACCCCGAAACGATGGCCCACGGCGCAGCGGCTGGTTATCCGAATGGTTTTGCTTATTATGTCGCGGGTCGCGGGGGAGTGCTCGGCGAAGTC
>SXGR01097686.1_pt1 | contig 16423 bp, 13 predicted proteins | sample 3174711 | NCBI WGS metagenome assembly SXGR01 (sample SAMN11356860, study PRJNA531348) | freshwater metagenome | isolation source: freshwater sample F1-60 | place: China: Fuxian Lake, Yuxi | collected 2017-12-25
CGACTGCCGTGCCCGCGACTGCCGTGCCCGCGACTGCCGTGCCCGCGACTGCCGTGCCCGCGACTGCCGTGCCCGCGACTGCCGTGCCCGCGACTGCCGTGCCCGCGACTGCCGTGCCTCCTGCACGGGCGCCCGCGCCTGTAAGCCCCGTGAAACGCGTCTGGCCACAAATAGTTCGAGATAATTTTGTGAATATTTGCTCAGCACAAATACCGTCAAAGATTTGTATCTGCATTGTGGACAAACTGCAGATTAAGTATTCTTTACAAGAGTGGCTGAAACTGGAGCAAAAATATTTGCAAGGAATACCAATTCCAGATATTATAGTAATATGCCTTCTTGAATCATAAATGTCAGTAGTAAAAACTAACCCTAAAAAACACCTTCAAAATGGCTTGGATCCGGTTTAGCCGTCCTTACGGTCCATGACTGCTGGTTATCGGTATCGATGAGCCGTAGCAGTTTCGTTGCCTGATGGATGCTTACAGTCAGGTAGTCGCGCAGACGACCAAACGCCCCAGACGCCACACAAACTGCGTAGCACCTAATGATTTATTGTCCTCGTGGTTCGAAACTGACAAAGTGGAGGCGGCGTGTTTGGGAGCGATCATCACGATCGCGTGCGAGTTACTCGATCCAGATATAGTGCTATGGCGATCAGTAGGACGGCGCCGCCTGTTATTCGTGACAATCCTGCATCAATTGTGAGGATCAGGCTGCTGATGATGACAAGTGCCGCCAGAAGACGCACTTGTTGTTTTTTACCAGTTTCGGCTGAGTTCCAGTTATCAACGATATAATTGGCGTACCCACGAAGTCGTTCCAGTGCGAATAAAAAATACTTCACTACAGCGTCCAGTCAGTGAGAAGCTTGATGTGAAAATTCAATTATGGAGAAGAGGGAGAAAGGAACGATCGCGTTTTTCCGGAAAGGAATTTCCAGAACCATGCAGGCTGCCTCGTCGGGTCAGGGTCCTTTCCTGAATGTTCATCCTTTGGCTCAAGGCCGAGGACTTTGGTTGCTTCAGGTCTCGCCGACCACTCCGCTTCGCGGTCCGGTCCAGAACGCTCATTCAAGCGGGTCCCGAACACACTCACCCACACAGGGCTCGGGGAACTCGATTGGGAAGCGACCACGGCCAGTCCGATCTCGTGGAGTTCCGGTGTCAGGATATTTGCTCGGTGTCCGGGTGATCCCATCCATCCGGTTACCACAAGGTCGGCGGCATATCCCCACGCGAGGTTCTCAGCACACCGTGACCACAAGTACCCGGACTTCCGAAGCCGCTCGGTTAACGTGGAACCGCATTCGTGTCCCATGCAACTGGTGATGCTGAGTGCGGACGCATATGCGTTGGCGCATTCCGTCAGAAGTGGATGTTCCACGAGCCCTCCGAGACCGTTTATCCGCCTCTGTTGGACAATCCCAGCGATCGTTTCAACCACGATGCGCCGGTTAGCAGAAGTTTCCGCACCGTGAAGGGGGCTGGCAAAGCCCGATTTTCCAAACGCCACTAGGACACCTGCCCCGACGACCTTCCGACGAACAGAACGGTACTTCGGTGGGGAGACTGGTGTGGATTGATCGGCGTATGGAGACACTCGATCCTCCGTGAACGGTGTCAGTTGCACGGCTGGGAGCAAACTGTTGGTCAAGCGACGATGACCCTGATGGTGAAATCCCCTATCCGTACACGTGACTCTGGCTTGACTGCGTTCCTACCCGTCAGCGGTTTGAACTGGTCTTCATTACCTGTAAAAGAAAGAAGCACGTTACCAGAGCCACCTGCACTAGTGGCGGTAAATCGGTCGTTTGTCCAAGAAAATGAGACTTCTGGACTGTTTCGTGACGCTGTTGAGGATAGTGTCCAGTCGTTTTGGCCGCCAACCTTAATGCCGGGACCCGGTATCGATAGGTCAAAGGTCAACCTTATTGGTTCGGTACGGACCGTAGCGAGCAGATCCCCTAACTTCAGGAGTGACCCGTCACGGAGCGCATTACGTCCAGTAACGACCTTGAGCGATGTCAATGCTCCATCGAAGCTGACGAGCGTCGGCGATCCTCCATCAATCGGCGTGACAATTGCCCTTCCGGATTGGAGCGCCAGGTTCACTTGCTGGACCGATAGACCGGCGCCCCGGATCGAAAGGTTTGCTGCATCCGACGAACCGACTAACGAGTCCCCCTGAGGGAGGGGCCATTCGATCGCAAGTGTCGCCCTCGCGGTGGGTATCAAGTCGGTTGCGTGGCCCAGACCACTCCCACTTACCATTGGTGTAGGTGCAGGTACAACCACCGACCCACGACCGGGAACCGGTGACCGCAACGCAACCAAAGCCGCACCAACGGTCCAAAGCTGACCATCCTCGGCGAGGCTGATTGATCCTCGCGGAATGTCCTCACACCGGATTGAGCCGTTCTCAACACGGAAGCTCAACGCCACAGGTGCTGCATCGCGACAGTACACCGTCGCCATGGTTTCGCTACTTCCAAGGGTGACTGGGGTCCGGCCGAGTGACACCCTCCGCATCGTGCCCTTCTGATAACGGACTTCCAACCACGCTTCGCGAAAGGCCGTTTCGACAAACAGCAGCAGGATTGCGATTGCGAGCCCGAGGGACATTGCACCGACGAAGCGACCGGATGAATCACCGAGAAACCCCGACGCGACAGCGAAGCAGACTGCCCCAATGCCGCCACCAAGTGAGCCACCGATCGTGGCGAACTTTGCCGAGAGGTTTGGCACGAACAGAGCGACACCCCGTCCGATTACCGCACCAAATATGACCCAGGCAACAATGCGCCCCACAGGTTGCAACATTGAAGAAGTCCCCAGGGCACCAAATAGAACTTGGCCGGCAACTCCGGACGTCATTCCCGCAATGAAACTGCCAAGGCCCCCCGCAAGTCCCCGTTTCCATTCGAGAAGTGGGCGACCGAAATAGAAATTCTGTCCCATCGCGAGCGAAAGGAAGATCCCCACGGCAAGCAGTCCCGTCCAGAGCCCGGTCAGCATGACCAAGGTCCAGTACTGATCGGCGGCGAACGATCCAGTGGAGATGGCCGTCCCGACCGCCGCGACGGCGATTGCCTTGCCCACTTCAGGAAGGATGGTGTCGAACCGCACCCTGCCTCCTGACGCGTCAGTCAGCGGGAAGTCAGTGCCCGGGGCACCAGTGTGGAGCCTTGCCAAAGATGGCAGGACCTGGAGCGGAACAACAAGGTGTAGCTGGTCAATTCCTGATGTCCGGACAATCTCGGCGGTACCGTCGACCGACTTCATCTCACGGTCTGGTATGTGAGGCGGAGCATCAGTGATGAGGATGATCACCTTGACTGCGGATGGCCTAAACGGCTGTCTCGCAGCGAGCGCTGTTGCGTCAAGGCTGCTCTCGTTAACATCTCCGCCCCCGTCAGCGCGAATGCGCCCGACGCGTGATTGAAAGGCCACCATGTCGTTGGTGAAGGGCGCGCTCCCAAAAGTGAGTACTTCAGGCTCCTTGCCAGTCCACCTCCTACCGAAAGAGTCCGTTGCGGTGAGCCGGTCGGTGAACGCAATCAAACCCACTCGGGCGTCGAGGTTCCTGCGCCCCAACTCCGTTGCGAAATTCTGGATGCCTTGGCTCACGCCATCAATCTCGTCCTGCATGCTCCCCGTAACGTCGAGGAGAAACATAACATCAACAACCCGTATCGGAACCGCGTCAGGTTTCGCAGGAGGCGGAGGCAGCAAAACCAGCAGAACCCCCTCTGCAACGATGGCTGCGAGCAGTGACCCAAGGCACCCTGACATCACCACCATCGAGAGTTTGCGGAAGTCGAACGCATCTGTCCATTTGCGGGCGTAGACCAGCATTAGTTGAACACACTTTCCGCAATCACAAATAATATGATTTACTTTATATCTAAACTAAAATTACTCGCAAACATTTGAATGGTAAGAAATGAATAGCAAAATTGACTAGCAAGTGCAATATAACTTGCATTAAATGCATCTGCGGAAATGTATACGTTGGCTGCAAGGAGGTTTCTTCCACAAGAAAAATAAGAGGCGTAAAACTTCCACATATAAAAAATATGTATAAAAAAATCAAGTAGTTAGGCGTCTTCTAATCCTGATCTAGTGACGCTCAGGGCCGATGGCGCCGTCGAACTTGGTGTTGGTCACATTGGTGTCCATGAAGTCGGCTCCAATCAGAATGGCCCCTGTCGCATTCGCGCCAAAAAGGTTTGCCCCTCGCAGATTGGCTTCACGCAAGTTCGCCCCCGTCAAGGTCACTCCGGTCAGGTTGGTGCCAATGAGTGCCGCTTCCTTAAGGTTGGCACCGGTGAGGTTGGCACCGGTGAGGTTGGCACCGGTGAGGTTCGCTCCCGCCAGGTCTGCACCCGTGAGATTTGCCCCGATGAGGTTGGCTCCGGTTAGATCGGCGCCCGAAAGGTCCCTGCCGGCAAAATTCCTCCCGCGCAAGTTTCTGCCCGAATAGTCAATTGGCATGATCCTGCCTTTCCGTCCGGTTCACGCTGCTGTATGGCTAACAGTCCGACTGCTCAAGGGCAGAGCAATCGACTGGGCTTCGGTGCTCCGTTGCACGTCACGTGGGTCGCCCAACCCAACGCGCTCATGGATCGTACGGGTAAGACGCATGTCCCAAACAAGGTAGAAAGCCGTTCCGTCCCTAGAGGGCCTCTGGGACGGTACGGCCGGGCGTCTGTTACGGACTACTCAAAGCGTAGTTTGTACGCGCCGAGAACCAATTCCGTCCCGGCGCTTAGGGAGACGGATTGCCCTGGTACGAGCTTCTGCGTGATACCACCGGCGATGACACGGGTGCCATTCGCGCTGCCTGCAACCCCGTCACCGTCAAGGATGGACCACACCCCGGATAAGTCTCGCCGTAGGATTGCATGCTTGCGCGACACGCCAGAGGCGACTGATTCGTCATCGATGCCCAAGTCGACCTCTGGGTAGTTTCCCGATGCAGCATCTGCACGACCGATAAGCAACTGGCTCCTGTCATCCGGCAGCATAATGGTGCGGTTCGTGGAGACCACCACGATTCGATGGCCGGTCACAGCGGTCGCTGACGCAGGTGCGCTGACAAGGGCGGAGCCGCATTGATCGCAGTTTGCCCCCTGCGGCACCGATGCATTGCACTTGCTGCAAGTCACCATAACTTCTGGAGGCGTCGCTGCCGTTGCGACGGCAACTGGAACTGGTGCCGGTGGCGCAACCGGCGCAGAGTTGGCAGAAGTACCAGCGGTCTTGGGAAGTTCAACACCGCACTCGTCGCAGAAATCCTGCCCGATGCTGTATGTATGACCACAATTTGCGGTTGGCATTTCTATTCTCCGAACTATATTTCTGGTAGTGAGTTCACGTGCCTAGTACTTGATGCGAAGCACGAAGTCTCCAAGTTGGATGAGATCCCCATCGGCTAGGGAAAATTCCTGATAAGGAACCTTCAGTCGACCGTTCACGCGCGTCTGTGCGGTGCTTCCCAAGTCTTCCCCGGTCACACCCGCCGGCAAGTCGACGGTGATTTTCAGGTGCTTCCGTCCGACTTGACGCGACGCACCGAAGTTCATCAGATCGATGTCTGGATACGAATTGCGGTCAGGATCACCCCTACCGACGGTTCGTGGTCCGTTTCCGGTCGGGAGTGGAATCTCCGTTCCCTTCGGAATCGTTACCAACACCACTTGCGGGACGATGATCCGGGTCCGCAGTGAAGAGGCGGGCACTGGAGATTGCAAGGGGATATTGGCTTGAAGTGACGAAGCTTGCAATCCGGAATTGAGACGGACAGTGGCTGGGGCATGCGAGCGAACGCCAATTTGTCGAGATTGGGGTGCCCGGCTCAAACTGGTGCGAAGCTTCATGCCGCACGCGGGGCACGACAGTTCGTTGGCCCCACACTTGTTGCCGCATCGCGGACAATGTGTCATTTCCACCCCTCACCGTGTTAGTTCCGGTGTCAAGTGCCATCTGATCATCATAGCTATATATTGTGATCAGCGCAATCTATCCCGGTTGCCCTACGAGAGCTTCACCGTATCCGCGGTCAGTCTGACGGTCTTGCGGGATTGTTCAGCCAGTCGCACTGTCTGCGGTGCACCACCACCGGTCGAAGATTTAACCTCTTCCAAAAGCCGCGTGGCCTCGGCCGCCCCCGCCGCATCTCCTGAACTTGACAAGCGTCGTGTCAGGTTCTCCAGTTTCCGGGTCGCCCCGTCGGTGTTGCCGGCAGCGATGTCCTTTGAAATGCTTTTCTCAATCCTGACCGTAGCGAGGCTCGCTCTTACCGCTGCCACACGCGCATTCTGCTCGCCCTGGACGTTTGGATTGACGGTCAGGATGATGTCGGCGGTATCGGACTTCTCAGCCGTTGATCCCGCTTCCGTGTACGTGAACTCCCCTCGAACGGGTCGGAACCGGCCCTGAACACCTGCCGGCAACTGCACTTCACAGAACACTGTCACCCCATCCCCGGAAGCGATGTCACCGAGGTTGAGGTCAACGATGCCGCCATATCCAGGCGGTCGCAAGTCGAGAACATCGGGTGAAACCCGATAGATCGAGTCTGGAACCAGTGACGTGGTTTGAACGAGGTGCAACCGCAGGCGCGTGTTTGACAACGCGACCGATTGCATCTTGCTGACCGTTGCCCTGAAGTAGTCGGCAATATCGTCTGTCTCGTTCAGGAACGTAAGCGATCCGTTGCTTGCGCTTCCCATTTCTTCAAGAAGCGCGTTATTCCAATCACCGCCCAAGCCGAAGGCGTCAATCGAACTGCGGGCCTCAGCAGCCTTCCGTGACAGGACCCGGCACTCTTCCTCGTCGCTGTCGGTGTGCCCGTCGGTCAGGAGAATGATCCTTGTGGAGCCACCAACGACAGACTGTGTGAACTCGAGCTCCTGAATCGCCTTCGCAAGGCCACGTGAAATTCGTGTTCCACCACCAGCTTCAATCGAATCGATCGCGCTTACAAATGCGCGCCCGTCACCAACAAGCCGGTGCCCGAGGATCACTTGACTATCCTGATTGAATACCACCACACTACAGTAGTCAGTGGGACGCAAAGTCTGCACGGCAAGCTTCATCGCTTCTTTCACGTGCTCGATCTTGCTGTCATCTTCCATGCTCCCGCTACGGTCGATCACGAAGATCAACGAAACGGGGCCAGACAAGCCAGTTCCCTTGTCAGGGGGCTGGATGTCAAACACGATGGGAAGGATCTGCGGTTCCGCCTGCTGTGCGACCTCGGTGCGGAGTGCGGTCGCCCGAACTCTCACGCCTCCGCCTGAACCTCCGCCTGCCATGACGATTTACCTCCGATTGAACGGTTCCTGGCCATCAGTGTCACGGTGACACGTTCGCCGAACTGCTCTCAGCCTATTGCGACAAGGAGTACCGTCGCGTTGTCATCTCCACCGGCCGCATTTGCCTTTACTACCATTGAAGAACAGGCATCTTCGAGAACTGTAGTTGCCCGAAGCTCGCCCTCGATGGTCTCGTCAGAGATCATCTCCCATATGCCATCTGAACACTGGAGCATGATGTCGCCTGCGATCAAGGTTTCCCTGAAGACGTCTACATCCGTGGCAGTCAGTACGCTGGTGTTGTCAATAGCGCGAGTGATCACATTGCGATCAGTCTGGTCCTGGATTTGAGCCTTGGTGATTGCCCCTGATTTGACACGTTCCCAGACAACCGAATGGTCATCGGTCACCTGTCGAAGCCCCGATGCTGTGTTGAACAAATAGGTACGTGCGTCCCCGACATTCGCGATGGTCGCTATGTTGCCGATTACCAGTGCGGCGGTGATCGTCGCCCCCATGTATGGCAATCCCTTTCCCTCTTCCTTTAGCGCCCGGTCGGCGGCGAGAATGGCATCGCGAAGAAGTGCAGTTGCTGGCGCCTCGGGAACGCTGTTCGCCCGCAGGGTGGCCGAACTAAGGAGTGATGACGATACCTCCCCCAACAGCGTTTCCAGGACAACCTGGCAGGCGCGCTCACCGTTTGCCCCGCCTCCCATGCCGTCTGCGACAGCGTAGAGGCCGACCGGGTTTGGGATCCCTTCCAGCACGGTGAGACCCTGCCAGTACGCGAGTCCATCTTCATTGTTCTTGCGGCGCATGCCGACATCGGATTGGCCCGCGACCCGCGGGACACGGGCCGGTGAAGGTTTTGCGTCAAGGATCTCTGTCAAGTTCGCGACGGTGCCAATGCCTCCGTTCAGGAGGTTGCCAATAGCCTGCACCACCGGTCCCGGAAGTTGGGTGCGTGAAACTTGGGCAAGATCGGTGCTTCCGGTCGAAAGTTGGACCGCAATCTGCCCGATAGCCTCGAATGAGTTCTTCTTTGATGGCAAACCATTGAGTGACAGGCATTCAATCCCCGAAAGGATGTACCGGCCATTGGAGAGGAGGAGGCGTTCGGGGGTGATAGTGACCGCCAAGCCAACTGTCGCGAGATCCTCGACCGCATGGCAGGAGATGCGCAGCCACCGGTCAATCGACGGCCCGTCCAGACCGCCGGTTTCCGAGGCTCGTACGCCGCTCGGCATTTCGCACACGACGGTTCCCATGCCGTCCGTTTCAGTCTCGCTCACCTCGACGGTCGGCAGGAGGAGACGGCCAGCCCCACCCTTGACGTTTTGGAGGGCTTCGAGCCAGAGGGCGTCGTTTCGGCCGGAGCGCCACACCATCACGCGCCCGTCAGAAAGGGATGCACCGCACCCGTTGCAGAACTCGTGGCCTTCCTCGTTTGCGCGTGAACTGCAGTTCCAGCACTGCAAGTGGCACTTGCGGTCACTCGCGACGGCGCGCTGACGCCCCTCGATTGGGTCAAGAACCTCGAGAAGCTCGTACCGCTCGAGAACCAACGCTCCAACTTCCAGCTGGCCGACTTCATGGTCAGGCAGTTCCGGTGACGCGACCAGTGCGACCACCCGTTCAGAACCTTGCTCGGGAGCTACTTCCGGCTCCTGGCCTTCGCCTGCTGGGTTGACGCGATGCGTTGACGCTCCTGTTTCGCCGGGTGAGGCTTGACTTCCGCCAGTGCCGGTCACATCGGGCATCGGCGGTTTGATTGGCGCCCCGATGACCTCAGCAACCACGGTTATGGCCACCTCGCTGGTTGCAGTTGCCAGCAGCGTGGCTTCGTGGTCGATGGATCCCGAGACTGGCGTGCCTGACACGTCCGGATTGTCTGCTTGAGACGCGGAGAGAGGCGGCACTTCTCCGGGGGGTACCGGCGGGGCAAGCGTCGTGCCACACTCGCGACAGAGCCTAGCGGTGGGTCTGTTCACTGTTAGACAACCAGGACATTCCATATCACCGGATCTCCTTACGGCGAGACGATACGCTTCCGTTGTTTCTGATCGGGCGTAGCCGGTTTCTTTGTTGTAGCGGCACACGTGTCTATGGTGCGCTGGACACGATCCGTGAGTGGGAAAGATGATCGTGAAGGGACAGTCGACGATCGCCAGAGAGCGCCCAGAGATACCCCAGACCGGCGCAGGACAGCGACAAGATCAATGCAAGTGTTCGGACACATGCCGTCGAGTAGCTGATCCGCGACCCTGTATCGGTGACAAGACGCAGTCGAAATATGCGCATGCCAATCGTAGTTTGAAATGCACCCCAAGACACTACATAATACATAATGAACAGCAGGATCATGAGCATAAATGCGAGATTGGAACTGTACGCGGATATAAAAGCGAGTCCCACGCATCCGATACCAATCACGAGGAGGTCGACCAGCAATGCGCTCGCGCGCCCCCCCAGTGAGGCTGTGGGCGGGAGAAGTTCCGGCGGGGGAGGAGGAGGAGGGTGAATCAGCATGGTCGGGTTTGCGGGGGGTGCGACTGAAGGTACGAACACTATCGTTTCGAAGTTATCGTGCACGGGCTGTGACGAAGAGGGTGTCGTGGGGCCCGCGGACTGGCCCGTACCTGCTTGATTGATACGGCCGTCAATGTGGAGAAGCCGACCGAGGACTCGCGTCGCGTCCGGGCGTCCGGCTTCGGCGGGTTCGGTGGTCTCCCAAACAAGTTGTTCGACCTCGGCATCGCAAGTAGTGGCGCCGGAGCCGGAGACCCTTGGCAGCCGTCCAGCAACCGCGCTTGGTTCCGTCCCGGTCAGCATGTAGAAGAGTGTTGCGCCGAAACCGTAGACGTCGCTCTTGTGGCTTAGTTTTCCTTGGATCTGTTCAACCGACCAGTACCCACGCTTCCCCGCAGCGACGGTGCCTCTCTGATTGATCCCGCGCGCACTACCGAAATCGACAAGGGTCAATTGGTCGCTGCGTGTGTCGAGTATCAGGTTCGAGGGGTTCACGTCACGATGAACGACGTTCTGACCCTGAAGCCACGAAAGTGTCCGGGCCATCTGGATTGCGTACTTCAGGAAGACCTGCACCGGAATGCCGACGAATTTAGCCCCCACCCGGTACCCCTCGACAAGCTCACGGAGGTTCTGGCCGTCGACGAACTGCATCACCAGACAGAGTAACGACGAAGCTGGTTCGTCAATGTGGTCGAGGAACTGCACAAGGCCGGCTGGTTGTGACGCGCCTAGACGGCGAAGGGTGTCAGTTTCGGTCTGGAAATCACGCCTTCCACGGGCCTGGTCCGGATCATTAAGTGCATTGGGGTCGACACGGATTGACTTGATTGCGACCGGAGTTCCCGAACCGGTCGCCGTGCCACGGTGGAGGACACCCATCCCGCCCATACGGTGAAACTGATCAATCCGGTACTGGGCGGTAACGCCGTTCAGGATGAGCCCAATGCGCAGGGTCCCGCACCGTACGCACGCATTCGCAGCTCCGGATTGGGTAAGAGCACAAGCTGGGTTGCCACACGTCCACGTTGCTCCGGCCTGACTGGCAGTCATTTCAGTGGACCGTCCATTGGCTCGTATTCCGAAGATAATCCAACCGGGCGCCAGAAGACGACTGTCTGCTATCGAGTAGATAATGGATAAGTTGAACGCACATCAGACCGAGCGTCCCCACATGCGGCAGGACCTCGACCGGGTCGTTAGGCAATACCGCACTACCCGCACTTGATGATCGTCATTGCGACGACCTGACCCAACGGAGGAGCGCTGACTGCGACTCATGGAAACCGCACCTGACCGCGTCCACACGTCCGGCAAAATGCTGCCGCTATCCGGTTCGCGATCTTGCAGTATGGGCAAGTCCGGATTGGTGCCGGAATGGAGAGGCCAATTTCCTGAGCGCACGCCCTGAGTTCGGTATCCACTACGTCCATCGTCTGGATGCGGTGGCTCCGCTCCTGAGCCATTGCCCGAATTACCAACCCCTCCAGACGACGGGTGACCGATGAGTTCATTGCGGATACTGAACCGATGGCTGGCGTTTCAACCGGCTTCGGCGCGACGCCAGTGAGCAAACAGAACAGCGTCGCTCCAAATGAGTAAATGTCAGTATCCGTATTTGACTGCCCAAGATTGCCGTACAACAACTCAGGTGGTGCATACGCAGGCGTTCCAAGCCGGATGGTGTCCTTACGCTTCCAGGCTGCGGCGCGGCGTGCAATCCCGTAGTCAACCAGCTTCGCCACGCCGTTGCCGTCCACCATGACATTGCCGGGTTTCAGGTCTCTGTAGATCACAGGTCCACCGCGACGCCGGTGCAAGCACGCAATCGCCCCGGCAATTTGAATGGCCAGTAGAATCACGTCCCGACTTGGAATCCCCCTTCCCGGGTTCAGGTCGATTACATCCTGCAGTTCCTTGCCCTTCACGAGCTCCATCACCAACTGCACTTCACTCGTGATGACTGCATCTTGAAACCACACGATGTTCGGGTGGGCCGTGTGATTGAGTTCCTTGAGGAACTCGGCCTCCTGCTTTGCGAGTGCGAAGTTCTCCTCGGCCTCATCGCCCGTACCGGGCAATGCAACCTTTACCGCCCATTCAACACCGGGGTTGCGGACATCGTCGGCGATGTACACACTGCCCATGCCCCCTTCCTTGAGACGCTTCTTTATTCGATACCGGCCACCAACAAGGTTCCCAATCATCAGGCATTCACCGACACTGAAAATTTCATGCAATGCACGCGGGATGCCACTGCATTCTCGTCATGTTATTGCACGCAGTTCGTGAGCTGTCGCTGACTCTTGTAGAGGTAATCGCAGCCGAGCCGGCCGAAGACGACGTCCTTGCCGTTCAACTCCAGCCGGAAGCGCTGGAACCACTGAACTTCCTTGCCACCGGCGTCGTACTGCGATGTGATCGGTACTCCGAAGAAGTCCTGGCCACCGTAGTTCCGGTAGAAGGTGCAGATCGGTTCCTTCATCACATGGTCGTTTACAAAGCATGGACCACTGCCGGTTTCCTTTGCCCGGTTTCCGGCCGCGACGGTATCCCATCCATTGTTCAGGTACAAGTCCCCAAGAAGCACGAGCCTCATCCGGTAGGGATCGTCGTCCTTCTTGGTCTCGTCAACTTCGACCCGACCCGCGTAGAAGTATTGAGAGAGGATGCCTCCGTCGCTACTCTGGGGCATGATCGGGTTGCCGAGCAGACGGACGCCGTCAGCACGCTTCTGGGCGTTCCAATACGTCCTGAAAAGCCGGGTTGGATTGTTCTGGTCACAGACATTGATCTTTGTCGCAGCCACGAACTCACAACCGGTCTCTGGGGATTGCGTTTCAGCCGGCGCAGGCACGTCGCCTGGACAGTATGGCAACACGTCCGTGCAACTACGCAGGTACCACGTCTGCATGGCGAAGCGGGTGTTCGGAAAGACGGCAAGGACAAGGAAGGCGACGACGCCGAGGCCGCCGATGACGGCGAAGGGCCTGCCGAACGTGTCAAAGAAGCGCAGGAAGGGTTCCTGCAGTTTCCGAACGCCGATCCTTCGGCCCAGACCGGTAAGGTCGCGAGTGCGGGCGCCCCCCACGTTGGTGATCACGGTGGTTCCGGCCTCGTGCCAGGAGATCGCATCATCAAGTTGGGCGGTCCGTGTGCCCTGCTGGCCCGTGAGATGGCGCTCGCCCATTGTCGAGGCGTACGCAATGAGGTCGCCTCGCAGCGCGGCGGTCTCGGCCAAACGGTTCAGGTCGGGTGTGAGGGTCTGCAGCATGGTCACAGCGCCCGCGAACTCACCCAAACTGAAGGAGAAGTCACTACGTTGTTGACGGAACTGGGAGATCTTGGCATTCAGCGCGGTTGTCTGGGCGTTCACGTTCTCCAGTTCACCCGCGATCGTGATGGCGTCACGGTTGTCCGGTGTGAGGACCATCACCTCGTCGCGAAGCAAGCGTTGCGAGGCCTGAAGACGGGTGAGGCGAACCGTCAGGCTCGGTTCCCTCGAAACCTGCTCGACGGACCGCCGGACTTCCTCAATCCTCGAGGAAGCGAGTTCCTCCAGACGGTTGTCGGCTTGAAGCAGCAGTTCAGCTAGCGCGCGACCACTTGGGGCGAGCTGGGCTTGAAACGCGCGGAGACGTTCAACGGATCCGACGAGACGTACGGCGTCAGGCGATCGCCGTCCGAGGTGACCCTGCAGGTCCCTGAGCGCGGCGAATGCCTCCTCCACTGGACCTAAGCTGTTCAAGGCCGGGCCGAACTGCGGAATCTGCTGCAAGGCACTCCGGTACGCGTTTCCGGCATCCTCGAACCGTCCCTCCGCCTTTGCCTTGTCGCCCTGTTCGGTCAGCTCCCACGCGTACAGGAGTTCATTGCACTGCACCCGCCAGCGGTCCACCTGCGAGGCAAGCTCTTCATCGAGCGAGACGTTCGCCGCGTCCAGGATCCGCTCCGAAACGTCAAGGCGATCCCTGACTTCGATTGCACGTGCCTTCAGGCCACTGTTCAAAGCGGACTGGATTTCGCCCGGACTAAGGCGGCGCTGTACCTCACGAGGTATCCGCCGGTTCCGGAGCACATTCATCGCTGCCCGCGCCATCGGATAATTCGGATCGGTCGGCGCCACTTGCATGAAGTTGTTCATCGCCCCCTCGATGTCATCGAGTGCCTGGAGACGTCTCCCCTCAGCAAATGCGGATATCGTGGCCGACTGCACTCCGCCAAACTGCCCGGGACACTGCTGGGGGCCGCCAAACTGCCCGGGAACCTGCTGGGGGCTGCCGGTCTGGTTCGGATCCGGGGCGTTTCCACCGAATTGGGTTTGGTCCGGTGGGCTTCCGCCTACATTGGTGGCGCCCCGGGGGTTCGCCCCTGACGGGTCGGGGGCTGCGGGCACAGTTTCCCAGTGAGATTCCACCGTCCCCGCTGTCGGCGGCTGATAGGCAGCAGATGGGCCTCTCGCAGAACCGTCGAATTCCAATAGAAGCTGCTGGGATCGTCCGGTTGTGTCCTCATCTGCCACCTCTCTGAGGAGTTCACTCGCGGGTTCCAGGTACTCGGGTTGGGTTTTAACAACCGTCCGCAGACGGTTCAGCAGGTCAGGATCCCCGGGATTGGCATTCAATGCACGCCGTAGCCTCTCCCATGCGTCAACCCACGCGCCCTCTTGAATATTCCGGTCAATGATCTGAAGCTGGGCCATTGTTGGTGAATTCCCTGGAATTGACGCATCGCCGTTTAACGCTGTCGGTCTCGCAGAGTACACGTCGGCCGCGCCGGACTACATGTGCTCGATGATACCTAGAGGCACTGAATATATCTGGTTGAATCGTTGAGTTTCGCCCATCCATCGTTACAAGAACTTGCGAAGCGATTGCCAGTGGGTTCGTGTGACCAATCTGCATTGTGGTAAGGCAAGCACGATTTCGTTTCGTGATCAGACCGTACCGGGCTGCATACGGCCGCTGGAACCCCGATTCGGTCTTGGTCCTGCGCTCACGGAAACATGCGGTTCTTCCAGAAAAGTTCAAGGCGGGAGTGTAGCCGCAGCAATTCACCTTGAAGCAGTGCGCCAGCCCGCGAGTATGCCATCGACGCAATCACCTCCTCGCAGGACATCCTTGTTCCCACTAGGATGCGCTGGGCCATTTCAATGGTCAGTGTGAGCTCTTCAATCGCTTCGGTCAGGCGCGACTCGGTCTCCAGCTTCTCCCGATAGGCGCCAAAGACGGCGGCGATGGCGGAAGGGCGTCCGGACGCGCTCAATTGCGCGGACGTCAAGCCGAGATGCCTGCAAATTTCGTTGGCATACGTCACCCGACGTGAAAGACCACCATTGACCGGAGTGTCCTTGCTCAATCCCCAACTGAGGATCAGGCGAAGGATTTCATCTTTGAGTTCTTGGACGGAGTGCTCCCGGTGATAGGTTTGCACATGTCCCGTGGAGGCGTCCCAGATGCCTTCCTGGGTGAGGTCGGGAACGTCCACACTCGTGGCGATACGAGCCATCACCGGATTGTTGCTGAGTGCCCACCCGGTGAAAAGTGGGTAGGCAACTGCTGCGAACGCATTCGAACAATCCTTCTCGACCTGCGATGGGTCATTCATCCCGGCCTGGCTCGAGTTGAAGTCGATCATTGCAATCGCTTGGCCTCCCGCCCCTCGGATCCAATAAAGGTGTTCAGGCTTGTGGTCAAGGTAGTAAATACCTTTCGACTGCGCAAAGGCGAGGAAGTTGAAAAACTGTTCGGCGATGTCGACTTTTTGCAGCAGGGGGAGAGTGGGGGGCACACCTTCCCACTCGACCCACATCCGCGTGATGGATAGGATCGACCAGTGCGACGGAAGGTAACCGAGGACGAGATAGGGAACGTTGCCGGCGGCGCAGTGCTTTCCGGACTTGCGGTTGAACTCGTCGACGGTCGCAACCGGTTCCGTACGGTACTGCATGACGCCATCTTGGGAACTTGAAAGCGCAAAGCCGAACTCGAGCAAAGGATTGACCTGACGGGATGGCATCAAGGCTTGGAGAAACGTTGCCTCGCGGGCAAACGCGTCGAAGAAGTCCTGCTTTCCGACATGTTCGGGACGCAGGACCTTCACGGCCACGTTTTCTCGCCACGGTTTGGGCTCGTTCTCTCCATCGATCTCGTCCCAGGATTGCAAGGTGTCCTCGGCGTCGGCAGGCCATGTCGCCCCCGGGGGAGTGGTGCAGCGGATGACCCGTGCCCAGTAGCCCCTTGCGTCGAGATCGACATATTCCTGCATGGCGTAGGGGCCGATGCGTGCGCCCGGGCGTGGTGGTCCCCAGGGTCCGCGGTTCGGTGCGCCTGATGGGTTCATGGTGTGATCACTTTCCAAGTTGGTTCGCTGATAGCTGGTGTACTCGGTGGCACGGGGATCATCAGGGTGCTGGGTCTGGTGGTTTCGCCGGGGTCGGGACGGTTGCCGCAGCAGGCTTAGGGGTGGCGGTCTGGGTCTGGGGTGCCCCGGTCTGGGTCTGGGGTGCCCCGGTCTGGGTCTGGGGTGCCCCGGTCGCTGTTTGACCACCCGCGGCCCCGCCGGGCTCACCGA
>SXGR01663487.1_pt1 | contig 16422 bp, 15 predicted proteins | sample 3174711 | NCBI WGS metagenome assembly SXGR01 (sample SAMN11356860, study PRJNA531348) | freshwater metagenome | isolation source: freshwater sample F1-60 | place: China: Fuxian Lake, Yuxi | collected 2017-12-25
AATCGTGTTGAGGTAACGCTCGAGTATCAACTTTTTCGGCACTTCTTTTTCGAGCATCGTCGCATATCGAGCCTGCAAAACTTTGTATCGTCCATCTCGCTCAAGCCCAGCCACAAACTCGTTCTTGACGACTCACCCGGTCGCCACGCTTGACGCCCAGAGACTGCATCACCGCCGCCATCCGCATGACTTCCGCATGCAGTTCGGCGAAGGTGTAGGTTCGCTCCGCGCCGGTCTCGGTGGAGACAAAGATCAACGCTGGCTTGTCTGCGAGCGTTGCCAGATGCCGGTCGACCGCGTTGTGACAGAGGTTGGTCTCGCCCCCCAGAAACCAGCGCGCAAACGGCAGTTGCGAGTCATCGAGCACCTGGGTATGCGGCTTGTGCCACTCGATCAGTGCGGCCTGCTCAGCCCAGAACGCTGTTCGTTCGGTGATCGAGCGCTGATGGAAGGCTGCCAGCGAGTTAGTGATCGTTACCATGAGGATCCCCCCGAGTCCGGCCGCAGTGTCGGTCGCGACGCTTACCGTCGGCTTACGGCGGTTTAATTGCGAATGGTTCTCATTACTATTAAACTTTAGCCATTCCACCTGAAGCGCCTTGCGAGGCGCGCCCGAGTATGCGCTACGCGATCATCCGAACCACTGTCTTACTCTGCCTCGTCCTGCCATTCACCGCACCCGCGCAAACAGCGGTTGTCAACCTCTACACCGCGCGTCACTATCAGACCGACGAAGCGCTCTACACCCACTTCACACGCACCACCGGTATCCGGATCAACAGGATTGAGGCCGGCGATGAAGCGTTGCTCGAGCGGCTGCGAACCGAAGGTCGAGCAAGCCCCGCTGATGTCTTGCTGCTGGTGGACGCAGCCAGATTGTGGAAAGCTCAAAGCGAAGGCCTGTTCAGCCCTGTGCGCTCCGAGCTTCTGGAGAGAAGAATTCCGGCCAGCCTGCGAGCGCCTGCAACCCCCGACGGCACGACCTGGTTCGGAATCTCCACCCGGGCACGGGTCATCATTGTGAACCGTTCGCGGATTACAGCTCACGCCATATCATCCTATGCGGACCTGGCAAACCCGGCGCTGAAAGGAAAGGTCTGCACCCGCTCAGCCGCTCACCCCTACATGCTCTCCCTCATCGCCGCCATGATCGAGCATCAAGGCGAGCTATTGGCTACACATTGGGCGCGCGGCGTGGTGGCCAACTTTGCCCGGGCCCCGCGCGGAGGCGACACCGACCAGATCAAAGCGGTGGCGAGCGGCGAATGCGCGGTCGCCTTGAGCAACACGTATTACCTCGTTCGCATCATGCGGTCGGACAAACCCGCCGATCGCGAAATCATGGCGAAATTACAGGTCATCTGGCCTGATCAGGCCGGCCACGGCGCGCATGTCAACGTGACCGGGGGCGGAGTCTTGCGGCACGCGAAGAACCCCGAGGCGGCGCTTCGTTTCCTCGAATATCTTGCGGGCGATGAGGCGCAGCGCTATCTGGCTGACGGCAATAACGAGTGGCCTGCTGTGCCCGGCGTACGTATCGAGAATCCGGCGCTTGCCGCCCTCGGTACCTTCAAGGCCGACCCTCTGCCGGTCGCCGCACTGGGTCGCTCACAGGCTGCGGCAGCGCGGCTGATTGACAGGGTGGGTTGGCGCTAGCGCCAGGGCCCGCGAGCGCACGGGCCCCGCCCATTCAGCGAACAGCAGCGATGACTTTGATCTCGACCAGGTAAGCCGGCGTCGCGAGCCGCGATTCGATTGTTGCGCGAGGCGGGGTATGACCTTGCGCAACCCAGGCGTCCCATACCTCGTTCATGGCCTGGAAGTTCGCGATGTCGCTGAGAAAGATCTGCACCTGCAACATCCGGGTTTTGTCGCTTCCCGCGTCGGCCAGCAGCCGATCGATGGTGGCCAGAACCTGTGCAGTTTGTCCCTTTGCGTCCTGGCTGGTGTCATCGGCTACCTGTCCGGCCAGATACACCACACCGTTGTGAACCGCTGCGTCGCACATCCGCTTGCCAACATTTATCCGTCTGATATCGCTCATCGAAAACACTCCTTGAGAAATCGTTCAACCGCATCGATCTGCGGACCGGGAATCAGGCTGGGCGCATGACCGACGCCAGCAATTTCGATCAGCCGGGCTCGAGGGCCACGCCGGGTCATATCGGTTGCCGTGGCAAGGTCAAGCAGATCGGATTGGGCCCCGCGCATGAGGAGCGTCGGGCAAGCCACCGCGTCATAGAGCGGCCAGAGCGAAAGTGGCCCCGAGCCGCCGGCACTGGCAAACGGCTCGGCGATCCGCGGATCGTAATGCACTCGCCAACGCGGCCCGTCATGTATCCAGTAGTGGCGTGCCAGCATGTCCCACCCCGCATCATCATGCGGGCCAAAACCAGCCGCGATCGTGCGGGTGTACGAAAGGCAGGCTTCGTAGCTGTCGAAGCTGGGAGCCTTGCCCACATAGTCGCCAATCCGGCGCAAACCCTCCGCGCTCAGTACCGGCCCCACATCATTGAGCACCAGCGCAGAGATGGGGTTGGATTGAAGCGACGCGAGGCTCATGCCGATCAGCCCGCCCATGGAGGTGCCCACCCACGCGAGGCGCTCGACATCAAGCCTCGCCACCAGGCAAACGCAGTCGGCGAGATATTGGGGGATGGCGTAAAGCGCCGAATTGGCGAGCCGGTCAGAGCGTCCTCGTCCTGCCATATCCGGACAAATGACTCGATAGTGATGTGAGAGTCGCTCGGCAAGCGCGTCGAAGTCCCGGCCATTGCGGGTGAGCCCATGAACGCAGAGCACCGTAGGTGGCCGGGCTTGACCACTCTGACACGGCCACTCCCAGTATCCGATCCGATGCAGCCCGGAGGGGCTCGCGCAGATAACGGAGCGTGCAATGGGTGAATTCATGAATCAAGAAACACCGGTGGGGTTTGGACGGTGCATGCCACCGCCGTACAATTCAAAACGAATCTTACCGTCTGGAGGACAAGGCAATGCTGAAGGGAAAGCTCGCGCTGGTAACCGGGTCAACGAGTGGGATCGGACTGGGCATCGCCCGGGCGCTCGCCAGGCAGGGCGCAGACCTCGTAGTGAACGGATTTGGTGACCCTTCCGAGATTGCGCAACTGCAGGCCGGGCTCGCCGCCGAGCATGGCGTGAAGGTGTTTTACGAATCGGCCGATCTCACGCGATCCGCGGAGATCGACGCGATGATGGCACGCCTCGGCAAGGCCCATGGCGGCATTGACATTCTTGTGAATAACGCAGGCATCCAGTATGTGTCGCCGATCGAATCGTTTCCAATTGAACGCTGGGATGCGGTGATTGCACTCAATCTCTCGTCGGCGTTTCACACCACGCGCTGCGCCCTTCCCGGCATGCGGGCCCGTAACTGGGGTCGGATCATCAATATTGCGTCGGCACATGGCCTGGTCGCCTCGGCTGAAAAAGCCGCGTATGAGGCCGCCAAGCATGGCAGCGGGGGACTCACCAAGGGTGTGGCGCTTGAAACCGCGCGTACCGGCATTACTTGCAACGCCATCTGTCCGGGCTGGGTATTGACGGCCCTGGTTCAGAAGCAGATTGATGCGCGCGCGGCTCAGGCAGGCATATCACCCGAGGCGGCCCGGCTTGCGCTGCTCGGCGAGAAACAGCCCAGCCTTGAGTTCGTCACTCCCGAGCAACTGGGCGAGCTTGCGGTGTTTTTGTGTTCGCCTGCCGCCGATCAGGTACGGGGCGCCGCGTGGTCGATTGACGGGGGATGGACGGCGCAATAAGCATCAGTCGCTGTCGTCTGTCCGTACCCGCCAGTAGCGTGTGGGGGTTTCACGGGCGTGCTCGATGCGCCAGGGTTGGCCTGCGTAGCTTGCGTGCACGGTGAGCGCTCCGTGGTGGTCGGTTCTGAGAACTTCAATGCCCGCGCCCTGGTAGCGGCCCAGCACTCGCGGTGTGGGGTGGCGAAAGCGGTTCCGATAACCCACCTGAAAGATCGCAGCGCGCGGGCTGACGGCAGCAAGGAAGCGGGGCGAAGAGGACGTATTGCTCCCATGGTGCGGCGCCAGCAGCAGATCACTCTTTAAACGCGCACCCAGCCGCTCAACCAGGTCAATTTCCTGGCGCGCCTCGATATCCCCCGCGAGCAGGGCAGACCCAGCGGGCGCCTCGATTTTCAGCACGCAACTGAGCGCGTTGGTGGGCGAGCGGGCTGCGCCGGGTGGAAACTCTGGCCCCGGATGGAGGAACTCGAATCGAACCTCCCCCCACTGCCAGGCATCGCCGCGCCGGCACGGCTCGTGCTGTGAAATATCGGCGAGCAGGCGATGACCTTGCGCAATTGAGCTGAACACGCGCTTTGCGCCAGTGAGCCGAAGCACGCTCGCCGCGCCTCCCGAATGATCAATGTCGGCATGCGAAATCACCAGTACATCGAGCGAGGCGATCCCGCGGCTGCGCAGCCACGGCACAATCACGCGGGCTCCGGCATCTGCCCCCGCCTCCCAGCCGGGGCCAGTGTCATACAACAGGCGCTTGCCGCCCGCCTCCACGAGCACCGCCATGCCCTGACCAATATCGAGCGCACTAAGCCTGAAACCGGTGGGAGGAACCGGCTCTGGCCCCCTAACCACAAGCGGCAGCAGACCCAGTGCCCAGAGCGCACGAGCTGGCACCGGCCGTGGCGCGAGCAAAACCGCCACTGCGACCGCTGCAAGGGCCAATGACAAGGAATCGGGCCGAGCCAGCACCACGGCGCCGCCGGGCCAGGATGCCATGACCCTCAAGGCATCCAGCATCCAGCCTGTGGGGGTAGCGATGACCGGCGCGAGCCACTCGGCCGCCCAGGGCGTCGCCACAGCGAGCGCGCTCAGCAACAGCGCGGCTGGCGTCACCAGCACCGACACCAGCGGGACCGCCCAGGAGTTAGCGAGCGGACCTATCAGGGACAGGGTTGAGAAAAATAGCGCGCCCAGCGGCAGAAGCGACAGGGTGGCCGCCCATTGGCTCTGAACCGCCGCGCGCAACGCGCGGCGGAAAGCCGCCAGGCGGACGGGCGCTGAGCGAGGCGGGCTCGCATGCACCACGCTGGCATGGAGCACGATCGCTGCAACCGCTGCAAACGACAGCCAGAAGCCGGCGGCGAGTGGTGCCCAGGGGTCGAACACACACACAACCGCCGCTGCCAGACTCAGAATGCGCGGCAGCGAACGACTGCGCCCGCTCGCGAGCGCCCATCCCGCAACCGCCAGCATCCAGCAGGTGCGCTGCGCCGGAATGCCCCACCCCGCAAGCCCCGAGTAGATGAAAGCCACTGCGATGGCAAAGCACCACTGCAGCCGCTGCGCAGGCACACGCAAAAGAAGACCTGAGCGCGCGACCCAGCGACGATGCAGCATCCGTCGCGCAAGTTCACCAGCGATCGCAGCCAGCATGGTGATGTGAAGGCCCGAGATGCTCATGAGATGCGCAACGCCAGTACGGTTAAAGGCGTCCCAGTCGCTTGCCGAGATAGCTGCCTGATCACCATACGCGAGCGCAAGCAGCACCCCGCTGGCATCAACACGCTCTGCGCGGAGCGCGCTGTCAAGCGCCGCGAGCCCGGCCGCACGCGCGGCCTCGAACAGTGTTCGGAGGTTCAGGTGCCAGCCTTCCAGGCGCTGATTGGAGGGCTCACCTCCTCGCGGTTTGCGCACGTAGCCGAGGGCGGCCACCCCCTCCTGGAGCATGCGTAATTCGGCGTCAAACACACCTGGATTGACCGTGGCCACCGGCCGCTTTAACCGGACATGGAGCTGCCAGCGTTCACCGGGCGCGAGCGCCAACGGCGGACTCGCCTCATCACCGGGCGCAACACCGCGAGCAAAGCTCACCGACCAGCCAAGCCGGATCCGGCGGCCGACGGGACACTCGGGATCGGGCTGTGCGCAACCCGTGACATGAAAACCAAACCTCAGGCCCTGAGAAGAGCGCAGAGGCAGTTCGTCGACATACCCCTCAAGCAGCAGATCACGGCCCTCGAGCGATGGAGGGATACGCGACTGAAGCGAAGCCGTGGCCAACCAGGCCGCCCAGCAGAACCCGATGATCGCCGCAACAAGACAGCCACCCCATGCCCTGCGACGCCAGAGCACCGCCACGACGCCACAGCCAAGCGCTGTGCCGAGGATGACCTTTTCAGTGGGCAGCACGCTTGAATGCTGAAGCGCGAGACAACCAACAACGAAAGCCGAGGCCAGGGGCGGAGACGGTAACTCGCGAAGACGCGCAAGAAGCTGCATCCCGGGATCCTGCAACGGGACGATCCGCCAGCGCGTAATGCGCTCACCCCACCGCGCTAGGCCGGACGGTTGGCGGCCGCCGGCGAGGCGTGCAATCCCCTATCGCTCCAGTGCGCGAGGCGCGGCAATGCGCGAATGGCATTGGCTGCAGTCAGACGGGCCACTTCCTCGCCACTGCAGCCGCGCAGTCCGGCGAGGGTTTCCCCGATCCGGGCCATCTCGGCGGGGGCATTTCGTCCAGGATGCAGCCAGGCTGGCGCAATATCGGGCGCATCGGTCTCAAGCACCAGAGCCTCAGGCGGAAGCTCGCGCGCCAGCCGGCGGATACGAAGGGCGCGCTCAAAGGTCATTGCCCCGCCAAATCCGAGCACACATCCCTGACGCAGAAACGCAGCCGCCTGCTGCGCGCTGCCGTTGAACGCATGAGCGATGCCACCCGTCACGCCAGCCTGCCTGAGGTGCTTCAACACCTGGTCCTGAGCCTGCCGGACGTGCAGAACAACCGGCAGATCGAACTCCCGGGCCAGCTTCAGCTGCGCTGCGAAAAATCTCGACTGTCGGTCCCTGTCGAGCCCGGGAACAAAGTGATCCAGCCCGATTTCACCCACGGCCACCAGTGCAGGATCATCGCGATGCGCGCGAAGTGCTTTGCGTAAGTGATCGAGATCATCGTCATGCGCCTGGCCGACCCACATCGGGTGAATACCAAGCGCATACACCAGTCCGACATGAGCGCGGCATAGCGCGCGCAAGGGCTCAAAGGCCGCTGCTTGCACCGCAGGCATCACCATCACGCCGACGCCCGCCGCATGAGCCTCGCGGATCACCCCCTCGCGGTCGTGGTTGAATTCGGCCGCGTCAATGTGGCAATGCGTATCAATGAGCATGCTTGGCCGCTCAGCCTCTTGCAACCAGCCGCCCATCGTTCAGGGCGAGCACCCGGTCGGCCCGCGCCGCCAGTTCCTCGTCATGCGTGACGATCACGAATGCGGTCCCAAGCTCTCGCCGCAACTCGCCAATCAGATCGAACATCCAGCGAGCGGTGCTGCGATCAAGATTGCCCGTAGGTTCATCGGCAAGCACGCACGAGGGCGCGGTGACCAGTGCGCGGGCGAGCGCCACTCTCTGCCGCTCGCCTCCGGAAAGCTGGCCAGGCCGATGCGCCAACCGCTCGACAAGTCCCACCCGTGCGAGCAGCGCCCGGGCAGCCTCTTCAGCCTCGCGAACCGGCAGACGTCTTACCCTGAGCGGCATCGCTACATTTTCGAGCGCGCTGAACTCAGGCAGTAGATGATGAAACTGATAGACAAAGCCGAGCATGCGGTTGCGCAGCGCGCCCAGCGCCGATCCTGAGAGCGGCGCGATGGCGACCCCCCCCCAACGCACGACACCCTCGTCGGGCGTATCAAGGCCGCCCAGCAGATGAAGCAAGGTGCTCTTGCCGCTCCCCGATGCCCCAACGATCGCGATCTGCTCACCCGCCTGAACCGTGAGGTCCACAGCGCTAAGGACCCTGAGGACCGCGCTACCGCTTGAGTAGACACGGCCCACTGCATTGCAATCGAGTACCGGATGCGTCATGGTGGGCGCATGCCTATTCGTAGCGCAACGCCTCAGCCGGCTTGACCGCTGCCGCACGGAGGCTGGGGTAAATGGTCGCGATCAGTGCCATGGCGCATGAGGTAAGGCCGATGGTGAGTACATCGGCAACGTGCAGGTCACTCGGCAGGTAATCAATGAAGTAGACCCCCTTGGGCAGCACCTGCAGAGAAAACCAGCGCTCGAGGGCAGTCATCAACAGCCCCACGTTGAGCGCGAGCAATGTTCCCAGAAACAGCCCCAGGAATGTGCCCAACAGACCGACGGTGGAGCCCTGGATCATGAATATCCGCATGATCGCACCGGGTGTGGCGCCAAGCGTTCGCAAAATCGCAATGTCCGCCTGTTTGTCGGTCACCGTCATCACAAGCATTGACACCAGATTGAAGGCGGCCACCGCGATGATGAGCGTGAGGATCACGAACATCATGCGCTTTTCGATCTGCACCGCTGCGAACCAGTTACGGTTTTCCGATGACCAATCCCGAACCAGCAGGTCGGCTGGCAGTGCGCGCGCCAGATCGCGCGCCACTGCGGGGGCCCCCATCATGTCGCGGGTCATCAACCGTACGCCACTTACCCCCTCAATCCGAAATAAGCGGGCTGCGTCTACGTGATGCATCAACACCAGACTGCTGTCGTACTCATAGTGCCCAGAATCAAAGATCGCAACGACGGTGAACTGCCGAAGACGCGGCATCACGCCCGCTGGCGTGGCCGTCCCCTGGGGAGCGATGAGCGTGATGCGATCACCCAGAGCGATCAGCCACTGAGACGCGAGTTCACGCCCCACCGCGATGTTGAACTGGCCATTCACCAGATGATCGAGCGAGCCACGGTTCATCCGCGAAGCGAATTCGGCCACACGAACTTCAAGCGAGGGGTCGATGCCGCGAACCGCGACACCGCGCATGGTGGCGTCGCGGGACAGCATCGCCTGGCCCGCTACAAACGGGGCACCGTCGACCACCTGCGGATGCTTGCGCGCCTCGGCAAGCAGCGGGCGCCAGTCGAGGATGGGAGCGCGTCCCGCCAGGATTTCGATGTGGGAGAGCACCCCCAGCATGCGGTCGCGGACTTCTTTCTGAAAGCCGTTCATGACCGACAGGACGGTGATGAGCGCAGCCACGCCCAGCGCGATGCCGGCGACCGACAGCGCAGAAATGAACGATATGAATCCGTTGCGCCTGCCGAAGCGGCGTCCGGCGCGCGTGTAGCGAAGACCAATCGAGAGTTCAAAGGGGACTTGCATCAGCGTCGCGGAGTTTGCCATAGAATCGCCACGTGGCATTGACCGTCCTCTGCGCTGGCGCGCTCAACAGTTTCGCGCTGGCACCCTCCCCCCACTCGGCCGAACCCAGCCGCGCCGCCGGACCGTTGCCGGCACGTCTGCCCCCCGCACCCGCCGCCATGCGATTTTTCGCGCGGGCCGGCAACCCGTCCATCTTTCGGGCGCCGGTCGCTGAAGGCGAGGCGTTTTCGATTGAGTCGGGCGAGGAGGCCTGGCTGCGGGACCGATTTTCATTCACCCAGGCCGATACGGCCGCAGCCGCTGCCGGCCGCATGGCGGGTGCCTCGCCCGGAGCGTTAATCCTCCGGCCAGTTCATCTGCACGCCGGGCTTGATCATCTGGTGCTCGACCCTCCTGTGCACCTCGGATTGAGCAAAGCGCATGCTCAAGCGCTCTCCAAAGCGGCAGCCGACTGGCTGGCCTCAGAGCCGATTGCGCTGCGGTGTCTATCCCCTCACCTTTGGGAAGTCACCGAGGTCTTGCCAGAGCGCACGGGCTTCGGCACGTTACGCGGGGCCTCATCCGCGCGCGCAAGTGGGCGTAACATCGATCTATGGCTGCCGCGCGGGCACAGCGCCCGCGCCTGGCGCAGGTTGATGAACGAGGTACAGATGCTCTGGCATACACACCCGGTCAATGCCGAGCGCGAGGCTGCCGGACTGAAGCCGGTGAATGCGCTCTGGCTGGAAGGCGTGGTCCCGGGCGGACTGCCGCACGCCTTCGACCTTGTAGCCAGCGCGGACCCGGCTCTGATCGGGCTCGCACACGCAAGCGGTGCGACATCGCTGCCCAGTGTGAGTGACGCGGCGGCGCCCTCACTCGCTCACGACCAGAATGTCCTGCTCGATGCACCATTGTGGCGGGAAGCAGTTGCGAGCGGGTCCGATCAGGCTTGGGAGGATGGCTGGCGTCGATTCGAGCAATGGTTTCTGAGCATCACCGAGCAGCGAGGAGCGAAATGGTGGCACGGCGCCCAGCTGGTGCTCACGGGTGAAACGTCGGCGCATATTCTCGCTCTTCCCCGCCTCCCGGCCTGGCGCGTCTGGCGACGCACTGCGCCCGCGAGCTGGTTTATCGAGTCTACCTCGCCCGCTTGAAGCCATCGCCTCATGAAACATCGCGAGGTTCACCATCCAAGCCTGGCATTCCTCATCGCACAGGGTATGCCGCCGCTTCTTGCGCGCGTCTACGCCGCCCGAGGGGTGAACGATATATCCATGCTTGGGGAAACGCTTGACGGGATGCTGCCTCCCACCTCTCTCAGGGGAATTCAGGAGGCGGTCAATCTGCTGCGTCAGGCCATTGAAGGCCATCAACGAATCCTGATCATCGCCGACTACGACTGCGACGGTGCCACTGCCTGCGCCGTGGCCGTACGCGGACTCAGGATGATGGGCGCTCGGGTCGACTACCTGGTGCCAAATCGCCTGGTGCATGGGTATGGCCTCACCCCACCCATTGTTGAACTCGCACTTGACCACCCGCGACTCGGCCGCCCCGCGCTACTGGTGACCGTGGACAACGGCATCGCCAGTCATGAGGGCATTCGGGCGGCCAACGATGCGGGGCTTCAGGTACTGGTCACCGACCATCATCTGCCGGCCGATACGCTGCCAAATGCTGCAGCCATCGTCAACCCGAATCAGCCGGGATGCGCATTTCCGAGCAAACATCTGGCGGGCGTCGGGGTGATGTTTTACGTGCTTGCGGCCTTGCGTGCGCGCTACCGGCAAGATGCACCCCATTCGCCCGCCGCCCAGGCACCGCTTCAGACACTCCTGGATCTGGTGGCCCTGGGCAGCATCGCTGATGTCGTGCAACTCGATGAAAACAACCGTCGTCTAGTGCACGGCGGCTTACGCCGGATTCGAGCTGGCCAGGCCTGTCCAGGCATCAGTGCCTTGTTCGCACAGGCCGGGCGTGATCCGCGATCTGCTGCGAGCAGCGATCTCGGTTTTGTCGTCGGTCCGCGAATCAACGCAGCCGGCCGCCTTGCCGATATCTCACTCGGTATTGCCTGCCTTCTGACCGACGATCCAGCCGAGGCTGCGCTGCGGGCGCAGGAACTCGATGCCATCAATCGCGATCGCCGCGAGCTTGAGCAGACCATGCGCGAACAGGCCATTGCGAGTGTTGGCGCGCCACCGGACCACGCGTGCAGCATCGTTGTTCATGATCCGGGCTGGCATGAAGGCGTGATTGGTCTCGTGGCGGGACAACTCAAAAATCACTTTGGGCGCCCGGCGTTCGCGTTTGCTCCCAGCTCTGACCGCTCCGGCTGGCGGGGCTCGGGGCGATCTGTTCCTGGCATTCACCTTCGTGACGCGCTTGATCTGGTGAGTAAGCGTATGCCCGATCTGATCAGCCGATTCGGCGGGCATGCGATGGCAGCCGGGCTGAGTTTGACAGGCGATTCGGTCAACGCGTTCGCACAGGCCCTCGAGCAGGTCCTCGTGGACACCGCTGATCCCGAGTGCCTGCAGCCGGAACTGATCGCCGACGGGGAGCTTGATCCAGGCGAGGCGAGTCTGGAGATTGCCGAAGCACTGGGTCAACAGGTCTGGGGCCAGGGATTTCCGGAGCCGGTCTTTGCCTGCCGCTTTCGCGTGCTAGGCCAGCGAATCGTGGGCGAGCGTCATCTCAAACTGGTACTGATGGCGGGTCATCGCCGCTTTGATGCGATTGCCTTCGGCCGCGACCAACCCCTGCCTGCCGCTTCGCTCCTTGCCTACCGGCTCTCGGTCAACGAGTACCGCGGCATGCGATCGCTCCAGCTGGTGATCGAGGCGTGCGAGGAGGAGGCCGGGCTATAATCCTGAGTTACCTTGAACCGGCAGACCCCAACATGGAAGCTGAGCGTCTCAATCAGCTCGAATCGCTCCTTTCCGACCTCGCGCGTCGGGTGCAAGACCTTCGGGGGTATCTTTGACTTTGATGTCAAACGCGCCCGGCTCGAAGAAATCAATCGCCAGCTGGAGGCCCCCGACGTCTGGAACGACGCTCAAAAAGCGCAGGATCTGGGCCGGGAAAAAAAGCGGCTCGACCAAGTCGTTGACCGAATACAGTCGATCGATGCAGGTCTGGCTGATGCGCGCGAACTCTCCGACATTGCCAGATCGGAGAACGACGACGACACCCTGATCGCGGTCGAGTCCGACACCGCGGCCCTGCGCGAGCAGGTGGAAGGACTTGAATTTCGGCGTATGTTCGCCAACCCTGCCGACCCGAGCAACTGCTTCCTGGAAATTCAGTCTGGCGCAGGGGGTACCGAAGCGCAAGACTGGGCGCAGATGCTGCTCCGACAATACCTGCGCTACTGCGAGCGCAAGGGCCTGAAAGCTGAGCTTCTGGAAGAGTCGCCGGGCGATGTGGCGGGCATCAAGGGCGCCACGCTCAAAGTCGAAGGCGAATACGCTTACGGCTTCCTGCGCACCGAGACTGGGATTCACCGTCTGGTACGAAAATCGCCATTCGATTCAAGCGGTGGCCGGCACACTTCGTTCGCGTCGATCTATGTCTACCCCGAGGTCGATGACTCCATCCAGATCGACATCAACCCGGCCGACCTCCGGATCGACGTGTTCCGCGCCTCGGGCGCCGGTGGCCAGCATGTGAATAAGACCGAATCAGCGGTTCGAATCACGCACCATCCGAGCGGCATCGTGGTGCAGTGTCAGAACGACCGCTCGCAGCACCGCAACCGTGACGAAGCCATGAAAATGCTGCGCGCGCGGCTTTTTGAACTGGAAATGCGCAAACGCCGCGCCGAGCAGGACAAGGTCGAGGCCTCCAAAACCGACATTGGGTGGGGCCACCAGATTCGCTCCTATGTGCTTGATCAGTCGCGCATCAAAGACCTGCGCACCAATGTCGAGATCAGCAACACCCGCTCCGTCCTCGATGGCGACCTCGACGAATTCATCGCAGCCAGCCTTAAGCAGGGTGTTTGACCAGACTGAACGCGGAGACGCACTTGACTGACCCAACGCCACCAACTTCCGAGACGCGAGACACCCCGCCGGTCGACGAAAACACCATCATCGCCGAACGCCGCGCGAAGCTTGGCCGGTTGCGAAAACGGGGCGTTGCCTTCCCCAACGATTTTCAGCCGGCACACCGCGCGACGGACCTGGCTGAGTATCACGGTTTCAAGTCTCGCGAGCAGTTGCAGGGCGAGCAGATTCGGGTAAGCGTCGCCGGGCGGATCATGCTCAAGCGCGTTCAAGGAAAGGCCAGTTTCGCCACCATTCAGGATGGCACGGGCCGTCTGCAACTCTGGATGAACGACGAAGGAATTGGCGTCGATCTCCATGAGTCGTTCAAACACTGGGACCTCGGCGATATCATCGGCGTCGAAGGCGAGCTTTTCAAGACGATGAAGGGCGAGCTCTCAGTGCGCTGCTCTGCGCTTCGCATGCTCGCCAAGTCGCTGCGTCCCCTGCCAGATAAATTTCATGGTGTGGCAGATCAGGAAATCCGCTACCGGCAGCGCTATGTTGATCTCATTGCCAACCAGGAGACCCGCGATACCTTCATTGCGCGGAGTCGCACCATCAGCGCCATTCGAGCCTTCATGGTGTCGCACGGCTTTCTCGAAGTCGAAACCCCGATGCTGCACCCCATCCCTGGGGGCGCGAGCGCCCGACCCTTCACCACCCATCACAACGCGCTCGATCAGCAGATGTACCTTCGGATCGCGCCCGAGCTTTATCTGAAACGGCTGATCGTGGGTGGGTTTGAACGCGTCTATGAGATCAACCGAAATTTTCGCAATGAAGGCATCTCACCGCGGCACAACCCCGAATTCACCATGATGGAGTTTTACGCCGCCTACACCGACTATCGTTGGCTGATGGACTTCACCGAGCAGATCCTTCGCGACGCAGCGCAAGCCGCCACCGGCAGCACCACCCTCACCTACCAGGGGCGTACCCTCAACCTGGGCGATCCCTTCGCACGACTCACCATCGCGCAGGCGATCGCCCAGCATGCGCCGCAGTACGCGAACGAAACACTCGATGATCCGGCGTGGCTGAGAGCAGAGCTTCGCAAAGAAGGCGTGGACATCACTGATCCGGTGCTCGCCCGCGCCGGGGTGGGTGCGTTGCAACTCGCCCTGTTTGAAGAGGTCGCCGAATCCAGACTTCACGACCCCACTTTCATCATCGACTATCCGGTTGAGGTGTCGCCGCTTGCCAGGGTAAGTGATCAGGCCCCGGCGATTACCGAACGCTTCGAACTCTTCATCGCCGGACGCGAACTCGCCAACGGGTTCTCGGAGCTGAACGACCCCGAGGACCAGGCCGCGCGATTCCAAAGTCAGGTCGAGGCCAAACATGCAGGCGACGAAGAGGCCATGCACTTCGATGCCGACTACATCCGCGCACTGGAATACGGCATGCCCCCCACCGGCGGCTGCGGCATTGGCATTGACCGCCTCGTAATGCTGCTGACTGATCGCCCGAATATCAGGGACGTGGTGCTGTTTCCGGCACTTCGCCGCGAAGACTGACCCCCTCGGGCTGCCGGCGTTGCTCCATTGAAGCCCGTTGCCCGACCCCTTACCAGGCATGCAGTGCTCGCGCTGGGCGTCACCCAGATTGTCGGCTGGGGCACGACCTTTTATGTTCCGGCGATTCTTTCCCGCCCCATCGCCGAGACGCTGGATCTGCCTTTGCTGGGCGTCCTCGGCGCCTATTGCTGGGCGCTCCTCCTGTCCGGTCTGTTATCCCGAAAAATTGGCGCCCTGATCGATCGCTACGGTGCTGCGCCCCTCCTCACGGGCGCATCGCTCCTCGCGGCGGCAGCACTCGCTCTGCATGCCACCGCAGACAGCCTACTGCCCATCTGGATCGCCTGGAGCCTGATTGGGCTTGGCATGCGCGCAATGCTGTACGACGGCGCCTTCGCCGCCCTCACTGCGCTGGCCGGTCCGGGGGCGCGCCGCGCGATCTCATTGCTCACCCTAATGGGCGGGTTGGCCTCGACGGTATTCTGGCCAATCAGCCATCTGCTGCTGGAGTCACTTGGCTGGCGTGGCACGCTTGCTGTCTATGGTGCGCTCAATTTGCTGATCTGCGCGCCGCTACATTTCTGGTTCGCCGGCTGCCTGCCCGGGCGCGATGCACCGCACGGACAGAGCGAGGCGCCAACAACGGCGCCTGCGACGGCGCCGTCCGCACATCCCTTGGCTGACCCCGAGGAGCGTGAACGTTGGGTCCGCATTGCGGTCACGCTGCTCGCCACCGCCTTCGCCTGCCATGCCTTCATCTGGTCAGCGCTCGCCGTACATCTGCCCAGGCTGCTGCAGGGACTTGGTCTGGGAGCCGGGCTTGCCGTCACCGTCGCGTCGCTGATGGGCCCGGCTCAGGTGCTGTCCCGGTCGGCCGAACTATTTGCGCAACGTTGGCTGTCACCCGTCGCACTGGCAGTTCCGGTGTTTGCCATGCTGCCGTTATCGTTGGTGCCGCTCGCCCTGCCACTGCCTCAGACAATAGCTGCGATTGCCTTCGTGGCCCTCTACGGCTGCAGCAATGGTCTGCTCACCATTCTTCGAGGCGCGCTTCCGCTTACGCTGATCGGTTCACGCGGCTATGGCGAACTGCTTGGCCGGCTTGCCGCGCCGTCGCTTTTCGTCTCGGCTTTGTCTCCGCTCATCTTCGGACAGGTTCTCGAAACGTGGGGCGCAGAGGTCTCGGCCAGTCTCCTGTTTGTCGCCGGAATCGGATGTACCGTGGCGGCTGCAGCATTGGTCCGCCATGCGCGGCATGCGACGCTCGGGGCCGGCACACCCCACTAGCCCGCGCGGGCTGGCTATTTAAGGCTCTCGCCTCCGATACCCACTCTGCGCTTGCGACCCCGCCCCGAACCTGGCCCTGCCTCGGCGGGAAACCGGTTCAGGCAACTCCTGCCGTTCTCAGTCGGCTTCGTCGATCCAGGCCTGCTGGATCGCCTCGAGTACGCGCTCACCCGAGCGCTCAGGCGCATCATCAAAACCAGGCAGACCCAGCACCTTCTGGCGAAGATCAGTAAACCGGATCACCCTGGGATCAATCTCCGGATAGCACTCCACCAGTTCAATCGCTATCTCCTGAACATCTGTCCACTTCATCGGGCCCTCGGCTGCGGGTCAGTGATCTTCACGCGCATGGTTGATCGTGTATTTGGGGATTTCAATGGTGAGATCGACCTGCTCCAACTTGATCTGACATGAAAGTCGGGATTGCGAGGTAAGCCCCCAGGCTTTGTCCAGCATAT
>SXGR01493051.1_pt1 | contig 16416 bp, 18 predicted proteins | sample 3174711 | NCBI WGS metagenome assembly SXGR01 (sample SAMN11356860, study PRJNA531348) | freshwater metagenome | isolation source: freshwater sample F1-60 | place: China: Fuxian Lake, Yuxi | collected 2017-12-25
ACTAGCGGATTATTTGGATACTTCCCGGGGAATGCGGTTGATTGTTTCGAGTTGGCAAAAATTTCCGGATAGTGCGATTTCGACGAAGGCAAAGGCCGGCGGCAGTTATTTGAATTCGTCTTTAGCCCGGACAGAAGCGATGCGTTTGGGTTATGACGAGGCTTTGGTGATGGATAGTAATTGGAATATTGTTGAGGGCAGTGCGGAGAATTTATTCATTATGTATCGCGGTGAGGCGTATTTTCCGGATTTGGGAAGTTCAATGTTGGAAGGAATTACGATGCGCACGGTTCTCGAATTGTTGAAAGAAAACGGCATTCCAGTGCGGTTTGGGCGTATTGATCGGTCGATGATTTATACTTGTGACGAACTTTTGTTGACCGGTACGGGCGCGCAGATTTTGTTTGCGGAATCGGTTGATGACCGGATTATTTCTCAGGAGATGGGACCGGTTTGCAAAATGTTGCGGGAGGGATTTGAAAGTATTTTAGATATGAAACATCCGCGAAGTAATGAGTGGGTGACTGTAATTAACAAATAAATTTATGATTAAAATTTTCGATACAACTTTGCGTGATGGCGAACAATCTCCGGGATTTTCTATGAATTTAAAGGAAAAATTGATGATGGCGCGGCAGTTGGAAAAACTTGGTGTTGATGTGATTGAGGCGGGTTTTGCAAATGCCTCGCCGGAGGATTTTGAGGCGGTGCGACAGATTGGGCAGCTATGTTCTGTGGCTGAGGTTTGCGGATTGGCGAGATGTCATGAGGGCGATATTGAGGCTAGTATTAAAGCTTTGGAGGGTGCTTTGAAGCCGCGAATTCATGTGTTTATTGCGACGAGTGATATTCATTTGGAGTATAAGTTGAAAATTAGCCGGGATGAGGCGATTAAAAAGGCGATTATGGGGGTTTCGATGGCGCGGCAGTTTACTTCGATGGTTGATTTTTCGCCTGAGGATGCCACGAGATCGGATCGGGGATTTTTGGTGGAGATTTTGACGGAGGCGATTAAGGCGGGTGCCGATACGATCAATATTCCTGATACTGTAGGTTATAGTACGCCGGAGGAATTTGGGGATTTGATTTCTTTTTTGATAGAAAATGTGCCGGGAATGAAAGATGTGATTGTTTCGACGCATTGTCATAATGACTTGGGATTGGCTGTAGCTAACAGTTTATCCGGTGTGAGGAGTGGTGCGCGACAAATTGAATGTACGGTAAATGGCATTGGCGAGCGCGCTGGTAATGCGGCGCTTGAGGAGGTGGTGATGGCGATGAAGACGCGGCCGGATCTTTTTCCAGAAGGCTGCAAGATTGATACCCGCCATATTTTGGCGACAAGTAAGCTTTTGGCGCAAATTACCGGCCAGGAGGTGCAGGCGAATAAGGCGATTGTGGGGAAAAATGCTTTTGCGCATGAGGCGGGAATTCATCAACACGGGATGTTGGCGAATCGTTTAACCTATGAAATTATGAAGCCTGAGGATGTGGGATATAATAAAAGTCAGCTTATTTTAGGGAAGCATTCGGGGCGCAATGCGATTAGTGATCGATTGAGGGAGTTGGGAATTGATGTCGGGGAACGGATGGATGATATTTTTGGGAAGTTTAAAGCTTTGGCCGATAAGAAGAAAAATATTTATGATGAGGATTTGATTATGATGGCGATGGATTACGATGTGCAGAATCAGTATGAGATTTTGGAGGCGAAAATTGTTTCGGAGAAGGGGAAAACAGCTTTTTGCGATTTGGTGATTAAGGTCGGTGAGAGTAGTGCGACGGTTCAAGGCAAAGGCGATGGGCCGGTGGATGCCCTTTATGCAGCGATAATTAAGGCTACAGGATTGGATGGGAAGTTGTTAGAGTTTAAGATTAAGGCTCTGACACCTGATCGTGAGGCGGTTGGTGTGGTGAATATTAAATGGGAGCATGAAGATGGTAGTTTTTCTAACGGTCATGGCTCGGATACGGATATTACAATTGCCGCGGGAAAGGCATTGATTGATGTTTTAAATCGTCAGGAGATTCGTAATTTCCACCTCCGCAAAGCGCAGATGTTGTGATATTCTAGGCCTGTAATTAACTTAAATTTATGGTTTTATTGGAGTCTTTAAATCTGCCGCTGGGTTCGCCTGCTTTGGATTTTTCTTTGAAGGGAGTTGATGAAACAAATTATTCTTTGGGTGATTTTAGTGAGTCGAAGGTGCTGGTGATTGTTTTTATGTGCAATCATTGTCCTTATGTGCAAGCCGTTTGGCCGCGTTTGGTCGCTTTGCAGGAGCGGTTTAAGGAGGTGCAGTTTGTGGGAATAAATCCGAATTTAAATCCGGCGTATCCGGAGGAAACTTTTGAAAAAATGCAGGAATATTACGAGAGGTATAAGATGAATTTTCCTTATCTGCAGGACGAAACTCAGCAGGTGGCATTGGCATATAAAGCTCAGTGTACTCCGGATATTTATGTTTTTGATGGCGCGCGAAGACTCGCTTATCATGGCCGGATTGATGATAATTGGAAGGATGAATCGGCGGTGACGCGTGAAGAATTGGCAGAGGCTTTGGAGGCTTTGCTTTCTGGCAGGCCGGTTTCTGAGCATCAGAATCCTACAATTGGTTGTTCCATTAAATGGCGAAATGATTAGAGAAATTAAAGTTTTTGGTAAAGATTTAAAAGTTAATTTAGAATCGGATGCGGATTTGTCAGTGTTTGAGGAGATTTTTGTCGATCGCGATTACAAGATTGTTGATGATATAATTAAGCGGGCTTCTGTGGTAATTGATGTCGGGGCGCATCTTGGTTTTTTCTCTTTATACTGCGCTTTTTTAAGTCCAGATGTGAAGGTTTTTTCTTTTGAACCTGATGAAAGAAACTATGGTTTGCTGAAGAAAAATTTGCAGGAAAATCGGGTGAGAAATGTGGTTTCAAAAAACTCTGCAGTTTCGGAAATTGTTGGTGAAGTAGAGTTAAATTTGGCCGAAGACAGTCATAATCACTCGTTGATTTTAGCTCAAAGTGATAAGAAAAAACGCGTTTTTTCGACTACTTTGCAAACGATTTGCAGCAAATTTTCGATAGAAAAGTGCGATTTGGTGAAACTTGATTGTGAAGGAGCGGAATTTAAAATTTTGGAGAATATTGATAGTGCCACTTTTGGAAAAATTGGTGCTTTTGTAATTGAATATCATGAATATTTTCCGGAAATGAAAAAAGAGAAACTTGTGGAAGTTTTAAAAAGGCATGGTTGTAAAGTTCAGATTTTTCCTTCGCACTATGATAAGAGGATGGGGATGATATTGGCCACCTCTTGACTTTTTGGGGCAAAATATGTTTAAATAATCTTCCTTTAAGCTCATTATGATAAGGATTTTTCTCCTAATTACAGTTTTTCTCTTCACGGCCTGTTTTCAGCAGGAAGAAGAGGTTCGTGTGACCGGTAATTATAAGGGAATTTATCGTGTTCCGCCGCAAAAAGAGTTTATAGCGCGAGGTTATCAACCTGGTGGGGTTGCGGATCCTGGAAGCCGGCTTCTTGAGGAGCCAAATTATGGTGAAGAAGTGCTTCCGGAAAGCGGAAAAGTGAAGGTTTATGCCTGGGATTATCAGCCACGGAAGGTTCAGAATATTTCAAATTTGCCTTATACAAGGTCAGTTACTTATAAAGAGGCCTTTGGGGTGAGGTGGTCGCCGGAGTTTGGGTATATTGAAAGTGTGAAAACGATTCCGGCGGAAGAGTTTTTAGAAACTTACACAGAGAAGTTGGCTGTAGTTAGCCATGGACCGGAAACATATATCGAGAAATTGGGTGCAGAGAGCCACGGAGCGGAGACGTATACTGAAAATTTTGGAGAAAGAAGCCACGGAGCAGAGACGTATATTGAGCAATTTGGGCCGCGCCCGCATGAAATTCCAGGGTATATTGAGCATTTTGGGGCGCGGCCGCATTATCCGGAAACTTATACTGAGAAGCTGGGTGAGAGATCGCATGAAAATCAGGGATATATTCAGACTTTTGGTGCGCGTTACCATGATAATCAGGGGTACGTGGAGTGGTTTGATGTCGGACCGTATGCGAATCAGGGCTATATTGAGGCTTTTGGTGAGAGGGAACATGAAGTTCCAGGCTATATTGAGTACTTTGGACCGCGGCCACATGCGGTTCCCGGCTACATAGAGCACTTTGGGCCGCGGCCTGTTGATAACCATGGTTATACCGATTTTTTCAGAGAGCCGCCGCAGGATGATGGGTATGTGGAAAAACTTGGTGTTCAAAGACATGTTCAGGCTGTTGGCTACATTGAAAAGTTAGGTCCACGAAGCCACGGTGAGGAAGGATATGTTGAAAAATTAATGGCGAAAAAAGGTGTTAGTAGGCCCATTCAATTTTACTACCAGTCAAGCCCGTACTGATTATTTCGTCTTTTTCGTAGATATTTGCGGCGAATTTGTAGAGGAGAATTTCTGTTTCGTCTTTTATGAATGAGATGAATTTTCCTTCCGGTGAGAATTTCGGCTCATTGATTGTGATGTCTTCCGGTGTAAGTAGGGTTATTTCTCTGGTTTCAATATCCATTGCGGCAAGATAGTAGGGTGTTTTGAAGTCTAGAATTGGCTTTTCTACTTTGTATTTGAAGATTACTTTTGTTTCGTCCGGAGAAACTTGTGGCTGGTCGATCTGGGCATTGGAGTTTTCAAGTAAGATTTCTTTTTCTCCGTTGCTTTTGAAAATCATCAGATTGTTGCGCGGATCGAAGATGCCGTTTGGTGTGAGGACTGTATATAAAAGATAGCCGCCATATTCGCTGAAGCCAAAATGTTCGAGGAATTCGCGGGTGATTAATTCTTCTTTTTTGCTTTCAAGTGAATATAGTGAGAGTGCGCCGGTTTCATCGATTAGGGTAATGTAGGAGCCATCCGGTGATATAAAAATTTCGTAAGCTAAGGTGTCGCCGGTTTTGAGAATTTCGGTTTTTTCTTTTTCGAGGTCATATTTTATCAATTCAGTTTCTGCTTTTGTCTGAGAAATAATCAGAGAATTTTCGAATGGAATCCATTTTCCATGATTAATTTTTGTTTTGAAATTAAGTTTTTCTGTTTCTTTTGTTTGAGGATTGATTAAATATCCGGCATTTTTTTCGTCGATTGCAAAAATAAGTTTTTTACTTGGAGAATAATCAAAAGTCCGAATTTTTAACTCATTATTAATCGTGAAATTTTCTTTAGAGGCAGGAAAGTATTGGCTTAGGTAGGCGTTTTTGTTGAGATAGAAGAAGCTGCTTTTTGGAGTTGTAAAGCTTACGGTGTAAGGATTTTTTAAAGTTGAGTTGCGGAGAGATTTTATATTTTTTGGCAGTGAAATTGAGTATGTTTTTTCGAAATCAAGATTGTTATTTGGTGTAAATACAAGCGTTTTTCCGGTCCAGCTGATTTTTCCTTTGATGGTTTCCGGTTCAAATTTAAAATTTTCTTCGATATTTTTTTGATCTACCGGTTCAGAAAAAGTGATGCGAATCTGGGCATCGATAGGGGACTCAGGTAGCTCAATTTCCTTTATTTTAAGCGGTTTTGATGGGAAAAGAAAAACCAATGCTAAATTAATTCCTAAAAGCAGGAAGAGAAAAATTGTCAGTGATTTATAGTTTTTAGTTTGTGACATATGGATTATCTGGTGGCTCAATTTCCTGATGTTTATTTACTTCAATTGCGACTGAGCGGAAATCTTTTTCTTCAATTATCGACATGGTTCCTTCTACTTCGAACCAGGTATTTTCCTTATAATCTAAAGGATTTTTTAGCCAGATTCCGATAATGCGGGCATCTGCGGCACAGCAGTTGATAATCTGTCGGGCGATCATCGGGCGGCCTGTAGCATCAGTCATGTAGAAACCGGAAACTTTGACTTTTTGTCCGGTGTAATGGCTTGGTTCCGGGTCTAAACTAAAGCGGGTGATCCAGTCTTCGAGAGTTAAATCTTCACTATTTAAAGAGAAATTTGTGGTTCTTTTCTGTTTGCTGTAATCGTCGATATTGTAGTTTGTGGTTAGTGACTGGCCACTTTCAGTGAACGCAGAAAGTGGCTGGAGTTCAATTAAAGTTCCGCCAATTAAAAATAGATTTAGGAGAATTGTAAGCTTTTTGTTTTTAATTTTGCTTTGGGAGCGATCAAAAAAGAGAACGATCATAATTACTACAAACGAAAATTTGATCATCCAGAAGTAGCGCGGATGGATCAGAAGTGCGACTTCGTTGGTCATGAGCAATTTTGTAAGGAAAATTGCTGCAAGGATCAGAGTGAGTTTTTCTAGGCGGAAAAATCTCATGTTAGTAGGTAGTAAATATAGGTTAATAGGAAGGTCGATAGGAAGACGTAAGCGGTAATTGCATATACGGCTTTCCAGGTGAAAATTGTCTTAAACATCGGAATTGCTTTGATGTCGATCATTGGACCCAGCACCAGGAAGGCCAAAATACTGCTTGCTGGGAAAATCTGGGCATAGGCAAGCGCAAAAAAGGCGTCGACATTGGAGCAGATGGAAATTGTAAAGGCGAGGACCATCATTGCAATTATTGAGAGCCACTGGGTTTCGTTAAAGCTTAAAATGAAACTTTTTGGGAAAAAGGTTTGAACGCTGGTGGCAACTGTGGCGCCGATTAGGAAAACTGCGGTCATTTCGATAAACTCTTTTTTTGTGATTTTTAGGACTGTATCGAGTTTTGAACTTTGATGTGTATGGTGATGATCATCGGGAGATTCATTGAGTTTCTCGTTTAAAACTTTCTCTTTTGATATGAATGAGAAAATGTAGCCCAAAGAAATGGCAATAATTAAAGTGAAAAGAATGCGGTAAAACAAAATGCTTAAGTCATTGCTGAAGGCGGCAATGGTTGCGAGGATTACGATTGGATTTAAAACTGGAGCAGAAAGGAGGAAAGTTATTGCGAGATGGTGAGGAACTTTTTTTAAAATCATTCGGCGGGCCAGTGGGACATTTCCGCATTCACAAACCGGTAAAACGTTTCCTAGAAGTCCCATACTTAAGAACTGGAGGAATTTATTTTTTGGAAGAATTTTTAAAATATCCTTTTTAGAAAGCCATATTTCGACGAATCCGGAAACTATTGCGCCAATTAAAATGAAAGGGATTCCTTCTACAAGAATACTTAAAAGGATGATCAGAAAGTCGTTTATTTTTGGGGTTAGCTCGAGAAAACTCATAAAATCTATTTGCAAATGATTTGCAGTTAGTTTATATTGCGGGCACTTTTATTGCAACAAATATGAATAAATTTATCAAAATCTTAAAGGATAACGGGTGTAAGTTAACAAATGTGCGTTTGTCGGTTTTGGGAATTTTAGAAAGTGAACATGGACTTTTGAGCGCACAAGATATCTATCAGAAACTGCATTTTGAATTCGATTTGGCTTCAGTATACCGAACTCTTAACTTGTTTCAAGGTCTGGGAATTGTATTTAGCGAGAAGGTTGCGGATCGCGAATTTTTTTATCTGGATACAAAACCTCATCATCATATTGTTTGTCGAAAGTGCGGTTATAATGAATGCGTTCCATGTGATCATCTAAATTTTAGTTTTAAAAATTTCTCGAATATTGCTCATAGTTTGACGCTGAGTGGCGTTTGTAAAACTTGTAAATTTTAATTATGAAAAAAATTTTTAGTTTAATTTTGGTGGGATTAGTTGTTTTGTCTGGTTGTCAGAAAGACCTTAAGGAAGCGGAAAAGGCGGTTGTTGTAACGACACTTTTTCCTTTATATGATATTACGAAAAATGTTGCTGGTGATGAATTTGAAGTGATTAATTTGGTTCCTTCCGGCGCGAGTCCGCATACTTTTGAACTAACTCCTGGTGACACGAAAAATCTTTATAAAGCGAAAACGATTTTTGCAGTTGGTCATTTAGATGAATGGGTTGCGGAGTCTTTGAATGAAAGTGATCAGGAAAAAGTTGTGCATGTTGATACAGAAATTGAATTTTTGGAATTGGCATATGAAGATGATGCTGAAAATGATCCGCATTATTGGCTCTCGCCAAAGAATGGAAAGATTATTGCCAATAACATTGCAAATGAGTTGATTAAAATCGATCCCCTAAATCGGGAAATCTACCTTGCTAATTTGAAAAAATATCAGAGTGAGTTGGATAAGACTTTTACTGAAATAGATCGGTTTTTAAAGCCTTTGAAAAATCGTGATTTGGTTTTGTTTCATGAATCCTATAATTATCTGGCGCAGGATTTTGGTTTGAATGTCTTAACGGTTTTCGAACCATCTCCCGGACAGGAGCCTGATCCGGAGCACTTGAAGGAGTTTTATGATCTGATTAAGGAGAAAAAAGTGCGGGCAGTTTTTTCTGAGGTGGAATTTTCAGCGAGTTTTATTAATTCTTTTGTTGCTGATTTAAATAAAGATTTGCCTGCGGATCAGCAGGTGGAAGTTTATGTTTTAGATCCCTTGGGTGGCAGTGAATATGCAAATTCTTATATAGATATGCTCATCTACAACGCTAAAACCATTTATGAAGGACTCAATTATTGAGATTGAAAATCTAGGTGTGAGTATAGGCGAGGAGGAGATTTTGAAGGATATAACTCTCAAAATTCAGCCTGGTATTACTGCAGTGATTGGTCCAAATGGCGCTGGTAAGACTACTCTGATTCGGGCAATTTTGGGTTTGATTTCGCACAAAGGGAGAGTAAAAGTTTTGGGAGAAAATATTTCAAAAGTATTGCCGGAAATTGGCTATGTGCCACAAAAATTTGAGTTCGATCGGAATTTTCCATTAACAGTAAAAGAGTTTCTTGAATTTTCTTTGATGAATCCTGATAAGGGAGCCATCAAGCATGTGCTCCGAGAGGTTGATATGTTGTTCCAGCAGGATAAAATTATTGGTCGTTTGTCCGGCGGACAGCTGCAGAGAATTTTGATTGCGCGGGCAATTTTGAATAATCCAAAGATTCTTTTTCTTGATGAGCCGACAACTGGTATCGATTTGGAAGGTGAAAAGACCTTTTATGACATTATTGAGCATCAATATAAGGTACATCAGGTGAGTGTGGTGATGATTTCGCACGAAATTAATATGGTTTATAAGTATGCGAATCAGATTATTTGTCTGAATAAAGAGCTTGTTTGCAGTGGGTCGCCGGAGAATCTGAATCATGAAGTTTTGGACAAACTGTACAGTGAAGATATGCATTTAAGGGGACATAAACATTAATATGATTGAAATTTTTTCTTATCCATTTATGCAGAAAGCGTTGGTTGCGGGAATTGTTCTCGGGCTTTTGCTTGCGGTTTTGGGCGTGTTTGTGAATTTGCGAAGAATGGCATTTTTTGCCGATGGTATTGCCCATGCGTCGCTTTCGGGAGTGGCCGTAGGTCTGCTTTTTTCCTTTAGTCCTTTCTTGATGGCGATTATTTTTACGGTGATTTTTGCGGTGATTTTGTTTTTTCTGGAAGAAAAAAAGAAAATTTCTTCCGATACGGCGATTGGAATTGTGTTTACGGCGGGGATGTCGCTGGGAGTGGTTTTAATGAGTTTTAAAGCCGGTTATCAGCCGGATCTGATTAGTTTTCTTTTCGGAAATATTTTGGCGATCAGTACTTTTGACCTTTGGATTATTGTTGTGCTGAGTTTTATGGCTCTGTTATTTGTTTTTTCATTTATCAAATCTCTGACACTTTTGGCCTTGGATGATGAAAGTGCCTATATTTTGGGAGTAAAAATCTTTTGGTTGAAGCTGGTTTTTTATGTAGTATTGGCGGTTTCAGTGGTTCTGGGGATCAAAGCTTTGGGAGTTTTGTTGGTGAGTGGTTTATTGATTATTCCTATAGCGATTGCGAAAAATATTGCACGTTCGTTTAAAAAAATGATTTTTTGGAGTGTGATTTTTTCAGAATTAACCATCTTTTTAGGTCTAATTTTGTCTTATTTCTGGAATTTGCCGACGGGGCCGATAATTGTGCTTGTTGGAACGGTTATTTTGATTTTTAGCTTTTTGTTAGGGAAAAGACGCTAATTGACTTGCTTTCTTATTTGTTTTGAAGTAATATTTTACCGCTTTAAAAAAACTATTTTATGGAAGTTCGAGCGATTCGCGTTGGCCAGAGAATCGATACCCGCAAAATGCAGAATGAAATCGGGTTTCGTGTTAGTCTCAAGGATCCTTTGGTCGTAGAATATGCGAAAAATAAATATATCGGCTTTCTCAGATATGGAGTTGTAGTTTTCTGGAACTGTGGTCATGGTGAGATAAATGAGATTTTGTCCAAGTTAAATCCGTTTATTATTGGAAACCTGGAGGTGAAAGAGGAGGAAGAGGTGACTATTAAGCTTGGTAAAACTGATGAAATTAAGAGTAATTATATCTGTGTGAAGGAGTTTGATGTGCCAAGAGTGGCTTTGGTGTCTATTGTTTTGGCTCGCTCTCTGGTTTTGGATTATTTTGAGGGAGAAGTTGGTGCGGTAGTAAAAGAGTTTGATAAAGTCGTAAATTCCTTTGCGGAAAACGGTCGTTCGAATTTGCCGACACGCGGTTTGCTGAAAAAAGTGGGGATTGCGATGAGTATTCAGCATGCGGCTGTGAATCAAATGGCGATGTTGGATCGTCCCGATATTACCTGGGAACATAGCTCTCTGGATCAGTTTTATAATGATCTGGCTGAAGAATATCAGTTGGAGGATCGTTATGAAATTCTGTCGGATAAGCTAAAAATCCTGTTTAGAAGTGTGGAATTTATTTTGGGATATATTGAGAGTCGGAGAAATTTATTTTTGGAATTAACGATTGTGTTTTTGATTTTAATTGAAGTATTGTTTTTCCTGTACGAACAGTTTTTTGTTTAAAAATGAAGAGATTTGTTATTTTAGGTATTGTTTTTTTGTTTGCCGGCTTCGAAGTTTTGGCTTACAGCGATGTAAATGACAGTACGGTTTATAAAGAGGCAATTGAGTATTCGACGGAAAATGGCTTGGTGAAGGGCTATGAAGACAGTAGTTTTAAGCCGGAAAAACGAATAAACCGGGCGGAATTTGTAAAAATTTTGGTTGAAGCGAAGCTAAATTCGAATCCACAGGAAATGGCGGCCGATTGTTTTTATGATGTTCCGAAAGATGCCTGGTATGCGAGTTATGTATGTTATGCGAAGGAGCAGGGGATTATAAAAGGCTATGATGATGGGAATTTTCGCCCTGGAAGCGATGTAAATTTAGTGGAGGCGGCGAAGATTTTTGTAAATGTTTTTGCTTTGCCGAAAGAGGAGTTTACAGATAAAGAGTGGTTTTATCCTTTTGTGAAGAGCTTAAGTGACAGTAATTTTTTGCCGCAGAGTTTTGGATTTTTGGGGCAGGCGGTGAAAAGAGGTGAGATGGTAGAGATTTTATGGCGGATCAAAGAGAATAAAACTGGCTTATCCAGTGTAAAAATTGAAGATTTAAAGAGCGGGAGTTGTCGAGATCTTACTTATGATATTCCGCAAAATGTGGATATAGAGAAGGTTAAATCGGCTTGGCTGGGCTGGAATAATGCAGCGCGCGCTGAGGCTGGTCTTCATGCTTATACCTACAATGATCAGCTGGCGTATACAGCGATTCTTTGGTCGAATAAGGCTAAAGGAAGAGGATATATCGATCATAAGCGCAATGGTCAGACGGCTTATTACGATTATGATATGATTAAGGATTGGTTTCAGTATTGGGGATTAACTTTCCAAAATGTGAACCGGGTGACTTTTACGGAAAATATCGGCTGGGGAACTTATAGCTGTACACAGGGCGATTGTACGCAGAAGATGATTGATGCAATTAAGCATACTTTTGATTTTTATATGGCGGAAAAAGGAAAATCATATCGACCGCATTATAATAGTTTGATGAATCAGTATTTTAAAGAGATTGGAATGGGGATTGCTGTCGATACAACAAAGAAAAAGATTTATCTGACAATTCATTACGGAACTTCGATTATTTCCAACCCTGAGCCGTTTTGTGGCCAGATCAAATGAATATAGCCATTGGGAACATTCGTCATCGCTTTTTCATCAGTGCTGATTTCCAGGGAAACTCCTTCAGTTTTGTTTACTAGTGCTTTTGCTGGAATCATTTTTTCAATAATTTTGCCGTTTAGACTGACGTCGGCCCAGCCGAAGATTGAGATCTCGTTTTTATTGTAAGCGACACCATTTGAAGTTTCGTAGAGATCGAATGGGTGATTTTTCATCGGTTTATCGATAGTGATTGTGTATTCGTTTGTGCCGATGGAAAAAGTACTGTGAAGATAGATTTTGTCGACTTTTGAATCAATAGTTTTTATTTCCAGATCGGCCTGGATCGGAATGTTTTTATTGAGATTATAGGGATCTGTGCCGATTATCATTACGCCATTACCACTTACTTTTACCTGTTTTTCAACGGTTTTTGCGGGGGTTATTAAAAAAGCGGTGAAAATTATGGTTATTAATATTAGACCGATAGGGATGGCATAGTTTAGAAGTTTTTCTTTGTTCATAGAGTTGTGTCAGGGAGGACTTTTAAGTATATACCTATCATCAGCTGTGCGTGTGAGTGCGTATTGACTTCGCCTCATTTTTCTGTCATTATCGATGTCTATGCATGAAACATTTACAGATTTAGGAATTTCTCCGGAAATTTTAAAGCGACTTGAAACGCTTAATTTTCTTAAACCGACGCCGATTCAGCAGAAAGCGATTCCAATTGCTGTAACCGGTGAGGATGTGATCGGAATTGCCCAAACTGGAACGGGAAAGACTCTCGCTTTTTCGATTCCAATGGTTCAGAGGCTTGCAGAAACGCGGAAGAAGGGTTTGATCATTGTGCCGACGCGTGAGCTGGCAATTCAGGTTGATGAGACTTTGCGGAAAATTGCTGACCTTTATGGTTTCAAAACGGCGATAATTATTGGCGGTGAGGCGATTAGTCGGCAGATAAAGGCGATTAAGATGAATCCGGATATTATTGTGGCGACCCCGGGGAGGCTGATTGATCATCTTCAGCAGAGAACTTTGGGATTAAATAGTGTTGATACTTTGGTTTTGGATGAGGCGGATCGAATGCTCGACATGGGCTTTGAGCCGCAGATTAAGAAGATTTTGGCTTTGGTGCCGGTGAATCGGCAGACGATGTTGTTTTCTGCGACAATGCCGGTGGCGATCGCGGAAATTGCGAATAAATATATGAAAAAACCTTTGAGAATCGAAGTTGCGCCTGCGGGAACAACAGCGGAAAAAGTCGAACAGGAACTTTTTATTGTGCCAAAAGCGCAGAAAATGGATCTTTTAGAAAAATTACTTTGGGAATATAAAGGTACGGTTTTGGTTTTTAGTAGAACAAAACATGGTGCGAAAAAGATTGCCCAGATTTTGGTGAAAGGCGGTCATAAAACAACAGAGCTACATTCAAATCGTTCTTTAAGCCAGAGACGTGAAGCATTGGAAGGCTTTAAATCAGGGAAATATCGAATTCTGATTGCGACGGATATTGCTGCGCGCGGAATTGATGTGACGGGAATTGAGCTGGTGGTTAATTTTGATCTTCCGGACAATTCTGAGGACTATGTTCATAGAATCGGACGAACGGCGCGTGCCGGACGCAGTGGGAAGGCGGTTTCTTTTGCTTCTCCGGAACAGAAAAAAGATGTTGAGGCGATTGAGAGACTGATTCGTGTGGTGTTGCCGGTTGCGGAGGTTCCTGGCTTAACTAAGCCATTTGAAGAATCTTTGCCGACAAGTAAAACTTATCGCTCAGGCAGAAGAGTTTCATCAGCTTCAAAAGGAGGTTTTAGACGAAGATTATCCCGTTAGTGCGGAAAGTTTGATATGCTTTCTTGATTTGAGGAAGAAGAAGACAATGATTACGACGGTTGCAAGTGGTGCGCCCCAGACAGGAACATGGATCTTGAAAGATTCCAGGATCATGAAAATACCTAAAACGAGAATCGAGTACATGGCGCCGTTTTTGAGGTAGATATATTGAGAAACTTTTTCGACGTTTGCCATCGTGATTTGACGTACTAGGACTGAGCCGATGCCGTTTCCGAGGAGAATTAGCGGGATTGAGAAGGTAAAGGCGAAGGCACCGATAACTCCGTCGATGGAGAAGCTGGCGTCGATAATTTCGAGGTAGATAATTTTATTAATGTCAGATTTTGCGCTGTTTTGGAGCTCTTTTTCTTTCTGTTCGGCGTAATGTTTGAAGCCGTTGGTGATGAAGAATATCAGTGATCCGGCAACTGCTGAGAAGGCCATTATTGGATTCTCTTTGATTGCAAACCAAACTAGAATGCTCAAAATAAGCGACGTAACGGTGTAAAACCAGAGACCCTGGCGGATGAAGAATTTTTCAAATTTTGGCAGGCCGAAGTGTTTTTCTTCAAGGAAAAGCCAGTAAAAGAAAAGTAAAACCATGAAGACGCCCCCTCCAATCAGGACGAGCGGTGCGGTTGCTTCAACAGATTTTTCTATTACTTCATTGTTGGAAAAACCGATGCTTAAGATGTTGCTTAAATCGAGGCCAGGAATCATTAATAAAAGAATTCCTAACGGCAAAAGTCCGCGGACCAGGAAGACGCTGAAGAAAAGTCCCCAGGTGATAAACCAGCGGCGGGCTTTTGGTTGCATTGTTTTTACAACTTCGGCATTAATCACGGCATTGTCGATGCTGGTGATAATCTCGAAGAGAGAGAGGCCGATGATGATCATTAAAAATTCCATACCGGGTTAATTTAGCATGATTTGGAAATTATTTAAAGTGGAGTATAATCCCGCCGTAATTTAATACTTTTTTATGACACATTATATTTGCAAAGGCGGCTGCGGCGGAGTTCTTCCAGAGGTGGGAATTTGCGAGACGGACGGATGCGCAAATCAGTGGGAAATGATGGAAGAGTGCGATTGTACTGATGGAAAACATGGAATGGTCGGGGAATCAGGTGCTGGCGAGAAATTGGTTGTAAAAGATAGCAACGGAACTGTTTTGAGTGATGGCGATGATGTTGTTTTGATCAAAGATCTCCCTTTGCGTGGAAGTTCGAAGGTTTATAAAAGAGGCACAAAAGTTAGCGGAATTAAACTGACGGATAATCCGGATGAGGTTGATTGTCGCGTTGAGGGGTCGGCGATTGTGCTGAGGACGGAGTTTTTGAAGAAAGTTTAATTACTTTTTCTCCTTTTTCTTTTTCTCCTGTTTTGGTTTCTTTTTCTCTTTTGCGTGTCTCTTTTGTTCTTTAACCATTTGATGAAATTAGTGAGGTAATTAGTGTGATTATACACTATTTATTCTAATTAGTTCTAATTTTTCTTCGCGTGATAGTTTTTTGATCCGGCTTTCTTCTCTTGAAGCCTGCGAGCGGTCCGGAAATTCTTTTGAGTAAATAAGTTGAACAGGTAGACGGGCTCTTGTGTATTTTGCGCCAATTTTGCTTGTGTTGTGTTCTCTGATTCGGCGGGATAGGTCAACAGTGATGCCGGTGTAGAGGGTTTTGTCGGCGCACTTTAGGATATAGAGGTAGTACATGGGGAAATAGTGGATTAGTTGGGAGGGGATGTCAAATATGGGCGATTTTATTGACTTTATTGGAAAAAGTTGTTATAAATCGTTCTTATCTTAAGTCGCTTTTATGTTTAATGTTAAACCGGAAGTTGCAGAAAAGCTTGGAGTTTTGACTGGAGTTTTGGCTGATGTCCAGAGATTGGTTCATAGGTTGCTCACTAATGAGGATTGTCAGTTGTCTCCGGCAGAGCAGGCTTTACTTGATGCGGTGCTGGAGGTGCATGGAAAATGTCAGAAGGCTTTGCAGGCGCCGGTTCTGCAGGGGGTGGAAAAGTCTGAAGAGGAGGAAATTGCCGATTTGCTTGCGGATTGGCAGAGAATTTATACAGCTTTTAAAAACCAAGGATTTGAGTTTGGAATTAAAGAGCGCTCACCTGAAAATTGGAAATATATTTTTAGAGGAGAGTGGATTGTTGCTGATAATAATGATGGTACGGGTTATTTATTTTACGCTCCTTCCATGGCGGTGAGACTTTCGCCGGATTTCCAAAATTTTTTTGATGTTGAAGAAGATACTTTTAAAAGTAAAAATGAGCAGAGTCGGTCTTTCGAGATTGTTCGCCCGGCAAAAATTAAACTTGATTCTCATTTAATTCGACATGGCGCGGATGCGGAAGTGACTTCTGCAAATTCTTTTTTAAAAAATGTTTTAATTAAAAAAGGCTTGCTGAAGAGGAAGCCTGGTAAGGAGGGTAAATCCTTATAAATTTTATAATAGAGTTTTCAAATTGCTTTTTGATTGATTTCCGATTATAATGATTGCAGATTTACTTATTTTCTTACTATGAATAAAATATTGCAAGCGACAAGCAGGGGACAAGTTACTTTACC
>SXGR01172346.1_pt1 | contig 16415 bp, 14 predicted proteins | sample 3174711 | NCBI WGS metagenome assembly SXGR01 (sample SAMN11356860, study PRJNA531348) | freshwater metagenome | isolation source: freshwater sample F1-60 | place: China: Fuxian Lake, Yuxi | collected 2017-12-25
CCCAGGCGGCGTCCCCTGATCTTCTCTCACTTCGTACCCGAGACCTACTCCAATGCTGACTTCTCTCTACCTCGCCACCGAACTCTTTCTCCTGCAACGGGGATCCGACGACGCGATCATCTCTGAACTGAAGCAAGACGCTGTCCTGGTGATCCGTGAGCCATTTGTGAGTGGCGAAACAGAGCACGTCTCTGTCACCACTCCGATCTCATCCTCAGGGATGCCACCAGTCAGTCTCGCTGAACTGCGGTCACTGATGGCGCGATCTGATGCTGTGGTCAACCGCCCCGCGATGGCGTTTGAGGTCGACGAGACCATTGGTGGGCAGCCCAAGCATCGAAAGGGAGGCACCGAAGGGGATGGTGAGGGCGGAATCGCTGGGGATCCAGTCCCACCGTTTGATCTTCAGTTTGCGGTCACAGCCGGGTCGGCAATTCCACCAGCACAACTCGATGCGTTTACGCAGTCACTTGCCGATGTTGAGTCCTATCTCGAGTCTCAAATTCAGTCTGATGGCGTCACGATTCGGCTCGAAGTCGCGTATGTGCAACTCACTCCAGGCCAACTTGGAGCGACCACATGCCGATACTCGATCGAGAGCTACTCGACCATCGCGCAGGCGATCATGGATGTCGCGGATCTCGACGATGTGCAGTGCATGCCGCTTGCGACAACCGTGCCGGTGCGTTACAGCGGTGCCTCGATCTCAGTAACTCCAGAGAATCGGGTCTACCTCGTGCGAGCTCTGAAGAAGGCTCTTGGAATTCCTGACGGCGGCGGACTGGGAGTTCCGACGACTGAAGGAAGAATCACGTTGAATTCAGCCGTGCAATGGGACTTCGATCCTTCTGATGGACTCACCCTTGGCACCACGAAACTCTGGTCATTCCAGGACCACCTCATTCGAGAGGTGCTTCAGGCGCTCGGTTTCAATGCGGGTGCTGACTTCGTGGTTCGAGACTGCACGATGATGGATCTGCTTCGCTTTCAGCGAGATGTGATTTATGAGGAGTGGCTTGTGAGCAGCAATACCGATGTCTTTGGGCCACCTCATCCTCCAGCAGCGGTGAACTGTGCCGGATTCTCTACACTCATTTTGGCATTCATTGAAGGTGGCGAGCAATTCCCTGGGTGGGCACTCGACTACAACCCCGGACTCAATCTTGCGACCGTTGAGGAGTACGCCGAGATCATTTTGGCAGCTGGTCAAGGTGGAGCGGACATGACGACCGCGCGGTTCATCGCCTCAACTGAGATGCTCGCTGACGCAGGAGGTCCGGATGTCACGAGATATCTCACCGACCAGATGCGTGGAAAGTTCAATCTCTTCACTGGGCTTCCAGACACTGAGTCGAATGGCAATGCCTTCGATGACGCACGGTTGCCTGTCGCGGCCCTTCCAGCGAATCAGAAGACTGCTTACCCAGATGGAGCGACCCAGTCGCTCAAGACGGTTACCGTCGGTGCGGCTGCCGCAACGACCCGATGCGTTGCAGTCGACTTCCGAGAAAAGAGCTACACCCTCACTAGCGGCGTCACAACGGTCGAGTTCCGCGGTGCCATGCCACGCACGGTTGCGCGAAACACGCAGTCTGATGCGTCAATCATGAACTTCATCCAGGACACCGCGCGGCTCGACGCCGACTTCGAGTTTGAGATGTACGACGGTTCGCCCGTGCGCGGGTGCTTTGTCTTGCAGAATGAACTCGCCCCACTCGGGACGCGGTGCCTGATGGGCAAGTCGATCGGAAAGGGAGTCACCTTTTACAGCCGTGACATTCTGGGGCTGTACGAGGCTCCACTGGGCCTGCAACCAGATTTCATGACCAAACGTGAGTTGCTTTTGCTTGACACGCTTGGATGGAAGATGACGGCGCAGGTTCTAGATGAGACTGATGAAGGGGATTCGACTCCCTGACGTTTCCGTGAGTGACCAATTGCTTTGAGGTACCCGCTGAGGCGCTCTGAGCCTCACGACGAAGCCGCCGCCGATTTCATTGTGGGCGGCTTTGTTGTTTTCACGACCTGTTACTCTTGAGCGATGCTCTTCTCACGTGTGACGCTCTTCCCCGCGATTGGAACCTTGAGTGCAGCGCTCTCTGCCGCGCCGCCGGAGCTTGCGCAGACTGGCTCCATCATTCTCCCTGCTCCAGTCGTGCACGAATGGGACGCTGTCGAAGCAGGAACGCGTTTCGGAGAGTCAGGGACTGTGTGGGTTCCGATGATGGCGAGCGATGCGGCGCCGCTGACCCAGCACCAGTTCGATGCGTGCGTTGAGCAGATTCGCCGAACGGAGGCATCCACCGATCTCGATGGACAGACGATCGTCGTCCGGAGTGGAGGCGATGGAGGTCTCGCTGGCGGAGCGCAGGTCGTCTTCACGATCGCGTCTGTTCCGTCGGGAGTCGTCATGCCCGTCATCACAGCGACTCAGCAAGTAGCGAACTATCTCAGTTCGATTATTGTGACTTCGACGACGATCAATATCAAACTGCAGTTTCAACCGCTCGTGATCGGAACGGTCGCAGTTGCGGCTCCGAGAATTGCGAGTCAATCGGTCTCACCATCGCTTGCGAGCTTGATCGACTCGGGGCTCTCTGGATCGCACCTCGACGATGCGCGGTTCCTGCCAAATCCTCCAGCACCCTATGGCTCTGGACCTGCGGCGAACAGTCGCTTGCGAGTCTTCTACTCGGCGATTCAAACCAACGGGAACAACCGATACACATCGGAAGATCGCATTTTCTGGACCGCTTCGAATCTTCGCGCCGCGTGGGCATACTCGCTCCCATCGCTCGCAGCTGTGGACGGGACGATCACCTTCTCCACTTCTGCGGGCATCTTCGACAATTTTGTCTTCGATCCATCGGTCGTCCCCTTTCCGGCGCTTGGAATCTCCTATCAAGATTGGCTCGTTCGCGCGACTGCCATCACGATGGGATGGATCTCGACGATTCAGACGAATCTGGTGGGTGATGTTGCAGTGTTCGACCTCTATCGCTTTCGAAACGACATCCTCGCTGAGGACACCAACGCAGTGGTTCCTGGCGTTCCAACCGACTTCGGCTACCTCACGCAAGAACCGTCCGCGTTTAACTCGATCTTTGGCGGGGTCGATTGTGCTGATGTCGCACAAGCGATTCAGGTCACGGTTGGAAACAATGGCACCTACACCGATGTGAGCCTTGGGATGTTTGCACCCGACTACAACCCTGGCGGATACCTCAAGTTTCGAACGACTCTCGCCACGAACAGCCCCTTCTTCACCGCAGAGGATCAGGCCTCGTTCGTCTCGTCCAACTTTGGCGCTCCACTCGCGGGCTTCTCAGCCTATGGAACGGCGATTCGAAATCAGTTTGGAGGAAGTGGGATCATTGACGACTCCCAACTTGTGCCACCTCCGAGCTTCGCACAGCGCACGAGGTACATCGACTGCAACATGCCTGACTACGTCACCAACTCAGGCTTCTGCTTCCTGATCGACTACAACCCCACATTCCCTGGGTATTACGCACGGTTTGCTGCGCGCGGGGTCAATCTGCCAGACGGCGAAGTCGTCCTGAATTATGTCACCGGATTGAACGGCTCGACGACCGATGATTCTGCGACTGGCGTCGATATGGAAGTTGCGTTGATGGACGACACAAACGCAGTCAGTGGATATCTCCTCAATCCAACTCCACCATTCCCATTGACGACCCCTTTTGTCATGGGGGGAGCGGCCATTCCGACTGGGTTCACCGCCTATCCGGTATTTCTCACGCCAACCGAACTGAAGGTGCTCGACTCGCTCGGGTGGGATGTCCCGCAGCCCTGACGCCGCGGCGATGGTGCCCGGCTGGGAGTCGCCACTCTTTCGATCGCGCGGGATCGCGCACTGGTTCTCATCGCGCGATGTTCCCCCTTGTGAATCAATCGCACGTCACCTCGGTGGCCCGGGTGCGGTCGCCGTTCGCGCGCGGCAAGTGCACGGGAGGCGCTGCATCGTCGCAACCAAGCAGGCCGCTGATGGTTTGCAAGAAGCCGATGCGATTCTCTCGAGTAACCCGCTTCTTGTTCCGATGGTGTCGACTGCAGATTGCGTGCCCCTGCTGATTGTCTGCACAGCAACTCGCACTTGTGCAGCGGTTCACGCTGGCTGGCGTGGAATCGCGCTCAACATAGTGCATGAAGCCATCGCATCCATGAGGACGCATTTTCTGGCAGATCCCAGTTCGATCGTTGCGGCAATCGGACCTTGTGCAGGCGGGGATCGATACGAAGTCGGTGAGGATGTCTGTGATGCATGGAGCGCCATTGGACTTGGGGGGGCGATTCGCGCGCCGCACTCCCCTGGCAAGTCACTGGTGAACTGCGCACTTGCTGTTCGATTGCTGCTTGAGCACGAGGGGATTTCCACACGCGCGATCGACATGACTGCGCCATGCACGATCGCCGATGAGCGGTTTGCGAGCTACCGACGTGAACCGCAGAGCCCCATCCGCATGATTGCGGGGATTGTGCCTCCTGCGTGATGTTCACGATTGGCGCCTTTCGTATCACCCCTGATTGCTACACTTCCACACTCTTGGACAGGTGGCCGAGCGGTTGAAGGCGTCGGTTTGCTAAACCGATGTAGGGGCTTATACCCCTACCGTGGGTTCGAATCCCGCCCTGTCCGTTTTCGTGCGCGCTGAGGTGCAGCATGTGCTGAGACGGTCTGATGGATGGTTCATGGATGGTCTGATCGAACAGCTTCCCCGCCTCTTCACAGAGCTTGATGGTTTTTTGACCGACTTTGTCCGTGCATCTGGTGGGTGGACCTACGCACTGCTCTTCCTCATCATTTTCTGCGAGACTGGACTCGTAGTAACCCCGTTTCTTCCAGGTGACAGTCTCTTGTTCGCCATTGGAGCGGTGTGTGCACGCAACATTGGTCTTGACCCGTGGATCTGCGGATCAACAATCATGGCGGCGGCGATCTGTGGCGATACGGTGAACTACCACTTTGGACGGTGGCTCGGTCCACGGGCATTCTCTGGACGGGTGCCACTGCTGCGAGTCGCCCATCTCGAGCGGACGCGTGATTTCTTCGGGCGCCATGGTCCCAAAGCAGTCGTCCTCGCTCGGTTCGTTCCAATCGTGCGAACATTTGCGCCGTGTTTCGCTGGCGTCGGTTGCATGCCGTTTCGCTCATTCATTTCGTACTGCATCGGAGGCGCACTGCTGTGGGTGATATTGCTCGTGGGAGCAGGATTCACGTTCGGAGAGATTCCAGTCGTGAAGCGCAATTTCGAGGCTGTCGTGATTGCGATCGTCTTTGTTTCGGTGGTGCCCGTCGCGATCGCGTGGTGGCGAGGCCGGACAAAGCCGCGACGATGTACGATGAGCGACCCATGAAGATTCACGAATTTCAGGCGCGTTCACTCCTCGAAAAGGCGTTGATTCCCGTTCCAAAGAGCACGATGGTGCAACGCGTCGAAGCGGCCGAATCAGAAGCGCGTGCACTCCTTGCCGCAGGTTCAAAGATGATCGTTGTGAAGGCGCAGGTGCACGCTGGTGGCCGTGGGAAAGCTGGCTTCGTGCGCGTCGTGACGACCGCCTCCGACGCGCATGCGGCGGCAACCTTCATGCTGGGAAACCGCATGATCAGTCCGCAGACTCCACCCGACGGGCTCGCAGTCCAGCGACTGCTCGTGGCCGACGCGGTTGAGATCGCGCACGAGTATTACGCAGCCGTGCTCGTCGATCGCGCACGTCGCACCAACACGCTGATCGCAAGTGCGCAAGGTGGCGTTGATATTGAGAAAGTCGCGGCAGAGACCCCTGATGCGCTCATCAAACTCGCACTCGACCCCCTCCTAGGGCTGCAGCCCTTTCAAGCGCGGTCGGTCGCCCTCGCGCTCGGGTTTCGTGGAAAGGCGATCGGGCAGGCAGTGCGGGTGCTGACACAACTCTGCGCGCTGCAGCGATCGACTGATGCAACGCTCGTAGAGATCAACCCGCTCGTGCTCACAGTGCCGAGTGACGTCCACCCGGACGGTCAGGTGATGGCGATCGATGCCAAGTTCGACTTCGATGACAGTGCACTCTTCCGCCAACCTGCGATCGCCGCAAGGAAGGATCCAGCGGATGAGAATCCCGCTGAGATTCGTGCAGAGGCCGCGGGACTCTCGTACGTGGCTCTCGACGGAAACATCGGCTGCCTCGTCAATGGAGCTGGGCTCGCCATGAGCACCATGGACATCATCAAGCTGCACGGGGGCGAGCCAGCCAACTTTCTCGATGTGGGGGGGAGTGCAACCGAGGAGGCCGTCACAGAGGCATTTGCGATCATCCTCAGCGACCGCCGAGTGGAGGGGGTACTCGTCAACATCTTTGGCGGCATCATGCAATGCGATCGAATTGCACGTGCTATTGTCGGGGCCGCGAAGTCGATTGGATTTCGGGTGCCCCTTGTCGTTCGACTTGAAGGAACAAATGTCGCACAAGCGCGCGCAATTCTTGAGGCAGCCCGAACTGAGATCCCCACGATGCAGACAGCGCGCGACCTCACAGATGCCGCGGCCAAGATCGTCAGCGCGGTGAGCGTCAGCGTGTAGATCGCCATGCTTGTGTTGTTCGACATAGACGGAACGCTGCTTCGGACCGCCGGCGCTGGGGTGAACGCAATGCTCGCCTGTGCGCGAGAGCTCTTTCCAACGCACACATTTTCATTTGAGAACATTGCCATCTCGGGACGACTCGATCGACTCATTTGGCGAGATCTCATGGCGAGTGCAACGATCGAGGGCACCGATGATGACCATGCTTTGTTTCGCGCACGCTACGAGCACCACCTCGAGAACGCATTCCGCGCGGGAGCGCGGTCGATCCCTCTCGAAGGCGCGGCCAAACTCGTAGACGCCCTCTCGGCACGACCATCTGGTGGAGTGGGGCTTCTCACTGGAAACTACGAACACACTGGGCGCCTCAAGCTCACACAGGCTGGATTTTCGCTCGATCGCTTCTCATTCAACGCCTGGGCCGATGATGGATGGCACCGCCGCGAGCTACCCCCCGTCGCACTCGATCGGTACCGCGCGCATTCGTCGTCCGCGATGGACCTCAACCAAGTCGTCGTGATTGGCGATACGCCGCTCGACATCGATTGTGCCCACTTCAACGGATGCAAGGCGATCGCCGTTGCCACGGGTGTGCATCCAATGGATGAACTTCATGCGCACGCGCCAGATCTCCTCGTCGAAGACTTGAGCGACTGGCAAGCCATCGCACAGTGGATTGGTGCGCAAACTGCGCAGTGAGGACTAGGCGATCTCGATGAAGCGCTGCACTGCAAGCACATCGGGAATGATTTTTGGGGTCACGCGCAATGAGAACTGCGCCCCCTTCTCAGCGGCCACGCATCGCGTCGCTGGGATGTGTGAGATCCACATGCGACCACCGCGTTGATTCACTGGATTCTCGCGGCCACGGCGTCTGGCGACGCGCGTCAGCGTGCGCTGAATCGCTGGCTGCAATCGCATCAACCGCTCGATCGTCTTGCGATGGCGAGCCTCGAGGGGGACTTTCTTGACAGAAATCGTGACGGTCTTTCCAGCGATCAGTGCGGTCATGGGGGGCTCCAAAAGAGAGGGGAAGGGTACACGCAACCCCCTCCCTGCGCAACCGCTGCGATGCGTTCATGCCGATGGGGAGCCACCGACGACCCCGCCTCGCTCGTAGAGCAGATAGAGACCATGTGTGCCACGGTCTCCTAGCTGTCCCGATTTGGCGAGCGAATAGAGTCGCTCCGCCTGTCGCAGCCCCGGCAGCTCCAGACCGCATGCACGGCCCTCCTCGACGGCCATGGCAAGGTCTTTCACAAAGTGATCGATAAAAAAGCCTGGATCGAACTCTCTGTTGAATATCCGAGGCGCGAGATTCGTCAGCGACCAGCTCGAAGCGGCTCCAGCCGAGAGTGACTCGAGCAATTTCGAGCCATCGAGACCGCTTGCGCGCGCAAAGATGAGCGCCTCACACAAGCCAACCATCGTTGAGGCGATCATGATTTGATTGACAAGTTTCGCCTGCTGACCACTTCCAGCGCCACCGTGGTGAACGATGGTCTTTCCCAGCAGCCGAAAGAGCGGAAGAGCCTGCTCAAAGGTCGCCGTGCGACCACCCACGAGAATTGAGAGCGTTGCGTTGCGCGCGCCGATGTCGCCTCCAGTCACAGGTGCATCGAGTGTCGCTACTGCGCATTCGTTCGCTGCATCCTGAATCGATCGCGCGAGTGAGGGAAGGCTGCTCGTCATGTCTATGAGCAATGGAGCTGGAGTTGACGCTCGTAAGGTTCCGTGCTTGCCTAAATGGACCTCCTCAACATCACACGGCAAGCCAACCATCGAGACAACCACATCCTGTCCATCGGCAGCTTCACGCGGAGTCTCAGCCCACGCAGCCCCCCGCTCGAGGAGCGGTCGCGCGCGCTCCTTTGTGCGCGTGTGAATCGTGACGAGGTGGCCAGCCTGCATGAGATGTCCCACCATCGACGACCCCATGACTCCACAACCGATCCAGGCGATCCGCTTCGAGGTCTGCATCGACGCGAGAATACGATTGAATTATCCTCGTGCACCCCCTCGAACCCACGCGAAACTGAGGGCGTACCGAAAGGATGCATCCACCCATGACCTCACGACACAGTTCCAGTCACGCGACTCCGAACCGCGACATAGCACAACTCGAACGGGAGGTTGTTGCTGCGAGCGCTCCATTTCGCCATCTCGTCGACCAGATCCAGCGAGTCATCGTCGGGCAGGACGCGCTGATCGAGGGACTGCTTTGCAGTCTGCTGATGAACGGCCATGTGCTGATCGAAGGCGTCCCGGGGCTTGCGAAGACCACCGCTGTGAGTTGTTTGGCGCGCGGCATCAACACTGGATTCCGCCGAATCCAATTCACTCCCGACCTGTTACCCGCAGATCTCATTGGAACCCTCATCTATCGCCCGAACACTGGTGAATTCACCGTGAAGCAGGGTCCGATCTTCTCAAACATCGTGCTCGCAGATGAAATCAACCGCGCGCCGGCCAAGGTGCAGTCGGCACTCCTTGAGGCGATGCAAGAACGGCAGGTCACCATCGGTGACACGACCTATCCCCTCCCCGATCCCTTCCTCGTGCTCGCGACGCAGAATCCGATTGAGCAGGAAGGCACGTATTCACTTCCCGAAGCCCAGGTCGATCGGTTCGCGATGAAACTCGTGGTGACCTACCCATCACACAAAGAAGAACGCCTCATCCTTGATCGAATGGCGCGCACGAACACAGCGCTCAACGTCGACTCGGTGCTCTATCCGGCTGACATCACCGCCGCGCGTGACCTCGTCGATCAGATTTTCATGGATGATCGAATGAAGGACTACATCGTTGATTTGGTCACTTCAACACGAAATCCGAAGACTCACCGCGTTCCGATTGAGGGACTCGTGCAGTACGGCTGTTCGCCGCGCGCGACGATCGCGCTCACGCTTGCGTCGAAGGCGAAGGCATTCCTCGATGGACGCGGCTACGTCGTGCCGCAAGATGTGAAGGACGTCGCGCCGCAGGTCTTGCGCCATCGCCTAGGACTCTCGTATGAGGCTGAGGCGGAAGAGAAGACCGCCGACGACATCGTGCGGGCACTGCTCGATCACGTGCCTGTCCCCTAATCACTCGCGATGTTGACCGCTGAGACTATTCGCAAGATCCGGCGCATCGAGATTCGTACCTCACGCGTTGTGCAGGAAGCGGTCGCGGGGAGGTATCTCTCGGCATTCAAGGGGCGCGGAATGGAGTTCGAAGAGGTGCGCCCTTACGAACTTGGAGACGATGTCCGCACGATTGACTGGAACGTCTCGGCGCGAGCGGGCTCTCCGCACATCAAACTCTTTCGGGAAGAGCGCGAACTCACGGTGCTGCTCGCGATCGACCTCTCGGCTTCCCTTCGTTTCGGATCGCAAGGCCAACTGAAGCGCGAGCTCGTGGCGGAGGTCGCGGCAACCCTCGCGTTCAGCGCGACACGCAACAATGACAAGGTGGGACTCCTCTTGTTCACCGATCAAATTGAGCGCTTCGTTCCGCCGCGCAAGGGGCGCCGACATGTGTTACGTATCGTGCGCGACCTGCTTGCGCACTCTCCGCGGGGCATCGGAACCGACCTACCGGCTGCGCTCGATGAATTGAACCGAATTCAGCGCCGACGCGCCGTGGTCTTTGTGGTCAGCGACTTTCTTGACGAGGGGTGGGAGCAACCACTGGCGATCGCACGACGGCGACACGATCTGATCCCCGTTGCGATCACCGATCGGCGCGAACACGAATTGCCTTCAGCAGGATTGATCGAGCTTGAGGACGAAGAGAGCGGCGCCCGGGTGATCGTTGACTCGTCAAGTCGCCGCGTGCGTGAACACTTTCGAACGAGTGCGATTGAGCGCACTGAGCGGTTCCAACGTGCATTGCACCGGCTGAAGCTCGAACCGCTCATGCTCGAAACGGGGCTCGACTATGTCGAACCGATCACCGCCTACTTCCGTAAGCGCGAAGCGCGGAGGACTCGATGACGGTTGGCAGGTCCATCCTCTGCACGCTCTGCACAACCACTGCGCTGTCTTGCTTCGTGCACGCGCAGGTCCCAGCGTCCACTGCACCATTCACCGTGGCGCCTCGGCCGCCGCATGAGATTGCCCTCGAGGCCTCCGAGGCCGGCGTCACCCTGACCCTGAGGGCTCCAACCGACATCGTGGAGGTCGGAACCGAGTTGCCGTTCACTCTGACAATCTCGAGTGAGGCGACGGTGGCGGTCACGAATCCCACCGTCACAGGCGAACACGGCCCATTCGAGTTGCGGGAAATCGAACGGAGTGCACGTCGAGATGACGAGCGTCGCGTTGTGACACTGCGCTTCGCTGCCACGACATATCTGAGCGGCCAGCTCGAACTTGCGGCCCTTCCAGTGGAGTTCAAGGGGACGGATGGGGTCACGAGCACTCTCGCAGTCGGTCCGGTGCCCATAGAAGTGATAAGCCTCGTCGGTGCCGAGTTCGATCCCAGTGTCTTCCGCGACATCAAGGGTCCCGTCGCGATCGATTTCGGACACTGGTGGTGGTGGATTGCGGGCGGTGTTGGCATCGTTGCACTGATTGCGCTCATTACATCGTGGATCCGCCGCGGCAAGGCAGCCAATGAGAGGCTATTGACTGCATGCGAATGGGCGAATCGCGAACTTGAACAACTCGCGCGTGATCGCCTGATCGAGCGTGGCGATGTCCATCGCTTTTGGGTTCGACTCTCTGGGACGGTCCGGGAGTATGTCGAACGTCAGTTCAACATCGCCGCCCCCGACCAGACAACCCAGGAGTTTCTTTCGAACGCGGCGACGCACGCTCAAATCGATCAGGCGCACCGGGCGACCCTCGAACGATTTCTTCGCGCGGCGGATCGTGTGAAGTTTGCAGCGCATCGCCCGCAACACGAGGAGTGCCGCGCTGGGCTGGAGTCGGCACGCACATTCGTCCAGGAGACGACGCCAGCGAAGGCCAGCGAGGCTCGGTCCAACGAGTTCACAGGAGCTGGAGTCCACTGATGAACTCCATTCAACTACTCGCATGGTGGATGGTGCCGCTCGTCGTGTTGGCTCCCCTTGGTGCCTGGCGGTATCTCTCCCACACACGCCGAATGCGGATCGGATACTCATCCGCGACGATCGCGCGTTCTGGTGGCACTTCACTTGCTGTACGCCTGCGCTGGGTTCCGATCGCTCTGCGATGCGCGGCGATTGCGATGCTTGCGATCTGCCTGGCCCGACCGGTGATTGCGCACTCTCAAGCCAAGGTGTTCGTCGAGGGAGCTGCCATCCAACTGGTTGTCGACCGCTCTGGGTCGATGCGCGCGCTTGATTTCACACTGGATGGTTCAAGGTCGAACCGACTCGATGCGGTCAAACGAGTCGGAAGTGCGTTTGTCCGAGGGGGCGATGGACTTCGCGGACGACCAGACGATCTCGTTGGACTGATTGTGTTTGCTCGCTTCGCAGACAGCCTCTCACCGCTCACTTTGGACCACGGCTACCTCATCGACGCGCTGAACCACTCTCAACCAGCGACGGATTCTTCAGAAGATGGCACCGCAATCGGTGATGCAGTTGCGCTTGGGGTCGAGCGCCTACGCGATGCAATGTCGAATGCAAAGACGGGTGACGGTCGGCAGCCTATTCGCAGTGCGGCACTCATTCTGATGACAGATGGAGAGAACAACGCTGGAGATGTCGACCCGCGTGTCGCTGCTGACCTCGCAGCGACCTACGGAATCAAGATTTACACGATCGGAGTTGGGACGCGAGGCACCGCGCCGTTTCCGATGGGAACAGACCCCTTCGGTCGACAGATCATCCGAAATGTCCCCGTGTCGATCGATGAGGAACTGCTGACCGACATGGCCACGCGCAGTGGCGGTGCGTACTTTCGCGCGACCGACACCGATTCACTTCACTCCATCTATGAACAAATCGATCAAATGGAAAAGACCACGACAGAGCAGCGCCAATCGCTGCACTTCACCGACCTTGCCGTGCAACCTTCGCACTTCGCTGGACTCTCAATCCCACCGTTCCTTGTCGCAGTCGCGGTGCTGCTCGGCAGTGAACTGCTGCTCGTCTGTACACGACTGCGGAGTGTGAACTAGCCGCATCTTCTCAGATGGACCTTCACTTCAACAACCTCGCATCCATGCACTGGTTCTGGCTCGTGGCAGTGCTGGCGTTGCTCGTCGTGCACACAGCACTGTGGCGGGGACGCGCATTGCGTGCATTCATTGCAGAGCCGAACGCGATGCAACTCAGTGGGCGAGTCGCATCGACGCGCTCGGTGGTGCGCCCTGCGATCCGAGCGGTGCTTGTGCTCGGTGCACTTGTCGCTGTCGTGGTTGCGCTAATGGATCCTCGATGGGGCGTCCAGAGCGAAGAAATCAAGCGGCGAGGGGCGGATGTCATGTTCGTCATTGATGTCAGCCGCTCGATGCTTGCTGAGGATGCAACTCCAAACCGATTGAGTCGTGCGAAGGCATTCGTTGAGGATGCCGTTTCGCGCATGGGAGGGGACCGCATTGGGCTCGTTGATTTCGCAGGGGTGGCTGCGCTTCGCGCGCCGCTCACCTTGAACTATGGGGCGCTCCTAACGAGCGTGCAAGGGCTCGAACCCAAGGGGTCGCTTCGTGGAGGGTCGATGCTTGGCGATGCGCTCACGAAGGCTGCTGAGAGTTTCTCGAGCGATGCGATTGCGGGCAGAGCGATCGTCGTGCTCTCGGATGGCGAAGACATGGGAAGTGACCCAGTCACCATTGCCAAGGCGATTTATGAGTCGCAGGGAATCCGCATTTACACGGTCGGCATTGGAGACACCGCCGATGGTGCCAGGATTCCGGTCGATACAGGCGGCCAGCGCACTTGGATTGTGCACGATGGCCAAGAAGTGTGGACGAAGATGGATTCGGCGACGCTGCGCGATGTCGCACAGAGCGCCGGCGGAGTTTTTGTGCCCGCAGGTACCGCACAGGTCGACTTAGGGGAGATTCTCGAACGCTCGCTGGGCGACCTCGAGCGCGGCGAGTTTGAGACCTCGACAATTCAGCGAACCATCCCGAGATTTCAGTGGCCAGCCGCCTTCGCCCTGCTGCTGCTTGTGGTGGAGAGTCTCGTGCCAGATCGGGCGAGCCGCCGACCACTCACCACGGGAGTTCGCACATGAATCTGCCAATTCGCTTCGCGCTCGTGTTCGCCGCTGCAGGGTGGTTCGTCGCGGACGCCCTCGCCGAGCGGTCCGCCGCGCAGTCAATTGACGCGAACGCATTCCGTGCTGCCGTTATCGAGGCAGAGCGCGCGATGAAGACTGAAGATTACAAGGCCGCGGAGGCGGCGTGGGGGCGAGCCGTCGCCGCAGATCCCACGAACTCGCCTGCGCTGTTCAATCAGGGAGTCGCCCAGTACCGCAGTGGAAATCTGAAGGCGGCGGCCGAGTCGTTCGCAAGCGCATCGCACTCAGCGGACTCGCGGCTTGCGGCACATTCGATGTTCAACCAAGGCAATGCCCTCTATGCAGACGTCCTTGCGCAACTCGATAAGCAGTCAGCACCCGCTGGAGCGGATCGTCGTGAACAGCTCGCCGCGCCTCAGAAGGAGATGGAGGATGCAATCGCGGCGACGCGCAATGCGTTTACCCACTTCAAGGATGCTGCGGTGGCTGATCCGAGCGATCGCGATGCCCGCGTGAACGCTGAGACTGCAGCGCGGCTTCTAAAGCAACTCGAAGAGTTGCAACAGCAAAAGCAAGAGGAACAGCAGGAGAAGCAACAGAATCAAGACTCGAGTGACCAACAGAACAAGGATGAGGGTGAACAGCAGCAACCAGAGCAAGGGGACAAAGCAGAACAACAGAACCAACCTCAGCAGGGCGACCAGCAACAACAGCAAGAGCAGCAACAACAGCAGGAACAGAAGTCAGGGTCGAGCGACAAGCAAGCAACGCCAGAGGATCAATCCACCTCGCAAGACGGCAACCAACCGAAGCCGCCTGAAGCAGGCGATGCTCCTGCCTCTGCGAGTCAGACATCGCAGGACCAACAGGAACAGGACCATCCGAAACCTGACGGAGAGCGTGTCACTGGGGCACCGCTCACCAAGCAAGAAGCGGAACAGCTCCTGCAGGCCGTTCGAGACCGTGAGAAGTCGAGAAGGGAGTCCATGCAGATGGCCCAGCAGCGCAGGCAGGCTCCCGCGTCCAAGGACTGGTAGAACCGAGAACATCAGATGCACTTCATCGAACTTCGAACGCCTTGTCGCGCTATGAACCTTTGCGCGGTCGCACTCGCATGCTGCATCGGTCGGTCAATTCACGCGACCGACGTGCAGTTCACGCTCTCACCGCGCGAGACATGGATCGGCAGTCCGTCAGTCATGAAGATTGTGGTTCGCGATGGCGATGTGATTTCTGAGCCAACACTCCCTCGCGTCCCGGGGCTCGACATTGAGGTTCAACCTGGGCGCCAATCGATGAACTCGATGAGCATCGTGAATGGGACGATGTCGCGCCAAAACACAACCACGATTTCAGTGCTGCTGACGCCATCCGCCGCAGGAGTCTTCGCGGTGCCGCCCATCACTCTCGTTGTGGATGGACAAACTTTCTCAAGCGCAGCCACGACCCTTTCGGCGGCGCTGTCCACGACTGGCGATCTGCTTCGGGTCGAAGTTCTCGGCGACAAGTCACGCGTCTGGATTGGCGAGCCGCTTGGAATCACCCTGCGAATTCTCGTCAAGCCGTTTCGAAGCGACGAACACAAGGTGACGCTCGGCGAGGGGGACATGTGGCAGTTCATCGATCAGGATCGCTGCGAGTTCGGCCCATTTTCTGATTCGATTCGGCAGCTCGCACAGCGTGGCCAACGCCCACTAGGGCGGGAGGAACTCGTCGATGGGATCGCCTATCTCACCTACGACCTGCACGGTGAGTTCATGCCATCAGCAAGCGGGACTCCCGCATTCGATGACATCCGCATCGCGTGGAACTACCCAATGCGATTGAATGCGACACGCGGATTTTTCGGAGGAAACGAGCTTTCAGTTTCGGCAACCAAGCCGATCAGCGCGGTCCCGTCAGCGAGTGCCATTTCAGTGATGCCCCTGCCCCTCGAGGGGCAACCAGTGGGATTCAAGGGAGCGGTCGGCTCGTTCGAATTGCACGTCAGCGCAAAGCCGCTGCGGGTGGCGGTCGGCGATCCGATCACCCTGACGATGACGATCACCGATCTGAACAGGTCAGGCGGTCTCGCGCAGCTACAACCCCCCCCGCTCGAGACTCCCGAGCTGCTTGCCGACTTCCGGATGCCGTCTGAACCTCTCGCTGGAACGATCTCGGGAGACGAGAAAACATTTACTCAGACTCTGCGCCCCGTACGCACTGGAGTGAGCGCAATCGCTCCAATCGCATTCTCGTGGTTCGATACAACCACGGGCACCTATCGAACCACTCAGAGCGATCCAATCGCAATTGATGTCGTCGCGTCTGATCACATCTCAACTGATGCAATCCTTGGCAGACCTGCCGGGGACAACACGACAGCGAGAGCGGCAACTGCAAGCGAACAGGGATTCGTTGCGGGGGTTCAGCCGACCCTCTCAATGGTGCGGAGTCAGGCATATGAACTCAACTGGGGCCTTGCCTTGGGGGTGCTCACACTTCCACCAGCGCTGTGCGCGAGCGTGGTGCTGGTCCGGCGAAGGCGGGATCGGTTTGCTGGCAATGCGGCGGCTGCGCGCGAACTGAACGCGTTGGCATCCGCAGCGAAACTTCTCGCGAACGGCGAGTGCGCGCAGGCGCTCTGTGGATACATCGCCGACAGACTTCACCTACCGAGCAGGTC